>Ga0315281_10012689_pt1 | contig 11456 bp, 7 predicted proteins | sample YL17G07_0_MG_FD_204540 | JGI IMG/M metagenome (GOLD analysis project Ga0315281, IMG submission 204540) | Sediment microbial communities from Yellowstone Lake, YNP, Wyoming, USA - YL17G07_0 | ecosystem: Environmental > Aquatic > Freshwater > Lake > Sediment | place: USA: Wyoming | collected... | reverse complement strand
CGTCCAGCCGTTGTCGGCGCCTTTGAGAAAATGGTCGAAGAAGCGCTTCTGCAGCTTTACGCCGTAGTCGGTGTAGAAGTGCGTCCAGTGCTCGATCCCGTGCGCCTCGAGCCATTTTTCCTTCGAGGCCGCGCGCACGAAGCCCTCGAAGTTGCCGCGCGGGTGCAGACCCTGGCCGCCCCAGTTGGCGGCGGACAGAAAGGGAACGGTGATTCTGTCCCAGACCGCAGAGCGCGCCCTGTGGTAGTCGTCATCGAGCGGGTGCGCGAGGATGTCGTCGCCGAAATCGCAGCGGTTGGCGTGCAGCTCTCTTTCGGATAGCGTCTCGTCGCCGCAGACCAGCTCGCCTGTGACGCGGCTGCGCGGGCCGCGCTCGCCCAGGCCGTACTGGACGGTCTTCACCTGCATGTCGTACCAGTTGGCCCAGAACGTGCTCAGGATTCCGCCGTGATGCGTCATGTCGCGGTACCAGTCGGCGGCGCCCTCCCAGATGCACATCGCTGCGAGATGCGGCGGCGCAAGCGACGCCACCTGCCACTGGTTGATGCCGTAATAGGAAATGCCGTTCAGGCCGACCTTGCCGCTCGACCAGGATTGCACGCCGGCCCATTCGATGCAGTCGTAGAAGTCCCGCGTTTCGCGCGGCGAGAAGTGATCGATGGTGCCCGGCGAACGGCCCGTGCCGCGCGAGTCGACGCGGACGCAGACGTAACCGTCCGGCACCCACTTTTCCGGGTCGACGACTTCCCAGTTCTGGTACTTGTTGGTGGAACCATAGGCAACGTCCGGATGTTCGGACACCATGCGCAGCCATGCGCTCGGGTAGCCTTCCTGGAACGCGAGTCCCTTGGCATAGGGGCCGTAGGAAAGAATGACCGGGTAACGCGCCTCGGCAATCGGCCGGTAGACGTCGGCCCGAAGCACGAGTCCGTCGTCCATTTCGATCGCAACGTCCCAGTCGATGCGCATGCCGTCGCGGATCTCGCTCTCTTGCGCTCCCATTTATTTCTCCCCCTGCAGTCCCTGTTTTTGCGCTCGCTACTTTGATCCCGCAGTCGGCCCGGTGTCAACAGCGCGTCCCGCGCCGCGAGTCCGCGCGGTCGGCCCCGCGGCTCGTAACAGGGCAAAGTGAGTGGGGCAGCCCCTCAGCCTCCCTTTTGAATCATTGAATATCCCGTATACGAAGCGGCATATTCAAGCTATAATTGGCCATGAACATCGACCGCGTCCGTCTGCGGAATACCGTGACCGCCGCGCTCCGGCGCAGCCGCGGCGTGGTGCTCGTCGGTCCGCGCCAGGTCGGCAAGACCACGCTCGCGCGCAGCCTCGTCCCGCCATCCTCCCCCAACTACTTCGATCTGGAGGATCCGCGCGTGGAGGCGCAGTTCGACGCGCCACTCACGGCGCTCGAGAACCGGCGGGGGCTGATCGTAATCGACGAAGTGCAGCGCGCGCCTGAGCTGTTCAGGACGCTGCGAGTGCTGCTCGATCGTGAACGCTCGCCGGCGAAATTCCTGCTGCTCGGCAGCGCCTCGCCTGCGCTCTTGCGCCAGTCAAGCGAGTCTCTTGCCGGCCGCGTCGAAGTCCATGAGGTCGGCGGTTTCATGCTCGACGAGACAGGCGAGGATGCGGCTGCCCGGTTGTGGCTCCGCGGCGGATTTCCGCGGTCCTTTCTCGCGCGCAGCGGCGCGGCGAGCCGCCAATGGCGCGCATCTTTCATACGCCTGTTTCTTGAGCGCGATCTGCCGCAACTGGGCATCTCCGTGGCCCCCGCCGCCATGCGCCGTTTCTGGACGATGCTTGCGCACTATCACGGGCAGGTGTGGAACGCAGCCGAACCGGCCCGGTCTCTGGGCGTGAATGAAAGCACGGTGCGCCGTTATCTGGACTGGCTCACGCAGACCTACATGGTGCGCCAGCTCGCCCCGTGGCACGAGAACATTGGCAAGCGGCAAGTCAAGGCGGCAAAGATCTACCTGCGCGACAGCGGGTTGTTGCACGAGCTGCTCGGCATCCAGGACGCTGCCGGATTGCAGGCGCACCCGAAATCGGGCGCGTCCTGGGAAGGCTTCGCGCTGGAACAGGTTCTGCGCCTGGTGGAACCGAGCGAGGCCTACTTCTGGGCCACCTACGCCGGCGCGGAACTGGACTTGCTGCTATTGAAGAACGGCAGACGCTATGGTGTGGAGTTCAAGCGTAAGGATGCGCCCGCGCTGACGCGCTCGATGACGGCCGCGCTCGCGGACCTGAAGCTGGATCATCTGACGGTCATTTACCCCGGAGACAGGAACTACGCGCTGGCAGAGCGGGTGAGCGTAGTGCCGGCGCGAGAACTGGGCGGAGCGAACGCGGCCGCGTTGATCTTTCGCGCAAGGCAACGGCCCGGAAAACTGCCAAGAAGCTGATTTGCCCGCAGCGGTGGCTTGACGCCCGAGTCCTTTAAGCCGGAGGCATTCCCGGGAATTGGGGCAACGGCCCCGTGATGTCGAACCAGGGCGCCTTGTCCGCGACAAAGATGTGTGCCTGCGCGCGCATGCCCGGATCCGTATCGAGCGATCCCGCCGGAACCGTGACCACACCCCGTTCCGGGGATGGCCTGGGCACCTTGCCGCCGCAGCGCGCGCAGAAGGCCGCGGTGTGGAAGCGTGCATCGGGCACCTTGTATTCGGTCACCAGCGGCGCGCCGCGCACCCAGCGGAACTGGTCGAGCTTGTAGAAGACATTCGTGGCATGCGCCGCGGCGCGGCCGAGGCGGCAGCGGCTGCAGTGACAGTTCATCATGCGCACCGGCGCGCCGGTGATCTCGTAGCCGATCTCGCCGCACAGGCAGCTGCCCTCGGTAATCCCTGCGCGCGGGGTCACCACCGGGCGGGAGACGCCTTCAGCCCCGAACCCGGGCGGGTAGGCATCGTGCTGCGGCAGCGCGTCGGTGATGGTGTACCAGGGCGCCTTGGAGCCGACGAAAATGTGGCTCTGGGGCTTGATGCCGAGCTCGCCTTCGAAGCTCGCCGCGGGCGCGGCGGCGATGCCGTGCTCGGGCATCGTCGTGGGTCCCGCCGAGCCGCACGCGCTGCAGAACGTGCGCATCCCGTTCGACGACGATTGATAGCGCACGCACCGATGTTCGTCCGAGGTCCAGCGGAAGCCGGCGATGGGCCCCACGACGAAGGTTGCGAAGCCCGTGCCGTGGTGCTTGCGGCACATCGAGCAGTGGCAGTGGATCATCGCGCTGAACGGGCCGTCCAGCTCGTAGGTCAGCGCACCACACAGGCATCGTCCCTTGGCCATGGTCCTCTCCTCGCACCCTGCGGGAGGCGGGCGCACCGCGCAAGATTAGCGCACGTCAGCGCCGGCGTCGACCCGGGTCGTGGGCCCGAGGTACATGTTTCTGGGCCGGGTCGGTGATGGCTGCGTGCAACCGTGTTGATGTCAACTCGGGGCGCGTGCTGGGCGGAACGCGGGCGGAATTATTGGACAACGGTCGTCATGTGGTGTCCAGGGGCACTGCGCGATGCGCGTCAGACGCCGAAGATGAAGCGGCTGCCGACGTTGGAATAGACCAGCTTGTCGGGCATGCGCTCGCGCATCATCTCGATGAATGGCCCGCCGGTGCAGTGCATCGGGATGATCACGTCAGGATTCAGCGCTTCGAGTTCGCGCAGGCTCTGTTGCATGTACGCCAGCGGCGCGAGACCGAGATGGAAGCCGCCGAGCACGGCGTGGACTCTGTCGACATTGGCGGCCGCCATCGCGCTCCTGACGGTGTTGATGATGCCGGCGTGACCGCAGGACGAGATGACCACCAGCCCGCGGCCCTTGACGATGTAGCAGGTGGCATGCTCATCCGGGTGCTGGTCGCGAACCAACTCGCCCCTGCGCTCGGCCTCGCTGTAGTGGTCGTCGCCCTCCACGAGCGTGCCGCCGGTGACTTCCTCGAACGACTGCCGATCGATGTAGCCGGAGGTGAAGGCGCCATCGAGCGAGCGCGGCGTCTGGCAGCAGACCGTGGCGACCTTCTGCGCCCGCAGCGAGATCCGGTTGACCGCGCCCCACGGCTCCGCCTCGCCGTCCTTTTCCTTGAGCCATTTCTCGCGGAATGCGGTCTCGCCGCCGACATAGAGCGCCAGGTCGCCGCGCATCCGGCTGCGGTGGTGCATGACGAAGCCGTCCAGGCCGCCGAAGTGATCGCGATGGCCGTGGCTGAGGATCAGGCCGTTGATCGCGGCCGGATCGATGTCAAGCAGGTCGAAGTTCCGGTTGAGGATCTCCGGCGTGTAGCCGAAGTCGAGCAGGTACTGCGCCCTGACACCCGCCTGAACCGAGCAAAGGTGCAGCGACAGTCCCCACTCGGCGGCGAAGGTCGTCATCTGGCGCCCGGGAACCCGCCCCACATGCTCGATGCGAACGTGTGGATGGGACGCCTTGGGCAGGAAGCGCTCGTAGTGCGAATCGACCACGACACGCACCGACAATTCGTCGACCACCGGGGCCTTGAAGGGAGTCATGGCTTCCATGGCATCAGACCTCCTGCAATAAATGCGGCTGCGAACCCAATGACTGAGAATGATGGATGGTACAACTTGTCGCAAGCGACAGGAAAGCGACAGATCCTATGTAGGGCTGCCGGGTTAACCTCTGGTGGCTTTCTCAACCGTTAAGAGAAGGAGGCCAGAAGATGATCCCAGCGACCCCTAGGACGGAAGGTAACGCATCGCCGCCGGTGTCGCGCTGGGCGCTGGACTTCCCGGCTACGTCCCCACGGTGAGTGACCCCTCCGGGTCGAACTGAGACCCATGACTGTCCGCGGAGGTACGCCTGCAGCCTGTGCAACGACTCACCCGGCGAAAACGCGACCGCGGAAAGCTTGCCCGTTACGCCTTGTCCCGCGGCTGTCGGGCGAGCGCTCCCGCTCCGCCCGAGCGGGGCTTCAGGCGCCGCTCGAGCGCATCGAGATAGGAATAGATCACCGGCACGACCACCAGGGTGAGCAGCGTCGAAGTGATCACGCCGCCGATGATGGCGCGGCCCATCGGCGCCTGCTGCTCCGCGCCCTCACCCAGGCCGATCGCCAGCGGCAGCATGCCGAAGATCATCGCAGCAGTGGTCATCAGGATGGGCCGCAGCCGGACCTGCCCGGCGGCGAGCAGCGCGTCCGCCTGGTTCAGGCCATCGCCCTGGCCCCGGTTGGCGAAATCCACCAGCAGGATCGCGTTCTTGGTCACCAGGCCCATCAGGAACACGATCCCGATCATCGAGAATATGTTCAGCGTGGTGCCGGTCACCAGCAGCGCCAGCATCACACCGACCACCGACAGCGGCAGTGACACCATGATCGCCAGCGGCTGCAGAAAGCTGCCGAACTGCGACGCGAGCACGATGTATATAAAGATCACCGCCAGCGCCAGCGCGCCGAGGATCGCCGCGTTGATTTCCTGCTGTTCCTTGATCTGGCCGCCGATGTCGAAACGCAAGCCCGCTGGCAGCACATACGATTTCACCAGTTCCTGGACCTCCTCGCCGGCGTCGCCGGATGGCCGCCCCTGCACGTTGGCCCACAGCGCGATGCGCCGCTGCAGGTCCTGGCGACGGATGTTTTCCGGACTGAAGGTGCGCTCGATCGTGGCCACCGAGCGCAGCGGAATCACCTCCGGCGTGCCGTCGGGCAGCTGCCGCCCCGTGGCGATGTTCAGGCTGGCGACGTCTTCCGGCAAAGTGCGGCTGGCGCGCGGCATCTGCGCTATGACTTCATAATTCTGTCCGTCGGGCGCGAGCCAGTAACCGGAGTTCTCACCGCCGATCAGGGCACGCAGCATCGTGCCCAGCTGCGCATGAGAGAGGCCGTATTCCGCGGCCAGTTCGGGTTTCAGCCGCAGCGATAGCGCCGGCGTGCCTTCCTTGAACGACACTTCCACGTCGGTGATGCCGCGGATCGCGAGTATCTTCTGCCTCAGGTCAGTGATGACACGCCGCATCTCGGCGTCGTTGTTGCCGAGCAGCGCTACGTAGATCGGTCCGCCCCAGCCTACGCGCAGCTCGACCCCCGGAATGCCTTCCACGCGCTTGCGGATCGCCTGCTCGAGTTGCTTCTGCGACAGTTCTCTCTCATTGCGTGGCACGAGCTTCAGGTTGATTCGCGCCGTGTTCTTGCCGAGATCCGCGCCGACGCCGATGCCGGTGTTGATGACCTCGATTTCCTTGAATTCGCGCAGCGCGGCCTCCACGCGGCGGACCTGCTCATCGGCGTACTCGAGGCTGGAGCCCACCGGCATGGTGAGCCGCACGCTGCTGAAACTCTCGTCGGCCTCAGGCATCATTTCGGTGCCAACCAGGTTCGCGATGGGAACGCTCAGCGCGAAGCTTGCGACCGCGATGGCGAGCGAGGTCTTGCGGTGGGCAAGCGCCGCCCGCAGCAGCGTGTCGTAGAGTTCATGCACTCGCCCCATTACCCTCTCGAACAGGCGGAGCACCGGGCCAACGACACGAATATTGCGCGCACCCTCTGGCGGATCGTGCCACACCGCAGAGAGCATCGGGTCGAGGGTGAAGCTCACGAACAGCGACACCAGCACGGCCGCGGCCACGGTGATGCCGAACGGAAAGAAGAACTTGCCGACGATGCCGCTCATGAACGCGATTGGAACGAAAACGGCGACTATCGAGAAAGTCGTCGCCAGGACGGCGAGCCCGATTTCCTCGGTGCCCTCGCGCGCCGCCGCGTAGTGATCCTTGCCCATGTGGATGTGGCGCACGATGTTCTCGCGCACCACGATCGCGTCGTCTATCAGCAGGCCAATGCACAGGCTCAGCGCCATGAGCGTCATGTAGTTGAGGGTAAAGCCGCAGGCGTAGAGCGCGGTGAACGTGGCGATCACCGATATCGGCAGCGTGAGGCCGGTGATCACGGTGCTGCGCCACGACCCGAGAAACAGGAACACGATCAGCACCGTCAGCAAGCCGCCCTCGATGATCGTGTATTTCACGTTGTCCGCAGAGCGTTCGACGAAGTCCGAATTCGCGCGCAGCAGGCGCAGCTCGACGCCCGGGGGCAGTTGCTTGCGCGTGGTCTCGGCGGCAATTTTTAGATTCGCGCCGACTTCGACGATATTCGCGTCCTGCGCCTTGAAGATGTCGAAGCTGACCGCCGGACTGCCGTTGACCCGCGCCAGGCTTTGGCGCTCCTTTTCGGTGTCCACTACCTCGGCAATCTGCGACAGCAGGATCGGAACGCTGTTCTTGCGCGCCACGATGATCTTGCCGAAATTCTGGGGTGAAGTGATGCGGCCGTCGACCCGCACGATCGACTCGGTCTGGTCGTTGGATATCGCGCCGACGGGAACGCTGACGTTGGCGGCGCGCAGCGCATTGACCACCTGGTCGACGGTCAGGCCGATGGCCGTCAGCCGCACCGGATCGATGCGCACCTGGATCTGGCGCGTCACCGAGCCACCGAGCGCAACGCGCCCGACGCCGCGCACGCGCTCGAAGCCCTTTTGCACGACCTGTTCAGCCAGCGTGGTGAGCTCGCGGGGCGTAAGATTGCCGGCCAAAAGGGCATAAAACGCCACCGGCTGGTCATTTTCGTCCCCGCCCCGCTGCACCACCGGGTCCTTCACCTCGCGCGGGAACTCTCCGCGGATTTGCGCGACCTTGTCACGCACTTCCTGCAGCACGCGGTCCTGGTCGACATCGAGGCGAAACTCGATCCAGGTGTAGCCGATGCCTTCATAGGAGGCCGATAGCAGGCGCTTGATTCCGGCGACGGTGTTGGTGGCGTTCTCGATCGGTTTGGCAACGTCGTTCTCGACCTGCTCGGGGGACGCTCCCGGATACCTTACCTGGATCGAAACATACGGCGGGCGCACGTCGGGCATCGCTTCGACGCGCAGACGCTGGTAGGAAAATGCGCCCAGGACGGTTAGCGCAACCATGACCATGGTGGCAAAGACCGGTTGATTGATGGAAACGCGGGTCATCCACATGGCTTGCCTCTCAGGGGCTATTCGATCTCGGCCCTAGTTCGTCCGCGCATCGGCGCCCGGCGCCGCGCCGTTCGACACGCTGGCCTCGGCGCCCCCGCCCGTCACTCTGGCGGCGAGCCCGTCCTTGAGGTTGTCGAACTTCGATGCGAGCACCCATTCATCGGGCCTGAGGCCCGAGACGATTTCGATCAGCTGGGCCCGCTCGTCGCGCGCCCCGGTCGTTACGCTGCGCTGCGCCAGCTTGCCGCCGGCGATCACCCAGACGTGCTGCTGGCCTTCGTCGCCGCGCAGCGCCGCGAGCGGCAGCGCCGCCGTCTCGTTTTGCGGCGCTATGGTGAGCACGGCGCGCGCGAACATCCCGGTCTTGAGCAGCGCTTCGTTGTTGGGGATCGACACGTACAAATTAACGGTGCGGGTTCCTGTCTCGGCGCTCGGGTTGATGCGGTCAATCCGCCCCATGACCTTGCGGCCGCCGGTGCCCTCGACGAAGACCTCGACCGGCATGCCGGCTCGGATGCTGGAGATGTCCGCGAGCGATGCCTGCGCCTGCACCTCGAGCTGGGTCAGATCGACGATCGCGAGCAGCGGCGCGTCGAAACCGACCTTCTCGCCGGGCTGGACGTGTCGCTTGGCCACGATGCCCGGAATCGGCGAGCGCACGACCGCGTCGTTCACCATGATCTGCGTCTGCTCGAGCTGCGCCTGCGCCACGGCGACCGCCGCGAGCTGGGCGTCGTTGGCGCTGTCGGCGCCGTCGAACGCGTTCTGGGAGATGAAATTCTGCTTCACCAGCTGCGCGTTGGTCTGGCGCGTGCGCTCCGTCGTCCGCAACTGGGCGCGGGCCGATTCGAGGGCCGCGGCGCGCTCCGCGAGCTGGGCGCGAATCTGCGCGGTGTCGAACTCGGCGACGATCTGGCCCGCGGCGACCCGCTCGCCCTCGCGCACATGCACGCGCTTCACCTCGGCGGCAAGCTTGGCGCGCACCGTCGCCTGCGAGACCGCCTGCACCGTGCCCGGGAGCGTCACCTGATAGGCAAGGCGGTGCGGCCGCAGCTGCACCACGTCGCGCTGGGTGAATTCGAGCGTGGGCCGCTCCGCTTTCTTGGCCGCATCCTCTTCGGCCTTGCGCCGGTACGCAGTGAGGGCGGACACCCCGACGATCACCGCGAGTCCCAGCACACCCAGGAGCGTCCACCATTTCGCGCGTTCGGTCATGAATCCTGTCTCTGATTGCGGAAGGAGGCGATTATCCGCCCTTGAAGCGGTCCCTGTCGACGCAGTTGCGACGAACGCGCAGCTGCGTACGACGAACCGCAGCCAGGGCCGATTAACGGTGCGCCGGACTTGCCCAGCCCGTGCATCAATGCTCAAATCGCAGCACGGCAGGGTACTTCGACCCTGCCAGGTCAGTTTGCAGTGATAAGAGGAGATCCAAATGAATGTCGGCATTGTTGGCACGGGCAGGATGGGTGCCGCTATCGCTACCCGCCTGATGGGCCTCGGCCACGAGGTCTGCGTCTGGAACCGCACGGCGGAGAAGGCGCAGGCGCTGGCTTCGGCCGGGGCCAAGGTGGCGGCAACTCCCGCCGAACTCGCGGGCCGTTCCGAAATGGTTATCACGATCCTGAGCGACGCGGTGGCGATCGACGCGGCATTCCACGGCGCCAACGGCCTGCTGTCGGGAAAAGTCGAGGGGAAACTCTTCATCGAAATGAGTACGGTGCGCCCGGACGTGGAGCGGGCGCTCGCGGCGAAAGTGAAAAGCAAGGGCGCCGCGCTGATCGAATGCCCGGTCGGCGGAACGGTCGGTCCGGCCAGGGACGGCAAGCTGTTCGGATTCGTCGGCGGCGATGCGGCCGACGTGGCGCGCGCGAAGCACCTGCTGGATCAGATGTGCCGCCGCGTCGAGCACGTCGGCCCGGTCGGTGCCGGCGCCAGCATGAAGCTTGCGATCAATCTGCCGCTGCTCGTTTTCTGGCAATCCTTCGGTGAAGCGCTTTCGCTGTGCGAGCCGCTGGGCCTGGATCCGGCCCGGCTGGTCGATATCTTCGCGGATACCTCCGGCGGTCCCAACGTCCTCAAGGGGCGCGGACCGATGATGGTCGCTGCGCTGCAGGGAAAGGATACCGGCCCGATCACCTCCGACGTCGATCTGATCCGCAAGGATCTGCGCAGCATGGTCGAGGAGGCCGCATCGCGCGGTGCGACGCTTCCGGTCGCCTCCCGTGCGCTCGAATGCTTTGACGAAGCCGCCCGCGAGGGGCTCAATGCGAGCGATGCGGTGGCGCTGCCCGTCAGGTGGATGAAGAGTGTTGGGAAGAAGTAATTGGAGTAATTGGGGTCAGATCAACTATTCTGCCCTTGCTCGCCTGCGCGCTCTGAGAATCCGGAAAAGTTGATCTGACCCCAATTACCCCGGGTGTCAATGTCGCTCGGTATGCGGCAGCCAGGGCGCAAGCAGCCGCTCGATCACCGCCACCACGAGGTAGGCGAGCATGCCGAGCGCCGCGAGCGCGAACAGCGAGGCGAACGCGAGCGGCGCATTGATTTGCGAGGAGGCGGACATCAACAGATTGCCCAGGCCCTCGGAGGAACCGACAAATTCCCCGATCACCGCGCCGATGACCGCCAGGGTGACCGCCACCTTGGCGCCGGACACCACGAAGGGCAGGGCGGCCGGGAACTGGACCTTGAAAAATATCTGCGTCGGCGTGGCGCGCAGCGAGCGCGCGAGTTCGAGCAGTTCGCGCGGCGTGGACCGCAACCCCGCCGCGGTATCGACCACGATGGGAAAGAAAGCCACCAGCCAGGCAATCGCCAGCTTGGATTCGATCCCGGTCCCCAGCCACACGAGCAGGACCGGCGCAAGCGCCACTTTGGGCACGGATTGCAGCGCGATCAGCAGGGGATAGAACATCAGATTGAGCGTCGAGGAGTTCGTGACCACGACGGCCAGCGGCACGCCGAGCACGAAGGCAAGCGCAAATCCGTACAGGGTTTCCTTGAGCGTGACCCAGCCCTCGGAGAGCAGCAACTCGCGCTTGTCCAGCATCGCCTGGAACACCAGGTCCGGCGTGGGAAGCACCGCGGTGGGAACCTTGAATTCGACGCAGTAGAAATGCCATCCCGCAAGCAGCAGGATGATGCCCAGCGGCGGCAACAGATAGGGTTTCAGGGCGCGAAGCATGGCGTCCTCAGGCGGCCGTCGCCGGACCGTGCAGGACGCCAAGGGCGCCGCTGGCGCGGCGTGCGAGCGCGGCGAATCCTTCCGTGTATCGCATCTCGGGCGCTCGCGGATACGCCAGGCCGACGTCTATGCGCTCGATGATCCGCCCCGGCCGCTTGCTGAAGACGAGCACCCGGTCCGAGAGGTACACCGCCTCGGCGATGCTATGGGTGACGAAGACGACGGCTGCGCGCGTGCGCGAGCGGATATCGAGCAGCAGTTCGTGCATTTCCATCCGCGTGAGTTCGTCG
>Ga0315281_10012688_pt1 | contig 11456 bp, 8 predicted proteins | sample YL17G07_0_MG_FD_204540 | JGI IMG/M metagenome (GOLD analysis project Ga0315281, IMG submission 204540) | Sediment microbial communities from Yellowstone Lake, YNP, Wyoming, USA - YL17G07_0 | ecosystem: Environmental > Aquatic > Freshwater > Lake > Sediment | place: USA: Wyoming | collected... | reverse complement strand
TATAGTAGATGTCGAAATAGGATCTGAGGTCGCTTTCGGGAATGAAGCTCGAGTATGTGGAAATCCAGGACTGCCAGATTATTCTGCGAATGGACGCGAGATCACCCTTTTGCCAGGGCCGGATGACGATTCCCACGGTTGTCGATCATCCTCCTTGATACTTCGACGGCACTAAACTCCGCCCATAAGGCCGAAGAAAGCCGAAGAGTTAACCTGTCAGTTGAATATCACAGTTGAGCGGCACCGGACAGGGGTGCTGAAAAAGCCTTACAGCGGCACCTTTTAGAGGGGGGCTAACTGCTTTCCCAGACCTAAGTCAGACCTTACCCAAAGTGAATTCGCATATTAACCTTAACTTTCTATAAACCCGCAATTGTAAGGCTTTGAAAGTACCCCTGTCCGATGACGATTATGTAACGTCAAGATCGATTGATTTTCTGCCGGGCTAAAATTTCATTGGTCCGGATCCGGTCCTTGAAGGCATCGTTTCGGTTTGCCTTTTCGATGCTGAGAGCCGCGTCGCTGTTGCCCGACCACCGTCTGCAGAGGTAGAGGCTTTCATAGATCCTCCCGATCCGGTATTCCCGACAGATTCGCAACGCCGCTGCGTAATCCTCACCATAGCTCACGTTGTGAAAACCTATTTTTCGTATGAGGCCGGTGTTGAAAGCCCGCGGGGCCCCCAGCCCGTTGATGCGCAAAGCATTGTTGTGACCATTCGCATCGGTCCATTCACGGTGGTCGATGAGGCCCGGCGGAATCTCCTTTAGCCTGGAATCGACGAGGGTATAGGAGCCGATCACCATGGCATAGTTGCCCTGACGGAGCCTATCGACCATCTTCTGCAGAGTGTGGACACTGCTGTAAAGATCGTCCGAATCGAGCTGAACGGCATAGCGGCCGCAGGCTTCGTGCCGAAGGGCCTCGTTCCAGCAACCACCGATACCGAAATCGGTCCTCTTCGGGACAATGTGCTTCAGGCCAGAATACTGCCTGGCGAGATTGGAGAGGACGGCCGATGTTCCGTCTGTCGAGTGATTGTCCACAACGATGACGTTAAATGGAAAATCCGTTTCCTGCGACAGGGCGCTTTTCACGGCCTCGGCAATCGTTTCTTTACGGTTCCGCACAGGAATGACGACAGATGCCTCCACAGGGAAGAATTCCGGTGTTCGCTCGACCTCCCTTAATTGATGGGGCTCCAGATAAGCCCCGGTCTTCTTCAGGTAATCCGTGAAGACGGTCTCCATTTCCTTCTGGACGGCGTAATTTCGGGGATCGACGTAGTCAAATATCTTTTCACTGCTAAAAGGCTCATCCGTCCCAAACACGCAGTAGAGTGGCTCCTCCAGGTGAGTCACAGTGTGGTCGATGGAGAGCTTCAGGCGAAGATCGTATAGACCGGCAAATTGAACGCCGGGTATGACGCCGTATTTTTTCAGGGCCTTCCGGACGGCGGGAACCGAAAAGAAAATCATGGCGCCGAAGTCAAAATCATCGCGGACGCTCCCCGGCTGATAATCATTAAGTGGATGAAGGGTCTTCTCGTGTTCGCTTCCGTCATAGAAATCCGAATAGACCAGGCCTGTTCTCGTGGACTCAGCCTTCCCCATGATTCTCTCCAGGGCTTCAGGCTCGATCAAAATTTGTTGGGCCCCTGGTAAGAGAAGAAGGTACTTCGTTCGGGTCCCGGCGAGAATCAGACTGAGTGTTTCGTGTGACGGAAAGGGTCCGCCGACAAGAACACGACACCTGGGAATTTTAGGATGAACCGGTTTCTGACCCATTCGACGGCTGTAATCTCCATCTTTTAAGGTAACGGAGAAAGCGCCGTTCAGCCCTGAGCAAGTCCCGGCCTTTAAGGGCGGGGAGTCGTAGGGCTGACTTACGATCACGACACGTTCGACCAGGGCTGACTTCGTCAGGGAAAGCAAGGTCTTCTCAAAGAAAGGTCCCGGGCTGTGAAGGGTGACCACGGTGAGAGGTTTCATTCACGATCTCCCATCCTGCTTAAAGAGGTTCCGCAAATATTAGCACATCCCCAGCCGTTAATCACGCCGAAATTATCAAGATTGAATCGGGAGGAAACAGATTCTTATTGCGGGAAAGGCTCTGCATGCTCTTATGGAGGATAGAGGATTCGGGGATTACCGGTGAGCTTCCTTAAATGAGGAGGTATGCTTAGGTTGCATTTGAAACACCCTCCCTACTTTTCATTCAACTTTGACGTGTTTTTGCCGTGGGAATGGGAACTTTCAGGCAATCAAGCTATCTTATGAAAAGCATGATCCAAGTCTTCGATCAAATCGTCAAAATTCTCCAATCCCACCGACACTCGGATCAGGGAATCCGTTATCCCGATCTGTTCCCGTGTCTCCCTGGGAATGGAAGCGTGGGTCATCTGTGCCGGATGCTCAATCAGGGACTCCACACCCCCCAAACTCTCCGCCAGAGCGAAGATTTTCAGGTTTTCCAAAAACCTCTCTGCTTCTCCCAGACCTCCGTCGATTTCAAAAGACAGCATTCCTCCGAATCCCGACGCTTGTCTCTTAGCTAACCCATGTTGGGGATGGCTCCTTAACCCGGGATAGTAAACTTTTTTCACCCTTGGATGGCCCTCCAGATAATTGGCAATGCGGAAGGCATTCCGCTCGTGCTCCTTCATGCGGACAGCCAGAGTCTTGATCCCCCTCAGGACCAGAAAACTGTCAAAGGGTGAAAGGATCGAACCAATGGCATTCTGGTTGAACTTGAGCTGCTGATAAATCATCTCGCTGGAAAGCATAATGGCTCCCCCCACGGAATCGCTATGTCCGTTCAGATACTTGGTGGTGCTGTGCACAACGAGATCAGCTCCAAAAAGGAGCGGTTTTTGAAAGTAGGGGCTCATAAATGTATTGTCAACTACGACCAGAATATTGACCCTCTTGGCGATCTGGGCGATAGCCTGGATATCACAGAGTTTCATCAGGGGATTGGTCGGGCTCTCCAGCCAAATGAGCCGGGTATTTTCGCGGATCGATTCTTTTACCTTCTCCGGGTCTCGGGCATCCACATAAGAAACTTCCACTTTAATATTCTGTTGAAAAACCCTGTTGAATAATCTTCTGGTTCCGCCGTATAGATCATCAAATGCCAGGAGGTGGTCTCCGGCTTGGAGTAGAGTCAGAGCCAGGGTGGTTTCGGCGGCCATGCCCGAAGCAAAGGCCAGACCGAAGGAAGCCTCTTCCAGAACCGCCAATCGTTTCTCCAGGGCGTATCGGGTCGGATTCCCTGTCCGGGAATATTCATAGCCCTGAGTGGGCTCATCCACCCGCTTTCGAGCAAAGGTGGAGGAGAGGTGAATAGGGATGACCACATCCCCAGAGGCTCCTTCCTTGAAATTGGGTTCCTCACCCACATGAATCGCCTTGGTTTCAAATTTCATGTTCCTTCTCCTCCTTCCAAAATCCGTATTGCTTCATCCATTCGTCGTTGTAGAACTTGCTCAGGTATCGGCTGCCAGAGTCTGGGAGAATCACCACGATATTCTGCCCTTCACTAGCGGTCTCTGCAACTCTCAATGCCGCCCAGACTGCGCTGCCGCTGGACCCTCCTGCAAAGATTCCCGCTTCCCTGGCCAGCCTTCTGGCCATAAGAAAAGAGTTTTTGTCGTTGACTTGAACCATGTCGTCAATAAGGCTAAAGTCTACGGCTTTCACCAGGTAGTCTTCCCCGATTCCTTCCACTTTGTAGACGTAAGGATGGGGTAGCTTCCCGGTTTTGAAATAGCCATAGAAAACCGACCCTTCCGGGTCCACGGCGATGATCCTAATTTTTGGATTCTTTTCTTTGAGGTATTTCCCCGCGCCGCTAAGTGTGCCACCCGTACCGATCCCTGCGACGAAATAATCGATCTGGCCATCCATCTGTCTCCAGATCTCCGGCCCGGTGGTGCGATAATGTGCTTCAATATTCTTGGGGTTGTTGTATTGATCCGGGTACCAGGCATTCGGAGTTTCGGCTGCAATTCTCCGGGCGACGCTGTAGTAACTCTCTGGCGAGTCCGGGGGCACATCCGTGGGAGTGACGATCACTTCCGCCCCCAGAGCCTTCATTAGATTCTTTTTTTCCTCACTCATCTTGTCCGGCATGGTAATGACACACTGATACCCTTTTACCGCCGCGACCATGGCGAGAGCTGCTCCGGTATTTCCCGAGGAATTCTCCACAATCGTCCCTCCGGGTTTGAGGAGCCCTCTCTTTTCGGCATCCTCGATCATGAATAGGGCCATTCGGTCTTTAACACTCCCTGCGGGGTTGAAATATTCCAGCTTGGCCCAGAGGGTGGGCTTAATCCCTGCCGTTATATGATCTAACCTGACGATCGGAGTGTTACCGATAGTCTCAATGATACTCTCATATCTTTCCATGTCCGCCTCCTCTAATCCCTTATTTAAAAATAACATTTTTGGGTATAAAAAGGACAGGATTTAGTTCATTGTAATATCCTATTTCTCTTGCCGGAAAAATAATTGGATCTGAGGTGAGGACCCAGGAAAGATCTGCCCCTTTTCCCGGATCAAGCACTCCTCACCCTCCCCGATCTCTGTAGGTAGTCGAAGTAGGCGGCATAGGGGAAAATGCAACTTGATGTAGAGCGAGAAAGGAGGTTGTGAGAGTGACAAAGCTTTTTTGTCAGCTGGCGGTGAGGAAGTTCGGGTGTAACGAAGTAAGCGTTGCGCGATTTTCGGGGGTTTCGACCTCCTTGGTTAATTGATATGCTGCCTCCAGTAAGCTTCATTCAGGAGGTAGGCTTAGGTTGCATTTGACCCAACATCCTCTACTTTGGAGTCAAAGGGTGGAAACTGATAATTCAAGACCTGGCCTCAAATCTTCTCTCTGTTGATATTTGATATTTCTTTCTCTTTAATCCCGATAAATCTCTGCCCAAACGAGTATTGTTTATACTTCAATTATTTTAGGAAGTCCAAAGGAGCTGTCGCGGAAACTCTCCGATTGACCTATTCTGCTGTGCTAAGACCCATCTTTAAAGGCGGGGTAAAAAGCGCGGCTCAGTACCTTTGATGGAGATCTTGAATTTTGACTTTTCAGCATTTTAAAGAGTAAACCCCGTTAGAAATTCCAGCGGGGCATTATTTCTAACGGGGTAAAAGCTTGCCTTTATTCTTTTCGGTCTTCCCCATCCCAAATTAGATTTTCAGCCAATTTATTAAAGCCTGAAGCGCTACTATTTTATTGGGAGAAACGCAATTGAATAAGGTTCCAATCCTTTGTGATGATGGGAGGAGAATTTCTTAATCAGGTTGGCTATTCGAGAGAATTGATCCCCGGGGAGAGTATAAGGAACGATGAGCACTCCCCAATGGGGACGTCGGTCATTAAAAAACTGAACCGTTAGCCCAATAAAATCGTTTCTATTTTTCGTCACCAAACATCTTTTCTCTGTAGCAGCAAACTCGAGTTGACTTTGATCTGGTACTTCATACATCCCGGCCTCATGAGCACTGAGTGCCTCGATTCCACTTCTTCTGAGTATTTCAGCAATCTTAGGGCTGAGGTCCTCATCCAGGTAGAATTTCATGAGGCCGACCTTGTAAAAGGATAACGGTCTCGAACCCTCTCCTCATTCCACCGTTCATTCTGCTCAATGAGTTGGTCAATTTCCTGGGGATAGGCCATATAATATCCAAGGGCCGCCTTGAGCTGTTCCCTCGATAACCAATGATATGCTTTTTTGAGCTTTTTGAGATCCTCCTTCACACTTTTAAAAGTGGCAATCACTTCCCAAACTTCAATTCCTGTTCCTGCCACTCGGGCTCTTCTTCCACTGGTCCCTTCGGCAAATAATATCCCCGGACAACGCCTCATCTTAATCGCCTCCTGCAAAAGATCTTTGGTCACGTTTGAGAAATCCTGCCCTGTCTCCTTGGCCATTTGTTCAATTTCCTTCAGGGTCTCGGCCGGGAGACGTAAGCTTTTCTGAACACTTGCCATAAAAACCCTCCCTGTTAGATTGTTATTTATCATATTACATCGTCCTACAACGAATGGCAAGAGTTTAGAGTTCGGGAACATACCTAAATTATTTAAATATATTTAATAGGATCCAACATCATCACTTTCTACTTCCGAAGGTTAAAAGAAGGTCTTGAAAAAAGGTCTGAGAACCAGGATAATGTGGTCTGTGAAAAATCAGCCTAAGATCACTGTGGGGATCATGGACAGGCAGACTGAAGTCTTCGGTCATCTGAATGGAAATTTCTGCGGGGATGGGTTCGGCCCGGTATCAGGCCGGTTTTCAGTAAAGGCCACAGTCGGGATGGTCGTACTCTTCGATGAGGCGCATCGTGAAATCTGCCGTTCTCCAATGATCAGGCTCACAACTCAAGAGGGGTCCACCTTTTCTCTCTTCAATGTGACCATTGGAAACCGCTTCCACTGGGAGGGGAGAGAGGATCAGACCTTTCAGGGTGATTTGATTCTCCTCCCGCGCATGGACGGAACGATTGCCGCCATCAATGAAATCCCTCTGGAGGATTATCTGAAAAGTGTGATCTCTTCGGAGATGAGTGGTGCTGCTCCAATGGAATTTCTGAAAGCCCACGCTATCCTATCCCGAAGCTGGCTTCTATCGGCGTTGGATAGAAAGAAGAAAACAAAAGAAACATCCATACCGGTGGGGAAGATCACCGAAGGAGAGGTGATACGCTGGTATGACCGGGAGGACCACGACCTCTTCGATGTCTGCGCCGATGACCACTGCCAGCGCTACCAGGGCATTACGAAGATCGTATCCGGACAGGCCGAAGAAACTGTCCGGGAAACCCGCGGAATGGTGATCACCTTTCAGGATGAAATCTGTGATGCCCGATATTCCAAGGCCTGCGGGGGATTCACAGAAGACTTCGACACGGCCTGGGATGATAAACGAGTCCCTTATCTGACGAGTATTTCAGACGCATCGGTTCCTCATCGCCCGATCAGGACGGAGGAAGAAGCTTCTGCCTGGATCCTTTCGAAGCCCGAGGCTTACTGTCACACAGAAGACGAACGTCTTCTCGAAAAAATCCTCCCCGACTTTGACCGCGAGACAAAAACCTTTTTCCGCTGGAGGGTCGAATATTCCCGGACGGAACTGGAAGATATCCTGCGAGAAAAATCGGGTTTTGATTTCGGGACTCTAAAGGAAATCGTACCCCTAAGCCGTGGCCCTTCAGGCAGGATTTCCCGGTTGAAAATCGTCGGTTCGAAGAGAAGCATGGTTGTGGGAAAGGAGCTCGAAATACGGCGCTGGCTCTCCCGGAGTCACCTTTACAGCAGTGCATTCTTTGTGACGGTCGAAGCCGGGCGATTTATTCTTCATGGCGCCGGCTGGGGACACGGCGTGGGACTCTGCCAGATCGGCGCCGCCGTCATAGCAACAAAGGGATTTTCAGCGGAGGAAATTTTGAGGCGCTATTTCCTGGGCGTAGAGATAAAGAAAATCTATTAAGGTTCTTCAGGAACCGGTGTGGGGGGAGAATCCCCTCTCCCTTGATGGGAGAGGGTAAGGGAGAGGGTGAACCAATACATTGGCAAATAAACTAATTCCTATAGCAAAGAGTCTCAGAAAACAAACAACCGATACAGAGCAGCTATTATGGCGACATTTAAGAACCAAACGTTTCGCAGGGCTCAAGTTCAGGCGACAGCAGCCTATAGGGGACACATTATTGATTTTGTTTGTTATGAAAAGAAAATAATCATTGAATTAGATGGTGGGCAACATACCTTGCCAGTAGAAATGCAGAACGATAGTAGAAGGGATCAGTGGTTTGAAGCACAAAGGTACAAAGTATTACGGTTCTGGGACAATGAAGTCTTGACAAATACATAAGGGGTGCTTGAGGTGATATGGACGCATTGTTAAGATCACCCTCCCATCAAGGGAGGGGAAGTAAGAGGTTGCCACAAAATATTAAGAAGAAGATCTGAGGAACAAGAGGCCATGTCCAAACAGAAACCGACATTGCGAAATCCATGGGCCTGGGTCCCCTCCTTGTATGTTGCAGAGGGAATCCCTTACATCATGGCGATGACGGTTTCGGTGATCCTCTATAAGCGCCTTGGCATCTCAAATACCGACATCGCCCTTTATACAAGCTGGCTTTATCTTCCCTGGGTCATCAAGCCGCTCTGGAGTCCTTTCGTCGACCTATTCAGGACGAAGCGCTACTGGATCCTTCTGATGCAGCTCCTCATGGGGGCGCTACTGGCCTGCATTGCCTTCACCATCCCGGCTATCGGGTTCTTCCAGTATACCCTCGCCTTCTTCTGGTTGATGGCCTTCAGCTCGGCAACCCATGACATCGCTGCTGACGGCTTTTACATGCTGGGGCTTTCGGAGCCTCTCCAGGCTGCCTTTGTCGGCGTGCGAACGACCTTCTACCGTATCGCCACGATCGCAACCATGGGCGGGCTCGTCGTCTTTGCAGGTTTTCTCGAAGGAAGCGGGCATGATATCCCCACAGCCTGGTCCATCGCCCTCTTTGTGGCGGCTGCTGCCTTTGCAGCCCTCTTCCTTTATCATTTTTTTATCCTTCCCCATCCGACTGCGGACCGGCCGGCTAACCGCAACCCTTCGACGTCCTTCACTCGTGAGTTTCTCCATATCTTCGGCCTCTTCTTCAGGAAGAAGGGGATCATTACCATTCTTGCCTTCTTTCTCTTCTACCGGCTCGCAGAGACCCAGCTTCTCAAGATCATCGCACCCTTCCTGATCGATCCCCGCTCAAAAGGAGGACTGGGGCTCACCACATCAGAGGTGGGAATCATCTATGGCACGGTGGGTGTTATTGCACTCATGTTAGGAGGACTTCTCGGCGGGTATGCCATTTACAGGAAAGGGCTCAAGTTCTGGATCTGGATCATGATCTGTGTGATGCATCTGCCGAATCTCGCCTTTGTCTATCTCTCGCAGGCCATGCCTGACCAATTCTATTTGATCAACCTCGCCGTTGCCGTGGAGCAATTCGGTTACGGTTTTGGCTTTACGGCCTACTCGATGTTCATGATCATGGTGTCGGAAGGGGAGTATAAAACGGTCCACTACGCCATCTCCACGGGGATTATGGCCCTGGGAATGATGGTGCCGGCCATGGCGAGCGGATGGCTCCAGGAGCAGTTAGGCTATCAAAATTTCTTCCTCTGGGTTATGGCCGCAACGATCCCGGGATTCATTGTGACAGGCTTGGTGAAAATTGATCCGGACTTCGGAAAAAAAGATGTGAATAGTGCTTGGTAAAACGAGTATAATTCTTTGGGTTCATTGCAAGGCGGAGATAAACAAAAGCTGGATAATTGGAATACTGGAATGTTGGGGGAAAATTAGAAAAGAAATCCTGACCATCAAACTATCATTCCATCATTCCACCTTTTTATTATTCCAGTTAAAAGTAGACGTGAGAAGCTAGTGAAAAGACGGCGATTCAAGACAGCCTTCATCCTGGGCGCAGGGCTCGGGACGCGGCTTCGGCCTCTGACGGAGCGACTTCCGAAGCCGCTCCTGGAGATCGGAGGACGTCCCATCATCACCTATGCGATGGATCATCTCCTAAAAGTCGGCGTGAATCGCTTCATTGTCAACACCCATTATTTGCCGGAAGTCTACTCGGAAAAATTTCCTGACAGGCAGTGGCGCGGTGTGCCCATCACCTTTCGCCATGAACCAATCCTTCTGGACACGGCAGGGGGACTGAAAAACATTGAAGATCTCCTGTTCGAGGACGAGGCCATCCTCTGCTACAACGGAGATGTGATAACCGATCTTCCCTTACAGAGGCTCCTTGAGGTCCATGAGCAGAAGCGACCGGAGGTAACGCTTGCCTTGCGAAGCAGCGGCCCTCTTCTGAATGTGAACATCAATGAGGCTGGTGAGATCTGCGATCTTCGAAACATCTTGGGGCACACCCTGGGAAACCCGGGAGTTCAAAGCTGCCTCTTTGCCGGCATCTATGCCGTGGAGACATCGATTCTCAAGTTTCTTGAAGCCGGAAAAATCGAATCCGTCGTTCAGACCTTTATCAGAAGAATCGTGGAAAAACCGGGATCGATCCGGGGGATCGTCATAGACGAAGGCGAGTGGCACGACATTGGCTCCATCGAAGCCTACAAAGCTCTTAAAGCCACGATGGAGAGCCGATCACAATAACTTGAAGGTCAGGCCTAATTTTTTGAATTAATATTAAGAATGACCTTCATCCGACCCCCCCCTCTCCCCCCTTTTCCAAAGGGGGAATATTCCAAGTCTCCCTTTTGTAAAGCCTGCCTGCCGGTAGGCAGGGGAGATTTAGAGGGATTTTATAATCGGACCCAATACGAGTTCGATGTGGTCTTGGAGGGGAGATGAAATCGCGGGAAGAGATGATTGGTTTTGCACGGGAGGCACTCGGGCTTTCAGAGTCCGTCTCCCTAAAACTTTCTCCCTTCGAGGGGAGGGGGTCGGACCGGACTTTCTTCCGCCTGAAATGGAACAGCAAGGATTCGGTCATCCTGGTCCATTACGACCCGAAGCGTGTAGAGAACACTTACTACGCCGACATTGCGGCATTTCTCCATGACATCGATGTCCCCGCGCCACGGCTGATACGCCACGATCCGGCCGGCTGTCTCATCGTCATGGAAGACCTCGGTGATACGGACCTCTATTCTCTCAGGAAAACTCTCTGGGAAACTCGACGGATCCTTTATCAGAAGACGCTAAGCATAGTGCATAAACTTCATTCTTTTCCCGAAAAGGACTTCCCTTCAGGCCGTGTGAAACTCATGGAGGGTTTTGGTCCTCATCTCTACCGCTGGGAGCGGGAATACTTCAGGGATCATTTTGTCAAGGATGTCTGCGGGATCGAAATTGAACCTTCCTTCGAGCGGGAGCTCGAGGCAGAGCTTTTCGCCCTGGCAGAGCGGCTTTCGGGAACGAAACGCTGCCTTGTGCACCGGGATCTGCAATCCCAGAACGTGATGATCCGTGATGGAGAACCCTTCCTCATCGACTTCCAGGGGATGCGCTTCGGAAGTCCCTTCTATGATCTTGGCTCGCTCCTCTGCGATCCCTATGTTCACCCTGAGCAACACGCCGAACGGGTGAACCTTTACGAGAGTGAACGTGACGAGCTCCTTTCCTTTTATTACGGCTTGTGGAGCCACACAGGCGAAATCCTGAGCAAGGTCGAAGGATCGAAATGGGATCTTGATTTTGCCACCTTCCAGAATTATTTCTGGGAAGCTTCGGCACAGCGCCTCATGCAAGCCCTCGGGGCCTATGGATTCTTGGGCCTCGAGAAAGGGCTTAAAGCTTTTCTCGAGCATATCCCTGTCGGACTCCGCAATCTTCAGCGTGCGGCCAGCCAGGTAGCATCCCTCCCCCGACTCCAGGAACTCTGTCAGACATGCCAGAGAGTAATCGAGTGGAGTCC
>Ga0315281_10012687_pt1 | contig 11457 bp, 9 predicted proteins | sample YL17G07_0_MG_FD_204540 | JGI IMG/M metagenome (GOLD analysis project Ga0315281, IMG submission 204540) | Sediment microbial communities from Yellowstone Lake, YNP, Wyoming, USA - YL17G07_0 | ecosystem: Environmental > Aquatic > Freshwater > Lake > Sediment | place: USA: Wyoming | collected... | reverse complement strand
CGCTGCGCTGGAGGAACTGTCGCATTTCCGGGAATTCGATTACCTGGTCATCAACGACGATCTTGATGTCGCCCTGGCGGAATTGAGGGAAATTATTGAGTCCTGCCGCCGGGGCCGGAGGATGGCGGCGCCGGACCGGCGGGAATTTGCCGAACAGTTAATGACAGAAGGTGGTAAACTTAAGTAAAATAGCCACAAGTTCCACACCCGCCGGTTTTTCAGGGAGTTTCTGTAGCTTCCCATGGTTCCGGCACAATATGGGAAACTCTGTATAAGTCCGGTTGCTGTCATGACGTTGCAAAACGGCATCCAGTAAACAAATTGTTTCAACTGGATTACGTATACCATCCTTGGTATACGCCCGCTTTGCGGGCCAGCTAAAGCTGTTCAAAATCGCTCCTGGCGATTTTGTCCGGCTTTCGCCGGAATGACGAGTTGGAAATATTCAGGACTTGTTCAGCGCTTTCTAAGGTGTTTTACCGGTAATTCCATTTTTAGCTGAATAATATGAGGTTCACACATGGCCAGATTGACCGTTGAAGATTGCCTGAACAATGTAGATAACCGCTATGACCTGGTGTTGCTGGCATCCAAACGCGCCCGGCAGATCATCTTTGGTTCAGAGCCGCTGGTCAAGGAAGACCATGACAAGCCCACTGTCCTGGCACTGCGCGAGATCGCGGAGGGCCTGGTGACACCGCAGAACATCAATGAAATCGGCAAGGTCAATCCTCTTCATGAAATCCCCGGGGAAGCCGAATTTAGTTTCCGTCTTCCGGAGTAACGCACCCCACCTGCTGCCGGATGGCATCCGGCAAGGCGTCGTACTGTGCCTGATCGGGCATCTCCATGTACCAACTGCATGATCTCATCAAGCTGGTCAGGGAGTACCTGACCGAGGACCAGGTCGAGAAGATCGAAGAGGCCTATCACTTCGGCGCCGAGGCCCACGACGGCCAGCACCGCATGAGCGGTGAACCCTATATCCACCATCCACTGGAAGTCGCGTGCATCCTCGCCGAAATGCACATGGACCACCAGACGCTGATCGCCGCCTTGCTGCACGATGTCATCGAAGACACGCCGACGGCCAAGCGCGAACTCAGCCGTCGCTTCGGCAAAAGCGTGGCGGATCTCGTGGACGGCGTGAGCAAGCTGACGCAGATCAAATTTGACAGTTTCGAAGAGGCGCAGGCGCATAATTTCCGCAAGATGCTCATGGCCATGAGTAACGACATCCGCGTCATCCTCGTCAAGCTCGCGGACCGTCTGCACAACATGCGCACGGTGGGCGCCCTGCCGCCGGACAAGTGCCGCCGCATCGCGCGGGAAACGCTTGAGATCTATGTGCCCATCGCCCAGCGCCTCGGCCTCAACAACATGCGTCTGGAACTGCAGGAACTCGGCTTTTCGTCGCTGTATCCCATGCGCCACCGCATACTCTCGGAGCAGGTCAGAAAGGCGCGCGGCCACCGGAAAGAGATCATCAACAAGATCCGCGACGCCCTGCGGCGCCGGCTGCGCCAGGAAAAGATAGCGGCCCAGGTCATCGGACGGGAAAAGCACCTGTATGGCATCTATCAGAAGATGAAGAACAACGGACTGTCCTTTAATGAGGTCTATGATGTTTATGCCTTCCGCATCATCGTCGATACCGTCAATACCTGCTACCGCGCGGTCGGCACTGTGCACAATCTCTACAAACCCGTGCCGGGAAAATTCAAGGACTACATCGCCATCCCCAAGACCAACGGTTACCAGTCGCTGCATACCATTCTGTTCGGGCCCTACGGCGTGCCGATCGAGGTGCAGATCCGCACACCCGAGATGCATGACGTGGCTGAAAGCGGAATTGCCGCCCACTGGCTGTACAAATCCGGCGGCAAGGACCACACGGGTGCGCACAAACGCGCACATGACTGGCTGCGCAGTGTCATCGAGATGCAGCAGACGGCGGGCAATCCGCAGGAATTCCTGGAAAACGTGAAGGTCGATCTGTTTCCTGAATCTGTTTACACCTTTACCCCCAAAGGGCAGATTATCGAACTGCCGCGCGGTTCCACGGCGGTCGATTTCGCCTATGCCATCCATACCAAGGTCGGCAACGCCTGCACCGGGGTCAGGATCAACCGCCTCCTCGCGCCGCTCAGCACGCAACTCGTTTCCGGACAGACGGTGGAGATCATCAAGTCGCCGGGCGCCCAACCCAGCCCCGAATGGCTGAACTTCGTCGTGACCGCAAAGGCGCGCTCCAACATACGGCACTATCTCAAGAACCTGCAGCAAAGCGAGGCGGAGGCACTGGGCCGACGCTTGCTCAACCGGCATCTGGAAATACTGGGCACGAATCACAACGATCTGGACCCCATGCAGATCCTGAATGTGTTGCGGGAATACAAACTCCATACCGAGAACGAGTTGTTCATGGACATCGGGATGGGCAACCGTATTGCGCCGTTGATCGCGCGCAAGCTCACGGCGGGTGAGAAGAGGACGGAAGAACCCGCCAGAAACGGAAGTGAAACGGCCAAGCCATTCGCCATCAAAGGCACGGAGGGCATGGTGGTAAATTTCCCGAAGTGCTGTTATCCGATCCCGGGCGATCCGATCATCGGGCTGGCCTCCGCCGGCCGGGGCATCGTTATCCACAACCAGTCCTGCAAAAACATCGCGGAATTCAGGAACCAGCCGGAAAAATGGATCGATGTGGAATGGGAACAGCAGATTGACCGCGATTTTCCCGCCCGTGTCCGCATGAACGCCGTCAACCAGCGTGGTGTGCTGGCGACGGTGGCCTCCGCCATCGCGGACCAGGAGGCCAATATCCTCAACGTCGACATCAAGGACAAGGACGATCGTTTTACCACGCTGGAATTCGTCATCGAGGTGCGCAACCGGCAACACCTCGCCCATGTCATGCGCCGCATTCGTGGTATCAAGCACGTTTCGCAGTTGAGCCGCAGATAAGAGGTTGAGAAGAAAAACCCCTTCCTCCTTCAATGGGGAAGGGGATCTTTTTATTTTCTCCCCCTTTTTACGGGGAACGGTGATTGTTTTATTTCCTCCCCCTGGAAGGGGGAGGATCAAGGTGGGGGTTGAATCCAAACAAGTTACAGTAATTTTGCATTCCACCCCCATCCCGACCTTCCCCCTTCAAGGGGGAAGGGGGTGATACTGTGACTGAATGAATGCAACGTGTTTGTCACCACGCTACACGGCGGTGGCGACATGCATTAAACTGTCACTCCAGTCCGGTTCCATCCTTATCTACAGGAGTTATTCCATGCGCCGTGAAATCATCAGCACCAAAGAAGCGCCGCAGGCCATCGGCACTTACTCGCAGGCGGTGAAGATCGAAAACACCGTCTATCTGTCCGGGCAGATCCCGCTGGTCCCGGAGACCATGCAACTCGCCGGCGGCGATATGCGCGCACAGATTACCCGCGTCTTTGAGAACCTCGGCGCCGTGGCCCGTGCAGCCGGAGGCACGCTCAACGATGTGGTCAAGCTGAACGTCTATCTGACCGATCTCTCGCATTTCCCCCTGGTCAACGAGGTTATGGCGAATTATTTCCGGGAACCCTATCCCGCGCGGGCGGCCGTGGGTGTCGCCGCCCTGCCCAGGGGCGCCGCTGTGGAGATGGATGCCGTCATGGTGATGGATCCGCGGGGATAGAGCGGGCGGAACTGATTGCATTGAACAGGATCGTTCCCTCTCCGGCGCTGAACGCACCTGTTTCAGTTTTGCGTGGCGTTGGTGGTCGCGTACAGGAAAAGCTCGACCGGCTGGGGATCACGCTGGTCCGCGATCTCCTGTTTCACCTGCCGTTGCGCTACAGTGACAGGACGCGCCTGTGTCCCATCGGCGCAGTCCGGGCGGGAAAATATGCGCAGGTCGAGGGGACCATCGAACTCGTCCAGATCAGGTACGGCAAGCGGCGGATGTTGTTATGCCGTATCAGCGACGGTACCGGCGCGATCACGTTGCGTTTTTTTTATTTCACCCGGCAACAGCAGGATCGCCTCCAACGCGGCATCAAGATCCGCTGCTACGGCCAGGTGCGCTTTGGCGCGCAGACGCTGGAGATGGCGCACCCGGAATATCAGGTGCTCACGGAGGGACACTCACCCCCGGTAGAGGAAACGCTTACGCCGGTGTATCCGGCGACGGAAGGTCTGCAGCAAACCACGTTGCGCAAACTCACGGCACAGGCGCTGGCGATACTGGCGCAGAATACCGCTGAACTCCGTGAACTCCTGCCGGATGTGGTGTTACGGAAATTCCGCCTGCCGGAACTCGGACGGGCCATTGCCTATGTGCACCGGCCGCCGCCGGACGCCGTCACGGAACAGTTGCTCGCCGGAACACACCCTGCGCAACAACGCCTCGCCTTCGAGGAACTGCTGGCGCAGTACCTGAGTCTCAAGCGGCTGCGCAGTGAATTGCAGGACCGGCAGGCATCTGCACTCAAGACACCGGGAAAACTGATCGCATCGTTCCTGACATCATTGCCGTTTACACTCACCGCTGCGCAGCAGCGCGCTGTAGTGGAAATCCAGGGCGATCTGCAAAAGCCCGTGCCCATGCTGCGCCTGTTGCAGGGTGATGTCGGCTCGGGCAAGACCGTCGTCGCCGCGCTGGCCGCCCTGCAGGCCGTGGAGACCGGATATCAGGCGGCCATTATGGCGCCCACCGAACTGCTGGCAGAACAACATTATTCCACCTTGCAGCACTGGTGCCGGCCCCTGGGCGTAGAGGTAATCCTGTTGACCGGCAAACTTGGGCGCAGGGAACGTGCGCAGCGCCTTGCAATTCTGGCGCAGGAGAAACCCTGCATCGTCGCGGGCACGCACGCCTTGTTCCAGCAGGACGTGGCTTTTTCACGATTGCGTCTGGTGATCATCGATGAACAACATCGCTTCGGCGTGCATCAGCGGCTGGCGCTCTTTGAAAAGGGCAAGGCGGCAGAGGCATTCCCGCATCAACTGATCATGACCGCGACCCCCATACCACGCACCTTGGCCATGACCCTCTATGCCGATCTGGACATCTCGGTGATCGATGAACTGCCGCCGGGGAGAAAACCGGTCAAAACGGCGATCGTGCCGACCACCAAACGGGACGAGGTGATAACCCGGATTGCCACAGCCTGCACCGATGGACGCCAGGCCTACTGGGTGTGCACCCTGATCGAAGAATCGGAATCCCTGCAATGCGAGGCGGCGACCGAGACCAGTCTCTATCTTGCGCAAAGACTGCCGCAGTTGCGCACCGGGCTCATACACGGCCGCTTGAAGCCGGCTGCGAAAGACTCCATCATGATGGCATTCAAACGGGGAGAGATCGATCTGCTGGTGGCGACAACGGTGATAGAAGTCGGTGTGGACGTGCCCAATGCCAGCCTGATGATCATAGAAAATGCGGAAAGGCTGGGACTGTTTCAATTGCACCAGCTCCGCGGAAGGATCGGGCGCGGCACCCGTCAGAGTGATTGTGTGCTGATGTATCAGCCGCCCCTGGGCGAGACGGCGAAGATCAGGCTCGACACGCTGCGTAATACCACCAACGGTTTCCTGATCGCGCAGAAAGACCTGGAACTGCGCGGGCCGGGAGAGATGCTGGGGACCCGGCAGACGGGGCTTCCCCTCATGCGCATCGCCGATCTTATGCGGGACGCGAAACTGTTGCCCGATGTCCACAAGGCGGCCGCCATGTTGCATGGACAATTTCCTGACGTTATTCAACCACTCATCGACAGATGGCTGGGCAGGCATTTCGACTACGGTAAGGTGTGATGAACAGGGGATTACGCTGGCTGCCGGTCACCCGGATTAATCCGTTACGGATCCCGCCGTCCCTGCGGGACTATCTGCTGGATCCCGGTTCACTGACCACCCGACTTGCCAGTTTCTGCAAGGGGGATTTCAACCTGCGCCTCAAGGGACAAACCTGGCAGCGTCCGCTGCCGGAGGAAACCAACGCCCTGCAGTTGCGGCGGGGCAGTTATGCGCTGGTCCGCGAGATCTATCTGCAATGCAATGACATCCCCTGGGTCTACGGACGCAGCATCATCCCGGCGCGGACATGCACGTCACGGGAACGCCGGCTCGCCTTCTGGGGGCAACGGTCGCTGGGAAACTATCTTTTTTCGGGACGCAATACGCGGCGTAGCGAGATTGAAATTGCCATGATTCGACCGCAGGACAGACTGTTTCATCTCGCCGGCAGGGGCATGGCGGCAGACAGTCACCATTTATGGGGCAGGCGCTCCATCTTTTATATCAGGAATAAACCGTTGCTGGTCGTGGAAGTCTTTCTGGACAATCTGATCCGATGCATGAATACCTGACACGTGCATTACAGCTTGTGAAGAAATGGCTGCAGGCCGGAATGCATGCCATGCAGATGTGCCGCCAATATCTGGCTTTGGCCTGGCGCCGGGTATCGGATCTTGTCCGGCATTATGTGCCGATCATCCGGCAGTCCTGCGCAATCCATACGCGGAATGTCTGGCAACACACGTTGCGGTTATGCCGTATTTGTTTTAATCATGCGGCAAGGTTGACACGCCGGGCCATCGTTATCGCCACCGTGTTTGGCATCAGGATTGCGGAACTGCTGCGTTACTACACTCCGATCGTCCGGGCCTTCATTGTAAAAACATTCCGCCTATGTCTTGACCATGTGCTGCGGTTTGTCTGCCGCGTAATCTTCATGACCACCGTGCTCGGCATCAGGATCGCGGAATGGTTGCGTTACTATACTCCGATCGTCCGGACCTTCATTGTAAAAACATTCCGCCTGTGTCTTGACCATACACTGCGATTTGTCCGCCGCGTTATCTTCATGGCGACCGTGCTTGGCATCAGGATTACGGAGCTACTGCGGCATTACATCCCCATCGTCTGGCAGTTTATTAAAATAAATTCGGGGAAGGCCTGGCATTGCACGTTGAGGTTTTGCCGGTCATGCCTCGAGCTCTCCGCGAGCTTCCTGCGTTGGACAGTATTTCTGGTCACCACCGGTTGTCAGAAAACATACGCATTCCTCTGTCACTACACACCGATCGTTCTCCATTACCTCGTCACACGCTTGCAGATCGCATGGCGGGCAACAGTCGATTTTTGCCGTTCCGGGTTACAACACACGATAAATATTACCCAAGCTATAGTGCGGGGCATTTTTGCCGCCGGTGTCCTCGTCATCGGGTTTGTATACAGTCTCGTCCGCCGTATTGCCCTTGCCGGTGCCGCGAGCTGTCGCTGGATCATTGCACGTGTCCGGCATTACCTCCCGATCATACTGCGGGCCACCAGCAGGGGATTGCAAGTTACGGCGCAAATCCTGGTCGCAGCCGGTCGCTGGTGCATTCAAATTGCGGGAAGGTTGGTCCGTGCAACAGTACGGATCGTCCTCAGTATCCTTGCGCTTGCTGCAAAAATTATCCTGGGGCTGTTGCTTACCGTAAAAAATATTCTGCTCTTTGTCGCGCGGGCATTAATAACATTCTGCCGGGTTGCCGGTCGTTATATCCGGTACAGCGTTCGTTATCTGTTACACACAAGCCGGACCATCGCGGCCCGTGCCGGAGAACGTTTATATCAGTATGTTCTTCTCACGCGGCTCAACAAACCCATCGGCATCCTGCTCCTGCTCTGGCCGACCCTGTGGGCGCTATGGATTGCTGCCGACGGCACGCCCGATTTGCCCATACTGCTCATTTTCATCTGCGGAGTGATACTGATGCGCTCGGCCGGTTGCGTCATCAACGATCTGGCAGACCGTGACTTCGACGCCCATGTCTCCCGCACACGGCAGCGGCCGCTGGCCACCGGGAAAGTCACGCCGAAAGAAGCGCTGATGGTCGCCGGTGTGCTGATCCTGTGCGCCTTCCTGCTGGTATTACAATTGAATCTCTTGACCATCGGCTTGTCCGTGGTTGGTGTCCTGCTGGCGATCATTTATCCATTTACCAAACGTTACACCTACATGCCGCAGTTTTTCCTGGGACTGGCCTTTGGCTGGGCGGTGCCGATGGCCTTTGCCGCACAGACCGGGATAGTGCCGCCTATAGGCTGGATCCTGCTGATGGCCACCGTGCTATGGGCGCTGGTCTACGACACGATGTACGCCATGGTGGATCGGGACGAAGATATCAGGCTCGGGATCAAGTCCACGGCCATCCTGTTTGAAGAGGCGGATCGTTTTATTATCGGCGTCATACAGTTACTGGTAGTGCTGACCTTGCTGCTGGTTGGCAGCAGGTTGGGCTTCAACAGGTTTTATTATGCGGGCCTGGCCATTGCGTCGTTGCTGTTCATCTATCAACAGCACCTGATCAGGGATAGAATCCCTGAGCAATGCTTTATGGCGTTCCTGAACAATCACTGGTTCGGGGCCATGGTATTCGGCGGAATATTGATGAACTACCAATATGAGTAATCCATGCGCTGAACGAATCTTGTCGTGTATCTTCCGGACTTGCCCCAGCGCTGAATCCGGCGCCTCATTCTGATTTGATTTATTGGAGCCGAGAGGGAACCATATTTGAAATATAACTATTTGATTATCATAGTCCCATGATAGGACTATAGTGATTTATACCCCCAAATGTACCCCCACAATGAATACGTAGCCCCACTATTTCAGCGCCGGGATCACTTGGCCTGCCCACACGAAGTTTTGCTCGGCGCCTCGCCAGCCACCAACGGTTTTGATAAATCCGAATCAATCACCAAGCGTAGTGTTGGTGAATTTGGAACGTAAGGCCCCCAGTCCTCTATCCAGAACCAATCCTGAGAACATAGAGCTTCCGCGAAGGGCGAGTATGTTTTATTGGGCTTGGCAACGAACGTAAGGGATCGCCGCGACTTTAAAGCAGAAATACAACCAAAAAAAACCGGGAATATCTGAGAGCATAGTATCGTGTTCTCTTTGTACAGGATCTCTACGTCATGCTTCCCCACGGGGATCGCTAGCAGATACGTTGCATAGGGCTCCATTAGAGTCTCGAATGTGTAGTCATCCGGAACATTAAGGCCGTCGATTCGTGTAACAGTCGCATAATCTGTCAAATAAGGCAGATCCCACATATGCGATTGTTGATGTCTAGAGCCAGTGGTCCACAGATAAGCGATCTGACTAGAGTCCGAGTACACTTCATTGGGTATGCGGAATGGTGTCACCGGCTGGGTTGCACATGCGCTCAACAGTGATCCGATACCCAGGCCAATCATTAGACGCAACGTAAATTCCGTAACATTAATCATATTTGCTCAACGGCGATACATGACGGGCTGATATCGGGCTCACGATTTGATGGATAGTCTAGTTCATTAAGATCAGCACTTGGCTAATCACTCCCACTTATCTTTTGCTTTTGCTGCTTCAACGGTCTGCCACAGCATATTGCTCGGATCATCGGCGCCGCCATGCTTGAGTGCTAGGATATGATCAACGATATAGCCAGAACAGGCCCCGGATGTTTTGCCGGTGGAGGGGCAGGGATGCTCTTTCGTAAACTCCCGGCGTTTTTCCGGATCGCGTTTGCTATGTGCGCCCGTACCTGAACCCTTGCTGTAATGGGGCGAAACGTATGTGCCATCCTTGCGGTGGTAACCATGAACATAATGGCCGGCGAAGGAGATGACGGGGAACAGAAGCAGAAGGGCAAGAAGCAGGTGTTTCATGCTTCCTATTTTTTAATTAGAAGGGGGACCGATCTTTGATGCCGGGTTGGGGGGCGCTTCCCGTTTGTTTCTAGCGTCTGCATTGATGTTTGGCATAAGTTCAGCATGAGCCAACTTTTTCTGGTTAATTTCTTTTATTGTATCCTCTATGGCAATAAATCTTTCTGGTGTAGATGGATGTGATGCAGCAAAACTTTTCTCGATAGCGCCCGGATTTTTTGTACCCATCCTTCTCCAGAAATCTGCTGCGCTGGTAATATCTTTGTCAGCAAGTGCTTCAATATACAGGCCCACATAATCAGCTTCCGATTCAAATTCCTGGCTGTAGGCTTGTGCTGCCATTTTGGAAAATAACCCTTGGGTATTCACGCCTAATCCCGCGAATAAAATATCTATCAGAAGCCCGCCCAAAGCATTTGTCCTTTGTGCATCGATATGTCTCATGGCATTGTGCGACAATTCGTGCCCTACCACGATAGACAGTTCGTCATCGGTTTTAACAAAATCCATCATGCCCTGGAAAACCACGATCTGATTGCCGTCTGCAAAAGCATTCACCGCGGGATTGGGATCAATTGCAAGAGGATAGTCACAGATTTTCACCGGCTGGATGTCAATATTTTCTGATATGTCATTTCGCTTAACCTTTAATCGGATCTGTCCTCCATCTTTCATCTCGGTTCTTAATAATTCATTCATTTTCTTAGCGGCATCTTTCCCGACTGGTGCAGGTTTGTCATTAACGGCTAGTAATAAGTCACTTTCCAGTATCCCTTGCTCTTGAGCAGGGGAATTATCAATAACTTGCATGACTTGTAAGACATCTCCAAGTTGATAAGTAGTATTTGCCGCCTGTTGCATTTCAACCGGGAAATTGTGTTTGTTTATATAACTTATTCCGACCGACCAGGACTGGCGATCAGTGCATAAGGGCATGCCCGCCTTTAACAGAGGCCAGCCCACTCCGCCCAGTCTCTTTTGATTTTTTACCAGATCCTTCACTGCCAGTTCCTTTTGTTTCTCTGCTTCTATTGCTACCGCAGCTTCATTTGGAGCATTCCTGACGGTCGTCGGGCCAGCACAACCAATTAAAATGGCGTTCAATAGATAGACGTAGAAAAAAAGGCGAGTGACCAATTTGCAGAACTTCTTCATCTCGCTCCCCGGACACATTACCCTAAAATTAAGGGTAGCCTATTAAATTGCGGCTGTCATAGTTAAAACTGTTGGTATTCCGCTTTAATTAACCAAGCAGTGATACTTGATAGAATGCGACAAATGCCGGGAGGCGATTAATTAATCATCAGGCACCGCAACACCCTCACCGCCTCCCACACATTCCCATACTCCCGGCTGACAGTCGAGCCCCTGCGGTTCTGGATAGTGTAATGGATGGCTTTCCGGCGCTTATGCTTACGTAGTGTCGCTATCGTCCTGCCCGATCGGATTTTTGGACGTTACGGTTTTTTGCGCCCTACAACTGGTATCGAAAACAGATTAAGTTTGCCGTGACTGATTTAGTCCCAAAGTGGGAGGCGGTGATTGGCGTGAAGGTGAGTCGCGTATTTGTGCAAAAAATGAAGACGAAATGGGGAAGCTGTAACCTTGATACTCACAACATCCGCCTCAACACTGAACTGGCCAAAAAACCAGCACAGTGCCTCGAATATGTCGTCGTACATGAGTTGGTCCATCTGCTGGAGCGCCACCACAATGACCGGTTTATTGAGTACATGGATCGGTTTATACCGAGCTGGCGACTATACA
>Ga0315281_10012686_pt1 | contig 11459 bp, 11 predicted proteins | sample YL17G07_0_MG_FD_204540 | JGI IMG/M metagenome (GOLD analysis project Ga0315281, IMG submission 204540) | Sediment microbial communities from Yellowstone Lake, YNP, Wyoming, USA - YL17G07_0 | ecosystem: Environmental > Aquatic > Freshwater > Lake > Sediment | place: USA: Wyoming | collected... | reverse complement strand
GTTTGCGCAACAGCGGGCGAGGCGATGGACGCGATCCCGATCGCCAAGGCGATAGCCCGGCACAATGCAGACGCAAATTCGCGCAAGCCACAAAGGTTCTTAGCTTGTCTCATGGCGGTCTCCTTTGGTTCTCTCGGCCGGCTAATTTTGGAGCGCGACCCTCTCGGCCGGCATGGTGCAGCAGTGGTCGGGAGACATGTGAAGTCCTTCAACGACTCCGAGCTCGAAACCCAGCCCGTGGAGCAGCCGGCTGACCGTCGTGATCCCGCCGTCGATCAAATCCACCCCCTGGTCCGGCTTGCACGGGTCGGCAGGATGCAGGTGGCGGCAAAGACCGGCGCTCCCGACGCCGGCTCTGGCAACGGGCCGGCCCGCTCCCGGGAGTAACCGGTTATTAGCGTGCCTGACACTATGAGGGGGTACACCCCCTCATACGCCCCCATCGCAGGCCGCTAACGGTCATTCTGCCAGCGGCTCTTATTGGTTTAGCAACGGTATGCTCTTGTAGTCCGCCGGTTTCGGAATCGATAGCAGATAGGCGTGAATGTCGGCCAGATCCGCGTTCGACAGGACCGCCTCCGGGTAGGGCGGCATGCGACCATTGGTATGGCGCAGGAAGGCCGACAACGCCGCCAGCGGCATCGGATCCGGGGCGAGTTTCGGGCCTGTAGGTCCCCCACCCTGTCCCACGTAGCCGTGGCACTGCCAGCAACCGCTCTTCACGTAGGCGGCCTTGCCCTTTTCCGCGGAGGCCGCAAGCGCGGCGCCCTGACTGACAACGAGGACGGCGGCCAGTGTCAACCGGGCCACCGGTGCAAACAAGCGAATTAAACGCATTTTCGTATCCCCCTGTTAGCGCGGCTGCGTCCAGACGTTGAGCAACGCGGGCTGGCCCGATTTCACCACCGCGACCGCTTCCTTCAGTGCCGAGGCGAGTTGTGTCGGATCCTTGATCGGACCCTTCGCCCACCACCCCATCGATTCGGCGAGCTTGTGGTACTCGATGTCCGGTCGCTCGATGCTGGTGCCGACCGGGCCAATGTCGCCGCCGAGGTTCGGGATGCGATTGCGGAAATTCGACAGCCGCTGCACGTGCATCACCTCCTGGTGATAGCCGCGGTTGTTGTGCATCACCGAGAGCAACGGTATCTTGTGTTTCGCCGCGGTCCACAGCACGCCCGGCGCGTACATCAGGTCACCGTCCGGCTGGATGCTGACCGTGAACCGGCCGAGGTCGCGGTTGGCGAGCGCTGCACCGACCGACGCCGGCGCAGCGTAGCCGACGCCATAACCGCCCGAAGCACCGATATAGTGGTGGTGCTTCTCCATCGGCCACAGGCGCAGCGGCCAGCCACTGATCCCATTGGGGGAGGAAGCCAGCGACCAGTCCAGATCCTTGATCTGGGCAAAGGTTTCCATGACCAGGCGCGCCGTGCTGATGGGGCTCGCATCCCAGCCGAGCGCCGCCGCCTGCCGGGTGCGCGCTCTGCGCTCGGCATGCGCCTTCCTGGCGGCCTCGCCGCGTTTCTCGATCGCGGCCTTGCGGGCGTTTGGAATCGCGGATTTCACGGCTTCGATCAACGCGGGCAGCGTCGCTTCCGCGTCGGCGGCCATCTGCACGTCGATGACCTGGAAGCGCTGGAAGTCCTGATAGTTGGCCTTGGTGTTCAGATCGACCGAGTTGATGCTGATCAGCTTGGTATCCGGCTTGATCCGGGTCGAATTCACGCCGATACCGTGCTCGCCGTTATCGGTGTAGGCGTTCACGGTGGCCCAGAAGTCCGACAGTTCCAAGCCGATGATCACGTCGGCGTCGTTGACCGCGTTCGGTGGACTGCTGAGGTGGTGCGTATTGGGGAAGTTCATCCGGCCGCCCTGGTCGATGACCTTCGCCTGCAAGGCCTCGGCAAGCTGCACCAGCAGCCCCACGCCGGCGGGCGTGCGCGCCGCGCGATCGGCGACGATCACCGGATTCTGCGCGTTGGCCAGCAGCCGCGCCGCTTCCTTCACCGCGCCCGAGTCGCCCTGCGGCGGCGAGGTCGGCACGTAGCGGGGGATATAGGGTTTTTCGCCGTGGTCCTTCATCGGCTCCTGCTGCAGGCCGGCGTCGAGCGAAATGGCGACCGGCCCGTAGGGCGGGGTCATCGCGATCTTGTAGGCGCGCACGAAGGACTGCGAGAAATGCTGCAGCGAGACCGGCGTGTCGTCCCACTTGGTGTAGTCGCGCACCATCGCGTTGATATCCTGCGCGGCGTGGAAAGTCGGCACGCCCGGTGGCCGGTGGGCGGCGTCCAGATCGTTGCCGCCGACGATTATCAGGGGCACGCGATCGCACCACGCGTTGTAGACCGCCATCGTGGCGTGCTGCAGGCCGACCGTGCCATGGCAAAGCGTCATCAGCGGCTTGCCGGCGATCTTGAAGTAGCCGTGCGCCATGCCGACCGCGGATTCCTCGTGCATGCAGGTGAGGAACTCCGGCTTCGTGTTGCCGCCGTAGTTGATCAGCGACTCGTGGATGGCGCGGAAACTGGACGCGCAGTTCGACGGCAGGTACTTGATGTCGAGCGTCTTGATGACATCGACCATGAAGTCGGAGCCGGGTATGCCCTTGACCCGCGCCAGTTCCCGCGGCGTTCCGGTCTCGGCCGCGGCGACCTTTGCCGACGGCGGCAGCGCCGACGAGGCACGCGGCTTGGCCTGTGGGGCCGCCGCGTCAGCGGCACTTGCGATCGGCGGCGCCATCGCGGTCGCGGCGCCGGCCGCGATCACTCCGGTAAGGAACTGCCGGCGATCCACCTTCGGACTCGAATACTTGCGTGCCATGGTTTCCTCCTCTTGGATTTCCATTATCGACGACAAACTGCTGTGCGCCTGCGATCAAGCGGTTAGCCGATCAAGCGGTTAGCGATTCTAATCCTAACCGGAATGTCATGTACCGGCCAGACTGCCCGGCGATCGTGAGCGGCGCGTCGCCACGATGACCCCCGCCAGGATGGTCGTGACGCCGGCGGCGTGGAAGGCGTGAAACGCTTCGCCGAGAAAGACCATCGCGAGCAGCGTGCCAAAGGCGGGCAGAAGATGCAGCGTGAATCCGGCTGCATTGGCCCCGAGGACCGCCACGCCGCGGTTCCAGCAGATGAAAGCGCCCACCGAGGCGGCTGCCGCGACGTAGAGCACCGCAGCAGCCTCGCCTGTTGTTGGCCACCGGGTCGGCCACCGCAGCGGCGTGTGCAGCGCTTCCAGCGCGAACGCGGGCGCGAGCAGCATCACCCCCGCGACCGAAATCAGGAACAGAAACACGACCCCGCCGAGTTCGGGCGGGCGGCGCTTGAGCAGCACCGAGTAGATTCCAAACGCCGGCATGGCGAGCAGTATCCACGCGTCGCCCGCGTGGAATTCAAGCTGCAGCAGGCTGTCGGGTTCGCCGCGCGAGAGAATGACCAGGATACCGGCGAGCGAGATCAGCATTCCCGCGATTTGCCGGCGCGTGGCGCGCTCGCGCTCGATCGCCCAGGAGCACAGCAGCATGAACAGCGGCGCGGAGGCGTTGAGCAGAACGGCGTTGACCGTCGTCGTCGTCCTCAGCCCGACATAGACCAGGGTCTGGAACAGGGCCACGCCGGTCAGGGCGAGCAGCACGAGCAGTCCCGCGCTGCGCCGGATTGCGCCCCGATTCGCCGCCAGTCCGGGCAATGCGAACGGTGCGAGGATCAGTGCCGCAACCAGCCAGCGCCAGAAATTGAGCGCGACGGGGTCGATCGCCTCGCGCAGTGCCCGGCCGATCACCCAGTTCCCGCCCCAGAAGAGGTTCGCCAGCGCGAGCAGCAGGAACGCGACCGTGCGCGTCCCGGTCACGCCGGCGGGCGATGGCTGGCCAGACATGACGAGATGGGCGACGCCGCGCGGCTGACGGGAGTCGCCGGCAGCTTGCGGATCCGCCTTCTCGATCAGTTCCCCCTGACCGCCTTGTAGGCCGCTTCGACGTTGGTCGGGAACCGTTCCTTGCCGGCCCAGTGGTCGTACTCGGGCATGCGCAGGTCCTTCTTGATCTGATCCAGCGATGTGCCCTCCTTCACCATCCTGCCGACCCGGTCCATGAGCAGCGCGTAGTACCGCTCCGTGTCCTCGAATATTTTCACCGTGCCGGGCGTGCCATGCCCCGGAATCACGTGCTCCGGATTCAATCCCTTCATCGTTTTCGCGGCAGCCAGGATATCGGGAATGGTGACGAAGGGACGAAGATTATTGATCTGGTTGACCACGATACCCGCGGCCGAGAACAGCACGCGCTCCTTGGGCAGCCATACAGCGGTATCCGCCTCGCTGTGAACTCCCTTCAAGTACATCAGCTCGAACGTCCGCTCTCCCACGTTAAGCGTCATCTTCTGGCGGTACTCGATGTCCGGCGGGATGAACCGATAGCCTTCGAGCGCATCGCGCATCTCCGGGGAAACGGCCGCCAGCTTCTGGAGACGCTGCGGGTTATCGCGTTCGCGGCCGCGCATCGACTCCGCGGCGCCCTCGGCGGCTATGACGACGGCGGGCGGAGAGAAGACAAAATGGCCTGTCGTATGGTCGGGATGAGGTTCCGTATCGATGACAAAGCGTATCGGCAACGAGGTGAGCTTCCTGACGGCGGCCAGTATCGCCCGTGAATCCGTCGGGTTTTGCCCGGTGTCGATCAGCACGACGCCATCCCGGGTGAGAATAATGCCGCTGTTGGAATTGAAACCTTTCCGACGTAGACATAGATCCCGTCTGCGAGCTTCCTGATCTGCGGCCCCAGATCCTGAGCGAACGCGGAGCCGGTAAACACAAACCAGGCAAAAAACGCCAAGGTCCCTGCCGCCTTGACTTTCATAGCAGACGTTCCCCCTTTTTCTGAAAGGGCGGCCTCCGCCGCCCGCAAGCTGGAACAGCCCATGCCCATAGCTTATTCCCTTCACCCTTGTGATCAAGGCAACGCCGCAGCCGGCCGGAATACCAGCCGGTCGCGCAGCTAGTGTTCATAAAGGTGCGGAATGCGCCGGCACGGCAAGCACTCCCGGTTCCATTCACCCCTCGGCAACCGCATTCATTCCGGCGATGCGGCCCTGGACGCAGCAGCGTGCCAGACCGTGTAGGCTGAAACCGCCCGCCGACTCCCCGCCGCAGTACAGGCCGGCAATCACCTTGCCCTGAAGATCGACCACCTGGGATCTGGGATTGATCCTCAGCCCCGCGCGGGTATCGTGCAGCACCGGCGTCGCCCAGGCGGCGTAGAAGGGCGGCGTCTCGATCCGGAACCGGGGCGCGGACTTGCCGAAATCCTCGTCGCGTCCGGAATCGACGAAGCCGTTGTACCGCGCCACCGTGCTCCGCAGGGTCGCGGCGGGCATCGGCTTGCGCTGGTACCGGTTGTCGATGCGATTCGCCAGTTCCTCGATCGAATCGGCCGAGAAGAAGAATCCGGCCGCGGTGTCGACGTAGGGTGGCGTGACGGTCCATTTCTCGCGCTTCACTGCCTCGGCGTCGAAAACGGCCCAGATCGGTCCGCCGCCATTTCCGCTTTCACCGGGAATCCCGGCCAGCGCCGCGTTCAGGTAGTTCGACGGGTTGTACTGCCGGTTTGCTGCATTTCTCCAGTTGTGCGGCACATAGCCCGTGACCGCATTGTGATTGTTGACGGTGAACTGTCTGCCCGTCTCGTCGTAGAACCGCAGGCCGGCCTTGTTGACCAGGATCACGTCCTGATAATCCCGCACCGCAAGGCCCACCGCGCGCGCAAGATGGAATATCGGGCTGGTCGGCTGCCACGGCAGGTTCACGTAGCCGTACTGGCAGCCGATGCGACCGGGCTTGGTGATCCCCGCTCCGAATTCGCCCGACTGATTGAACGTGCCCCAGAGCGAAGCCCCGATCGCCATCCCCGCGAGCTCGCCGCTTGCATCCTGGAAGGAATAGGGCTCACCGGCCACCCCGCAGTATTCCTCCGTGAGGCGCGGGTCGAACATGCGCCGGAAATTCACGTTGCTGGTCGAACCGCCGGTGGCGATGATGACGCCCTTGCGCGCGCGGAAATTCAGGACCCTGCCTTCGTTGTTCACCGTGACCCCCAGCACCCTTCCGGACAACGGCTTTTCGCGGACGAGGGCCGTCATGCGATGCTTCAGAAGGATCTGCACACCCAGCTTGCGCGCGCTCGCCTCGAGCGGCCGGATGAATCCGATCCCGGAGGACATGGTGGCAGCGACGTCCGCCGCAACCGGCTGGCCGGTCTGAATCCTCGGCCAGGCCATCGGCGCGGCGTGGTTCTCCCTCAGCGCGGAGTTGCCGGTCGCGCCCGCTCCGGCGTTGTCCGGAGCCTTGTCGACGAATATCACCCCGTGCGCCACCAGCCATTCATAGGTCGGCGCGCTGTGGTCGGCAAAGGCGCGCATGAGCTCCTTGTCGTTGTAGCGGTAATCGGGAAAACCGTTCGGCTCCACCACCGACCAGTCGGTCAGGTCCGAGAACAGCAGGTCGGGGGAATCCGCGATGCCGTATTTCTTCTGCGCGCTCGTGCCTCCGCCGAGCGCGACATTGCCGCCGCTCAGGATCGCGTGCCCGCCCACGTCGAAGTTGGCCTCGATCACGATCACCGACGCGCCGCGCTCCCTCGCCGCGATGGCCGCCGGCAGTCCCGTGGCCCCGGAACCGATGACGATCACATCGGCCTGCCGGTCCCAGCGGCCGGGCCGCCCCTGCGCTATCGCGTCCGCGGCACCCATCCCTCCCAGTGCCGCCGCGCCGGCGGCGGTGGTCTTCAGAAAGTCCCGGCGTGTCAAACGGTCGCGCGTATCCTTGCCCTGTTTCATCTCCCCTCTCCCCCTCCGAAGCGACCAATCAGGCTATGCCGAAGCTTGGCTGGGGTTGTGACACAGATCACGCGCGATACAGATGGGGACGGGGCTGCCCGTCATTGCTACGCATCGATTGCCGCCTCAGTCGCCGCGCGCGCCCAGCTCCTTCACCAGCGCGCCGAGCCGGCCGATGTCGCGCGCGATCAGCGCGCCGAACGCCGCCGAACTGCTGCTGGCCGCCTGAATGCCCTGGTCGGCCATTTTCGCGATCACGTCCGGGCTGCGCACCACCTTCTCCAGTTCGGCCTGCATCTTCTGCACCACCGCATCCGGCGTGCCGGCGGGCGCGGCCATGCCGAACCAGGTGTCGAGGTCGACGCCGCCGTAGCCGGCCTCCGCCATCGTCGGCACCTCGGGAAGCGGAGCGAGCCGCGTCTGCGAGGTCGTCGCGAGCAGCCGCAGGCGCCCGTCCCTCACCTGACCGCTCGCGGAGGCATAGGCCGAAAAGAGAAAATCCAACCGGCCCGCCACGAGGTCGATGACCGCCTGTGCCGAACCCTTGAAGGGCACGTGCACCATCGGCGCACCGCTCGCGGACTTGAACATCGCGCCCAGGATGTGCCCGCCTGAGCCCACACCCTGCGAGCCGTAGTTCAGGCCGCCGGGCTTCGCCCGGGCGAGCGCGACCAGGTCGGATACCGACTTCGCCGGACTGGCGGCGGGCACGGCAAGCACCGAGGGAAAGATCCACATCAGGCCGATCGGCCTGAAATCGCGGATCGGATCGTAGGGCAGATTGTCCACCAGCACGGTGTTGGCCGCGTGCGATCCGAGGTTGACCTGCATCAGGGTGTAGCCGTCGGGCGCGGCATTCTTGACGGCGACCGCTGCGGTGGCGCCGCCGCCGCCGGGACGATTGTCGAGGATCATCGTCTGGCCGACGTTCTCGGCGAATTTCTGCGCGACGATACGCATCATTATGTCCGAACTCGCCCCCGGCGGAAACGGAACGATGACGGTGATCGGCTTCGCGGGATAGCTCTGCGCCTGAGCCTGCTGCGTGAGCACGCCTGCCGCGGCGACGGCGCCCAGCAGCGATGCGGCAAACAGGGACTTCACGGATGTATGAATCATCGGGTCTCCTTTGGTCTGGGGGATAAGCTCATCAATCCTGCCACCTGCAGGTTCTGCCCCGCGGCGGGGCCGCCGGTTTTCAGTTCTCGTCCAGCTTGATTCCCGACTCGCGCAGCGATTTCGCCCAGAAGCCGATCTGCGCCTGAAGGTAGGCGCGGAACTGCGCCGGCGTATCGCCGATCACCGTTGTGCCGAGTTCGGTCATGCGCTGATTGACGACCGGGTCCCGGCATATTTCCTGCACGATGCGGGACAGACGGTCGATGATTTCCGGATTCGTGCCGGCCGGGGCCACCACGCCGTTGAAGGTCTCGACCACGAAACCCGGCACGCCGGAACCTGTGATCGTCGACAGGTCGGGGGTCTGCGCAAGGCGGGCGCTGCCGGTCACGGCAAGGGCGCGCAGCTTGCCTCCTTTGAGCTGGGCGATGGCGTCCGAGGGATTGGCAAAGACGACCTGTACTTCGCCTGCAATCGCGGCGGCGGCCGCGGGCGTTCCGCCCTTGTAGTGCACGCTGACGATGTTCACGCCGGCCATGTGATTGAAGACCTCGCCGGAAAGGTGAATCAACGAACTGGTGCCGGCCGTTCCGTAGTTGAGTCTGCCCGGGTTCGCCTTGGCATAAGCGATGAGTTCACGCACGGTCTTCGCCGGCACCGAGGGATGCACGAGGAGCACCTGCGAATTGGTATTCACGTTCGAGACCGGTGCCAGGTCGCGCAGGGAATCATAGCGGGCCTTCGGGGCCAAGGGAGCGATGATGGTCGGCCCGCCGCCGGCCATGAGCAGCGTATAGCCGTCAGGGGCCGACTTCGCCAGGAAGTCGGTGGCGATGGTCCCGCCCGCCCCGGTGCGGTTTTCGACGACCACGGGCTGCCCGAGCGCCTGCTGCATTTTCGGAGCGATCAGTCTTGCCGTGATGTCGGTCGTTCCCCCGGGAGCGAAAGGCACGATCATGCGCACCGGCCGCGCCGGCCAGCCCTGCGCGCAGGCGCCGCACGTGACGAGGAGGGTCAGGAAGAGAACAACGGGCAAGCGCAACCGAACAGACATGGAGCTCACTCCCTCAGGAAAACACTGCACCGCGCAATCGTATCACTGGCGCCGGATTCACCGCGTTTGCGCCACAACCGCAAGTGCTGTTTCCTGGCCGCGACTCGCGCCGCGCAGCACCCAGACCCCAGGTGACGCAGAATCCCTCACTGGTAATCGTCCTCGCGCTGGTGCCGTACCGCGAGGATACTCACCGTGCTGCCGGACTCGATTTCAAACAATGCCACGTATCCCGCGGAACCGAACGGAATGACGAGTTCTCTCAGAAATGGATTGTCCGGAAGCGCCTTGCGGCAGGAAAACGGCGAGAAACACAATAATTCCATCGCCTCTTTGATTGCATCCAGGGCGCGTTCTGCCGCAGTCACATCCTTTTCCAGCAGGAAGTCATAGAGCCGCAGCAAATCGTCTTCCGCCTCCGGCGTGAAGCGAATCCTGTAGCGTTCCACCGGACTAAGCCGCGCGTTGCTTCGCTTTGGCCAGTTTGCGCGCAAGCTTCTCGATCACCCGGCCGGCCGGGACATACTTGCCGGTCTTCTTCGCCTGCAACGCGCTCGCCAGCCCTCGCGCAATGAACGCTTGCCGGGCGTTCCGGTACTCGATACTCCGGGTCACGGCATCGAGCACGAAGCCGGAGAGCGTCTCTCCCTGCTCGAGAACAGCTTCGGCCTGCTTGCGAAGCGCCGGGGACACGCGTAGCGGCGGGAGGTTGGTGGTTTTCATGGAAGCACCGATTTGCATTGCAGATGCGATGCATCATATCCTTTCTTGCCTGATTGCGCGATATCTGCAATGCGTTTTTTTGGAATGATGCGATGCAACGATTACAGATTTTGCGGCCGGCGTCGGTCAAGGATCCGTACGGATCGGGCAGCATGACGGGCCTGTTCGGGTCATTCATGGTCTCTCCCTAGCCGTGCAAGAAAGCGACCCGCGGTTATCATACAGAAAGGATGAAGATCTCCGTGATCGTACCGGCATTCAACGAGGAGCGGCTCCTGCCCGCTTCGCTGTACAGCATCCGTGCGGCGATGGCGGCGTTCGAGGAGCGGGGCTGGTCGTCGGAACTGATCGTTTGCGACAACAACTCGACCGACCGCACTGCGGAGCTCGCGCGCTCAGGCGGCGCGAGAGTCGTCTTCGAGCCCTGCAACCAGATCGCACGCGCGCGCAATACCGGCGCCGCACACGCCGGCGGCGACTGGCTGATCTTCGTCGATGCGGACTCGCAGCCCAGCATGGAGCTTTTCGCGGACGCTGCACGGGAGATCGAAGGCGGGCGCTGCCTGGCGGGCGGCAGTACGGTCCTGCTCGACAGCGGCCGTCCCGCCGTCGATCTCCTGGTCGGCTTCTGGAACGCGCTCAGCCGGATCAACAAGTGGGCGGCGGGCTCGTTCGTTTTCTGCGAAGCGCCGGCGTTTCGCGAAGCGGGCGGCTTCAACCAGGAGCTCTACGCCGGTGAGGAGATCGACCTCTTTCGCCGGCTGAAGCGCCTCGCCCGCCGCAAGGCGCGGACCATCGTCATCCTTCACCGGCATGCCCTGCGCAGCAGCGCTCGCAAGGCCCGCTTCTACACCTGGGGCAATTGTTTCGCGTTCATCGCGAAGGCTTTGATTAGCGGTGGCCGCACGCTGAAAAACCGCGACGCCTGCTATCCGTGGTATGACGGGCGCCGATAATGCATGGGCGGGATCGCGTTGCGCGGCAGCGCGCTGCCGAAGTAGCGAATGCGGCGATCTATTGCCCGAACTCAAGTGGGGGAGTAGATTGCCCGGAGTCCGCAGCACGTGCCGGGAGAAGTTCCTGACCTTTGCAGGGGAGGAGAAACAATGCAACGCACCAAGCCGCCGTTTCGCGCCGACCATGTCGGCAGCCTGCTGCGCCCCGCCGCGCTGCACGAGGCGCGCGCGAAGCGCGCCGGGGGCGAGATCGGCGCGGCCGAACTCAAGGCGATCGAAGACCGCGAGATCGAGCGCGTCATCAGGAAGCAGGAAGAGGTCGGGCTGCAATCGATCACCGACGGCGAATTCCGCCGCTCGTGGTGGCACCTCGATTTTCTCTGGGGCCTCGACGGCGCCGGGAAGCACGTCATGGCCTCCGGCATCCCGTTCGCGGGCGTAACCACGCGCAACGAGGGCGTCGAGGTCACCGGCAAGCTCGGCATGGCCGGGCCGCACCCGATGGTCGAGCATTTCAAGTTTGTCGCGGCGCATACCACGCGTACGCCGAAGATCACCATCCCCGCGCCGTCGGCGATCTACGGCCGGCCCACGCCGACGCCGATCGACAGGAAAACCTATCCGACGCTCGATGCGTTCTGGGACGACCTCGGCCAGGCCTACAGGCGCACCGTAAGCGGCTTCGCCGACGCCGGCTGCCGCTATCTCCAGCTCGACGAGGTATTCATCGCCATGCTGTGCGATCCGAAGTACCGCTCGCAGATGACCGCG
>Ga0315281_10012685_pt1 | contig 11459 bp, 7 predicted proteins | sample YL17G07_0_MG_FD_204540 | JGI IMG/M metagenome (GOLD analysis project Ga0315281, IMG submission 204540) | Sediment microbial communities from Yellowstone Lake, YNP, Wyoming, USA - YL17G07_0 | ecosystem: Environmental > Aquatic > Freshwater > Lake > Sediment | place: USA: Wyoming | collected... | reverse complement strand
GTCCGCATTGACGGCAAGTTCAACGGGGAGATAAAAACCACCGACAACCTTATCATCGGCCAGACCGCCGTTATAAAGGCCACCATAAGCTGTGGGTCTATCATGGTGATCGGCAAGGTAGAGGGTGATATCCTCGCCACGAAGAAGCTCCATATATCCAGCAAGGGAGTGGTTATCGGCAACGTTTTTACACCCGCGTTGCATATCGAGGACGGGGCGGTCCTGGAAGGCAATGTGTCCATGACCAAACAAGAATCAGACGCCAACGTCCTTCCGCTTATCCGGAAAAAGAAGATCGAAGGGGAAGAGCCTCGTCAAAATATTCCCGTCGCCAGGGCGTGAAACCCGCCGGGCCGGGGTTTTTTTGATATATCCATCTTTTTTTCTTTGGAAAGAAAAAGAAACTCCTTACGCGTAGCGCGAGGGGTGTTTGCCCCGACGCTGAATGTGGCCGGTTTTCCCCTGCCCGCGTTCCCTTTTCAAAGGGAAAGCAGGGAGACGCCAACAAATCTTTAACACAGCTTTTTTTGCGACTGCGCGCCCGTAGCTCAACTGGATAGAGCGATGGACTTCGGATCCGTAGGTTGGGGGTTCAATTCCTCCCGGGCGCGCCAATAATCCCGAAAACCGGAGTTGCAAGCTCTTTGCCCCTGATTCGTTAGTTTTTCTTCGAGATTCGTAACGTGGCTCCGCTCCGCTCAGAATGACAAGCAAGCAGATGTCATTCTGAAGCGATAGCGAAGAATCTCGGCCAACTTGGGTTTTCGGGATTAGCCGCCGTTCTCAGTTATAATCATGATATGGTTTTCACCTCTTTAGAGTTCCTGGCCTTTTTCCCGATAGTGGTGGGAATATACTTCCTGCTTCCAAACCGCTTCCGCTGGTTTCACCTGGTTGTGTCCAGCTATTATTTTTATATGGCGTGGAAGCCGGTTTACGCCCTCTTGTTGCTTTTCTCCACGCTCTCGTTCTACCTCGCCGCGCTGGGGCTGGATAGATACAAGGAAGACTGGCAGAGGAAAACGGTCTTTTTCCTCGGTATCGGCGTCAACCTTGGCATGCTCTTCGCCTTCAAGTATTACAACTTTTTTGAAACCCAGTCACGCGCGCTGGCCGTAAGCGTTGGGCTGGACATACACCCGCCGGCATTGGATGTCCTGCTACCGATGGGCATATCTTTTTATACTTTCCAGGGCGTCAGCTACCTGGTGGACGTTTACCGGCGCGACATGCCGGCGGAGCGGCATCTGGGCGTCCTGCTTCTCTATAAGGCTTTTTTCCCGCAGTTGGTCGCTGGGCCGATCGAGCGTGGCGCGCACTTCATTCCCCAACTGAGCGCCCATCTATTGTCCCGTGACGAAGGGCAAACAATCCGGTTCGAATATGACCGGGTGGTTTCGGGATTGCGGCTGATGTTGCTCGGTTTTTTCAAGAAGATCGTTTTGGCGGACAACTTCGCGTTGATCGTCAATCCTGTTTACTCCGCGCCCGACGAATACAGCGGCGCCAGCGCCCTTGTGGCGACGGCCGCTTTTTCGTTCCAGATATTCTTCGATTTCTCCGCTTATACCGACATCGCAAGGGGCGTGTCGCGCGTCCTTGGCTTTGAGTTGATCGAAAACTTCAACCGGCCATACATGGCCACGAGCGTTCCAGAATTCTGGCGACGCTGGCATATCTCGCTATCGTCATGGTTCCGCGACTATCTCTATATCCCGCTGGGCGGGAACCGCGTTCCCCGATGGCGATGGTTCCTGAACCTGTGGATTGTGTTTTTGCTATGCGGGTTATGGCATGGCGCCAACTGGACCTTCCTTATCTGGGGAGCCCTGCACGGTTTCTATTACTTTTTGACCCACATGCTCACGCCACCCGCCCGTTGGCTGGCCGCCAACACCTTGTTGTCCCGGTTTCCAATGTTCTGCCGGGCGATCCTGATCGCAATTACCTACTCGATGGTTTGCTGGGCGTGGGTTATGTTCCGCGCGAATAGCCTTCCCCAGGCGTTAACGATCTGGGCCAACATCGCGCATATTCCCTCTGAGGCGTTTGAATACCTGACGATGGCGTTGAAGGAAGGAATCCCGTTCCACCCTCTCACCGCCTTTGGATTGGCCTGGCTTATCCTGCCCTTCGACAAAATATCGTTGATGCCGGCGTATGTGTTCGCGCTAACGGCGTGCTACATGGGCATATCAGTCAGGGTGCGGCGTCAGGATGATGGCCCTATTTTCGCGGGATGGGGAACGATGTACCGCTGGGGGGCGTATTTTTTCTCACTGGTGTGCATTCTTCTGCTTGGCCGTATCGGAGGAACCCCGTTCATTTATTTTCAGTTTTAAACTATATGGATATCATTTTATTAAGTCCGCCGGAGAGCAAAGGTGTCCGACGCGTTTTTATGCGGGGATTGTTGTTGCTGTTCCCCTTTCTCATATTGCAGTTACTGGAACTTTTTGCGCTTCCGATAGACTTGTTCACATTTCGAGTGTGGGAAGCTGTACTGGCGGACCCCTACCGCTATCCAGGCGGCTTTTACCCGAACCTCCATGTCAAGAAGGCCAAAGAACACGGATACTACCAAAGGGGCGATACAAAAAGGGATCAAGGTAAACAGGTGGAGTGGTTTACCGATTCGTATGGCTGGCGCAATCGGCCCGAAATCGAGAGGAAGGACAAGTACGACATCGTCGTTGTTGGGGACTCAAATATCGTAGGGTCATTTATAGATCAAAAGGACACCCTCTCGGAAGTTCTTGGATATCGAAGTGGAAAGGTTGGCTACTCCTACTCGGTAGGCGTAGATCCAATCTCGCTTTTCTTCAGTGATCCGAGAATGGCGGACAAATCGCCAAGCCTCTTGGTCGTTCAAACCAGGGTTGTCAACTGGAGTTCAAATAATCTCCATCTGATCAATTTTCATGAGACCCCGGAAGGTTTGCTGGATGTGGTTGATCGGGCCCAGGAGTTTTCGACGAATTATTACTCTTCAACCCGCAACCATTTCCTGGAAAAATTCGCATCCCGTTTGCAAAAGCAAGCCATGTTTTATTGGCTAAAAGAAAAACTTGCGGTAAATTTTACAATTCCGGACCGGAGCAAAAACAAATTTTTTATCGCCGCAACGCGCCCAACTGCCACCACAAGAGACGCAGGATGGCGCCCCCTTGACTGGAGAGTGGAAAACGGGGACTTCAGGGTAATGCCTGAAGAGGCTCAACCATCTTTGAAAATCAAGGCAACAGGGCCTGTTTCATTTTGGCGCACCGGGCGGCTTGTTTCCAGCCATACGGACGGGCGAATCATCGCCCGCTTCGCGGCAAAGAACTCAGTTACGGCTTCACGGATCAGGATCGTGATATTCGAGGACGGTATATACCATTCCGTTCGCAGGTTAATCGTGGGGAAGAACTGGCAGACTTTTGAGATTCCCTTTACCGTCAATCCAGACAGTACAATCGAGCTCCAGATCGAGCAATCAGATGACTGGCAGTGGTTGTCGCTACGGGACTTTCAGGTGATTGGCGGGGCTTCGCCAGCTAGCGCGAGGAAGGCGCCCGAAGAGAAAAGCGCCAGCGTGGTTCCACCACAAAAAGCCCAGAGCGCCTCTATTGTGAAAACCGATGGGGCTGTAAACGCTTTCCCAAGGCCGCTTAACCTGACCCCGCTGGGTGGCTCCGGGCATTCGCTCAGGCTCGCCGAGAGTGAGTATTACTTTTACCATGCGGCCAAAGCCATGAGACGCAAGGCGCGGGAGCGGGGCATGGACTTCATTTTGTTTGTGATACCAGATAACGATATTTCACGGCTGATGCCGGCGATCAGCCGACTACGCGCCGAGGGCGTCAAGGTGTTGGCCTACGAACCGCAAGGGAAATGGACACACGGGGTGGAATGGAACTGGTACATGCAAAAGGCGGATACCCATTGGACGGAGGCGGCCATCAGGCTGACTGCGGACGAGATACTGCATATGTGGAAAATGCAGGAGGTCGCAAACCGTCCATTTTCCGAGGAGTTGATGGCCGCTTACGCCAACGGGTTTCCGGAAAATGTTCCAGCAGGCCTGCGGAGCCAGCGATAGGTTGGACGACAGCGGGACGATCTCACCCCAACTCCGGTTTTCCGGTTAACCGCAGATCGGAGCCTTCTACGCAGTCAGAGCAAGCGTATTGGCGGATTTGTCTTGCGCAGGGGCGGCCTGCTGGGTGTAGCTCATCAGTATCGAGCTGGAAACGGACCTTTGCTCGAACGATGTGTAACGGCTGGAAAACTCTTCCACACGCTCTGGTTTGTTGGAGCCGGGCCCGTTGCCATTATCCCCGGAACCTTGATTGGGCTGGGCCGGGGTCTGCGTAGCATCAACATTATTAGGCTGTTGCGGGGATGCAGAAGCCGCGCCACCGGTTGGCGGCAATTGGGGAACAGCGGTATCCGCTCCGCCCACCTGCCCCTGTTGCTGGGCCATAGGGTCTGCCGCCCCGTTTTGAGGTTGTGTAAGCTTGTCCATTAACTGCTTGAAAATTTCCTTGAGCCGTTTTAACAGCTCCGAATCGGGATTGGACTTTTCCATGTCCCTCATCACCTGGTCGAGGAATTTGCTCAAATCGTCAGGGATCGACTTTTTGGCCGCGTCAAAAAGGCCGGGTATATTCAAGCCCATGTCCGGTCCCGCTCCCAGAGGATTCTTGTTAAAGTAATCCATCTGCTTATTCACGTCATTCAGGAAACCGCTAACCTTGTCCTTGAAAAATCCCGCCACATTATCCAACCCTGTCGAACCCATTCCCAGGGCCTTTTCGATCTCGTTGAACAGGCCATCGGTGGCCTTGACGAAATCATTGTAATCTTTCGGGTTGCCCGACTTTAAGTTGGCGGCGGTTTTTTGCCAGTCGGCCAGGATGGACGGGTCAAGCTTCGCCAGCTTGTCCGCCACGGCGGGATCGTTGGATGCGAACGAGAAATCTATTTTTAAATCCGATTCGAAGCTTCTGCTCAAATCCTGCCGAACGGAAGCGGACCCCTTGGCGTCCCTGACGCTGGCGGCAGTTGAGAGGCTTTCAGACCGGGCAAAATTTAAATCTAGGGAAATAGAACCGATAGATACGGTATCCGCCTGTTGAGGGACAGGAGGATTGGTTTGTCCAACGGGCTGGGGCAGGGAAGCTGAATTCACTGCATTTTGAAAAGCGTCGTTCGCAGTTGAGGAGGTGTCCTGCGTACGGGGCTGGCAAAACCGGCTTTTGTCAGCGCTTAGTGGCCCTTGAACGTTCATTTTTTGATTCCTTTCCCAAAGACATCTCTCTTATCGGAGGGAGGGGAAAATGGCATTAGCGAAATTTTAGGGGGAGGGAAGGGAGCTTTGCGTAAGTCAACAATTTCGAGACATTGCCGCCCTGAGCTTAAGCGAAGGATGACAGAATTGCGGAATCGTTGACTTACGCAAAGGTCTTCTCGGTAAGTGGGGCAAAGTTGGATTCACGCTGTCAGGGGTGTCCCTCACCCCCCGCCAAAAGCGCCAAGCCTTTCATCACATTGCGTTGACGATATTACGCGGAGCGAAGTAAATGAACGGAACGAAAAAGGAGGCGCCCCCCGCGAGCATTTTTGAGTGGAAGCCTGGCGTTTTTTTTTATCGTGGAAATCCAACTTTAAAACGACCGTGGATAACCTGCGGCGCCCAGTGTCCGGCCAGACAATCCTATGGGACAGCGAACTACTTGGCTTCGGTATCCCGCTCACACAGGGAGCCAGGAGTTACGTTGCTCAGAAGCGAGTGAAGGGCAAACCCGTAAGGGTGACGATCGGCCGTCATGGACAGCTAACCGATTCGCTTAGCCGGCGCTTTTGATAAAATCCAGGTCATTCATCGCTCCGTGTTTATCGGCGTATTGCTCCATTATTCTCACAATTTCAGGCAACATTGCATTGAAAGGCTCAATCAGCCCAGGGTCAAAATGCGTACCGGAGCATTTTTCTATTTCACGCGCCGCCGCCTCTACAGACCAGGCCTTTTTGTAAGGGCGATCCGATGTCAGGGCGTCGAAAACGTCGGCGATGGCGACAATCCGGCCCGACAGTGGGATTTCCTCTCCCTTGAGCTTTTTGGGGTAACCACTGCCGTCCCATTTTTCGTGGTGGGTTAGCGAGACGATGCGCGCTGTCTGGAGCAAAATGCCTGGATGCTCCCCGATAATTTCCGCGCCCATTGCGGGGTGCATACGCATAACCACCCATTCGGTTTCGTCCAGCTTGCCAGGCTTGAGCATTATGCTGTCGGGGATGCCGATCTTGCCGACATCGTGCATCGGCGCGGCGTTAAACAGTATATCAACGGATTCTTCCCCCAATCCGAAGGCTTGGGCGATCAGGCGGGAATAGTGACTCATGCGGAGGACATGATTGCCGGTTTCGTTGTCCTTAAATTCGGAAGCCCGCCCAAGACGGCAAATGATATGGCGCCGGGCTTTTTCCAACTCTGCGGTGCGCTGTTCAACCATGCCCTCCAGGTGGCGCGTCTGGTCGTAAAGCGCAAGATGGGTCTTGACCCGCGCCAGCACGATTGCCGGGCTGATTGGCTTGGTGATGTAGTCCACCGCCCCCATTTCCAGCCCTTTTTTCTCATCCCCCAGCTCGCTCATGGCGGTGACGAAAATCACCGGAATACCGCTCGTACCCGGATTCTCCTTAAGGCTTTTGCATACGTCGTATCCGTTCATGCCCGGCATCATGATGTCGAGCAGGATAAGATCAGGAGGCGTTTTGGAAAAAGCTATCTTCAGCGCCTTCTCTCCATTGGTCGCAATCCTGGTGCGGTAATAGGGGTCGAGCGTCTCGGTGAGCAGATCAATATTTTCGGGTGTATCGTCCACGATAAGAATCGTCTGTTTAGTTTGCGGTTCGTTCATCCGTTCTCCATGATTTTCATGAAATTGTAATAGTTCACCGCAGAGACGCAAAGACGCAGAGAAAACTTATTCCATTTCTACTTCAATAGAGTAATAACAATCCATTTCCTGGCCATAACAATAGCCTCTTCTATGAGGTAATACAGCACTATTGAAGGGAAAATGGTATTAGAGTCTATTTGCAATACGCTTGATTCCATCTCTTAGGACAGGAACATTAAAATTGATTAATAAGCCAAGCCTTTTATCCAGCATCTTCAGATAGGTGAGAAGTTGAGCCTCATGAATTGGCAAAAGCTTTTCTACTGTCTTTAGTTCTATAATAACTTCTTCTTCAACAAGAAGATCGATGCGATAGCCACAATCTAACTTAACCTCTTTATAGCTTACTGGTAAATCAACCTGTTTCCTAAAACTTATTCTTGCTCTTGACAATTCATAACACAAACACTCCTCATAGGCGGATTCTAAAAGGCCCGGCCCAAGTATTTTATGTATTTCAATTGCCGCACCAATTACCTTTTCTGTTATTTGATTAATTTCCATACTCAGCGCCTCTGCGTCTCTGCGGTGAACCATTGCATGATATTTAAAGCCGGGCCAGGCGCAAAAACGAAGCGCATCAGAGAATAACCCCCAAAGCCTGCGCCGTTTCATTAAGCTTATCCATCGCCCCTTCAAAGTCATATTTGGTGATGAGTTTTTTAAGCTGTTTGGCGAAAGGGCCCTGGCCCACTGCATCGAGCCTGTCCGCAATGCCGTCCACCAGCTTGCCGGCTTTGGAATCGTCATCCGCCAATAGCCCTCCAAGTTGCCGCAACTCGTAGACCAGAACCGCCATGTCCACATACTTGCCTGCTACCGGCGCATCTTCCGTGGTTTGGCGGCTTCCCATCACAGCGGCTATCCGCTCCAGCAGGATAACCAGCTCCTGCTCCATCGCATCCAACTCTGGAGCCAGGGCGTCGGCCTCGCCACGAATCAACATGCTCTCGACCACGACGGCGCGCTCCGCCATTTTTGTGGCGCCAATATTGCCCGCCAGTCCCTTCACCGTATGCGCTTCACGGGTGGCGGTTTCAGCGTCGCTGTTCTCAATGGCTGTCCTAATGCGCGTCATGACATCAGCTTGGGTTTCGGTGAAACGGTTAATTATTTTGCATAAGAGCTTCACGCTACCGCCTACGCGTTGCAACGCCCTGTCTATTTCCAGGCCGGGTATGTATGGCACATCACCGCCTTTTTCCACTTTCCCAATGTTTGATTCAGCGTTTGATTCAACGGCGGGCGCTTTGGGTTTAATCCAACGTCCCAGCGTGATGAAGAGCTGGCCGACATCAATCGGCTTTGCGATGTGGTCATTCATGCCGGATTCGATACATTTCTCTTTGTCGCCCGCCATCGTGTTGGCCGTCATGGCCAGAATCGGAAGCGAGGCGAAACGTGTATCTTCACGGATCTTGCGGGTGGCGGCGAAGCCGTCCATCACCGGCATCTGGCAATCCATCAACACACCGTCGTAATCGGCCTTGGCTACCTTCTCCACAGCCTCCACGCCATTGTTGGCGACATCAACACGGATACCTGCGGCCATGAGTATTTCCAATGCCAGTTCCTGATTGACCGTGTTGTCTTCCACCAGCAACAGATACGCGCCGCTCATAGCTTTTTCCGTAGCAAGGTGATCATCCCGCCGTTCCTTTTTGCGCGGACGTTGCACTGCCTTTTTGCCAAAGGTGTTGAGTATGCTGTCAACCAAAGTGGATGGGCTCACTGGTTTGACCAACACGCCTTCGATTGGAATGCCCTGCGCCCTCTGCATTAATTCATCCCGTTTGTAAGCTGTCACCATGATGAACGACTGTGTATGCTCCAGCTTCTCATCGGCGCGGATACGCTTGATTGTTTCAACGCCATCCATGCCGGGCATCATCCAGTCCATGAGCACCAAACCATAAGGCTTGCCCTCGGGCTGGGCCCGCTCCAATTCGCAAATAGCTTCCGCGCCGCTACTCACGGCAGTCGCGTCGAACTTGAGCGAGGCCAGCATTGACATCATGATGTCACGCGCGCTGGCATTATCGTCCACAACCATAACGCGCAGTCCCAAAGCCTCCTCAATGGTAGTAACGAGGTGGCGCTGATTGGGCTGTAAACCAAATTTGGCGGTGAAGTGGAATGTGCTACCCTTGCCCGGTTTGCTATCTATACCGATTTCACCTTCCATCAGTTCCACCAAGCTCTTGCTGATGGTCAAACCCAGGCCGGTGCCGCCGTATTTGCGGGTGGTCGAGGCGTCCGCCTGGGAGAAGGCGCTAAACAGCTTGTTGCGTTGTTCCTCGGTGAGGCCGATGCCGGTATCCATAATGTCGAAGCGCAAATGCACACCATCCGGTTCATCGGAGACCTTGTGGATGCCAACGGTAATCTCGCCTTTCTCGGTGAACTTGATGGCGTTGTTGACCAGGTTAATCAACACCTGCCCCAGCCGGAGCGGATCGCCAATCAGCGATGTCGGCACATCGGTCCCCACATCGAACAACACCTCCAGCCCTTTGTCTTGAGCCTTGATGACGGAAAGGTCGGCCAGGTGGTCCATGACGTCTTCCAAATAGAAATCAATGCGCTCAAGCTCCATTTTGCCCGCTTCAATCTTGGAGGAATCAAGTATGTCGTTGATGATGCCGAGCAGGTTCTTGGCGGCGTACTCCACTTTCTCGATGTAGTTGCGCTGTTTGGCGTTCAGGTCGGTCTGCAACGCCAGGTGTGACATGCCGATGATAGCGTTCATCGGCGTGCGGATCTCATGGCTCATGTTGGCTAGGAAGTCGCCTTTGGCCCGTGTGGCGTCCTCGGCCAATTGCTTTGCGCGCCTCAACTCCGTCACGTCGAAGAACCAGCCGAGCACACAGGGTTCCTTCTGGTAAATGATGTTGAAATAGGAGGCCTGAACCCAGAAATCCTCCCCATCAATGGTTCGAAGCCCCATGGGGATGTTAATGATATCTTCTCCCTTGCCCAGCCGTTCCATGACCGCCAGGTAATCCTCTTTGCGCTGGTAGAAACGGATGGGATCCCCACTTACCCCCTGTTCATACGGAGACCGGAACATATCGGCATAGGACTTATTTGCAAATACCAGTTGCTTCGTTTTTATATTTAGCACCCGGACCGCGATCGGGCTTGTTTCAAGCATGAACCGCACCTGGCGCTCGTTTTCCCGAATAAGGTACTCAGTCTCCTTGCGTTCGGCGATGTCGCGGACAACCGCCTGGAGAACCTTCTTGCCGTCAATCTCCATTGCGCTTAGCAACACTTCGGCGGGGAACGGCTCCCCGTTGTCAATCCGCTTATGTTCCCATTCGAAGAGAAAGCTCCCCTTTTCCATCGCTGTAGCGATCCGTTGGTTGGCCAGCGTTATCGAATCAGTCCCGCAAGGTTGTTTTAGCGGCGATAAATCGGACGGATGCTTCAAGCGAATTTCCTCCCACGTAGAGCAACCGAAGATCGCCAGGGCCGCTTTATTGCAGTCGAAAAAACCTTTCTCATCAAGCATCATCACCGCGTCGCCGGTTGAATCGTAGAGTGTGCGGTATCTCGTTTCGGATTGGCGCAGAGACGCATCTATGCGCTTACGCTCGGCGATCTCCTGCTCCAGTTGAACATTTTTCTTTTCAATATCCGCCTGCATGGAAGCCATTTCGCTGTAGGCGCTTTCCACTTGTTGCACGATGGCGCGGAACACCTTCTCCTGCTCTTCAAACTCCTGGACTTTTTCCAGAAGTTCTTCATAGGTAGGCTTCGATGTCATCGGACAGGCCTCTTATTCATGGGGCTTATAATCCTGCCCGGGCTTGAACAACTTGAACTTCGTAAGCCCTTCTTCCTCCTTGGTCTTTTTTAAAAATTCGCAAATCATGCAGGAAACCTGTTTTTCGGCGAAGGTTCCCTGGACTTTCCCGCCGCAAAAAGTGCCTGCGACAGCCCAGCATATCCTGCCCCCATTTTCTCCTCCATTTAACCCGTTGGAAGATGTGTCAATTGTCGCGGGACACACTCCAAACTCGGCTGACTTCGCCCCACCCGGCTCCCTGCCGCATTGTTTGACTTCCCAGCAGTTTAGCTTTTCCATTTTACCCCCCCCGTATTGATATTTTCAGTGCACGGTGCAGACAAGGCATGGGTCATAAGAGCGTATCACATGGTCAATCTCAGCCGGGTTGCTCTCGTCTTCTATCGGCAAACCAATCAGGGATTTTTCCAGGGCGCCTGGAATTTCCCTCTCATCCTGCGGAGAGGCGTTCCATCCGGTAGGCGTTATTACCTGATAGTTCGTTATCTTTCTGTCTTCAACGCTTATCCAGTGTCCCAGCGTCCCCCTGGCCGCCTCCGTAAGGCCGATGCCTTCCGCTTTCTCTTTAATGATGTTTTTAGCGTAATAATTCTCACTCAAACTTAACTTATCCACCCATTTATCCATCGCAGACAGCAGTTTTACCGCTTCATGCAGGCGCGCAAATACCCTTGTGAAGACAGTCGAGCCATGCTTTG
>Ga0315281_10012683_pt1 | contig 11460 bp, 12 predicted proteins | sample YL17G07_0_MG_FD_204540 | JGI IMG/M metagenome (GOLD analysis project Ga0315281, IMG submission 204540) | Sediment microbial communities from Yellowstone Lake, YNP, Wyoming, USA - YL17G07_0 | ecosystem: Environmental > Aquatic > Freshwater > Lake > Sediment | place: USA: Wyoming | collected... | reverse complement strand
ATCTTATCAGAATGTATGAGCGAATAATTACCTGTGAAGTCTGTAATAGAATGCTGTACATCGAAGAAAATGAATCCCGTTAGAAAAAGCCTAACGGGATATATTACTTTTCTAACGGGATGAAGGAAATTGAGATTTATATAGATGGCGCATCCAAGGGTAATCCGGGCCCGAGTGGCATAGGGGTAGTTATTTGTAAAGACGGCGATACGATTAAGAATATATCCAGTTACATTGGTAATGCTACTAATAATGTTGCTGAATATAGCGCATTAATCTATGCCTTACAAGAAGCGCTTATACTTAAGGCAGAGAATATTAAGATTAATACCGATAGTCAGTTGCTCTATAGGCAGATAAAAAAAATCTATAAGGTAAAAAATCCTAATATATTAGGCTTATACAATCAAGTTTTACACCTGATGTCAGCTTTTAAAGAAGTTTACTTAAATCATATTTCGCGCGAACATAATCGCGGTGCAGATAAATTAGCCAATCTTGCTATCAAAGAGGCGATTAAAAAGGCAAACTGAGCCTTTAGCTTTCAGCCATCAGTCTTCAGCTTTTAGCTGAGAGCTGATAGCGGACAGCGAAACGTAAGTATTATTTTCTTTGAAAATCTGGGCAGGTAGAAAGTGGTTGCCCGCCACGTTTTGTGGCGGGAGGAAAGTCCGGGCTCCAGAGGACAGCGTAGTGGGTAATACCCATCCCCCACACCCAGGATTTGTTTTAAATAAAGACTCCTGGGTGTGGGGCGGATAAGAGCCACAGAGACGAGTCTCTAATCGCGGAACTACGCGGAACTTAACGCGGAACTACGCAATACATGTTATGCGTGGTTCTGCGTACAATTCCGCGTGGTTCTGCGGTTATAGGGTGAAACGAGGCAATCTCTACGCGGAGCAAGGCAGAAAAGGAGACGAGTGCTGGTCCGGCACGCGAAAAGTCTCGGGTAAGCTGCTTGAGTTCTGACGGTAACGTCAGAATCGAGAGAAATGACCACTAAGGATACGGGTATTCGTATCGAGACAAAACTCGGCTTATTCTACCTGCTCAATTCACAGACGCTGGAGATTATTTAGCTAAGCAGCTACGATTTACGTCGCTATCGCTTCCGTAAATCGTCTGCTCATTGAGGGAGGGTAACGAAATGTCTGGTCATTCTAAATGGAAAACGAATAAGGGTAAAAAAATGGCGGCTGACGCCAAAAAAGGCGCGGCGTACACCAAGGTGATTAAGGAGATTACTTCCCTGGCCCGCGCAGGCGGCGGTAATCCCGATACCAATCCCAGCCTGCGCACAGCCATAGCAAAGGCAAGAGAGATAAATATGCCTTCGGATAATGTTAAAATGGCGATAAAGCGCGGCACTGGAGAGTTGCCCGGAGTAGTTTATGAGACGGTTATGTATGAGGCCTATGGTTCACAAGGAGTAGCAATTTTGATTGAAGCGCTCACGGACAATAAAAATCGCACTACTGCGGAGTTACGTAACATTATGTCCAAAAAAGGCGGGAATATGGCGGGTGCGGGCTCGGTAAGTTGGATGTTTAATAAGAAAGGCTATATCCTTATAGATAAGAGTCAGGTAAAGGAAGATGATTTGGTGCCGCTTTTGGATGAAGGTGTCGAGGATATAAAATCTGAAGATCCCAAGAAATATGAGTTGATTATTCTTCCGGAGAATTTTGAGAAAGTCAAAAGCTTTATGCAATCGCATAACATTCCTTTTGAATCAGCAGAAATTACAATGCTTCCTTCCTCAACCATTAAAGTTGCCAGTAATGAAGCCAAGCAGGTATTGGCATTAGTTGAGGCATTGGAAGAACACGATGATGTGCAACAGGTGTATGCCAATTTTGATATACCGGATGAAATTTTAGAACAGTTGGCAAGTGCTTAAGTGAAGCCAAAACTTATGGAGCGAGCACCCGGCTTTATCGGAACAGCCGGTGTGTCGCTTGTGCGGCAAGCGAACATAAGTTTGTTGGCTGAACTTACCCCCCCACCACTTTCAATATAGCGTAGGTTAAATACGAAAGTGGTGGGGGGTTCAATTCGCCCCGCCTCTTGTCCCGCAAGATGCGGGGCGGCGGGGCTCATTGAAGATGAGAATTTTAGGGATTGACCCTGCATTAACCATTACCGGTTACGGCGTTATTGATACGGTAAAAAATAAATTATTTTTGATAGAAGCAGGGATAGTACAGACATCTCCTAAAGAGGCAGTGCCAAAGCGCTTAAACAAGCTATATCGGGCTATAGAAAAATTAATTAAAGATACCAAGCCAGATGTGCTGGTTCTGGAAAAACTATATGTACATTACCGTCATCCTACCACCGCATATATTTTAGGCCAGGCGCGCGGTGTAATTTGCCTGGTTTGTTCCAGATGCAATATCCCTTTAGTGGAGTATGCAGCAACAAGGATGAAGAAGGCGATATTGGGTTGCGGTTTAGGCTCAAAATATCAGGTCCAGAGAATGGTAGCAAATCTGCTTAATTTAAAGAGTCTGCCTAAAAATACTGATGTGACTGATGCTTTAGCGCTGGCTATTGCCCATAGTTATATAAGTAAGGCCATAAGTTATGGAGCAAGCTATTAATTATCTAAGCGACATAACTTATACGGCCGAACTTATCCCCCACCACTTTTGATGTAGTTATTGTTAGCTATAAAAGTGGTGGGGGATAAATTCGCACAAATAACTTATGTCGGAGCAAAATAAAATAGCTGCTCCATAAGTTATGTGCTCATTTATTATGATAGCGAGAATATCGGGCAAGGTAATTGATAAAGGCGCAAATTATTTAATCGTTGATGTTAATGGTATTTGTTATGAGGTATTGCTTCCGGCAACCGTGAGAGAGCGATTAGATGAAAGTATCACCGGTGATGGCAAGGTTGACCTTATCACTTATCACTATCTCCAGGTTGAGCCGTCCAAGAGTACGCCGATATTAATTGGTTTTTTAAATGAAGTAGAAAAAGAATTCTTTGAGGTCTTTATTACGGTTTCTGGTATCGGTCCGCGCGCCGCGCTTAAGGCCTTAAATAAACCTATTTCACAGATTGCCCAGGCGATTGATGAGGCAGACGCAAATTTTTTAAGGTCTCTTCCGGGCATAGGCCAGCAACGGGCAAAGGAGGTTATCGCCAAGCTCCAGCACAAGGTAGGTAAGTTTTGCCTTATACAGGATACCAGCGTAAAAGAGCGCGAAACGAAAACCAGAGATATTGAAGAAGAGGCCGTGGCAGTGCTGGTGCAGTTAGAGTATAAAAAGTCAGAGGCTTTAAATATGATTAAGAAGGCTTTGGAAAGGTCGCCGGATATACAAACCACTGAAGATTTATTGAACGAAGTATATAAGCAGAAGAAATTGTAATCGCTATGTCAGAAGATAACCTGAAGGCAGTAATTGAGGCATTGCTTTTTGCCGGCGAGAAACCCTTGACCTTAGAGCAAATAAAGAATGTTTTAGATAACTTAGAGACAGACCAAATTCGCGGCGTCTTAGAAGAATTAAGGTCTGAATATGAATTAGCTAATCGCGGCATGCGCATTACGGAGATAGCCGGCGGTTTTCAAATGATTACCGCATCTGTCTTTGCGCCATTTCTAAAGAAATTATATAAAGAACGCCACGTAGAAAGACTATCCCGGCCGGCATTAGAGACATTAGCTATCATCGCCTATAAACAACCAGTGACCAGGCTGGAGATAGAGTCTTTAAGGAACGTTAATGTTGACGGTGTAGTTAAGCACCTTTTAGATAGAAATCTTATCCGCATTGCCGGCCGAAGAAAAGCTCCGGGAAGGCCTTTTGTATTTGGCACGACGCGGCAATTTTTGGAATATTTTGGTTTAAAATCTTTAGAGGAATTACCCAAGATGGAAGAATTCAAAAAAATAACCACGGAGGTAATGCATGAATCTAGTAAGCCTGCGTAAACACATTGACAATATAGATAAAAAGATAATCCAACTTTTAAATATGCGCGCTAAAGTTACATTAAGCGTCACCAATTTGAAACTAAAAATGGGGAAGAGTATTTATTCCCCGGAACGCGAGAGAGAAGTGTTAAGGAAAATATCCGCTGTGAATAAAGGCCCGTTAACCGCCGATGCGCTGGAGGCGATATACCGCGAGATTATGTCTTGTAGCCTTGCTCTGAAGAAACCACTTAAGATTGCCTATCTTGGGCCCCAGGCAAGTTTCACGCATTTAGCGGCCTTAAAGAGATTTGGTTCGCAGGTGGAATATGTGCCTTTGGATAGTATCGCTGATGTCTTCTTAGAAGTAGAAAGAGATGCAGCGGATTACGGCGTGGTACCCATAGAGAATTCTATCGAAGGAGCAGTCAGTCATACCTTGGATATGTTGGTGGATGCGGATTTAAAGATTTGCAGCCAGATAATCTTGGATGTCGCGCATAATCTGCTGGCAAATTGCGCTAAAGATAAGGTAAAACGCATTTACTCCAATCCCCAGGTTTTTGGCCAATGCCGCATCTGGTTGCGGGAGAATCTGCCGCATGCGGAGAGAATCGAGGTATTCAGCACTACGCGGGCAGCGCAAATTGCGCAAAAAGAAAAATACAGCGCCTGTATCGCTTCCATCTTAGCCGCGCGGGTCTATAAATTAAAAGTCTTAGCTTCTGATATTGAAGATTCACCGCATAATGTTACCCGTTTCTTGGTAATCGGCAAGACAGATGTGCCCAAGACTGGCTGCGATAAGACCTCGGTGATGTTTTCCATAAAAGACAGAGTGGGTGCCTTGCATGATATGTTGGTATCTTTTAAAAAATATAGGATTAATCTCACCAAAATTGAATCGCGGCCTTCCAAGAAAAAGGCCTGGGATTATTATTTCTTTGTGGACTTAGAAGGCCATCGGGATGAACCGCGGGTCAAGAAGGCGCTTTTAGAATTAGAAAACCAGTGCACCTTTTTAAAAGTGTTGGGGTCTTATCCAATTGGTGAGTAGAGAAATTTACCCCACGCTCCCGCGTGGGGAATAGAAATGTAGATACTACAGGCGGAAGCCTGTAGAGAAAAGAGCATGAAAGAACTGGTCAGAAAAAATATACTAAATATCGCGCCTTACGAAGCAGGTAAGCCCATCGAGGAAACTAAGCGGCAATTGGGTTTAAAAGAGGTGATTAAACTTGCCTCAAATGAGAATCCTTTAGGAGTTTCGCCTAAGGCAATGGAAGCGATAAGGAAGTATTTATCGGGGGTAAATCGTTATCCGGATAGCCAGGGATTTTATTTAAAAAGAAAACTTGCCGGCTCTTTAGGTCTTCAAGCCTCAAATATTGTCTTGGGTAATGGTTCGGATGAGCTGATTGATATTATTATCAAGACCTTTGTAGAGGAAGACGAAAATATTATTACCGCAGAGACTACATTCTTAGAGTATGGAATTATTTCCCAGGTTAATGCCCGCAAGATTATTACCGCTCCGCTAAAATATTTTAAGTATGATTTAGAGGCAATTAAGAAAAAGATAGATAAAAAGACCAAGCTGGTTTTTATTGCCAATCCTAATAATCCTACGGGAACATATGTCACAAAGTTAGAAATTGAAGATTTCCTGCGCGATTTACCGGATAATGTATTAGTGGTTTTAGATGAGGCATATGATACATTTATTGATGTAGATGATTTCCCAAACGGCTTGAAATATGTTAATAATAAAAACATCATTGTCTTAAAGACATTCTCCAAGGCCTATGGACTGGCGGGCTTGAGGGTGGGCTATGCCATAGCCAGGCCGGAATTTGCTTCTTATATGGAGAGGGTAAGGCAGCCTTTTAATGTCAATTCTTTAGCACAGGTGGCGGCAATCGCAGCTTTGGATGATAAAAAATTCTTACGTAAAACCCGAGAAGTAATTTTAGAGGGCAAACGTTATCTTTATGATTGCTTAAATAAGTTAGGCATAGCTTATGTCCCCAGCGCGGCTAATTTTATCCTTATTGATGTCGGCAAAGACGGCGTGGCAGTATTCAAAGATATGCTTAAATACGGCGTTATTGTTCGGGATATGAAACAGTATGGCCTGAAAAATTTTATTAGAGTAACAATTGGAACAAAAAAGGAGAATGAGAGATTCATTAAGGCATTAAAAAAAGTATTATAGAGAGAACAGAAAACAGAGTACAGAAACCAGAAAAATCTTTTTCTGTAATCTGTGCTCTGTAATCTGGTTTCTCCCGAACCAAGTGAGGGAAAGATGATTATTGTTTTAAGGCCTGATGCTACAGAAGAACAAATAAATCATATTATTGATAAGGTGCAGAAGTTAGGGCTTAAGCCGCATGTTTCCAAAGGTACAGAGCGCACAATTATCGGAGTTATCGGTCCTGAAGATATACTCAGGGTTACGCCTTTAGAGGTTTTTCCGGGCGTAGAAAAGGTAATGTCGGTTTTGGCCCCTTACAAACTCGTTTCGCGAGAATTCAGGCCGCAGGATTCAGTGATTGACGTGGGCAAAGGGGTAAAAATCGGCGGCAAAAGAATAGTGGTGATGGCTGGCCCTTGCGCGGTTGAGAATTTGGAGACCCTGCGTGAAATCGCCAACGCAGTAAAAAAGGCAGGGGCGACAATTTTGCGCGGCGGCGCGTTTAAACCGCGTACTTCACCTTATAGTTTTCAGGGGCTAGGCGAAGAAGGTTTAAAATATTTAAATCAGGTAGGCCATGAACTGGGGTTAGTTACGGTGAGCGAAGTAATGGATGCCCGGGATGTAGAATTAGTCGCTCGATATATAGATATTTTACAGATTGGCGCCCGGAATATGCAGAATTTTAATCTCTTAAAAGAAGTAGGCCTGACCAAGAAACCAGTTTTACTAAAACGGGGATTATCTTCCACGATTAAAGAATTACTGATGTCTGCAGAATATATATTATCCGGCGGTAACTTTAATGTTATATTGTGCGAACGTGGAATACGTACTTTCGAAGATTATACACGTAATACCTTGGATATAAGTGCGGTACCCACGGCTAAACAACTTTCGCATCTTCCGATAATTGTTGACCCCAGCCATGCAGCAGGTAAATGGGGATTAGTGTCTTCGCTTTCTAAGGCAGCAGTGGCAGCAGGCGCAGATGGTTTAATTGTGGAGGTGCATACCCATCCTGAAGATGCCAGCTCTGATGGCGCACAATCGCTTTTACCTTCTAATTTTGCTCAGATGATGGAGGAATTAAAAGTTTTAGCCAAGGCAATAGGAAGAGAGATCTAGATGTTTAACAAAGTGGCAATTGTCGGCACAGGCTTAATCGGTGGCTCAATAGCTTTAGCCATAAAAAAGAAAAGACTTGCTAAAGTGGTGGTGGGCGTTAGCCGCCATAAGAAAACTTTATTATTAGCTAAGAAAATCATGGTTATTGATAAAGGCTCGCAAGAATTAAATATTATTAAGGATGCGGATTTAGTCATTTTGGCTACACCCGTTGACACCATAATAAATTTAGCAGCTAAAATTTACCCCTTCGTTAAAAAAGGCTGTATAGTTAGCGATGTGGGAAGCACAAAGCGAGAAATAGTTTCTAAATTAGAAAGAATTTTTCCACGGTATATTGGCAGTCATCCTTTAGCGGGTTCAGAAAAACGGGGCGTAGTCAATGCCAATCCCAGCATAATCAAAGGTTCTCTATGTATATTGACCCCCACAAAAAATACAGACAAGGAAGCCTTAGAAAAGATAAAAAGATTATGGAGCGAGCTGGGTGCAAGAGTGGCCTTTTTGCCTCCCGATGCCCATGATAAGATTTTATCTTTTGTCAGTCACCTCCCGCATCTGGTCGCCTTTTCTTTAATTGACATTATACCTAAAGAATATTTAAGACTGGCTTCCTCTGGTTTAAAGGATACAACGCGGATTGCCGCTTCTGATAGCGAGATTTGGTGCGATATCTTTTTAAGCAATCAAAAAAATATATTAAAATCAATAGGATTATTCCAAAATAATCTATCCCGGATAAAATCTGCCATTCAAAGAAAAGATAAAAAATTATTAAATAAAATTATAAAAGAGGCGAAAAAGAAAAGAAATAGCCTAGGTTGTTAGAAGGATGATCATTGCCATCGACGGTCCTGCTGGCGCAGGTAAGAGCACGGTTGCCAAAATAATAGCCCATAAACTGGGCTCTCTTTATATCGACACCGGAACAATGTATCGGGCATTGACCTTAAAGGCGATTAAAGAAAAAATCGATATTAAAGATATCTCTTTAGTTATTGAGATGGCCCGTAACAGCCAAATTAATCTGAGGAATAATCAAGACGGTTCTTTGAGTGTATTCCTAGACGGCAGAGATGTTACTGATGAAATAAGGCAACCCCGCATAACTAAATTAGTCTCGGATATTGCCAAGATAAAAGAAGTAAGAGAAGTAATGTTGGGGTTACAGAGAAGATTAGGTAACCAGAGAGATAGCGTCTTAGACGGCCGCGATATCGGAACCGTAGTTTTTCCCGCTGCCGATAAGAAATTCTATATCGATGCTAATTTCAAGGAAAGGGTTAAGCGTAGATACAAAGAGCTAAAAGAATTGGGCCAGAACATTACCTTAAAAGACGTTGAGGATGACTTGCATAATCGCGATACTATCGATTCTACCCGAGAATTTGCACCCCTTAAGAAAGCCGATGATGCGGTTTATGTTGATACGACGAATATGAGTATTGAAGAAGTGGTAGAAAAAATACTTAAAGAAATACAATGTTAAATCCCAATATTACCAATAATTACCAAATCCCAATGAAATCCCAAATCCCAATATCCAATTTAAACATTGGTCATTGTCCCGCCAATGATTTAAGATAAGGCGGGATCCCGCTTTTGCGGGAGAAATTGGACATTTATTGGTATTATTGGTATTTATTGGATATTGGAAATTAAATTATTTAAATTATGGATAGATCCTTAATTCGTAATTTCAGCATAATTGCCCACATTGACCATGGTAAATCTACTTTGGCAGATAGGATATTAGAATTAACCGGGGCAGTAGATAAGAGGCATAAGCGCGACCAACTCTTAGATGATATGGATTTAGAGAGGGAGCGCGGTATTACCATTAAAGCATCCATGGTGAGATTATCCTATCGCGCTCGTGATGGTCGAGATTACATCCTGAATCTTATTGATACGCCTGGCCACGTAGATTTTACCTATGAGGTTTCTAAATCTCTGGCGGCTTGCGAAGGCGCAGTTTTAGTGGTGGATGCTGGCCAGGGCATAGAAGCCCAGACCGTAGCTAATTATAATCTTGCCCGCGAGAACGAACTCGTGATTGTACCGGTGATAAATAAAATTGACCTTGCCAATGCCGATATACCACGGGTTAAAAGGCAGCTCACGGGTATATTGGGCTTTAAAGAAGAAGATATCATTCTAGCTTCTGCCAAAGAAGGTATTGGTATTGAGGATATATTGGAGCGTATTGTTAAGGTTATCCCGCCCCCCTCGGGTGAAGATACGCACTCCTTAAAGGCACTGGTGTTTGACTGTCGTTTTGATACCTTTAAAGGGGTGGTAGTTTTTGTCCGGATTATGGATGGTAGAATTGACGCGCATATACAGATAAAACTTATGCAAAAAGGGCAGACCTATAAAATAGAAGAACTGGGGGTATTGAAATATTTAAAATATTTTAAAGTAGAAAGTTTATCCTGCGGCGAGGTTGGCTATTTAACCGCTAATATCCGTGACCCGCGAGAGATTATCGTCGGCGACACCCTGACTGCGGTGAAAAGGCCTTGTGAAAGCCCTTTGCCAGGATACCGTACTTTGAAACCCTTGGTATTCTGTGGTATTTATCCGGTAAACCCAGGAGATTTTCCCAATTTACGCGATGCCATGGATAAACTTAAATTATCCGACGCCTCTTTTGTCTTTGAGCCGGAGAATTCCCAGTCTTTTGGTTCAGGTTTTCGCTGTGGGTTTTTAGGGCTTTTGCATATGGAGATAGTCCAGGAACGCCTGGAAAGAGAGTACGATTTAAATTTAATCTTAACCGTACCCAATGTAGTATATCGGATTAGAAAGAAAAATGGCGAGAGCTTAGAGGTAGATACTCCCGCAAAACTTCCAACTCAGCAGGATATTCAAGAAGCGCTTGAGCCTTATGTGAGTTTATTAATGATTATACCGGTTGATACCATAGAGCCGGTATGCGAATTGACTAAATCCCGTCGGGGTATCTTTCAGTCGAATGAATATCTGGGGGAAGATAGGGTAAAATTAATCTTTGATATACCGCTTTCGGAAATCATCGTGGATTTTTATGACCGGATTAAATCCTTAACCAAGGGATACGGCTCTTTAGACTATGAGTTTAAAGATTATCTCCCCACAAAATTAGCTAAATTAGATGTGCTGTTTAACGGTGTAATCTGTGATGCGTTTTCCTCTTTAATGCACAAAGATAAAGTTTTATCTAAGGCCCAGGCTTTGGCCTTAAGGCTTAAAGAGTTAATCCCCCGGCAGTTATTTGAGGTTACTATTCAGGTAGCAGTGGGTAGCCAGATTCTGGCTTCAGAAAAATTAAGGCCTTTAGGAAAACACGTTACTGCCAAATGCTATGGAGGCGATATTACCCGTAAGCGTAAACTCTGGGAAGGGCAAAAACAAGGTAAAAAACGGCTGAAGCAATTTGGTAAAGTCGAAATTCCCCAAGAGGCATTTTTGGAGGTATTAAAAATATGAGAGAACAGAGAACAGAGAACAGAGAACAGAGAAAAAAATCAATAGCCAGAGAATGGGCAGAGTCGATAGTAATTGCTTTTATCTTAGCGATGATAATTCGCGCTTTTGTAGTACAGGCATTTAAGATCCCCACGGGTTCCATGCGTTCCACACTTTTAGAAGGAGACATAATTTTAGTGAGTAAATTTGTCTATGGCGCAAAAATTCCTTTTACCGATTTAAGATTACCGGCAGTGAAGCAACCTAAAAAGGGAGATGTAATTGTTTTTATTTATCCCGAGGATGCTAAAAAGGATTTTATTAAGAGGCTGATTGCCTTACCCGGCGAAACCGTAGAGATTAAGAACGGGACAATTTATATTAACGATCAGCCGTTGCTGGATCCTTTATTTAGTTCAAGATACTATTATAATCGGGGAATATATGCGCAAGAGGGGCAGAAAATCGTTGTCCCGGCAGATAATTTTTTTGTTTTAGGTGATAACTCTGCCTCTTCGCAGGATAGCCGATATTGGGGGTTTGTGCCGCGTAAGAATATTTTAGGCGAGGCCGTGTTGATTTATTGGCCGCCCCAGCGCATAAGGATAATACGATAAGTGAGGCATAACTTATGGCAACGTTAGTGAACGTAAGTTATCCGACCGAACTTATCCCGACGAGTACACTAAAATTTTCTTTGAAAATTTTAGTGTATCTTACGAGTCGGGATAGATTGATAACATGTGTCCC
>Ga0315281_10012682_pt1 | contig 11460 bp, 9 predicted proteins | sample YL17G07_0_MG_FD_204540 | JGI IMG/M metagenome (GOLD analysis project Ga0315281, IMG submission 204540) | Sediment microbial communities from Yellowstone Lake, YNP, Wyoming, USA - YL17G07_0 | ecosystem: Environmental > Aquatic > Freshwater > Lake > Sediment | place: USA: Wyoming | collected... | reverse complement strand
TATGCTCATCGATCCCTTCAAAAAAGGACGCTCCGGAGAGCCGAATAACCGATATCGGCGGATAGGAAAGACGGGGTTGGGCGCTTCCCTTTTCGAGAGCCAGCCAGATCTTTCGGGGGAGTTGGGTTCCGATCCCGTGAAAACGCAGCGCCGACGTCAGGCAAACCACTCCCTTAGGGAGCCGCTTCCCGACCAGGGCGTAATCATGATACTCGGTAATTTCAGAATCGGCGAGGGTATACAGGCCTCTTCCAGAGCGATTGAGTATTTCCTTACTGACAAGCCTCCTGGCAAATTCCGGATGGATTCCCCGGGCAAGGAGGTCTTTGATACGGATCGTCCCCAGTTTCTTGGCCAGGTCGATGACCGCCTGTTCTTTCGATTTTCCCATGTGTAAAAGTATATATAATTATAAATATCTGTCAATACTATTACACAATAAAAACACCCGAGCAATCTTGACAAATCCTAGGTACTTATCAACATTTACCTGGGAAGTGCAAGCATCGTCTTTAGGGGAGGTGGACGGTTTGCCCAGGCTGCTAAAGAAACTTTAATAAGCCCTCTGCTTATTAAAGGATAACGCCTTATCCTTTAATAACGATGCTATGAAATTCTGCCCTTACGTTTGACTTAGGATTCTTCCTATCCCGGATCCGCCGCTATCCACCCCTTTTTAGTCCTTGAGAATGGACAAAGTCACTATAGGTTGGAGAGCTGGTTGCAATTGAGCATTGGTAAAAACTATTGCAGTTTAGCGAATACGGTCTTAAGATAGAATTACAAAAGGGGTTATATTAATTAGCCTAAAGGATAGTCAGTTTTTTATCACTGATGCTATTTAGCCAGTGATCAGACGGTCGAATGTTTCAAGCTCTGAGTATAAGAATTCCATATGCCGGAGGCGATTCCGATGACGACATCCTTCGCACTAAAAGGAACACCTGACGTCCCAACCCAGGTTTTCGAGAAGTTTCTTGAAGCCCTTAAAGAAGCCGGCGCGTCGCCCGAGTTAGTCGCCCGGCTTCGCAAAACTCTTTTGGAGGATAAGAAGTTTACTGAACGTGCATTGAAAGAGGCCGTCCTAGCCGAGGAGCCGTTGCCATGATCCGGGTCGAGTCCATCACAATCAAGGAATTTCGCGGCATCCGCGACTTGACGCTGGACTTCAACGGGAAGACTTTCGCTGTTTACGGTCCGAACGGCACGGGAAAGAGCGGGGTGGTTGACGCTTTGGAGTTCGCATTGACCGGAAATGTATCCCGTTTATCAGGAGAGGGAAGAGGCGAAGTTTCCTTGAAACAGCACGGGCCACATGTGGACAGGCGGAATGATCCTGATAAGGCGCGCGTGATGGTTAAAGTCAGTATCCCAAGCCTGGGCAAGGTCGTCGCCATCGAACGTAGCTTGAAGAACCCGGCGGCCCAGGTGACGCCGGCTGATTCAGAGGTGCTTGAGGTGCTGCGACAGGTTGAGGCACATCCTGAAATTGTTCTCTCACGCCGCGAACTAATCCGCTATGTACTTGCGACACCCGGAAAGCGCGCTGAGGAAGTTCAGGCGCTACTGCACCTCGATCAAGTGGGGCAGGTAAGGGTTGGTCTGCAGAAGATTGCCAATGCTTGCGAGAAGCAACTGGGCCTTCTTGGCACATCGGTTGCGCAGGCCCGCGAGAATCTTTTGCGTGCGCTGGGAATTACCGAACTGGGAAAGGAAAAGGTGCTCGCCTCCACAAACGCCCAGCGCGCCAGTCTGAGTCTCCCCGCACTGACAGACCTTACTGAAACGACATCTCTTAAGGACGGGTTGGCGACTCCAAGCCCAGCTCAGCCCCAACGCGTTCCCAAGGCCCAAGCCCTCGCTGACATACGGGGCACCCGCGAGATTCTCGCGGAAATCTGCGGGAACGATACTGTGGAACGTGTTATTGAAGTAACGGCTGATCTCAGTGCACTTATCGGAGATCCGGCGATCGCAGCTAGCGTGAAACGAGAGGCATTCTTTACGATTGGCCTGGAATTTATCGAGGTCGGGGCCTGTCCGTTCTGCGATGATTTATGGGACCCCAATGAACTCAAAAAGCGTGTTCAGGCTAAGATTAATCACTTGAAAGAAGTGTCGCAAAAGCGTGGGGCGGCAGAAGCGAAGATTGCTCCGCTGATCGCAGCTCTTCGCAAGGTGCGGGCTGCAATAAATACAATGGTTGGTTATGCCTCGATCTCAACCCCACCGTTGGCCATGAAGGAAGCCCGCGAGTACAGCGGGCATTGCGAAATTGTTATCGAGCGACTGTTAACTCTCATGCCGCTCGACGAAACGGTTACGGTATTAACGACTGTACCGACTATCCCACCGGCCATCCCGAACTCCATCAAAGAACTTGAGCAAATAGTCGCTGCCCTCCCTGAGCCGACGAAGCAGGACGCGGCAAGGGAGTGGCTGGTGGTGGCGCAAGAAAGGCTGGAGAATTGGCGCGAAGCCATGCGAAAAAATAAGGCCGCCAACGAGCAAGCCAAGATGGCACGGCAGATATCCGATATTTATGCCAATTCTAGTGATAAAGTTCTTGCGCGGATCTATACAAACGTGGAAAAGGAGTTCTCGTCGTTTTATGGCTTCATCAATCGCGAGGACGAAGACAAATTTGTGGCCCAGCTCATCCCATCGTTGGGGAAACTCGGCTTCGATGTCGATTTCTACGGGCGTGGCTTTTTCCCGCCGGGCGCGTACCACAGCGAAGGTCACCAGGACAGCATGGGATTATGCCTATACCTAGCATTGATGAAGTACCTCCAAGGCGATAATTTCACCTTCGCAGTCCTTGACGATGTCCTGATGTCGGTAGACGCGGGCCATCGGCGCGAGGTCTGCGCTCTCCTAAAGAAGGAATTTGCACACACACAGTTCGTCATGACCACGCATGACCCGATCTGGCTGCGCCACATGAGGACCGAAGGTATTATTCGTGGACAATCTGCCGTGCAATTCCGGAACTGGAGCATCGACCAGGGGCCGACTCGATGGGATGCGCGAGATGTTTGGACGGAGATCGAGGACTATCGGAAAGGGAGCAATATGCGTGCGGCTGCGTCTCTCCTCAGGCATTATCTTGAGTACGAGTCGGCTGAGTTATGCCACAGACTGCACGCACCGGTTGAATTCCACGGCGACGCCCAATATCAACTCGGGGAGCTTCTTCCCCCAGCGATTGCGCGCATGCGTGAACTTTATCGCCGTGCGAAGAAAGCCGGTAATTCCTGGAACCAGAAGGAAATTATCGAACAGCTCTCCGCGCGCGAAACCGGTTTTGCCAAGCTGGCCTCGGACTCAAACGCCGAGCAGTGGCAAATTAACGTTGCAGTACACTATAACTCTTGGGACAATTTGGCCAAGGAGGATTTTGCCCCAGTGGTAAGAGCGTTCCGGGACCTCCTTGGCGGATTCACATGTACGGAGTGCGGAGAGTACCTCCGCGTATCCCCAGATCGCGCTCCCGCCGAGGCGATCCGCTGCGAGTGTGGAAAGACCATGATTAACCTCCGCGAGAAGAGCGAATAGTCAGGGCTAAAGATTTGCGTATCCAACATATCAAGTACTGCCTGGAGCCCGCGGCGGGCGATCGGAGGATCGGACGCGTCTTTTGTCCGTAGGTAACATGGGGTAAAAATGCGAGCGCTATCAAAGATCGTCGCCTTCTTCGCCAATTGGCTTTTTCGACGCGAATGGCCGGGGTTGCGTGTCGGGTTGGCCACCGCATACCGTTCGCACCTCGACGCCACGCGCTACCGCCCAACTGCATTGGCACAACAACTCCTCATATCAGGCGAAGATCACCGCTTCTTCAGCCACGGCGGGATTGACCCAATTGCAGTTTGTCGCGCGATTTGGCGAGGTATCGTTTTGCGCCGGCCGGAGGGGGCGAGCACAATCGAAATGCAGGTGGTTCGTGTTGTTAGCGGGAGATTTGAACGATCGATACGGCGCAAGATTCGTGAGATGGCGCTCGCAACATTGGTATCCCGCGAAATACCGAAAAGAGCTCTTCCCGCCGTCTATCTTGAAATAGGCTATTTCGGGTGGCGGATGAACGGATTCGAATCGGCTTGTCGTCGGCTTCATCTCGATGCCCACGCATTGTCGCTTGCCGAGACTGCATGTCTTATCGCTCGATTGAAGTACCCGCAACCTCAGGAAGCGCCGCCTAACAGGTGGCATAAAATAAATGCTCGTGCGCAGCACCTACTTCGGCTGCACGAGAAACATAAAGATGGTCGCACTTATATAGGCCTTGTGATGAAGGCTCAATATGAGAGCGTTTGAGGTACCGCCGGCAATCGAGCCGCTTCGAGCGGTATATCCCCCAGCCGAGCTTATCATGACGGCGATCCGTGAAGGCAACAGGGATGCCCGTTATGCGATGGCCAGATTATGGCTCTCAGAGGGTATTCCCTATGCTTTCAAAGACCGACCGGGTCTCTACGAATCATTGCGTCGTTGGCTTGCATATCAGCTCAATGTTCAAGCAAAAGAAATAACGGTCGTCGGGAGCGGACGTCAAGGGTTTTGCCTGAGTCCGGGAAAAATTGTCGGCCGGCCTTTCGGAAATCATTCGGACCTTGATCTCACGGCTATATCCCCGCGGCTTTTGGGAATCTTGGTAACTGCCTTCGAACGTTGGTATAAGGAGTATATGGCTGGAGCTGTTTCCCCACGGACCGATTGGGAGAGAAAGCGCTGGGATGAAAACAAGGAATCGGTGCCCCTTGGCCTTAGACGAGGCTTCATCGATCCACATAAGATTCCCAATTGGAACCGCTATCCTGAAGCACAGATGATCGCCCAGACAATGTACCTTGCTCACGAAAAGTTAAAGATTACGCTCAACGCGCCTGCCGTGCGGCACTTGAGAGTCCGAGTTTATCGTGATTGGGATTCTTTCATGCGACAAATGGCGATTAACCTTGAGAACCTTGCAATCATCGCAAATAGAAGAACCCAAGTGCCTTAATGGGCATCAAGATAGCAATTCTCGGCTGGGGCTCGCTGCTGTGGGACCGTCATGCCGAGTTTGATGCTCAACATGAGGATTGGCTGTTCGATGGGCCTAGGTTAAAACTCGAGTTCTCCAGGGTTTCGGAGTCTCGGAAGCAGGCACTAACTCTTGTAATAGACGCCAATAACGGCGCGCTCTGTCGTGTTGCATATGCGTTCAGCAAGAGGGGAAACCCAGAAAACACCATCTGTGATCTTATGTCGCGTGAGCGGACCAAACGAGAAAATATAGGCTTCTATTTCCTTGACGGTTCCCGGCATCAGAGCCGTGACCCGGAGGCAACTGAAAAGATCAGCACCTGGGCCCGAAGCAAGGAAATCGAGGTCGTCGTTTGGACCGACCTATCAAGTAACTTCAAAGAAGATAGCCCCTGCGGCCAAGATTTTTCTGTAAAAACTGCCATAGCGCATGTTGCAGCCCTTGGTGCCGACGGCAGAGTTAAAGCAGCCGAATACGTGTGGCGTGCGCCGGACTTTGTTGATACGCCATTGCGCAGGGCGTTGCAGGGGCCTCCGTGGTTCCCATGAGACAAATAATCGATCATTCCGCGAAAACCTAGCCTGCGCTTAGGCCTGCGACTGAATTCGGGGGGTAAAGCGTACGTAAGAAATGAGCAGGCATCCACTTCCAGATATCGACCGAGATGCTATCGAAGGATTCAGAGTGCTTTAAAATCCTCCTTCCTTGAATCCCTAAGATTCAGCAGGCGCTGATTGAGGGAAGCGGCAAAATTCGTGATATCGTGCTTCACACCATGGCCTCAGCATAGGGCTTGACAACGTTCCAGACCCGGCAAACGAGGGCCGAGCGGTAAAGCTCGTCCGTTGTGAATCGCCGGTCGCGAAGCCCCTCTCGTAGCGCCTCGATAGCCACGTCCAGCCCGACCTTATTCCGGTACTTGAAACAGTCCGCAACAGTTTTTGCAGGGTTCGTAATCCTGAGGGTGGTTCCGAGGATCCTATGCTCCTCTACGCCATAAAGGAGAGACGCCTTAGAGAATCGAAAGATTCTCAGCAGGGGGTTGCTGATCTTCGGTTTCTTGGACTTCCTGCCGATGGCGATCCAAACTTGATATGGCTCCTGAGTCCCGATCCCATGAAAGCGCAGGGCCGTAAGGAGGCAAATCACACCACCAGGGACTTTTTTTGCGACTTCAAGAAGGCTGATATGCTCCGTTTCCGGACCGCCGCGCCTCATGTAGAGGCCGCGCTGGGCACGGACCACCTCCCCTTTTCGTACGAGCCGCATCAGGGCAGTTCGGGGTAGGCCAAGCTTCTCGAGGTCACGCGAGCGAAGGAAAGCGCTCCCATTCAGAATTTCCAGGATTTTTTCCTCTTGAGTCATGACGCGCCGCCAATGTTACTAAATGTCGGCACTTATCAACAAGTGCCGACTAATTGTAACATCAGTCCGTGGGAATTTCAATGGGAAAAGCGATGCTTATTAAAAGAAACTTTAATTGCAGTTGTCCTTATTAAAGGAAAAGCCATTTTCCTTTAATAAGGACTTTGGCGCGGAAATTCTCCCAAGCTGAATATCGGGCCAATGGCGATTGGCGAATTACTTCACTTCTCCATCGACAAGAACATTCCTATGATTCATGACTTGGTCGACTTTCTCATCTAGAAGATCGGTGAGCGATCTATCATCCCGCATAATGCGTTTGATATCTGCCAGCCCAAATAGGACGATCAAAACCGTAGCCATCTTTAATCGCACTTCTTCAATACAATTTTCCGTAAAACCAGACATCGAAAATAGGATTCCGCCGTTTGTTAAAGCGCGACTGCGCACCCTCGATTCGAGGAGTTCAACCTCTCTTGCCTGGACAGGGTCTTCCTCCCATTTACAGGAGCTTAAAAAATAGTGCAGGCCAACATGCATAATGATGTCATTCTCTTGGCCTTGAGCTCTTATCCTTCTTTTTACATCCCAGTTTTCGTACTCCGCTGTATCAGCGAGGAGATCTTCCAGCAGATGCCCTCTCTGCTGCTCAGTGACCCCTTCCAACTTCTCTAATTTCTCGAAATCTTCCAGCCGCTTGGCTTTCTTCATAAAGTCTTTTACCACTTCTCGCCCACGTGGCGTAATTTTGTATTCGCGAATTGTTACGCGGCTCACCAATCCAGAATCCCGGAGAATTCGATCATTATTGGTGAAATCCTGGTTATCGACACCCGCCTCCCTGATCCATTTTTCCCAATCTACCATATCGCAATAAGGGGATTTATCCTGGATATCCGCGAGGCTAACAAGCAGTCTCGTTCTTATCCTAACCTGATATTCAATCAGTGCTTCATCTACGATCTTGTGCTTCTCGCAATATGAGAGTCCAGCCGAAGTACATACTATTATCCCCCCATTTGCATATTCCTCGATCAATCCTCCGCTCTTCAGCTCATCAAACGCTTTCCATGCTTGACCATTATCAATCCCGTTTTCACTCGCATAAATATGGAGATTAAACGTGTATTTTGTTCCTTCCACGAAGGCGCCCAAATATGCACGGCGCAGGATTAGGTCCTTGATTTCTTCTCGCGTCATCGTTCCGCCATCTAATCTTCTTGACTTTTCCGCACATCGAACTTCCCCGTGACGGCCGCGGAGATAAGGGCCATGCGGTATTCTCGAAGATCGTCCAGCGCCTTCTGGATGGTCACCAATAAGGCCTCAATCCTGGATACGGATCTATCTAATTGATCCGCCAAATACTCTTGCTCATCCTGTGGGGGAATTGGCGTGCGGATTTCATAAAAGCCATCTGGGTATAAGCGAAGCCGTGACTTCCAAATACCTTTGGAGTGCCTGGTTAGTTCAGCAACATGAAGCGGCACCCTAGAAAGATAATCATAAAAACGCGGCCGCAGCGACAGGCTCTTTATCATATAAACATTGTAGGAAGGACTCACCATTCCGTCTTCTTTCGCGATCCCCAAAGCGCCCATCCACGCCCACATTGTGTTGATTGCGAGCTCGCCTTCTCTGCATATTTTGTAATCTTCGTATGATTCAGGCTCTATCATTGTCACACTTTTCTCGGAATGACGCGTTACTCCGGTAATATGCGAAACGGTCAGTAGTTCTTCGTCGCCTAACTCAGACCGGATATCAGATTCTTTGAAGAGTCTCTTATTAGATTCAACTTTCCAATGTGCTGGTATCTGACCCACCCACTCCACACCTGAGTCTTTCATGGGGACGTTTGGGTCGAGGCCTTTGGTGACGGCTTGGCTGATGAGGGCCGTGCGCTTTTCTTGAAGCAGTTTGATCAGCCGCAGCTTTTTCTCGATGAGGGAGTCGATTTTTGCCGTCTCGCGGTCGAGGAAGGAAGCGATCTTATGTTGCTCCCCCAGCGTCGGTAAAGGCAGATAGCGCGCATACGCATCCTGCCGATCGAGGCCGGGAATTGCTGAGTCTCTTGAGATTGCATCGAGGTGCAGCCATTGCAGTACATAGTACAGCCATCGGAGATGAGCACCGGTAAAACGACTATCAATAAAGAAAGTCGTATCAATTGCATAAATAGGCTTCTCTGAAAAATTGATCTTTCCAAAAGAACCCTTTCGCCCTATGACCAGGCATGGGCCAAGGGTATTTGCATTATCTTGGGAGCCCAACACGCCGTTCGAACCAAGCACTTCTACATCCCCACAAGAGTATTCATCGTGCCCGCGTGAATCTCCGTAGGCGAACCGGCAAATTCTCTTTAATGTACGAAACTCCCAATGCGACGGGATTTTGCCCAACCAATCGACGCCGGAGTCGATATAGGAAAGGTATGGCTTATGCTTTCCCGGAACCGCTGCCTGGACTTGTATTTTGTCGGTCATCGGCCATTCCGATCATCGAGCTTCATTTTGATATATCCCGGAGCATTTCCGTTATCTCGCCTTCGAGCTTCTTGATATCCGCTTCGATTTCCTCGAGCGGGCGCGGTGGCGCATATTTGTAGAAATACCGGTTGAAGTTGATTTCGTAGCCGACGAGACCGACGAACCCGTCCTTGGGATCACGCCTAGCGGTATCTATCCAGGCGTCGGGGACGTGCGGCTTGACCTCGCGATCAAAAAACGCCCGGACGCTCGCCGGGACGGACTGGGCGTCGGCCGGATCGGAGCCGTTAACCAGCGGAACGCTTTCGGTATCGCGGGACTCGGGATCAGGCTCGGGGTTCCCGTCTTTGTCGCGGCAGACAGCAGCCGTCTCATCCCGCTCCGATAGAGCCGCGAGAATTGCCTTAACGATAGACGCCGGGAGCTTAAGCCCAGCTTTCTTCGCCGCCGCCTCAAGAATCCCAAGAAATTCCTCCCTGTCTTTGAACAGCTTGGCTGGGAGCGTCCGAAGGAGACTTCTAATTTCCTCCTGAAATGTCCGCCCTTCGGCTTGTTCTTTTGCCGCAGCCTCGCCTTTCTTCTTAGACTGGGCCAGACTCTGGAAGGCTCGCTCGTCTTCGAGGCGAGCGATTCGCTCCGGACTCGCCTGGAAATTGAGGCGTAGTGGCCGCTCGACCGTGACCTTGCGGAACCCGAAATGCTTCGTTGGATAGATCTTGACGAACTCGCCCTCCTTAAAGGCACCGAGAAGCTTAAGGATTTCCTCGGCCTTCTCCGGGGGGATCACCCGGCGCTTATCGCCGAGGCTTTTCCGCATCGGCACCCAGAAAGATGTCGCGTCGATGAGCTGGACCTTGCCCTTGCGCTTCGCGGCTTTACGGTTGGTGATGACCCAAATATAGGTGGCGATTCCGGTGTTGTAGAAGAGCTGTTCCGGGACCGCGATCAGCGCCTCGAGCAGGTCGTTTTCAAGGACGAAGCGGCGGATTTCGCTCTCGCCGCTTCCCGAGTCACCCGTAAAAAGGGGAGATCCGTTCATGATGATAACGATGCGCGAGCCCCCCTCCTTGGGTTCTTTCATGTGGGCGATCATATGGAGGAGGAAGAGGAGCTGGCCGTCGCTGATGCGGGGCAAACCCGGGCCAAAGCGTCCGGCCGGGCCGCGCTCGTGCTCCACGGTGACGGATTCTTCGTCGCGCTTCCAGTCCTTGCCGTAGGGGGGATTGGCGATCAGGTAATCGAAGGGGCGGCCGGCATGGCGGTCGTTCGAGAGCGTGCTCCCAAAAGCGATATGATCGGCATCACGGCCGGTCGGCTCTTTGATAAAAAGGTCGGATTTTGATACCGCCCAGGTCTCCGGGTTGACTTCTTGACCGAACAGATGGATGTCCGCTTCCGGGTTGACGGGTGGCCGGATGATTTCGCCGTTCTTGCGAACGCCCGCCTGGACGTGTTCCTTTGTGATGAGGAGCATTCCGCCTGAGCCGCAGCAGGGATCGTAGACACTGATGACCGCGCCCTTACCCTTTCGGCGGATGCCTTCTTCATCGCCGGCCAGCAGGAGGCTGGCCATGAGATGGACGACGTCGCGCGGCGTGAAGTGCTCGCCGGGATTTTCGTTCAGCGCCTCATTGAACTTGCGGAGGAGCTCCTCGAAAATCGTGCCCATGGTGGGGTTGTCGACTTTGTCGGGATGGAGGTCGACGTTCTTGAAGCGCTCGAGCACCTGGAAGAGCAGGCCCGCTTCGTCGAGCTTGGAGATCGTGTTGTCGAAGTCGAATTTCTCGAGAACCTCGCGCATGTTCGGGCTGAAGCCGGCGATGAAGTTTCGAAGGTTAGCAGCCAGATGGGGCGCGTCGGCCAGAAGCATTTCGAAATCGTAGCGGGAGGTATTATAGAAGGCGAAGCCGGCGGCTTTCTGAAGCTGGCGGTCGGGGTTTTCGAGTTTCCTGTCCCTGAGCTTGGCCTGGGTTTCGAGGACTCGCGGCTTGGTCGGGGCCAGGACGCAGTCCAGGCGGCGAAGAACCGTGAGCGGCAGGATGACGTCCTGGTACTTGCCCCGCTTGAACGTATCGCGGATGAGGTCTGCGACACTCCAGATAAAGCTGACGATTTCGCTGTGGTTCACGAATCAACCTCTTTGTTTTAGATCGGCCGCGGGGCGCCCCATTTTTCAGAACCGAGTATATCGCCTCGCCGAGACCCGAGTCAACGACTTGGACTCCGGTCCGTGTCGATCATATTGCAGACATCGTCTGCAAAGTCCAGACACTGTCTGGACAATCTGAGTTGTGTGTCGGGGGAGACCCCAGAATCGCGCTCCTCCGCCGCTTGACACCCTCCGCCCGCTAGTCAATAATTGGCATCCTGACCATGACCGTTCCCGCCCCCAAGCGCCGCTTCCGCATGCGGGAGCTCACGATCCTGGCTTCGGTCGTCCTGGCCGTCGCGATCTTCGGCTCTCTCAACCCCCGCTTCCTCAGCGTCGAGTCGATCCTGACCATTCTCGAAGGGGCTTCGACCGACGGCCTGATGGTCATCGGGATGACCGTGGTCATCGTCTGCGGCGCCTTC
>Ga0315281_10012681_pt1 | contig 11460 bp, 12 predicted proteins | sample YL17G07_0_MG_FD_204540 | JGI IMG/M metagenome (GOLD analysis project Ga0315281, IMG submission 204540) | Sediment microbial communities from Yellowstone Lake, YNP, Wyoming, USA - YL17G07_0 | ecosystem: Environmental > Aquatic > Freshwater > Lake > Sediment | place: USA: Wyoming | collected... | reverse complement strand
CAGAGCCGGTCGGCCCGAAACTGGGCGAGCAGTTTGACCTGAAGTTTGGCGAGCATGTCGTTGTTCAGAGTCAGGGTTTGTTTATCAAGTTTAAGGCGGTCGACGGTGATTCTCGTTGCCCGGAAGGAGCTGAATGCAAATGGGCAGGCAATGCGAAGGTCGTACTCTTGGTGTCACAGGAAGATATTGCTCTGAACACGTATTCGGACCCGAAGCTTGCAACATATTCCAATTATACGATCCGGCTTGTGACGCTGAATCCTTATCCAAAGCTCAATGGCCCGATTGACCTAAAGGAATACGTTGTGAGGTTGGTTGTGACGAGGAACTAGGCACTCGACTCTTATCCTTTAGAAGGAGGCGATATCAACTGACTTGGAATTGAAGGTAATAGTTTGGTTCGATGACCCATCTTCGAACATATCAAAATATTTCTTAGAGGAGGACGCAATATGAAATCGACACTCGTATTACTTCTCATGTTCGTTGTAGCGCCAGCTGCCTTGATCGGACAGGAGCGGAATCAATATTCACAACTTGTTCTTGTGAACACAGCCGAGGTATTGCCGCACATGAGTTTCTCGGCGAATGTTGGCACGTCGTTGTATACCACGCGGAACAGTTTCTATCGTGGCTTTGCCCTGTTCGGTCTCGCCAATGTTATAGAAATATCACTGAGCCGCGAGGGAACTATAGCCAACACGTTCGGCGCCTTGGAACCGGAGCTCAACTGGGCTCTCAAGCTCAAAGTTTTGTCAGCGACCGATGACCATCCTGCGATCGCTCTGAGGATTCAAAGTTCCCTCGGCTGGAATTCCCACAAAGTTTGGTCGACCGATATCCAATCTTTCAGTCAGGCGCTTTACCAACGGGGGCTCTGGGACTCGCACTACCAGGTCAGCCTTACCACGTTCCAGATGCTGGCGAGTCACAGACTCGGAAATTCCTTTTCAATCCACAGCAATGTAGGCATTCAGGAAGTACAGTCCCGCGACCTGTGGATCATCGTCGCCCCTGCCCCTTCCATAGGGAATGGTTCCCATGTGGCAGACCTCAGGCATGAAATGCTCTTGTCGTGGTCCCTTGGCTTAACTCATGAAGTTGCTTCTCAGCTGAGTCTCTATGCCGAACTGCAGACCATTCCGGCTTTGTCGCCGAACATCGATGATGTGAAACTGAACGTCAACCTGGGATACCTCGGCTCAGTTGCATTTCGGTATTTGCCTTTACCCGCGGTGGCCTTTGACGCTGGGATAGTTTTCCACACATCACCAAACACAACGAATTACACCGAAATAAGGATGGGGCTGAATACCGTGCTGAGCCTCCAGTGAGATTTTTCAAACGCGGTTTGGCTTCGAGCAGAGGTGAAACATGAAAACATACATGAAACTTAGCACTGCTCTCCTTTACTGCCTTATCGTCCCCTTCAATGCCTGCAAAGATCCCGTCGGGCCTGACCTCACCAGAAACGTGTTTTTCAACTCGTTCGAATCGCAGAGCGACACAGTAGGCTGGGTGCGCTACGGGGGGATGGCGTTTGTCGCAGATGCTCCGCCCAACGGCGGTAAACAATCCGTGCGCGTGGCCGGTGGCTGCATCGTGCCGCATGCGCTCTTTCAATTCAATGGACCGCCGCTCGGTGGAACAGTCGTGCTTCAATGCTGGGGAAAGAACCTCGCCATCGGAGGAGGTGTCAGCCTCTACAGGGTGGGCAATGATTCGAAGCGTATCTGGATTTCTATCGCAGACTCTATCTGGACGTTCAAACAGGCGGAACAAATTCTTCAATGTCAACCCGGAGACAGACTGGCCATCGAAATGATGTCGGGCGGGTTTGCGCCGAGCTCGATGCTTATAGACTTGCTGGAAGTGAAGAAAGTCGATTAAGAATCCGATTTATCCGGTAAGCGTTGGAGTGAAGTATTTCATTCTGTAGCATTGCGAACGAACTAGCTCGCGTTTCCATCGGCATGCAATCGGGTGTGAACTGAAGGATTTAGTCGCAGTCTCTCAACCCGCAAGCTCCTCGCTTTACGCTTCCAGTCGATTTCGATTCCCTTCCCAATTGTTGAAAACCGAACGCCTGGATTCTCAGTGGTGGGAATCCACGCGACTCCCGGAAGCAAAATCCTGCACTTTTGACCTAAAAAGAAGCCTCTCGATGGCATAACGATTGCCGTTCCCCCGGCGGCCGGAACGCACCGCAAAAATACACTTGTGACAACTTGAAAAGGCAGCTCATCATGAAATCGATCATTCTCTTTCTCGTCATCGTTTTTTCAGTTTCCGCTTTTGCGCAGGAACAAACGCTTTTCGACATCAAGGAAGTCGAGCACGGCGGCTACGGAGCGTTCGTCATGAAATTCTGTTCGGTCAACAATGAATTCGGCGTTCTGGTCGGCGGGAGGGGAGGCTGGATCATCGATCACACGTTTGCCATTGGGGGTGCCGGCTACGGACTGGCGAACAATGTGCATAGCCGCGTCGTGGGCCCGTGGGGAGAGCGCTTCGTGAACTTCGGCTACGGAGGATTGGATCTCGAGTACATCGTCAATTCGGACGACTTGGTTCACCTCTCGATTCATTCGCTGGTGGGCGCCGGAGCGGTGGGGTTTCGGGGAAGCTGGGAAGGCAATCAGAATTTCGGCATGGATAACCGCATGGGCGACGTGTTCTTTGTGCTTGAGCCCGGCGTCAACATCGATCTCAATGTAACAAAATGGTTCAGGACGAGTTTGGGCATGAGTTATCGTTATCTGAGCGGAGTTTCCAGCGAGTCTACAACGAATACCGACTTGCAGGGTCCTTCAGCTATGCTGTCATTCCGGTTCGGAAAATTCTGAACGATTCAAACAATCCAGGAGTTTGCATGAATCCAAACCATTCGCTCGAACGTTACAAGGAAGCCCTCTCCAAAATTGTCTGCACGCAATGTCTTGAAAAATCGGGCAGAGGCATCTGCAGCATCGGAGGGTCTGAAGAATGTGCGATCAACCGTTACCTGCCGGAGGTGGTCAGTATTGTAGAAACCATCGACAGCTCCGTGATGCACGACTATGTCCACGAGCTGCATAACGTCGTTTGCGTTTCATGCCAAGAGAATGAAGGCGGCGTTTGCAAGCTGCGCGCAACGCCCGGATGCGAACTGGACCTTTACTTCCCGCTTATTGTGCGGACAATCAATGAACTGCAAGCACAAGAAATAGCCATGAAGAAGCCCTGACATGTTGTGGGAGATCCAGGAAACCGCACATGCTTAAAGAAACAGATAGGGAGTAAAAACGCAGTACTACATCATTCCACCTGCTGGGCGACATTCTCACAAACATGTTAAGTAGATTCCAAACCATTCTTACCCTTTCCACGATCGTTTTCGGCTTTGCTTGTGAGAAGGAACTCAATCGTGAAGAGGAAGGAGCATTGCTCGATGCGCAAAAACGAGAAATCATCTCCCTTGCTAAGTCTGGAGCATGCGCAATCAATTCACAATGTCGATATACCGGCTTGGGATCGAAACCCTGTGGCGGCCCATGGAGCTATCTCGTTTACTCAACCTCGGTCGACACGAGCAAATTGTTGATAAAGGTTTCAGAATATAATGCATCTGAGGATCGATACAATCGCAAATGGGGAATCTATTCTACATGTGACGTAACACCATCACCCGACAGCATTCGATGTTTAAATGGTATTTGCGTTGGCTATCGAAATGGAATGATAGTCTATTGAATGAACGGATCTGATTTACCATGACGTCCGTGACTGATTTGATCCCCGTTCTGCAGACCGCCGTCGGCCCCATGATCCTCATTTCAGGCGTGGGCCTGCTTCTTTTAACGATGACGAACCGGCTTGCGCACGTTATCGACCGGGCGCGTTTGCTTGCGGATGAGCTTCCGGCTACGACGGATCAGTCCCGTCCAGGCATTGAGGGGCAACTTGCCATCCTGTGGAGCAGGGCTCGGCTCATCCGCACAGCCATTACACTGGCCTCCACAAGTGCACTCGCAGCAGCGCTCCTTATCATCGTGATATTCCTGACAGCGCTTTGGCGCCTCGAGACCGCATCGTTGATCATTGCGTTGTTTGTGGTTTGCATGGCTTGCCTCATCGGGTCGCTCGCTGTGTTCATACGGGATGTGAACGAGTCGCTCTCGGCGTTGAAACTTGAATTGAAGTAGGAGGGAGTGAGCGAGACATGAGGTGTCTCTACAGCATCGGAGTGAGTATCATTGCCCTTGCGTCTTGGACAATGGCCCAATCTCCGGACACGTCAGAGGTCAAACCTGGCAGGGCGCTGTCTGCCCAGGCCGGTTGGGGGTATGTTGCGGTTCGTGATGAGTATCTTTCCAGCGAGAAGTATTCAACATTTCTTCCTTCTATCGGCGGATCGTGGACCGACTTTCGGCCAACCTGGGAATACGCCCTCAACGTCCTTTACCAATCGACAAAAAACCTGAAGAACAACAACGTTTCCGCTGAACTCAACCAATTTTCGATAAGGCTGGATATTTTTTTCCCCGTGGGAGATTTTTTCTGGATTGGACCCGGCTCTGAAGTCTTTGTCCACATGCGAAGGCAACATATTGCCGGTGATTTCAAATCGTCCGCTACGTTGGGGATGTTCTCCGCAAACATAAACGCAGCAGCACGGTGTCCGCTTGGATCCTCTCTTCGGGCAGAAGCCAAAGCATTTGCTTCATTGTTCTCGCTGGCTGGCAAAAGTAGTGAATCGAATGAACCCTCCCGGATCTTCGGCTTTCCGTCCGCCTTGAGGACAGCGGGTGAGATTCGATTGCGATTTGAATTATCCGAATCCGTTTCTGCGTCTTTGGGGTATCACTTTGAAGCAACCCGGGTCACTGCCTGGGACTATTTTATTCTTGGAACCGACCAGACGATGGTTGTCTTTTCGTATCAGTTTTCGCCGGCGCTTTGAAATGTCACGTCTTATCGTGGTGTTGGCTCTTACAGGCCTGGCATCATCGGGATGCAGCGACTTGCTTGTCGATGAGAGAAGTGGTACCGGCAATGTATCGGAATTTGAGGCGGCCTGGTCGGTTGTCAACAATGTCTATCCATATTTTGCATTCAAGCAAATTAATTGGGACAGTATCCACGCCGTTTATACGCCTCTGGCGGAAAAGGCTCGCGGCGATGAGATCGTCGAGGTTTTGTTCAACCTGCTTGCAGAACTCAAAGACGGCCACGTCAATCTGAAGATGCAGAGAGGAGGTGTTATCAGCACATACCAACCTCTAAGATCCGAAAAAGACCGGCAGACCTTTGATCCCTCGGTTGTGCGGAAGTACTTTGACAAGGAGCTCAAACTTTCAGCGGACAACACGCTGGAATACGAGATGATCCCCGGCAATGTTGGATACATTCGGCTCACGACGTTTAAGAATGGAACGCGGCTTGACGAGATATACTCAGCCCTTGAGTATCTTCGCAACACGAAAGCTCTCATTATTGACGTCAGGCATAATGGCGGCGGGTCGACGAACATCTCGGATGTTGTCGTGAGCAGATTTCTGGGAGCTCCCCTCAATTATCCGCCGGTGTACATTAAGAATCAACTTCAGCCGAGTGCAACACTTCAACCCGGAGGTCCTTTTCAATATGATCATTCCGTCGTGGTGCTGGCCAACGGCGTCTGTTTCAGCACCACCGAGCATTTCGTTGAGATGATGAAACAACTTGCGACGGTTACTGTTATTGGAGACACCACCGGCGGCGGGTCGGGTGCCCCGGAGTACTTCCGGCTTCCCAGCGGCAGGCGTATCAATGTGCCAACGAAAGACTTTCGTCGATATGACGGAGTGCCGTATGAATGGAACGGAGTGCCTCCTGATATTCTGGTTTTACAAACTGAGGAGGACGTCAAACAGGGACGTGACAAGCAGCTGGAATACGCCATTCAGTTGTTGCGATGATTTAGATCTAAGATTCCGGGAGTCTCAAGAAGACAAACAACAAAAGGGTGAAATCATGAAAGGCAATGAAAAGTTAATCAAGACACTCAATGAGCTGCTGGCCGATGAATTGACTGCCATCAGCCAATACATGGTACAGTCGGAGATGTGCGAAAACTGGGGATTCGGAAAACTGCACGAAGCCATCGAGAAACAAGCCATGGACGAGATGCACCACGCCGAGTGGCTTATCCAGCGCATCCTGTTTCTTGAAGGGATGCCGGTGGTCTCAAAGCTCAACCCGATCAAAGTAGGCAATACTGTGCAGGAAATGGTCGGAAACGATGAGGATGCAGAACAATCGGCCATTAGGGCTTACAATAAGGCAATCAGCATGTCTCACGAGGTTGCAGACCAGGCCACCGGCGATTTGTTGACCAAGATTCTCAAGATGGAAGAAGGACACGTCGACTGGGCGGAAGTCCAGCGCTCTCAGATCGAGCAAATGGGGCTTCAGAATTACCTGGCGAATCAGGCTTCAGCAGCGGCGAAGTGAGCTTTTTGTTGCAAGGGTGAATGATGCGGATGTTGAAGAATTCATCAAAAAAAATTCCATAGCTTGGAAAGCGAGAAGCCTCGCGTGCACCATGAACAACCTTTTTGGAGAAAGCCAATGAATCGGTGGAACATTAAGAAGGTTCTTCTGACGATCGTGCTGATCCACTGTGCCACCGTTTATACGAAAGCACAGGCGAATCAATCGATTCAGGAACGCGCCCTTGCGGGCGCTTGGCAAGGGACTCTCGCGGTCGGCGGGGCATCGTTGAGAATCGTCTTTCATTTCGTGGCTGCCCCGCAAGGCGGGTACAAGGCGACCTTCGATAGTCCGGATCAGGGTGCTTTCGGGATTTCCACGGACACGGTGATTGTTCAGGACACAACCATCCGGGTTCTGATAAAGGCCATCGCGGGCGAATTCAAGGGAACTCGCTCTGCCAATGCGGACAGCATTTCCGGCACATGGAGTCAAGGCGGCGTTCAATTGCCGCTCGTCGTCAGATCCACCAGCAGCGTTCAGGAGGCGCCGAAACGTCCGCAGGAACCGAAGAAGCCTTATCCGTACATCGAACTGGAAGTAACGTTTCACAACCTGAAGGCGGGAGTCACGCTCGCAGGAACCCTGACGTTCCCTTCTCAAGGAGGGCCATTTCCCGCAGTTATTCTCATTACAGGGTCAGGACCTCAGGATAGGGATGAGTCGGTGTTCGGCCACAAGCCGTTTCTCGTTTTTTCAGATTACCTGACGAGGCGGGGGATTGCGGTCCTTCGTTATGATGACCGTGGGACGGGAAAATCCACGGGTAGCTTCAAGAGCGGAACCTCCCGTGATTTTGCGGACGATGCCGGGGCAGCCGTTGCGTTTCTGAAGACACGAAAAGAAGTGCGCTCGGGGAAAATCGGGATTGTCGGTCACAGCGAGGGAGGGATCATCGCACCGTTGTTGGCGGCGGAGTCGAAGGACGTGGCATTCATCGTCATGATGGCGGGGACCGGGGTGCCCGGAGACGAAATAATTTACAAGCAGGCGGTGCTGATTGCCCTGGCCGCCGGGGCGACCGAAGAGCAAGTGAAACAACAGCAGAGTCAACGCAAGAAGTTCTTTGCTGTCTTGAAATCGGGAAAAGACACAACAGCGACGGCGGCGGAATTGCGAAGGCTGATGAAGGCTGAGATGGATTCAACAATGCAGAGCAACCCGCAGGCAGCCGAGGCGGCGATCGATGCTCAAATCGGCCAGCTCAATTCCTTGTGGTTCAGGCATTTCCTGATATACGACCCTCGGCCGGCTCTCATGAAAGTCCGTTGCCCTGTGCTGGCGATCAACGGAGAAAAGGATCTCCAGGTATCGCCCAAGCAGAATCTTCCGGAAATCGAAGCCGCCTTGCGCGCCGGAAAGAACAAAGACTTCACGGTGCAAGAGATTCCCGGACTGAACCACCTGTTTCAAACTGCGTCGACAGGGGCGCCGTCGGAATACGGAAAGATTGAGGAAACTATTTCGCCGACCGCATTGAAGATGATTGCGGATTGGATTCTGGAGAGATCACGATAGAGCAAATCAAAAAATGAAAATCCGTGCTATCATTTTTGGCGCCACCGGAATGGTTGGCGAGGGCGTTCTTCACGAATGCCTCAAGAGCCCTCAGGTCGAGTCGGTTCTGGTGGTCGGAAGACGGCCTTGCGAGGTGACTGATGACAAACTTACTGAATTGTCCCACAAGGACTTCTTTGATTATTCAGCGATAGAAGCAAAGCTGAAGGGTTACAACGCCTGCTTCTTCTGCCTCGGAGTCTCTTCGATCGGAATGAAAGAGGAGGAGTACAACCGGTTGACGTTCGACCTCACCCTGGCGGCGGGGTCGACGCTCTCAAAACTCAATCCTGATATGACTTTCTGTTATGTGTCCGGTACAGGAACAGACAGCTCAGAGAAGGGAAAGATGATGTGGGCCAGAGTCAAAGGAAAGACGGAGAACGATTTGCTGAAGCTGCGGTTCAAAGATGCCTACATGTTCCGGCCGGGTTTCATCAGGCCGGTCAAAGGGATGAAGCGCACCATGCGGTTCTCTGCAATCCTTTCGCCCGTCTATCCTGCACTGAAACTGCTTTTTCCGGGCTCGGTGTGCACGCTGGAAGACCTGGGTCGTGCCATGATTCATGCTGTCGAAAAAGGATATCCGAAGAAAATCCTGGAGAACCGAGACATCGCCGACCTTGCGGCAGGTTAGCAGTGTGTTGAAAAAGGGAATCGTGGGCGTCACGGACCAATCCGTGACGCAATTTACGATCAAATTCGGTCATGGAGTGGTCCATGACCGCCATGTTTCTGAGTTTTTCAACAGGCTGCTAGTTCGCCATTCGCTTTTTGCACCCCACGCAAAACTCCGCACCCTTCACATCGATCTCTTCCACCGACGTTGACGTGTGCATGACGCAGTTGTAATCGCGGCAGTGAATCAGTCCGAAGGTGTGCCCCAGTTCATGGACCGATTCCTTGATAAGCCGTTCTTCAAGTAGTCGGGGATTCTCCGGCAGGCCGTACAGTGTTTCGTTGAGACGAAATGTCGAAACCACGGCCACGGCTCCATCAAGCTGTGCCTCTCCGAACACAAACGTAAGGACGGGGACAAAGAGGTCGACGTCGGTGAGGCAGAGAATCTTTCCTGACGCTTCCCGAAAGCGCTCCAGTGCTGCAGAAATGACGGCGGTCGAGTTGTACTGATTCCTCCCGAAGTCGAACGCGATCGACGGGTCAAACCCGTTCCCCGGTGTCGTTTCAACGGAGGAATGAAACGCCGTCGCGAGAGAAGAGGCGAGAGGCGGTATCAGCTCGCGATGAACGGGTGCAATCGGAACGAGGAGAATGGGCGGCATCGATCACGGCTTCTTGAATCCGTACTTGGCGATCTTGTTGTACAGCGTCACGCGGTCGATGTCGAGGATCGCTGCGGCATGAGTAATGTTCCACGAGGCTTTGTGAAGAATTTGCTCGATGTGGACCTTTTCCATGGCGGAAAGCGTGTCGCTCGCCGGTTCATTCTTCCCATTTTTTAACTGGAAGGGAATATCCTCGACCCGAATGGCGGGCGGTTTTGCGATGACGAGCGCCCTTTCGATCACATTTTCCAATTCCCGCACATTGCCCGGCCAGTGGTATCGCACAAGAAGGTCCATCGCCTCCGGCGAGACTTCGAACATGGGCTTGTTCATCGTGGCCGCATACTTTTTGACAAAATGCTGCGTCAACTGGGGGATATCGCCTCTATGTTCTCTCAGGGGCGGGATAAAAATCGAGAATACATTCAGACGATAGTAGAGGTCTTCCCGGAAAGCGCCATCTTTTACCGCTGCCTCGAGGTCGCGGTTTGTCGCGCAGATCACGCGGAAATCGCTGGAGATCAAATCATTCCCGCCCACTCTCGTGAACTGCTTTGCCTCGATGACGCGAAGGAACTGCACCTGCATTCTGGAGCTGATCGTCCCGATTTCGTCGAGAAAAATCGTGCCGCCGTCGGCCATCTCGAACTTTCCCTTGCGCCGGTATTGCGCTCCCGTAAAAGCGCCGCGCTCATGGCCGAACAACTCGCTTTCAAGCAACGTCTCCGGCACCGCCCCGCAATTGACGGCGATGATCGGAAAAAACTTTCTCGCACAATGTGCGTGAATCGCGCGGGCGATCAACTCTTTGCCCGTGCCGCTTTCACCGCGGATCATCACTGTGGTGTCAGTCTGGGCGACGGTTTTGGCCAGTTCCATCACCTTCTTCATCTGCGGGCTATCCCCGATGAGCATGTCCGCCTGCGCCAATTCCGAAATATGTTCACGCAGTCGGAAGTTCTCGTCGTCCAGTTTCTTTTGCTTGAGGGCGTTTTTTACAACATGCGTTAAGTGGTCCGGGTCCACCGGCTTCGTGACATAGTCGAAGGCGCCTTCCTTCAGCGCCTGCACGGCGCTTTCCACGGATGCGAACGCCGTGATCATAATGATCGTTGCGCTCCGGTCGATCGTCTTGATTTGCTTTTGAAGTTCCAGGCCGCTCATGCCGGGCATCTTGATATCGAGAAGAATAATATCCCACGGCCCTTTGCTCATGAGCTTGAGGGCGCTCGCCCCGTCGCAGGCAGCTTCCACCCGATACCCGTCCTGCAGGAACCATTTGGATAACGAATCACGAACCACAGGCTCGTCATCCACAACAAGCATGCTGGGTTTGCCGTTTGAGTTATTCATGACTCTCTCCCTAAGAGTGAAACTTCATGCGCCGGTTGATTCGCCGGCTGCCGGGGCAATCGAATGCTGAGTGTTGTGCCCGTGGTTATCTGTGAACGGATTTCGACCGTCCCGCCATGCCGCTTCACGATGCCGTAGACGACGGCCAGGCCGAGTCCCGTCCCCTTGCCGTCGCGTTTCGTGGTGAAGAAAGGCTCAAACACGTGCGGAAGGTCTTCGTCGCGAATACCGACGCCCGTATCGGCAACATCGATGCAAATCGCGTCAGTCTGTTCGTCCCGCGCGACTGAAATGGTGAGAACCCCACCGTCGGGCATGGCTTCCACGGAGTTGATTTCAACGGCCAGGAGCGCTTGCTCCAGTTGATGCGGGTCGCAAACGAGGGGCAACGATTCAGCTTTGAAATTCCTTTCCAGCTTGATGTTATTCATCGTCAAATGATGCGCAACCAGCCTCAGACTTCGTTCGAGGACCTCGATGAGATTGGACTCCTTGAATTCTCCTACTTGATGTCTCGAAAACAAAAGAAGGTTTTTCACGATGTTCCCGCACCTGGCGGACTCGTCGGCGATAATGGAAAGTTCTTCCTCCAGTTCTTTCTTAAGCCCCTGCTCCATCGGACTCCGTGTGACCGTCCGTTTAAGGACTTTGGCGTATGTCAGCACTCCTTCAAGCGGATTGTTTAGCTCGTGAGCCACGGTGGCTGCGAGCGTGCCGAGGGAGACCATTTTTTCCATCTGTACCATGTTGG
>Ga0315281_10012680_pt1 | contig 11461 bp, 8 predicted proteins | sample YL17G07_0_MG_FD_204540 | JGI IMG/M metagenome (GOLD analysis project Ga0315281, IMG submission 204540) | Sediment microbial communities from Yellowstone Lake, YNP, Wyoming, USA - YL17G07_0 | ecosystem: Environmental > Aquatic > Freshwater > Lake > Sediment | place: USA: Wyoming | collected... | reverse complement strand
ATGAGGAGATTGCTTCCCATTTTCGAAATATAATCAGAGATTCTCCTGCTTGCTCCTGTGCCGACAGCGAGCATTGCAATCACAGCACCGACGCCGATGATGATGCCGAGCATGGTAAGGGCCGACCGCATCTTGTTCACCCTTAATGCCCTGAATGAAATCTTCACCGTTGAAACGATGTTGATCATGATTTTATTCTCTTTTCATCGCTGACAATGCTGCCATCCAGAAATTTTATTATCCGTTTGCTGTATGCCGCGATGTTATTCTCATGGGTTACAAGTATGACGGTAATATTCGATTCATTGTTCAGCTTGAGAAAAAGCTCCATGATCTCGGCACTGGTTTTTGAATCGAGGTTCCCTGTAGGTTCATCCGCGAGGATGATAGGGGCGTTATTCACGAGCGCCCTTGCTATCGCAACCCTTTGCTGCTGTCCGCCGGAAAGCTGATTGGGATGGTGATCTCCCCTGCCCTCCAGTCCGACACTTTCAAGGGCTCTTAGTGCGCGCCGGGTTCTCTCTTTTGCGGAGAAGCCGTCATACAGCATCGGAAGCTCTATATTTTCGACGGCGGATGTCCTCGGCAGCAGGTTGAATCCCTGAAAAACAAACCCTATCTTTTTGTTCCGTATCCCGGCAAGCTCATCCCTGTTAAGGCCGCCGACATCGATACCTTCCAGAAGATATTGTCCGCTTGTCGGTTTATCAAGGCATCCTAAAATATTCATAAAGGTTGTTTTGCCGGAGCCTGAAGGCCCCATGATGGCAACAAATTCGCCTTTCTCTATTGCGAAAGACACCCTGGCAAGAGCTTTTAGTTCGATGTCTCCAAGGCGGTAAATTTTGATTATCTCATGTGTTTCGATGAGCAGCATCTCAGAACATTCTCGGCGGACCAGAAGGTGTGGTAGTATTTGCCTTCACAAGAGATTCAATGATTACCTCCTGCCCTTCCCTGATTTCTCCTGAAACGATTTCCGTGTAACTTCCGTCGCTTATGCCTGTGGAAACAGGAATGCGCATTGGTTGCTCCTTTTCGAGTATCCAGATACCGGGCCCTTTCTTCTCAGGTGCCTGCACCCCTTTCTCGGAAGGGCTGAACCTCAGTACAGCGTTCGGTATCTTGAGAACATCCTTCTTTATTGCTGTGATGATGGATACGTTTGCGGTCATTCCCGGCTTAAGCTTCAGTTCCGGATTATCCACCTTAATGACTACATCATAGGTAACAACATTCTGGACTGTGATCGGAGCATTTCTGACCTGCCATACGCTTCCTTTGAACGTGATGTCCGTATAGGCGTCCACGATAAATTCAACGTCCTGTCCGACTTTTATATTCCCTATATCGGACTCGTCCACATTCGCGTCGATCTGCATTTTTGTGAGATCCTGTGCGATGCTGAACAGCGTCGGGGTCTGAAAGCTGGCAGCGACAGTCTGTCCGACGTCTACATTTCTCGAAACGACAATCCCTTCCACGGGAGACACTATCTTCGTGTAATAAAGGTTTGTTTCGGCAAGGCTTAAGGCTGCCTCGGTCTGCGCGACCTGAGCCTTTGCCGCGCTTACCGAACCCTTTGCAATTTCATGGTTTGTTTCAGCCGTATCGAGCTCACTCCTCGCGACAAGATTTTTTGAGAACAATTCCTTATTCCTGTCCATTGTTCTCTTCGCATCGACAAGTGTCGCCTCTGCCTTCTCCAGATTTGCCCTGGCTGAAAATAAATTTGCTCTTGCCTGATTTACCTGCGCCTCAAAGAGAGCCGGGTCTATCCGGGCTATGAGCTGACCTTTTTTTACAGGAGAGTTGAAATCCACATAAATTTCTTTTATCGTACCTGATACCTGTGTGCCCACAAGCACGGTTGTCACGGGATTTACCGTGCCGGTCGAAGTAACAGCCATCACAATGTCGCCTTTGACGACCTTTTCGGTTCTGAACTTCGGTTCATTCCCTTTGCCCCTGAATAAAATGTATCCGGTAACGGCTAACAGGATAATTACCGCGCTGATAATTGCTGTCTTTTTCATCTCACTCCCATTGCCTTCTCAAGACTTGCCCGTGCAATTTTATAATCATAAAGCGCCTGTATGTAAGAAAGCTTTGAGGTTAAGAGAGATACCTCCGCATCAGTAACTTCGATGGGATTCCCCACACCTGCTGCATATCTGCCGTTCGCTATCTCAAAATTCTCCTCTGCCTGTTTTACTCCAAGTTCTGCCGTAGGGATACTATCTTCCGCTTGCTTAAGATTCAGGTACGCCTGCTGTATGTCCAGATAAACCGTCTGTCTCAGCGACTCTTCATTTGCCGTGAGGACATTAAGATTTGCCTTTGATTCCTCCACCTGATACTTTGTAAGAAAACCGCTAAATATGGAGAATGAAAGTGTCGCTCCAATATTCCATCCTCTCTCGAGCGGAAATGTATTTCCCGCATATTCATAACCGGCAGTCCCTGTCAATACCGGATAGTAGCCTTTCTTTGCAAGTTTGATTGAGCTTTCCGCTGCCTGTTTCTTTACAATGATTGACATTAAATCCGGTCTGTTTTTATATGCCTTAGTCATGGCATCTTCAAAAGTTATATTGTAATTCTGGAATGAAAGATTATCCTCGAGAATATATTCAGGTGCATCAGGAACGCCCATAGCATTGTTCAGGTTCGCTACAGCTATCCTGACTGCGTTTTCAGCCTTTATCAGATTCAATTTTGCATTACTAAGGTCCACTTCTGCCTTTGTCACATCAAATTTCGGCTTTGTGCCAACTTCATAAAATCCCTTTGCCTGATCAAGGTGCTGCTGGAACTGTTTTACCGTATCGGCAGCAACATCCCTGTTTCGCTTTGCCTGCAATACTCCATAATATGCCTGTTTGACATTAAAGACTATCTGTTCTGATACAGTCTCAAGATCGGAGAGGGAAGAGTCATAGGTCAGTCTCTGAATCTTGACCTGGGCCGCTGTTTTTCCGAAATCGAAGATATTCTGGTTGAGGTTTAGTCCTGTTGAATAAGAATTATATATTACGGAACTCGTTTGAAAACCAAACGATGACCTCTTTCCGGTAGAGATTCGGCTGGCACTTGATGTCCAGTCTATCTGAGGATAATAATTTGCCTCCGCCTGTCCGATCCTGCTCCGACTTGCATCCGCCGTACTCATGGCGGCAATGATAGCAGGCTGCATTTTGAGAGCTATTTCTTTACATCTCTCCATATTAAGTGATTCACCCTTTTTTATAATCTCCTCCGCTTCAGCCTTAAGCGGCATGGTCAATATTAAAAACACTATGAGCGAAATAATTTGTCTCACGTCAACCTCCTCCGTATATATAAATTATTTTCCAAATCAAGTTCCGTTTCACTTTTAACCTTAAAAAATATTAAAGAATCATAGTGTCCTCTTGAACGTTACGATTGCTATTGTCATCATTACAACAGTAAAAATGAAGAGGAAAGCGATATCACCTGAAATGGTTGAAAGACCTGCATTCTTAAAGAGAATTGACTTCAAGGCATTCACTGCATAAGCTTCAGGGTTTACTTTTGCAAATGCCTTGAGCCATCCGGGAAAGCTTGCAATTGGATATATTGCACCACTCGGAAAGAAGAGGATAACATTCAGAAACCCACTTAAAACTCCAACTATCCTTGGATGGTTTGCCCTTCCAAGGATAACAAACATCATGCTCAGGAGTCCAAGAGTCGTCAGTACGATTATAATCAATATGGAAGGTATCTGTGTCGCCGCTCTTGACAGAGGGATACCTGTCAAGAACAAACTCACAGCCAGAATCAGAGAAGCGAGGAGAGTTGTTATCGAGAGCCCGCTGAGAACAAGGCCAGATACGATATGTGATTTGGAAAGTGGTGTGAGCAGATAGCTTTCCTCTATTCCAAGAAACCTGTCCATAACAAGATTAAAGACCCCTGTTGTCAGAGCTCCCAGGAATATAGCCATAATAACAACACCTGGGACAAGGGACTGGTAATAGTCAACTTTTCTGTACAGGTCTATATCTCTCAGGTATATTGCGTCAGCCCTTTCCCTCACTGCAACATACTCAGGATCAAGAAACCGAAAGGCACCACCAATATAACTCCTCAGTGTATCAGCAGATATAGAATCAGTGTTGTCAAGAAAGAGACCAACCTCTGCCCTGTTCTTTACAGAGACCCGCATATCAAAATCATGAGGAATTATCAGTGCCGCTTTATATCTGCCCTGGCGAACTCCTTCAACGGCATCTCCTTCGTCTGTTCGATTAATAAGAGTAAAGGTTTCTGGCCCTGCCTCAACCGCTCGTAAATTTTCCATGAGGCGCTTTGAATAAGGTCCTGAACTCTGATCTATAACAACCAGAGGGAGGCCTTTCAATTTTCCCTGAAATGAATTTCCTAAAATGACAAGATAAAGAATAGGCATGATAATGCTCATTGCAATAACAATAGGGTTTCGTTTGAATTTCTTTAAATCCCTTTCCATAACCGCAAGCAGTTTTACCATATCATCTTCCCCACCTCTGCGGCACTCCTGCGCCTAAAAGGAAGCTCACTTTCTTTGCCTCTTCTTCCCTTATAGACTTGCCGGTAAAATGTATAAAAACATCTTCCAGAGATTGTTCATGGACTGTTGCAGATAGGACTTTCACATCCATCAATTTCATTTCATCCATGAGCACAGGCAAGTTCTGTGCACCACTATCAACGTAAACTCTTATTGTATTATTTTCAATATTTACCTTATGTACAAAGGTTAAATTCTTTATTCTCCCGATAGTATTTGCTGATGCAATATCAAGCACTAAAGAGATGATGTCATTACCGGGTATCTGTGATTTGAGTTCTTCAGGGCTCCCGATCGCTATTATTTTTCCTGAATCTATGATAGCGACCCTGTTACATAACGCTTCTGCTTCTTCCATATAATGGGTGCTAAGAAAAACCGTCATCGAATCTCCCTCTATGAGCTTTCTCAGAAAATCCCACACAACATGTCTGGACTGTGGGTCAAGTCCGATCGTCGGTTCATCCAAGAACAGTATTTTGGGCCTGTGTACAAGAACCCTTACAACTTCAAGCCTCCTCCTCATTCCACCTGAATACGCTGCTACGAGGTCATTGGCTCTTGCTGTAAGTCCAACCATTTCGAGGAGATACTTTATCCTCTCTTTCCTTTCCTTCGAAGAGATGCCATAGAACCGGCCATAAATGTCCATATTCTCATAACCGGTAAGATCGAGATCTGTTGTCATTGCCTGTGGAACAACTCCGATTTCGCGCCTCACCTTTTCAGGTTCTTTGGCCACATCACAGCACGCTACTGTTGCATGACCTTCTGTAGGTTTAAGCAGTGTTGTTAGCATTCTGATAAGGGTGGTTTTCCCGGCACCATTCGGTCCGAGGAATCCAAAAAATTCACCTTCCATCACATCGAAGCTCACATTATCAACAGCAGTAATCGGCCCATATCTCTTTGTTATTCCGGAAACCTCTATTGCCTTAGCCTTCTGCATAAGTCCCTCACAACTTCCTTGGTATTTCTACTTCTACCGTCATTCCCGGCTTTAACGCCCCTCCTGTATCGTCCAGCTTTATCTTAACCCTAAAGGTTTTAATATCCTGTCTTCCACGTGTTACATCTCTCTGTGTTGCAAACTCGGCGTATCTTCCTATCTCATAAACTATTCCTTTAAATATTCGCTCAGGTGTCCCTTCAGTTCTAATGATCGCCTTGCTGTTGAGTGCAACATTGTCAATTAAGGTCTCATCTATATCAACCCTTGCATAAATATCTTTCATATCCACTATAGTTAAAATCGTCATGCCGGGACTGACTGTCTCCCCTTTCTCCAATGCCTTGAATACAACATTTCCTGATAGAGGACTCGTTATTATTGTGTCAGCTAATTTGGCAAAGTTATACGATAAATTTGCCTCTGATTGTTTAATGTTGGCCTTGGCAGAAGTAAGCTGGCTTTCAGCCGTTTTTAATTGAGTCACTGCAGCATCCCTTTTTGAGTGTGCTGAAGCAAGCCTTGACTTTGAAGACATATAGTCTGCAACAGAAGCATTATACGCTGTAACCGCAAGATCAAGGGATTCCTTTGAGATAAAATCCTTCTTATACAGCGCATTTGACCTGTCCATTTCACTTTTAGCCAATTCCATCTGAACTCTGGCTTTCTCAAGATCTGACTCTGCAGTTTTAATGTCCGTTTCGGCAGTTACAATGTTTGCTTGTGCATTCCCAATCGCTGATTCTGAAACCTTAACCTCGGCTTTTGCCCTTTCAACCCCTGCACTGGCCTGTTTAACCAATGCTGAAAGGTCTTCACTTTCAAGTTTAATGGCGACTTCGCCTTCTTTGACCGGATCACCTTCATTACAACATATAAAAGAAATTCTGCCTGATACTTTTGAGGAAAGATTTACTTCTACCCCTTCTATAATCCCGGTTGATTTGATAGTCTCGGCCTTTTTCCCTTTGTTAAAATAGAAAAAAATGAAGACTATAATGATTATAAGAACAGCAACTGCAATAAGAACTGATCTTTTCTTCATAAATCATTCTTTCCTTTTTTACGTTTGCCGATCAAGTTGCTCACCTTTTGCTGAAACTCGTCCATATAACAGAACACCACAGGAGTTATATACAGCGTCAGGAGCTGGGACACGACGAGGCCGCCAACAACAGCAAGACCCAGAGGACGACGCGATTCTGCACCGGCACCGAATCCGATAGCAATCGGGAGTGTTCCCATAAGTGCAGACATAGTAGTCATCATAATCGGGCGAAAACGTATCAAGGCACCCTCATAAATCGCCTCAAGGGGCGCTTTACCTTCCTTTCTCTGTGCCTCCAGGGCGAAGTCGATCATCATGATGGCGTTCTTCTTAACTATTCCCAACAGCATGATGACACCAACAAAAGCATAGATATTAAGGTCTTTATGAAAAAGCATGAGGGTTATGAGTGCTCCGAACGCAGCCGCGGGAAGCCCTGAAAGGATAGTCAAAGGATGTATAAAGCTTTCGTAGAGAATTCCGAGCACGATATAAATTATCAGGAGAGCCATTATCAATAGCAGCCATAGCCCTTTCATTGACGACTGAAAGGCCTGGGCTGTACCCTGGAAACTCGTACTAACTGTTTGTGGCAATGTTGTATGTGCAAGTTTGCCCACGATATTCACAGCATCACCGAGTGATACGCCTGGCTTGAGATTGAAAGAGATGGTAACTGCAGGAAGCTGGCCCAGGTGGTTTACAGTCAGTGGGCCGACATCTTGTGTCAGAGTCGCCAGGGTGTTTAATGGCACCAGTTGACCGTTATTGGAGTGGATATAGAGCATTGACAGAGCTGAGGGGTCCATCTGGTATTCAGGTTCCAGTTCCAGGATCACCTGGTACTGGTTATTGGGAGCATAAATAGTTGAAACCTGCCGGGAGCCATAGGCATAATAAAGTGCATCCTCTATCTGATTAGCTGTAATGCCAAGGGCAGATGCCTTATCGCGGTCGATATCGACATTGACTTGGGGGTTTTTAATCTGCAGGTCACTGGTAACGTCCTGCAGTTCTGGCAATGCCCGCATCTTACTTTCCAGTTGCATAGCTGATCGATAAAGTTCGTTCGTGTCGGGACTTTGAAGTGCAAATTGGTATTGGCTTTTCGTCAGCATACCACCTATTCGAATAGGCGGCAGGTTTTGCATGAACATCTGAATACCGACAACCCTGGCAACCTTGGATCTTAACTCCTGGATAATTTCGTCTGCGCTCAATTTCCGTTCGCTGCGAGGTTTCAGGCGCATGAAAATCCTGCCCGTATTATTCGCTACACTTATTCCGCTTGAGCCGACAGCGGACATAAAAGCAGAAATATTGGGATCTTTAGAAACTATGGCAGCAAGTTCCTTCTGGTGCTTCACCATATCTTCAAATGAAATACCCTGTGCTGCCTCTGTAAAGGCAAATATCTGACCCGTATCTTCTGAGGGTAGGAATCCCATCGGAATTTTTGTGAACAAAAAGCCTGTTACGATTGTAAGAATTATTGTAACCGCCAGGGTACTCCGGCGGCGGTCAAGTACCAACTTCAAAGTCCTTTCATAGGTGTGCAGCATCTTGTCGAAGAAACGTTCCATAAAAAGATAAAGTCGACCGTGCCGCTGTGCAGCTATAGGACTAATAAACCGGCTGCAGAGCATAGGGGTCAGTGTCAGGGAGACAAATCCGGATATCAGGATTGCTATACTTATAGTTACTGCAAATTCATGGAGAATTCGTCCGAGAATGCCACCCATAAAGAGCACAGGTATAAAGACGGCTACAAGGGAAAGGGTCATGGACAAAATTGTAAAGCCTATTTCTCTTGAACCGGTGAGTGCAGCCTGGAGGACTCCCTCTCCCTTTTCTACATGGCGCACAATATTTTCGAGCATGACAATAGCATCATCCACCACAAAACCTACCGACAGGGTCAGTGCCATGAGGGAGATGTTATCTACGCTAAATCCCATCAGGTACATGGCAGCAAAGGTCCCGATAATGGAAAAAGGTAGTGCAAGGCTCGGTATAAGAGTAGCAGATATGTTGCGCAGAAAAAGAAAAATGACCATCACTACAAGGCACAAGGCAAGAAAAAGGGTAAATTTGACGTCCCTAACTGATTCACGAATGGATACTGAGCGGTCGTATAGGGTCTCCAGTTTAACCGAAGTAGGTATTTGGGCACTGAAGACCGGCAGGAGTTTCTTGATGTTGTCCACCACTTCTACCGTGTTCGTGCCCGGCTGGCGCTGGATTGCCAGAACAACAGCGCGTTCATTATTGTACCAGTTTGCTGCCTTATCATTTTCAACGCTGTCAATGACCCTGCCAAGTTCTTCGATACGTACAGGCGAGCCATTGCGATAGGCCACTATCAGAGGACGATAGGCTGCCGCATTGTAAAGCTGACCGGTTGCCTGAATGGTGAAAGCCTGCTTTTCGCCTTGAAGAGTCCCTGTGGGCAGGTTCACATTTCCGAGCGCCAGTGCGTTTCCTACCTCATCAATACCTATCTTTCTATTCGCCAATGCCCTGGGGTCGAGTTGGGCGCGAACTGCATATTTTTGGGAGCCGAAGACTTGCACCTGAGCTACACCGCTTATCATAGAAATGCGCTGGCCAATGAAGGTATCAGCATATTCATAGACAGTGGAAATAGGAAGTGTTGGCGAGCTAAGCGAAAGATAGATAACAGGCTGATCAGCAGGATTTACCTTGCTATAAGTTGGAGGTACAGGCATATTCTGCGGTAGTTGTTTCGCAGCCTTCGCAATCATTGCCTGCACATCCTGGCCTGCTGCATCGACATTTCTGCTGAGATTGAACTGCAACGTAATCTGGGTATTCCCAAGAGCGTTTGTCGAGGTCATGGAATCGAGTCCAGCAATAGTTGAAAACTGTCGCTCCAAAGGAGTTGCCACGGCTGATGCCATGGTCTCAGGACTTGCGCCCGGAAGGCTGGCGCTCACCTGTATGGTAGGGAAGTCCACATTGGGGAGATCGCTCACAGGCAAAAGCCTGTAAGCAGATATACCAAAAACCAGAATGGACAGCATAACCAGCGTGGTCATGATCGGCTTGCGTATGAATAGCTCTGAGATATTCATTATTATTTACTGCTTCTACCGGAGGTCTTTATTTCCACCTTAGCACCCGGAATAAGCCGAAGCTGACCGTCTGTCACAACCTTGTCTCCCGGCTGAAGTCCCTTTTCAACAACCGTTTCTCCATCGAGTGTTCTGGCAATAATTACAGGGCGGGATTCAACAGTGAAGTCGCTTTTTATGACAAAGACATATTGCCCGCTCTGTCCGGTCTGAATCGCCTGTGAAGGAACCAACACTGCATTAGGCTGCGTGGTAAGTGTAAGGATCACATTCACGAACTGACCCGGCCAGAGCCGCTTTTCTTTGTTGGCAAAGGTTCCCTTGAGCTTGATTGTGCCTGTAGTCATATCAACAGTGTTGTCTACAAACGTGAGTACACCTTCTTCAGGATGATCTCCATCTCTTGTTACGTAAACCTCGACCTTCACCTTACTGCCTGCCATATATTTCTTTATCTCGGATAGGTACTGCTCAGGAACCGAAACGGTAACATAAATAGGCTGGATCTGATTGATAGTAACCATGGGGTTATCAGCATTAGCTTTAATCAGATTTCCCTGGTTGGCCATGAGATTCCCTGTTCTCCCTGTAATGGGAGAATAAATAAAACAATACCTTAACTGAAGACGGGCGTTTTCAACCAGTGCCTTGTCAGCGTTTACTGTAGCCTCCAAAGCTGCAGCGTTAGTGCGAATCTGGTCATACTGCTCCTGTGCCACATAACCTTTTTTGACAAGTTCCGCATATCGGCTCACTTCTACGCGGGCATTTTCAAGTTGTGCACTATCTTTTGCAAGGTTTGCTTCCGCCTGTTTTAAAGCAGACTCATAGGGGCGTGGATCGATCGTGAAGAGGATATCTCCCTTTTTCACGTCCTGACCTTCCTTGAAATGTACGCGGATGAGTTGCCCGTCTATCTGGGATTTAACCGATATCGTGGAATAGGCCTCAACATTCCCGATCGCACGTACTTGTACGGGGACGGTTTTTTGAATTACCGTACCGGCTGTCACCGGTACTGGCGGCTTGGGCGGAGGTCCCGTTTTTTTCGAACATGCAAAAAAGAAACCTGTCACGACAATAGAGACCATGAAAAAGAAAAACAGCGCACTTTTCTCCTGAGTTACATATCTATTAATTGACATTTGCTTTCCCATCCTTATTCTTATCTCTTAAGCTTGTTTTCGTCTCCCATACCATATATGCGTACTCGATTTTCATTTACTCAGTTGATTATCAATCTTTCTTCAGCAATCCCTTAAGGATAAGGTCGCAGCATTCCTCGGGAGAAAAGAGAGCATCCGGTTCGATGACGAGGGAGGCGATGAATCCTCTCACCAAGGAGAATATGATCTTTGCGACCTCCTTGGTATTATATTTTCTGAACTTGCCTGATGCTATTCCCTTCTTAAGGATCCCTTCAATGACCTCCCTTTGTTGCCTGAAGAATTTCCTTTTTATATTGATTCCGAATCCGAACGCAAGGTCCCTGCCCAGAGCAAGGATGAGTTCCCTGTGTTTCCTGACGTAGTTGAGGCGTAACTTGATAAATATCCTAATGGCCTCGGCCGGGTCTTTGACGTCCTTCAAGGCTTCTATCGTTCGGCTCTCAAGGTCGTCAAGCCTGGTCTTCATAAGGGTCAGATAAAGGTCATCTTTGCTCCTGAAATATAAATAGAGACCTCCCACGCTGATATGAGCCCTCCTCGCGATCTTCCTCATGCTTGTCCCCTTGTAGCCGTATTTGGAAAATATCTTTATGGCTTCAGTAAGGATTCTCTTTTTTGAGT
>Ga0315281_10012679_pt1 | contig 11463 bp, 14 predicted proteins | sample YL17G07_0_MG_FD_204540 | JGI IMG/M metagenome (GOLD analysis project Ga0315281, IMG submission 204540) | Sediment microbial communities from Yellowstone Lake, YNP, Wyoming, USA - YL17G07_0 | ecosystem: Environmental > Aquatic > Freshwater > Lake > Sediment | place: USA: Wyoming | collected... | reverse complement strand
TCGCCGGATAGTTCCATGTCCAGCAGCGCCATCGCGGCAGCCTGTGCAAAGGCCCCGCCCGAACCGATGCCGACGACGCCCTTTTCCGGCTCCAGCACATCGCCGGTGCCGGTCAGCACCAGACTTACATCTTTATCAGCGACAATCATCATGGCCTCCAGCCGCCGCAAATAGCGGTCGGTGCGCCAGTCCTTGGCCATTTCCACGGCGGCCCGGGTCAATTGACCCGGATATTGCTCCAGTTTGCCCTCCAGCCGCTCAAACAGGGTCATGGCGTCGGCGGTGGCCCCGGCAAAGCCTGCAATTACGTCGCCCCCGCCCAGGGGACGCACCTTGCGGGCATTGGCTTTTATGACGATCTGGCCGAGGGTGACCTGACCATCACCAGCGATGGTGACAACGCCATTTTTGCGGACGGACAGGATAGTGGTGCCGTGCCACCCTGTGGGGTCGGCCTCGTTGGAACGCGTCATGGGCTAAATAAACCAATTCGTTAAAGCTCTGCTGACATAAACATGCAGGCGGGATTGTACAATAGCTTGCAACACCTGCTAAAAGGGCGCGGCATTCAATAGCATTTTCAGGAGACCCGTATGCGTACCGCCAGCGTTGCGCGCAAAACCAAGGAAACCCGCATAGCCGTCACCCTTAATCTCGACGGGACCGGGCAATATAATGTGGCGACCGGGATCGGCTTTCTGGATCATATGCTGGAACAATTATCGCGCCATTCGCTGATTGATCTGGACGTGCAGGCCAGCGGCGATCTGCATATTGATTATCACCACACCACCGAGGACACCGGCATCGCCATTGGTGAAGCGGTGGCCCAGGCGCTGGGCGCTCGGCTGGGCATCCGGCGTTATGGGGCGGCGGTCATCCCGATGGATGAAACCTGCACGCAGGTGTCACTGGATCTGTCCAACCGGCCCTATCTGGTGTGGAAGGTGGCCTTTTCAAAACCCAAGCTGGGCGAGATGGATACCGAACTGTTCAAGGAATGGTTTCAGGCCTTTGCCCAGGCGGCGGGGGCGACCCTGCATGTCGAAAACCGTTATGGCGAGAATAATCATCATATCGTGGAATCCTGTTATAAAGGACTGGCCCGCGCATTACGCGAGGCGGTGGAGGTGGACCCGCGCAGCGATGCGTCCGCCCCCTCGACCAAAGGCACTCTAAGCGGCAGCCTCTGATGAAGATTTATGCGATTTTTGAACCCGTGCGCGGTCCAGCCCGGCTGGATGATCCGCGCAGTGTGGTTTTCCTCAAGCAGGGCTTTTGCTGGCCCGCACTTTTCGTGCCGATAGTGTGGATGCTGTACCACCGGTTGTGGCTGGCGTCTGGCGGCTATGTGGTGCTGTCGGCAATGGTCGCCCTGCTGGGCCAGTATGTGGGCGCCAATGACGCGTCCGCGGGCATTATCGGCCTGGGCTTTGGCCTGATGGTGGCGTGGGAAGCGAACGGATTGCGCCGCCGGTCTCTGGATCGTGCGGGTTTTCGTGAGGTGGCAACTGTGGCGGCCAAAAATCTGCCACTGGCCGAGGCCCGCTATTTTGCAGAAAGAGCAGCGCTAACCCCTGAGGCTCCCGATCAGGTGGCGGCCCCGGTCCGTGCGCCTGGCTTTGACCAGCGGCGTACCGGAATGGGCTGGGGCTTTGCGGCGCCGGATGCGCTGCGGTGAAACTCGTGGTCATCAATTATGGATCGGGCAATCTGCGCTCGGTCGCCAAGGCGTTTGAACGCGCGGGTCTGGACAGCGGCTGGAACGGGCAGGTGTCGGTCAGTGATGACCCGGACGAATTACGCCGCGCGGATTATATCGTATTGCCGGGCGTTGGCGCGTTTGGCGATTGTGCACGCGGACTTGCCGCCGTGGCGGGCATGCAGGAGGCGCTGAGCTATTGTGTGCACGAAAAACAGCGGCCGTTTTTGGGCATCTGCGTGGGCATGCAATTGCTGGCCGACAGGGGGCTTGAGCATGGCGTGCATCCCGGGCTTGGCTGGATCAGCGGTGAAGTGCGTGCGCTCACGCCATCACAACCCGATCTGAAAATCCCGCATATGGGCTGGAACACGCTGTTACTGACGGCTGCTGGCCGCGCGCACCCGGCGCTGCGCGGGCTGGACGATGCGGGGGATTGTTATTTTTTGCATTCATATCAATTTGCCGCCGCGAATGCAGCGGATATTCTGGCGGAAACGGAATATGGCGGGCATTTGGCGGCGGCCATCGGCCGGGATAATATTCTGGGGGTGCAGTTTCATCCGGAAAAAAGCCAGGCGCTTGGATTGCGGCTGCTGGCGAATTTTCTTCGCTGGAAACTCTGACCGAACAAGTCTGTAGACGGAGTAAACATTCATGGCGGACCCGCAATCGCCCGATGGCGCCGGTGGCAGCGGCCTGAAGGCGACCCGCATCGAGGAGGTTGAAAGTTTTGCCGGAAACGATCTGGCGGAACTGTGCGATCTGGCTGCAGACGCCATCGTGGATGGCGACGGCTTTCTGTGGGTCAAGGTTCCCCCGGCCCGGATTCTGGAAAATTACTGGCATGGTGTTTTGCTGGTGCCGGAGCGCAGCCTGTTCATTGCGCGCCTGGATGGGCGGATAGCTGGAACCGCACAACTGGTGCGCCCGTCCGTGAATAATGAGTCGGGCGCCTTTGCGGCCCAGATCACCACCCTGATTGTCGCGCACTGGGCACGCAGGCATGGCCTGGGGCGCGGTATGATGCAGCGCCTGGAGGAACTGGGCCGCGCACGCGGTTATACGACCCTTGATCTGGATGTGCGTTCTGACCGGCGGCCCGCGATCAGCCTGTTCGAGGCGCATGGCTTTGCGCGCTGGGGTGTCAAGCCGCGCTATGCGCGTGTCAACGAACGTTATATCAGCGGCTATTTTTACAGCAAAAATCTTGATGAAAGCACCGGTTCATTATGATCCTGTTCCCTGCCATTGATCTGAAAGACGGAAAATGCGTACGCCTGTTGCGTGGGGACATGAACGCCGCGACAGCCTTTAATGATGATCCGGCCGCGCAGGCCCGTCTGTTTGAGCATCAGGGATTTGCTTGGCTGCATCTGGTCGATCTCAACGGCGCGTTTGCGGGCAGGCCGGTCAATGGCGAAAGCGTCTCAGCCATCCTGGCGGCGGTAAAAATTCCGGTGCAGCTTGGCGGCGGCATCCGCGATATGGCGACGATCGAAAACTGGCTGGCGCGTGGCGTGCGGCGCGTCATTCTTGGCACCGTGGCGGTGCGTAATCCGGAACTGGTGCGTACAGCGTGCCGTCTTTTCCCGGGCCGCATTGCACTGGGCATTGATGCACGCGAAGGCAAGGTGGCAGTAGAGGGTTGGGCCGAGACGACAGAAATTTCGGCGCACGAACTGGCGGCGCGGTTTGAGGATGCAGGCGCGGGGGCCCTGATTTATACGGATATTGAACGCGATGGGGCGATGCTGGGGCTGAATATTCCGGCCACTGTGGCGCTGGCGCAGGCCGTGCGCATCCCCGTCATCGCCAGCGGCGGCGTGTCGTCGATCAAAGATCTTGAGGCGCTGAAGGCCGCGCGGTGCCCCGGCATTGAAGGCGTCATTTCCGGCCGCGCGCTTTATGACGGGCGTCTGGACCCGGCCCGCGCGCTGCAGGTGCTGGCATGTTGAAGGTGCGCATCATTCCCTGTCTTGATGTGGACAAGGGCCGTGTCGTCAAGGGCATTTCCTTCGTCAATCTGGTGGATGCGGGTGACCCGGTCGAACAGGCGCGCCGCTATGACGCCGAGGGCGCGGACGAATTATGCTTTCTCGATATCACCGCATCGCATGAAGTACGTGATACGCTGTACGACATTGTGGCGCAGACGGCGTCACAATGTTTCATGCCGCTGACGGTGGGTGGTGGCGTACGTAAGGTGGAGGATGTGCGTAGTTTATTACTGGCGGGCGCGGACAAGGTGGCAATCAATACGGCAGCGGTGTCACGCCGTGAACTGGTAAAAGAAGCGGCGGAAAAATTTGGCAGTCAGTGCATTGTCGTGGCGATCGATGCCAAACAGGCCCGGCCCGGCAAATGGGAAATCTGGACCCATGGCGGGCGTACCGCGACCGGTATAGATGCCGTTGCTTACGCACGCGAAGTGGTGGAACTGGGGGCAGGCGAAATCCTTCTGACGTCAATGGACCGTGATGGGACGCGCGCCGGATTTGACCTGGCGCTGACCCGCACCATCAGCGATGCGGTGCGGGTGCCCGTGATCGCCAGTGGCGGCGTGGGAACGCTGGATCATCTTACCCAGGGCGTACTCGAGGGCCACGCCAGCGCCGTGCTGGCGGCCTCGATCTTTCATTTTGGCGAATTTTCCATTCAACAGGCCAAACGCCATATGGCGGATGCCGGGATAGCGGTGCGTCTGTGAAAAATAATACTGATGTGAAAGCCCTGGAAATTCTGGCGCGCCTTGCCGCCGTGATCCGGGAACGCGCCGCAACGGGTGATGATGCTTCCTATACCGCCAGGCTTTTGGCGGGGGCGCCGCATCTGCCCGCCAAAAAGCTGGCGGAAGAAGCCGTTGAACTGGCATTGGCTGCGGTCAGTGGTGAACGTGGGCAGATTTCCGCCGAAGCGGCCGATGTGCTTTATCATTTGCTGGTGCTGTTGCAGGCGTCAGGCCTTTCACTGGCCGATGTGTGCGCCGTGCTGGCCGCGCGGGAAGGCCTGTCGGGCATTGCCGAAAAGGCCAGCCGCAAGAAATAGCGCCCGCGCTGAATATGTGCTGCAATAGATAAATCCATCCATCACAGGATTAACGTCTCTTAACCATACTGAATAAAAAACTATGGTTTACCCTCTGGTAAGGGGGGTGATGCGAAAATGCCTCAGGTTCGACCCGCTGAAATATTCAGCAGTCTGTCAGAGGAATTATCTGCGCCATGAGTACAACGCCCGGCCCGCTTATAAACGCCGCCACATTGCCATCATTGGCCCATGTGGAGGCGGCAGAGACGTGCGCGGTGCGGATGCCTATCGGCACGATAACCGGCATTCGGGGCGCTGCCGTCACGGCGATAATGAACGCGGCGGGGGCCGGAAAAAAAGCCAATATCTCCATCGGCGCGCTGGTGGCCATGCCCGGCCATATTTCCATTGTCTATGGCATGGTGCAATCCATGAACGGCGGCGGCTATACGCTCATTGGCACCGGGGCAGAGGCCCGTATGCTGGAAATTCAGCTTCTGGGCGAAATATTGCTGGATGACAAAGGTGGTTATGGCCGCTTCCACCGCGGTGTGACCTATTACCCGCATTTTGACACGGAGGTGATGACGGCGGATGCGCGCGACCTGGCGATGGTCTATGCGCAGCCCGATGTGGCCACCGCGCGGCTGGGCAGTATTCATCAGGACCGCTCCATTCCCGCCTTTGCGGTGACGGATGAATTGCTGGCCAAACATTTTGCCGTGCTGGGCACCACCGGGTCTGGTAAAAGCTGCGCTGTCTCTCTGGTGTTGCATGCGATTCTGGACCAGAATCCCAATGGGCATATTGTGCTGATTGATCCGCACAATGAATATGCAGCCGCCTTTGGGGAAAAGGCGGAAGCCATTCATCTGAGCAATCTGCAATTGCCGTACTGGCTGCTGAATTTCGAGGAGCTGGTCGAAGTCGTGATTGGCCAGAATCAGGACCGCGCCTATCCAGAGATCGAAATCCTGAAATCCGGCGTTATCGACGCCAAAAAGATGTTTCTGCGTGAAGGCGAACGCGGCGATCATATTACCGTGGATACGCCGGTTCCCTACCGGCTCGGAGACTTGATCAAGGTATTTGATGACGCAATGGGCAAACTGGAGCGCACGGAAGAAGTAGTTTCGTATCTGCGTCTGAAGTCGAAAATTGAAAGCCTGCGCATCGACCGGCGTTATTCATTCATGTTTTCCCGGCTCCTGGTGGATGATTCCATGGGCCGGATCCTGTCACGCATCCTGCGCATTCCGGTTGCCGGCAAGCCTGTGAGCATCATCGACATTTCCGGAATTCCGTCGGAAATTGTGGATGTGGTGGTGTCGGTTCTGGCGCGCATGATTTTTGATTTCTCGGTGTGGGCCAGCCATGACCAGGGGCGCAGAACGCCCGTGCTGCTGGTGTGCGAAGAGGCGCACCGTTACGTGCCGCGGGATGAGGAAGTGCATTTCGGCCCCAGCAAGAAGGCGATTTCCCGCATCGCCAAGGAAGGCCGTAAATATGGCGTGGGCCTGTGCCTGGTCAGCCAGCGCCCGGCGGAACTGTCCACCAGCGCCCTGTCACAATGCAATACGCTGATTGCGTTACGCATGAGCAATATTCGCGATCAGGAATTCGTCGCCAGCGCCATGCCGGAAAGCGCCGGTGGCCTGTTATCCGCACTGCCTTCGCTGGGGCAGCAGGAAGCCATCATCGTGGGGGACGGGGTGACCATCCCGATGCGCATGCGCTTTGATGATCTGGCGGCCGAAAGACGCCCGGCGTCCGATACAGCAATTTTTTCGCAAAGCTGGCACTCCGGGGACGCCGATATGGGCTTTATCGACGAGATCGTGGAACGCTGGCGGCTGCAGAAACGGCAATAGTTTGCATACGGGCGTGTTGGTGAACTCAGCCTTTCGGTTTTGCCGCATCGATGGGCACGCAATACAGTTCCAGCCGGTGCCCCACCAGCCGGTAGCCCAGACGTTCGGCAATGGCGCGCTGTAATTCCTCAATCTGTTTGTCGCTGAACTCAATCACTTCCCGGGTCTGAATATTGATCAGATGATCGTGATGCGTTTCCGGCACCTGTTCATAGCGCGCACGGCCATCGCCAAACTCGTGCCGCTCCAGGATGCCGGCCTCCTCGAACAGGCGCACGGTGCGATAGACAGTCGCGATGCTGATATTTGAATCCTGTTCAGACGCCCGCCGGTACACTTCCTCGACATCCGGATGATCCTCCGAATCTGACAGCACACGTGCGATGATGCGGCGCTGGTCCGTCATGCGCATGCCGCGCTGCTCGCAAAGGTCTTCAATGGGGGAAACCATGACCGCCTCGTTATCAGGAAAAAAATGTTAGCCTGCAGCGGCAATATAGCCGATTAAAATGGGCGCGGCATCAGCTATAAATTACAGCGCATCACCAGTGCATCGGTAGGCTCTGCGGATGATTTATCCCCGGCAGGCTCGTAATAGGATTTGCGCAGCCCAACAGTGGCGAAACCAAGGCGTTTATAAAGCGACAAGGCCGGCGCATTATCTACTGCAACCTCAAGAAATACCGCATGCACGCCGCGTTCCCGCATGCGGGATGTGAATTCCGACACCAGTGCGCCGCCAATGCCGCGGCTGCGCATGGCGGGAATGACCCCTGTTGAAATGATCTCCGCTTCGCCGCCCGCCTCGCGGCCCAGAAGAAATCCTGCCGGGGCGGCGTCGCGCTCAGCCTCAGCGCTTACTACCGCCAGCGTGCCGGTGGCGCCGGGCATGGCCAGCATTTTGGCAATGGATACGGCGTCCCACCCCACAGCAAAACATTCTGCATGCAGGATTTCGAGAATTTCCAGTGACGCAGCCCCGGCGCGTACAATTTCCACGCCACCCCAGATCACGCGGCGGCCCCCGGCAGTCTGGCGTCCGGCGCGCGCAGATAGAGAGGCGAGACGGCTACCGGGTCTTGCGCCTTCCGGCTGGCCGCAATGCCTGCCAGATGCGCCGCATCCGGCAGTAAATCCGGTTGCATTACTTCGATATTGAATGGACAAGCGGCTGCAAGGGCCGTCGCGCCATCTCCCGCAAGATGCCTGACACCTGCAGTATTGCCGACATAGGCGGCGGCTTCGCCCAGACTGAGAAGGGCTGGCGCACACAGCGCTACGCCGTGCGCAAAAGCCTGAAAGTAGACCTGGTGGTTGCGGGCATCAATAGCGACGCCAAAGGGGATAGCGGCATCCACCGCCGCCGCCATGACCTCCAGTGTGTTCACACCCACCAGCGGCAGGCCTCGCGCCACGCAAATACCGCGCGCCGCCGCCAGCCCCACCCGCACCCCGGCGAAACTGCCCGGGCCGATGCTCACGGCCAGCCGGTGAAAATCGCTGTATTCAAAACGGGTGGCGGCCCTGATTTCCTCCAGCATCGGCAGCAGCGCCTCGGCATGACCGCGTTGCATGGCGCGCCATTGATGCGCCAGAATCCGACCGTCCTCCCAGATGGCGGCCGAACAGGCCGCGAGACAGGTATCCAGCGCCAGTATGCGCATCAGAGAATCTTGCACACCTCGTCGAAACTGAATTTCGGATGGCGCGGGAACAGCAGACTCTTATCACTCTGGCCGATATTGGCCAGGAAATTGGATTTCACCTTGCCGTCCGGGAAAAATTCTTTGTCGACGCCTGCATTATCGAACCCGGACATTGCACCCACGTCCAGCCCCATAGCCCGCGCCGCCATGATAAAATAGGCCCCCTGCAGGGTGCCATTGCGGAAGGCGGTGGTTTCCGCATGTGCGGCGCTCCAGTTGAACCAGGTTTTGGCGGTGGGGTCATGCGGGAACAATTTCGGCAGATATTCGTAAAACTCGGTGTCATAGGCAATCAGGGCGACCACGGGCGCGGCCATGGTCTTGGTCAGATTGCCTTCGCTGAGAAACGGGCGCAGGCGCTCTTTGCCGGCCGCTGTCCGGAAAAACAGAATCCGTGCGGGCGAACAATTGGCGCTGGTCGGCCCGTATTTCATGATTTCGTATATGGCATGAAGTTGCGCATCGGTCACTTCCCCGCCGGCCACCCAGCCATTGGCCGTGCGCGCCTCTCGAAACAGCAGGTCGAGCCCTTCATTATTTAGCATTCCGGCCATAGTAGCGCCTCGCTTTCTTCGGTATGTTGCTGATAAGAAGTTGGTTTATTGCCAACATACAGAGAGTGAAAGCCGAATCCAATGACTGCATGGGAAAAGTTCAGACAGGCCCTGCCAGGGCTATTCGGGGGGGCCAGCCTGGCTTTATTATGTATAGGCGGCGCCCTCCAGGAGGCGCGGGCCGAGGAGCCTGCCCCAGAGCGGGGCCAGGCCAGTGTTTTTGTCTATCACCGGTTTGAAGAGCCGCGCTTTGCGTCCACCAGCATCAATATCAGCCAGTTTGAGGCGCATATTGCAGAATTGAAGTCGGGGCGGTATCAGGTCCTGCCGCTGGAGACCATAATCGATGCCCTGGCGGCGGGCGAAAAACTGCCTGAACATGCCGTGGCGATCACCATTGATGACGGGTTCGCCTCTGTCTACACGCAGGCCTGGCCGCGGCTGCGTGCGGCGGGCCTGCCATTTACGCTTTTTATTACAACGGATTCGGCTGACAATAATTCAGGCAGTAATCTGACCTGGGACCAGCTTCGCGAAATGCTGGCGGCGGGCGGGGTCAGCATCGGCCATCATACGGCGTCGCACCCGCATATGCCGCGCAAGACCGAGGCCCAGATCAGCGCGGACATCAAAAAGGCCACGGCCCGGTTCAAGAAGGAACTGGGTCTTGAGCCCAAGCTGTTTGCCTATCCTTTTGGCGAATTCAGCAAGCGCGACCGCAATCAGATCGCAGCACTTGGATTCAAGGCCGCGTTCAGCCAGTATTCCGGGGTCGTGCATAGCGGCGCGGAACGGTTTTCGCTGCCGCGTTTTTCCATGAATGCGCCGTATGGCGACCTGCAACGCTTCAAACGGCTGGCCAATGCCCTGCCGTTACACGTGACGGAGATTACGCCGGACGACCCGGTGCTGGTGCCCGATAACAATCCACCGGCGTTCGGCTTCACGGTGCAGGGAAGCCTCGAAGGGCTGGAACAGCTGGCCTGTTATTCCAACAATGTGCCGTCACGGCTGCCGCTTGAACGCCTGGGGGATAACCGGATTGAGGTGCGTTTGAAGACGCCGTTTCCACGCGGTTTCGGGCGCATCAACTGTACGGCGCCGGACGCGTCTACCGGCCGGTGGCGCTGGATGGGCCAGGCCTTTGTCATACGTTGATCGCTGCGAGACTGGCGGAAGCCGCCGGGAACTCTAGGGTCTGTTCCAGCGATATTGAATCACGTGCACACTCCGTCATCGCGAGCGGCAAAGCCGCGTGGCGATCCACCAGCCTTCGCCAGAAGGCTTCGGCTTGGCCAGGGAGTCACAAACGCAGGCCTTTGAGCGTGGCTCTGGATTGCCATCCCCCGTCGCTAAAGCTATGGGGGACAGGCGCAAAGACGCTACGCGCTCGCAATTGTAGAAGTCAGATAATTCGCTGACAGGATACTGTTCCACTGCCCCTTTGGCGAGCCATCCTGGGGGCGAATAAGGAAGGGGATCTTTGATGCGCGTTAATAGCCGTGACGAGACGATCAAGCGCAACTATGTGCAGGTGTATCAGCATTACATAGCTGAATATGAGCAGGTTAAGCGGGGGCAACACCCCAGCTACCGGCAGGTTGGGGAATTCTACGCAGCCCGTGGCATCCAGCGTCAAACCTTTCTGAAATATTATGGCCGTTACCGCAACAGCGGCGGTGACGCATCCGTGCTGCTGCCCATGAAGCGCGGCCCCAAATGGAGGAGCCGCCGCACCCCTGCCGAGATAGAAGCCCTCGTTCTGGCAGAGCGCGAGAAAGGCTGTAACCGCTACGAGATACATTCCCTTTTGAAAAGCCAATTGGGCGCTGACACGCCTGCTTCCTCTACGATATATGCTATCCTGAAACGGTACGGCAAAAACCGTCTGAGCGTGCCCATGAAACAGGAAAAACGCAAAATCATCAAGCAAATGGCCGGGGAACTGGGCCACATGGATTGCTACCATCTGGCCAGAGACACCATCCTGGGCGAGCGGCGCAGCCTATATCTGGTCTGCGTGCTTGACGATTGCACCCGCCTCGCATGGGCCGAAGCAGTGGAAGATATCACCGCGCTCACTGTTATGTTCGCTACCCTGCGCTGCCTCAATCATCTGGCCGAGCGCTATCAGATCAAGTTCCGTGAAATGCTCACCGACAATGGCCCGGAAGTCGGACCGGCCAACTCACAGAACAAGCACAACCATCCCTTCGAGCGCATGCTGATGGAGCTGGGGATCAAACACCGCTACACCAAACCCTACCGGCCGCAGACAAATGGCAAGGTCGAACGCTTCTGGCGCACCCTCAATGAAGACCTTATCGAAGGCGCAACATTCGAATCCTGGCAAGAGTTCAAAACTGAACTGACCCAGTACATTCTGTACTATAACACCTTGAGACCTCATCAGGCGCTTAATGGCGTCACACCCGAAACTTTCAACAAATCCTGTCAGCGAATTACATGACCTATACAGCAATGACATCAACTACGGCACCCTAAGAAATCAGCGTGCCCGCGCCGTGTTCGGTGAACAGTTCCAGCAGCACGGCACGTTCCACCCGGCCATCCAGAATTCAAGGGGACGTTCCCCTTTT
>Ga0315281_10012677_pt1 | contig 11463 bp, 14 predicted proteins | sample YL17G07_0_MG_FD_204540 | JGI IMG/M metagenome (GOLD analysis project Ga0315281, IMG submission 204540) | Sediment microbial communities from Yellowstone Lake, YNP, Wyoming, USA - YL17G07_0 | ecosystem: Environmental > Aquatic > Freshwater > Lake > Sediment | place: USA: Wyoming | collected... | reverse complement strand
CTAAGGAAGCTCTGATTAAGTCCTCATTCGTCATTCCGGCGAAGGCCGGAATCCAGTGTTTTCAATGGACTGGACACCGGCCTTCGCCGGTGTGACGGACTTAATCAGACCTTCCCTAATGGATTATTTGGAATAATGCCGAATCTGCCGTTGGTAGACAAGATCGATGCCATTCTGCCGCAGACGCAGTGCGGAAAATGTGGCTACCCCGGCTGCAAGCCTTATGCCGTGGCTATTGCCAACAGGGAGGCGGATATCAACCGTTGTCCGCCCGGTGGCGAAGAAGGTATACGCGAACTGGCGGATTTGCTCGGTATCGAATTCAAGCCGTTCGACAAAGATGTCATCATCAGGCCGCCTTCAGTCGCCTTCATCGACGAGAATATTTGCATCGGCTGTACGCTGTGTCTGCAGGCCTGCCCGGTAGATGCGATTTCCGGCGCATCCAAACAGATGCATACCATTATCGCGGTGCTATGCACTGGCTGCGAACTGTGTGTCGCGCCGTGCCCGGTGGATTGCATCAGCATGCTGCCGTTGCCGCAGAGCGCGCAGAGCGAACAATCGGCGCGCGATAAAAAACATGCCGCCGCAAAAGCCGCGCGGGAACGCTATCAGTTCCGCCTCGAGCGCATCGAACGCGACAAGCGCGAGAAGGCCGAAAAACTGGAGCGGAAAGAGCGGGCTGCCGCGAAACCAGCAGCCGCATCAGGGGTTGATGCACAAGCCGTTATTCAGGCTGCGTTCGAGCGTGCCAAGGCTCAAGCCGCTGCCGTCAAGCCGCAGAATATCGGACACCTGACTTCCGCGCAGCAAGCGCAGATTGCCGAAATCGAAGCGCGCCGTGCCAAGGCTCACGAGCTGGCGCACCCCGGTATCGAGCCGCCCAAGGAATGAAGGGAATCTCTATAAATTCATTTTGCGTGCAAATCGCCGCGTCGCGTGCTCGCTCATTCCTCACCTATCCATTTGATATGTCTCGTCATTCGCTGCGCGGCTCCTTGCGCTTTATCCCGCAAAAGTGAATTTATAGAGGTTCCCTGAAGCTTTGCCAACAAAACATTCCATGAACCCGGCCAATTGCAGCAAAATATTTCTGCGCCTGCGGGCGGCGAACCCGCACCCGACCACCGAGCTGGAATACCGCACACCGTTTGAATTGCTGGTGGCGGTGCTGCTGTCGGCGCAGGCTACCGATGTCAGCGTGAATTCCGCCACACGGCAACTATTTCCAGTCGCCAACACGCCGCAGGCCATCCTTGCGCTGGGCGAAGAAAAGTTGCGTGTATACATCCAGCGCATCGGACTGTACCAGACCAAGGCCAGGCACGTGATCCAGACCTGCCGCCTGCTGCTGGAACGCCATGGCGGCGCGGTGCCGCAGACGCGCGAAGAGCTGGAAGCCCTGCCCGGCGTGGGGCGCAAGACCGCCAACGTGATCCTCAACATTGCTTTTGGACAACCGACTATCGCGGTGGACACGCACATCTTCCGCGTCGCCAATCGCACCGGGCTTGCTCCCGGCAAAAATGTGCTGGAAGTGGAGCACAAGCTGCTCAAGGCCGTGCCGGATGAATTCAAGCACGACGCACATCACTGGCTGATCCTGCATGGCCGCTATGTGTGCGTGGCGCGCAAACCGAAATGCGGCGTGTGTATCATTAACGACCTGTGCGAATACAAAGAGAAGACGCTCTAAATGCTATTTAATCCTTCACGCGACGAAGCGCGCGCATTCCTGATCGAATCCTGGCGCAAGCGCCGCGCCAATGAGTTGCTCATGCCGTTGGAAGACCTGGCCGCGCAACTCATCGCCAAACACCCCGAGCACCATGCCGTGTTCGAAGATCCGGATGCCTCGCAGGGCAAGGACTACCTGCCGGAACACGGTGCGACCAACCCGTTTCTGCACCTGATGATGCATCTCACCATCGAAGAGCAGATATCCATCGACCAACCATACGGGATACGCGCGCATTTCGTGCGATTGACCCGGAAATACGATTCGGAACACGACGCGCAGCACCGCATGATGGAATGCTTGGCCGAGATGATCTGGCAGGCGCAACGCGACCGTATCCAGCCGGATGCGGCGGTTTATTTCGCATGTCTGGAAAGGCAATGATCTTAATTTCCTCGGTTGGTGGGCTTGTAGGTGCGAATTTATTCGCACCTACAGAAGCGGCATAATCTGTTGAGATACCAGAATGTTCTTCACCAACAGAGGAATATAGGATGATCCTAGAAACCGCAGTTGACCAATTGTATTTTTATGAAAAGCCGCGTGATGACTGATCTTTGCGCTTTTCACATAACTCACCTTTTGGGAGAACCATTTTGTAGGAGCGGGCCATGCCCGCGATCAGGTAATTCGCGGGCATGGCCCGCTCCTACAAATTCCAACTGCGGTTTTTAGGATGATATGTATTTCAACAGCCAATTCAGAATGCCCAATAAAAAACCGCACGGCAAACCGTGCGGTTTTTTATTGCAGGAAAAACGAGAGCCTACCGATCCAGTTTGGCGGCGATCTCGGCCTCGGCTGCGATCCAGTGACTGGTCGAGCAGCCCCCGAAGCCGTTGCGCTCGGCGATGAAGTAAGCGGCAGTCGCTACCATGTTGTAGCGTTCTTCCGGTGTTGGCTTCGCAAGTGTTTTGGTCGCGGCTGGTTTTTTAGTTGGCGCTTTTTTCGCTGCTGCCGGCGCGGCTGCCTTCTTCGCTACCGGAGCCTTGGCGGTCTTCGGCGCTGCCGCTACAGTTTTCTTGATAGCTACTTTTTTGGCGGGTGTAGCTGCTTTGGTGGTTTTAACGGTGGTAGTTTTCTTGGCGGTGATTTTTGCTTTTGGCATAACCATAATGAAACCCCCTTAATGTAAAAATCGGAAATTAATCAACCCGATACCGCGCATCATATGGACGTAAACCTTGCCAGTCAACTATCAACCACAGTTTAGTCCTGAATTTGTTGCTGTGCGATGGGGTCGGCGGATCGGTTGTTCGGGAAAAGTTGCATGGGAAATGGGGGTGATTCTAGAGGCCCCTTCACCCCTTTAGAAGTCAGCGACAATTCGTGAGTTAAATAGCGTTTGACAGTGACGGGGGGCTGCAATAGAATGCGCGCCCTTCGAGGTTTACTAATTGAATTTTTAGGAATAGTGGCTATGAAAACATTTTCCGCCAAGGCGCAGGAAGTTCAGCACGACTGGCTTCTGGTTGACGCAGCAGATCAGGTGCTGGGTCGTTTGGCTGCGCAAATTGCTGCGCGCCTGCGTGGCAAGCACAAAGCGATTTACACACCGCACGTTGATACCGGCGATTTCGTCGTCGTAGTTAACGCCGACAAGCTGCGCGTTACCGGCAACAAGGCGGAAGCCAAGTTGTATCACCGCCATACCGGTTATCCGGGCGGTTTGTACACCACCAACTTTACCAAGTTGCAACAACGCCAGCCGCAACGGGTGCTGGAGAAGGCCGTTAAGGGCATGTTGCCAAAGGGTCCGCTGGGCTACGCGATGTTGCGCAAAATGAAGGTGTATGCCGGTGCGGCGCACCCGCATGAAGCGCAGCAACCCAAACCTATCAATTTGCTGAAGGCTTAATCATGAGCGCGAATTACAACTATGGAACCGGCCGTCGCAAGAGTGCAGTGGCACGGGTGTTCATCAAGGCAGGCAAGGGCGACATCGTGGTAAACGACAAGCCGGTGGATGTGTTCTTCTCACGCGAGACTGGTCGCATGATCGTGCGCCAACCGCTGACGCTGACCGAAACACTGGGCAAGTTCGACATCATGGTGAACGTGACGGGCGGCGGCGAAGCAGGGCAAGCCGGTGCGGTTCGCCACGGTATCACCCGCGCGCTGATCGACTACAACGCCGAATTCAAGCCGGTGCTCAAGCAAGCCGGTCTGGTGACACGCGATGCGCGCGAAGTTGAACGCAAGAAGGTCGGTCTGCGCAAGGCGCGCCGCAGGAAGCAGTTCTCCAAGCGTTAAGCCTGGTTGGATGTACCGCAAAGCCGCCTACGGGCGGCTTTTGCTTTGGGGTTTGTTGTATGATGCGCAGGTATTTTTTTGGGAAGGACGCAATGATTAAAGCAGGCATCGTTGGTGGCACAGGTTACACCGGTGTGGAATTGTTGCGCCTGTTGGCAGCGCATCCGCAGGTGGCGTTGCAGGTGATCACTTCGCGTGCCGATGCCGGTACGCCGGTTAGCCAGATGTTCCCCAGCTTGCGCGGCCATGTGGGTCTGCCGTTCACTCATCCCGACGAGGCTGGGCTGGAACAGTGCGATTTGGTGTTTTTTGCCACGCCGAACGGCATCGCCATGCAGCAGGCGCGGGCGTTGCTGGATGCGGGTGTCAGGGTAATCGACTTGGCGGCAGATTTTCGCATCAAGGATGTGGCGGAATGGGAGAAGTGGTACGGCATGGCGCACGCCTGCCCCGACCTGGTTGCCGAGGCGGTATATGGCTTGCCGGAGGTAAACCGTGCGCAGATTAAGGCTGCGCGGTTGGTCGCCAATCCCGGTTGTTATCCGACAGCGGTGCAACTGGGTTTTATCCCGCTGCTGGCAGCGGGCGTGATCGAGCCGGGCAGCCTGATTGCCGATGCCAAGTCAGGCGTTTCCGGTGCAGGGCGCAAGGCGGAGATCGCCACGCTATTTCCTGAAGCAGCCGACAATTTCAAGGCCTACGGAGTCGCGGGACATCGGCATTTGCCGGAAATCAAACAGGGGCTGGCACGCATAAATGGTAACCCGGTTGGGCTGACCTTTGTGCCGCATCTCACGCCGATGATTCGTGGTATTCACGCCACACTGTATGGCAAGCTGACGCGCGAGGTCGATTTGCAGGCATTGTTCGAACAGTATTATGCCGATGAACCATTCGTGGATGTGATGCCTGCCGGCAGCCACCCGGAAACCCGCTCGGTGCGTGGTGCGAACTGCTGCCGTATCGCGATACACCGGCCGCAAGGCGGCAATGTCGTGGTGGTGTTGTCGGTAATCGACAATCTGGTCAAGGGCGCGGCGGGTCAGGCGGTGCAGAATATGAATATCATGTTCGGGTTGCCGGAGACGATGGCGCTCGATAACGTTCCGCTGTTGCCTTGATGATGTGGCGGCGCGTTAAACGCAGCTTCGGGATCTCGGCACCGAAATTATCGGTGCGATTGCACATGCCGTGGTATTTGCGCTGGAGCCTGGTGTTACCGTTCGTGCTGGCAGCGTTGGGGCTGGCCTGGTGGGCCTATGGCAGCGGTTTGGAGCTGGCTGGATTTCATCGCAGCCAGACCCAGGATGAGTTGACCAAGCTGCGTGAGCAGGTCATCAAGCTGGAAGCTGAAAATGTGCAAATGGGTAATCAGATTGCACAATATGAGCGCCAGATCCAGATTGAGCATGCCAGCAATCTGGAAACGGCCAAGCAACTGAAAAGCATGACGAGCGAGAATGCCAGCCTTCAGGAAGATTTGGCCTTCTTTCAGAATCTCACTGCGACACGCGGCAAGGAAGGTGAGCTGGCTATTCACCGCATGAGATTGGAGAGCGATAAAATGCCCGGCGAGTACCGCTTGCGCATGTTGCTGGTGCAGAGCGGGCAACGTGCCAAGGAGTTTGTCGGGAGCTATCAATTAGTTGCGACAGTAGTTGAAAACGGGTTGGAAACCATCCATTTATTCCCGCAAAACGAATCAGGAAACGCCCAATTTCAGCTTAATTTCAAGTATTATCAGCGCATCGAACAAAGCATCCGGCTGCCCGCAAGCGCGCGGCTGGAGAACGTGCAGGTGCGTATATTCGAGCGTGGCGCGACTGAACCCAGGGTGCGGCAAAGCGTAAACCTCTCGTAGGTTTTCGGTGAATGAGGAGCAAATGATGTTTGGAAAAAAACATAGCAAGCCACAAAATCGCATTGATTCCCTGATCGGGGTGGGTACGACCGTCGAGGGAAATTTGAATTTTACCGGGGGCTTGCGTATCGATGGGCAGATCAATGGTAATGTCGTCGCCGCACCGGGAAAACCGAGCACACTGGTGTTGAGCGAACATGCGCGCGTCAATGGAGAGATCAGTGTCACCCACCTCGTCATCAATGGCACGATCAGCGGCCCGGTATCCGCCAGCGAATATCTGGAACTACAAGGCAAGGCCAAGGTCTGTGGTGACGTGCACTACAATACGCTGGAGATACAATTAGGCGCGATTGTTGAAGGGCATCTGATACACATCAACGCCGCGATGCAGGACAAAGTGGTGGCATTTAAACTGAATAGCGGCGAATAATTTATCAAGGAGAAAAATATGAACGCATCTACCGAAACATCAGACCCATTGATCTTCACCGACAATGCAGCCAACAAGGTAAAGCAGTTGATTGACGAGGAAGGCAATACCGACCTCAAGCTGCGTGTATTTGTCAGTGGTGGAGGTTGTTCCGGTTTTCAATATGGCTTTACCTTCGACGAAGTATGCAACGAAGATGATACCGTGATGAGCAAGAACGGCGTACAGCTGTTGATCGATCCGATGAGCTTCCAGTATTTGGTCGGTGCGGAGATAGATTATCAGGAAGGGCTGGAAGGCTCGCAGTTCGTTATCAAGAACCCGGGAGCAGCAACGACTTGTGGTTGCGGTTCGTCGTTTTCAGTTTAAGAGAGCGACTGTTGTCAAAAAACGGGGCGCAGCGCGCCCCGTTTGTATTTATCCCAGAAACCGCAGTTGACCAATTGTATTCTTATGAAGAGCCGCGTGATGACTGGTCTTCGCGCTTTTCACATAACTCACCTTTTGGGAGAATCATTTTGTAGGAGCGGGCCATGCCCGCGATCAGGTAATTCGCGGGCATGGCCCGCACCTACAAATTCCAACTGCGGTTTCTTTAGGATTATGCGGGGTAGATCGCCCCAAGTACGCATGAATGCCTTGCGCCAGTGACGGCCGGTAAGTTGGCGGGCTTGCCATGTAAGGTCTGCTGCGCCAGCCAGGCGAACGCGATAGCTTCCAGGTAATCGCCATCCACACCGAGCAAATCGGTTGTTCGTACACTGCAGTCGGGTAATAAGGCCGCAAGCCGGGAGTGTAGCGCCATGTTATGCGCGCCGCCGCCACACAGGTAAATCTCTGTTGTGCCGCCGCAGTGTTGCCGGATGGCTTGTGCAATGGTGCAGCAGGTCAGTTCCAGCAGGGTAGCCTGCACGTCTTCTGCCGCTTCATCACCTTGCAGTTTGTTTTCCAGCCATGCCATGTTGAACAGATCGCGCCCGCTGCTCTTGGGCGGCGGCAGGGTGAAAAACGGTTCGTCGAGCATTCGTTGCAGCAACGCCGGCAGTACGGTGCCCGACGCTGCCCATGCGCCACTGGCATCAAAGTGCTGCCCGGTATGCAGCGTGCACCATGCATCCATGAGCAGATTGCCCGGGCCGCAATCGAAGCCACTGGCTTCCCGGTCTTGTGGTAAGTCCGTCAGGTTGCTGATGCCGCCAATGTTGACGATGACGCGGTGGATGTCAGGGTGGCGAAATATCTTGTCGTGGAAGGCCGGAACCAGCGGCGCACCTTGGCCGCCGGCAGCGATGTCGCGGCTGCGAAAATCGCTAACTACGGTAATACCGGTTAATTCCGCTAGTAGTGCAGGATTGTTTAACTGAATGGTGTACCCATGTTCGGGGTGATGGCGGATGGTCTGCCCGTGGCAGCCGATGGCTCGCACGTGCCCGGTCACACTATCGACATTTTTTAGCAGCGCACACGTCGCATCAGCATATTCGTGCGCCAGCAGGTTGGCGACGAGTTGGGCCTGATGAAGTTCGTTGTGGGCAGGTTGGTGCAGAGCGAGCAGTGCGCTCTTCAACGGCTGCGGATAGGGAAGATAGTGGCTGGCGATGAGTCGGGGCGAGGTTTGCGAGAAATCTACCAGTGCGACATCAACACCATCCAGGCTGGTGCCGGACATCAAGCCAATGTAAATCTCAGTCGGATGCACCGGTCACAGTTAATCAAGCTTGGCAAGGTTGGTGTTGCGCAGCAGGGCCAAGCGCACAATAAGTTCACCTGTCGCCGATTGGAACGCCGCCTTGTTGGCAGCATCTACCGGTGTGGCATTGGGCAATGCGACACGCAGCGGGTCGCGTTGCTGACCGTTGATCTTGAACTCATAGTGAAGATGGGGGCCGTTAGCCAAACCGGTCATGCCGACATAACCGATCACATCACCCTGCGCCACGCGCTGGCCTTGGCGCAATCCTTTGGTGAAGCGTGACAGGTGCCCGTACACGGTGGCAAAATTTCCCTGATGATTGAGCATGATGACATTGCCGTAGCCGCTTTGTTTTCCCACCAATGACACCACACCGTCAGAGGTTGCCCTGACCTTGGTGCCGGTTGGGGCAGCGAAGTCAGTGCCCCTGTGTGCGCGCCAGGTTTTTAACACCGGGTGAAAACGCGAGAGGGTGAAGCCGGAGCTGACCCTTGAAAACTCGATGGGTGAGCGCAAAAATGCCTTGCGTACGCTCTTGCCCTCGGGCGTGTAGTAGTTTCCGTGTTGGTCATCATTCTGGAAATATACAGCCCGATACACATGATTCTGGTTGGTGAATTCGGCGGCCTGGATACGGCCGGTATTCATCAGGGCACCGTTGCTGTAAATCATTTCATACATTACGGTAAATTTGTCACCTTTGCGCAAATCATGGTGGAAGTCGATATCGCCGCTAAAAAGTTCGGCCAATTGATCGGCGATGGCATCTGGAATATCGACGGCATCGGTGGCGGCGTACAAGCTGGTTTTGATTTCGCCGGTGCGCGCAAGCAGGCGTTTTTCCAGCAGCGCCGGCAAGATTTTGGCCGTGAAGCCGCTATCCTGTTTTTCGATCATAATCTGCGTGCCGTTGTTGCCCGGATAACGCAAGGCAATCAATCCGCCGGAGGAATTAGTTTCGGCCTGGATTTCTTTGCCGATGGAAAGTTTGCGGAAAGATTCCGCTTCACCGGAGGCGCGCAAATAGTCGCTGGCCGCAGCATCCTCGATATTCAGGCGGCGCAACAATTCAACCACAGTATCGCCGCGTTGCACCCTCTCATTGCGCCAAAAACTCGTAATGGCAGATGGGACGGGGGTGATCTTTGGCAAAGCGATTTCCTCAATGGCTACCTTGATTTCGGTTGAGCCAAGATCGCTTTGCGGCACCAGGCCGAACGCGGTAACGACACCCAGCAATGGGAGTGTGGACAAGGCGACAAACCAGCGTAATTTTATTTTGCGTTCTTGATTGAGCAGGTTTTGGGTTAACATTCGCGCTTCCCTGGATTACTTTGTTGGGTGTTGCTTTGTTGCCTATTGGCAACATCTTGCATTTTTGTTGGTGCGCACTTTAACAGAAAGGGGCGTTTTCTTAAACCCAGATAATCCATTAGGGCGCGAGATGATGGCGAGGCGGTTTGCGAGGCAGTTTTGTTGCTTGGAAGGAGTACATGGTTGTTCCATGGACGACGAGCAAGCGGCAAAAATGACCGCAAAGCGTCCGCCAGCACTCGCGCAGACCCGCAGGGTCGCCTAATGGATTATCTGGGTTAAACCCAACCTGACGGGTGGGATGGGGAAATGACCGGGAGGCAAAACACGGCCGACCGATGGGTGAAAATCGGGTACAAACGGCATTAGGGAAACTCGCGCAGCGATTCGTTTGCCCTTTCTGGGTGAAACAACTAGCCATTCGACTAGGCTGCAAACGACCGCAGCCAAGTCGCTGGTTATCCCGCTTGCGGGGGAAAGTTGGATAGGGGGGAAACGGTCATGGCAAGTTTCATCATCAGATGCGGCATGCTTGCCATGACCGTTAGGTATCTTTCAAACTTGAATCGATAATGAGTACAGCAAAAATGACACACCCTGCGACAATGACGCATGAAGCACTGGCGCAAATCAAGCGAGGAGCCCATGAACTGCTGCTGGAAGGCGAGCTGAAACAGAAGCTTGCACTGGGCCGCCCATTGCGCGTCAAGGCGGGTTTCGATCCCACCGCGCCCGATTTGCATCTCGGCCATACCGTGCTGCTCAACAAGATGCGGCAATTGCAGGATTTGGGACATCACGCGCTGTTCCTGATCGGCGACTTCACCGGCATGATCGGTGACCCGACCGGCAAAAATGCCACGCGCCCACCGCTGTCGCGTGAGCAGGTGCTGGTCAATGCGCAATCCTACCGCGACCAGGTGTTCAAGGTGCTCGACCCGGATCGGACCGAGGTCGTGTTCAATTCCACCTGGATGGACAAATTCAATGCGGTCGATCTGATACGTCTTGCTGCCACCCACACTGTGGCGCAGATGCTGGAGCGTGATGATTTTTCCAAGCGCTACAAGAGCAGCCAGCCTATCGCCATCCATGAATTTATCTACCCGCTGGTGCAGGGTTACGATTCGGTGGCGCTCCAAGCCGACATCGAGTTGGGTGGCACGGATCAGAAATTCAACCTGCTGATGGGGCGCGAACTGCAGAAGCACTACGGCCAACCCGCGCAGTGCGTACTCACCATGCCGCTGCTGGAAGGGCTGGATGGCATCAACAAAATGTCAAAATCGCTGGGCAACTACGTCGGTATTACCGACACGCCGCAGGATATGTTCGGCAAGCTGATGTCCGTGTCAGATGAGCTGATGTGGCGCTATCTTGAGCTGCTTTCCTTCGAGAGCCTGGCGACTATCGCCAAATGGCGCGAAGAAGTGGCGCAAGGGCGTAACCCGCGCGACATCAAAGTGCTGCTGGCACAGGAAATCGTAACGCGTTTCCATTCACGACAGGCGGCCGAGGCCGCTTTGGCGGAGTTCGAGGCGCGTTTCCGCCAGGGTGTGTTGCCGGACGATATGCCGGAAGCCAGTGTTTCCGCATCTGGCGGGAGTATTACCGTGCCGCATCTGCTCAAACAGGCAGGATTGGTGGATAGCACTTCCGAAGCGATACGCATGATCCAGCAGGGCGCGGTCAAACTGGACGGCGAGCGTGTTAACGACAAGGCATCGGTGGTCGGGGCGGGCAGAACGGTTGTGGCGCAAGTAGGCAAGCGCAAATTTGCCAGAATTACGGTCGGGTAGGGCGTATCCCGGCAGGTTTTACCGGCTATGAAGGGAACCTCTATAAATTCATTTTGCGGGCGAATCGCTGCGTCGCGTGCTCGCTCATTCCTCGCCTATCAATTCGATATGTCTCGTCATTCGCTGCGCGGCTCCTTGCGGTGCGGCCACGACACGGTGCGGCGGAGCCGACGGGTGCGGGAGTGGCCGCATCGCACCTTCTCCCGCAAACGGCTGGCTTCGCCAGTAACGTGTCGAAGGTGCGCGCGACACGGTGCGGCGGAGCCGACGGGTGCGGGAGCGCGGAGCAGCAGGCCTGCCCGCCCCGGATGCTTCGCAACGCCGTGTCCGGCCTGCCATCCCGCAAAAGTGAATTTCTAGAGGTTCCCT
>Ga0315281_10012676_pt1 | contig 11464 bp, 9 predicted proteins | sample YL17G07_0_MG_FD_204540 | JGI IMG/M metagenome (GOLD analysis project Ga0315281, IMG submission 204540) | Sediment microbial communities from Yellowstone Lake, YNP, Wyoming, USA - YL17G07_0 | ecosystem: Environmental > Aquatic > Freshwater > Lake > Sediment | place: USA: Wyoming | collected... | reverse complement strand
GCGGCAGTAAAAGTGGAAGGCTGCACGGTTTGCCATAACCCGCACGGGAGCGTGACCCAGCACCTGCTCACGCGCCGCGAGGGCCGGTTTCTCTGCCTCCAGTGCCACGTGGATCCTTTCGCCGCCAACGTGCCGCATGGCCGCCTGAGCTGGACCACGCGCGGCGAATGCGTGCGGTGCCACGTGAACATCCACGGCTCGAACGCCAGCCAGTATTTCCTGCAGTAAGGGGGAGCTTATGAGACCGCGATCATACCGCCGCGTGCCCATCGCGCTGCTATGGCTCGCACTCGCGCCCGGGCTCCTCGCGCAGGACCAGGAGCAGCCGCGCCCCCTGACCCTGGGCGGGTTTGCGACCCAGGGGTCGGCGACCGTCGGCTACCGTTTTACCGATTTCCAGGGCCGCCAGGAGAAATTCCTGGAGCTATTCAACCTCGAGAAGGGTTTCCGGCTGATGGATTTCAACCTCCTGGGCCGGGCCAAGGAAGGAGTTTCTCCCTTCGCCGACAGCTATTCGTTGAACGTCAGCGGCCTGGGCGGGGACCCCTACCCGGGCGGGCAACTGACCCTGCGCAAGGACCACCTTTACGACCTGCGCCTCAACTACCGCCAGAGCTACTACTACTGGGACCAGAACGACAGCGTCATCCCGCCCGCGGCCTCGGGCCAGTCCGCGCTGCACAACCTGACCACGAACCACAACTGGGCCACGGTGCGGCGCTTCGGCTCCGCCAACCTCACCCTGCACGCCACGAACAACCTGCGCTTCCTCTTCGAGTACAACCGCACCAGCCGCGACGGGGTGAACTTCACCACGCGGACGCTCGACTATTTCGGTTCCGATACGACCTGGGCCGCCTTCCTGCGCGCCAACCCTTACTACGTGGAAGCTCCGATCAACGACCTCGCCCAACGCTTCACGGGCGGCATCAGCTACACCTGGCGTGATTGGTCGTTCCACTATCGGCTCGGCTTCCAGACCTTCAAGCAGATGCTGACCTGGAATAACGTGAGTTCACCCGAGCAGAGTCTCTACGTGGACTCCAGCGCGACCGACAACGAGCAGGTCACCAGCGCTCTCTGGTTGGAATCGCGCCGCCTGAAGACCCCCCTCAGCGAATTCTCTTACACGGGCAAAGTCAACCGTCGGCTGGACATCCGCGGCGGCTACATCTTCTATCGCTATCGTGGCCCGGCCACGCTCCAGGCCGCCTTTGTCGGAAATGCCCGCACCAACAGTGGCGGGACCGCGTTTGCACCTTACACCGTCTCCACGGATAGCCGGGCCAATCTCACCGAACCCAACCACGTGGTGGACGAAGGCTTCAGCCTGAAAATCAAGGACTGGTGGAACCTGCACGCCGACTATCGCTACTCGCGCTTCACGGTGGATAGCCGGGCAACCTTCCACAGCCTCCGCGATGGCACCACGGCCAGCGACGGCGAAGTGGCGAACCAGTGGCTTCTGGGCACCCATCTGCTGGACGTCAATATGGAGTTCCTCCCTACCCGCTCGCTGGTCTTGCGGCCGGGCATCCGCTACCTGAAGCGCGACGTGGAAGTCCTGGAAGACAACGAAGTCGATGCGGTGCGGACCCGGCGCATCAAGACCGTCTGGCCCACACTCAGCGGCTTCTACCGGCCTTCCCGGATGTTCAGCGTGCGCGGCGATTTCCAGAGCAGCACCAGCGGGATTTCCTACACCCGCGTCAGTTCCCACACCGACGTCGGCTCGCGCTTCGTGTTCCGCTTCAAGCCTACGGCCAGGCTCTCGATTGAAGACAATCTGACCATTCGCAACCGCAAGTTCCTGGATACTGATTTCCGGAACAACCTGCGGCTGAATGCCATCACCGTGTCCTACGCCCTCGACGACCAGTTCTCGGTCTTCGGCGGTTTCAGCTACGACAGCTTCTTGGGCACGGCCTCCGTCACGTTCATCCGGGGCACGGCGCCCCTCGACGTCACCTGGCGCGACCAGACGGTCAACCGCGTCTGGCAGGCCGGCATCGCGGCCAAGCCTCACCGCAACCTGGGCGTCAACCTGAGCGGGAATTTCGTGCGCACGACAGGCGCGGGCGAAATCACCGGCGAGCCGCCCTACTTCGGCCCCATGACTTGGCCGCTGGCCACCGGCACGGTCTATTACGATTTCCCGAAGCTGGGCCGCCTCTCGCTTGACCTCCAGCGGACTTACTACCTGGAGGAAATCGTGCCCGGGAACGATTTCCAGGCAAACTTGCTTACCATCCGCTGGACGCGAGATTTCTAGCGCCGTTCCAACTTGGTGAGCCAATGCACTAAACCGATGTATCTCCAACAGAGGATCGCGGAGAGTCACTCCGAATAGTTGGAACGGTATTAGCCGCGTCCCGGCGCGCGGCAACGGGACCTTCAGCCGCGCTAAGTGCTTGAAAAACCTGCCCCATCAGCGAAGGTAGGCCGCCCCAGCCGAAGGGTGTGCCTCCTCAGTCCCCCCCACGCGATTTTTCTCCTAAAGCTCTCCCGCTGACTGCCGATAACTTATTCTATGGCTAAGAGTGCAACCGGCGTTCTGGCCGAGCCGAAGGCACCACTTTTTTCCCTCGACGGCTGGCGAAAACTCTTCGCAACCGGAACGAGCTACGCCAAACTTGGGGGATACCTGGTGGTGTTCACTTTCGTGTTCGTGATAGACCAGCTATCAAATCTCGTCCTCGGCCGAGAGAAACGCTCGTTTGACAAATTCGACGACTGGGATTAGACCCCTCGGGGCCCCACCTCTTCCGGGCTCTCCCCGGCAGCGTTCTGAACCCGGGGCAACGACCAGCCCCGGTCCGCGTACACATCAGGTTGCCGGCGGAGACGCCGATAACGACCACCGCGAACCGGCCATCGCCGTCCACGTCGGCAATAACGCCGCAGGCTGCGTCTCTGCGCGGGTCCAGTGTTTGGCGCTCCCACCTTGCGCCAAACTAATCCACCCCTCGCCGCGGCTACACAACTACGCCGCCCATCATGCGCCGGCATTTGAAACGAGTGGCCGCCTCGCGTATAATCTAGCCCTCGCAGGGCACATTTGAAATCTGAATCTGTGGATTGAGGAAAATGCCGCCGCGCACGATGTACGAAAAGATCTGGAACGCCCACCTGGTCGAGGAAGAGGCGGGGCGGCCCGCACTGATCTACATTGATCGCCACCTCATTCACGAGGGGACTTCCGCGCAGGCGTTTTCTGGGCTAAAAGCCGCGGGGCGCAAGGTGCGCCGGCCGGACCTGTGCTTCGCGGTGATGGACCACTCGGTGCCGACCAAGGACCGTCACCTTCCCCTGGTGGACACGGTTGCCGCCGCGCAGCTCGACGCCCTGGAGCGCAACTGCCGGGAAGCGGGTATTCTGCTTTTCCACATGCAGAGCCGCAATCAGGGCATCGTGCATGTCATCGGGCCGGAGTTGGGCATCACGCAGCCTGGGCAAACCATCGTCTGCGGCGACAGTCACACCGCAACGCACGGCGCGGTGGGCGCGCTCGCCTTCGGCATCGGCACGAGCGAAGTCGAGCACGTCCTGGCCACGCAATGCCTCTCGCAGTTCCGGTCAAAGACGATGCAGGTGCGCGTCCCTGGCCGCCGGCAGCAGGGCGTCACCGCCAAGGACATCATCCTGGCCATCATCGGCAGGATCGGAATCGCCGGCGGAATCGGTCACGTGATCGAGTACGCCGGCGAGGCCATGCGCGCGCTCTCGATGGAAGGCCGGATGACGGTGTGCAACATGTCAATCGAAGGCGGGGCGCGCGCGGGGATGGTGGCGCCGGACGACACCACTTTCGCCTATCTCGAAGGCCGTCCGTTCGTACCGCGCGGGAAGGATTTCCAGATCGCCGTCGAGCAGTGGAAATCCGTCGTCACTGACCCGGATGCCACTTTCGACCGCGTCGTCGAACTCGACGCCGCGAAGATTGCGCCCCAGGTCACCTGGGGCACCAATCCCGGAATGGTCACGGAAGTGACGGGGCGCGTGCCCGACCCGGCATCCTTCACTGATCCCGTAGAACGCGAGGCGGCCGAGCGCGCGCTCAGTTACATGGGACTGGCGCCGGGAACGCGCCTCGTGGACATTGCGGTGGACCGCGTTTTCATCGGTTCCTGCACCAACGGACGTCTCGAGGATTTGCGTCTGGCCGCCCGTGTCGTGGCAGGCAAGAAAATCGCCCGGACGCTGAAGCAGGCGCTGGTGGTCCCCGGATCGATGACCATCAAGGCCCAGGCGGAGCGCGAGGGCCTCGAGAGGATTTTTCTCGACGCGGGATTCGAGTGGCGCGATGCCGGGTGCAGCATGTGCATCGCCATGAACGCCGACGTGCTCCCCAGCGGCGAGCGCGCCGCCAGCACTTCCAACCGCAACTTCGAGGGCCGCCAGGGCAAGGGCGCGCGAACCCACCTGGTCAGCCCTATGATGGCGGCGGCGGCGGCGATCGAGGGGCACTTCGTGGATATTCGCGAGTGGGACGTTGACTACGCTGAATAGAAGCGCGTCCGTGGTCAGTTGTCCGTTGTCAGTTGCGACGGGCAACGGACAAGAGAAGAGATGCAACCCTTTATTAAGCATACTGGTCTGGTGGCGCCGCTCGATCGGGTGAACGTTGATACCGACCAGATGGTGCCCAAGCAGTTTTTGAAGTTGATCACGCGCGAGGGCTACGGGCGGTTCCTCTTCTACGACTGGCGTTACCTGGAAGGCGAGGTTCCCAACCCGCAGTTTGTCCTGAACCAGCCGCGTTACCGGGGCGCTTCCCTCCTGCTCGCCCGCGCCAACTTCGGCTGCGGCTCGAGCCGGGAGCACGCGCCCTGGGCGCTCCTGGACTACGGCTTCCGCGCCCTCATCGCCCCGAGTTACGCGGACATCTTCTACAACAACTGCTTCAAGAACGGTCTGCTGCCCGTGACGCTCGCCGCAGCCCAGGTGGACGAACTCTTCCGGCGGGCGGAGAAAACGGGAGGTTACCGCCTGACGGTTGACTTGGAAACCCAGACCATCACCGACGAGGCCGGACTGAAGATTCCCTTCCAGATCGACCCTTTCCGGCGCGAATGCCTGCTGAAAGGCCTGGACGACATCGGCCTGACGCTGCGCTTCGCAGACGAGATCGCCGCTTACGAGAACGCGCACCCGCAACGCGCCGTCATGTACGAGCCCGTGGACGCAATCCTGATCCAGCCGAAGGAATAGAATCCCGGAACAAGCGACTCATGTAGCGCAGACCTGCTTTCTAGGTCTGCGGCGGTTCTGGCAGATCGGCCGAAAGAAGAACCGCAGACCCGAAGGTCGGGCCTGCGCTACATCACAGCGGCCGATTAAGCTGGAGGGCCATCAGAACGAACGACCCGGCGATGATGAGCACGGAAATCACCGCCAGGGTGTTCCAGAGGTTGTCGCCGGCGCGGGTGGCCGGCTCGCCTTGGGGCACGAAGTAGCCGAGCAGGGCGCCCGAAGCCAGGCCGCCCAGGTGCGCGGCGTTGTCCAATCCGAAGCCGAAGATCGCCGAGAGCAGTCCAAAAAGGAAAATGTAGATCACCCAGCGCCAAAGCTGGCCTCGGTACTCCTTGCCCAGATGACCGTGGTGGTAGCTGGCGCCGATCAGAACTCCGACCAATCCTAAGATCGCGCCCGAAGCCCCGACCGAAAGCCCGTAAGGACTCCACCAGACGCTCAAGAGGAAGCCCGCGACTCCGGTGGCGAGATAGAGGACGATGAATTTTGGTGTCGAAAACATCGACTCGACCGTAGGCCCCAGGTCGACAAGGCACCACAGATTCATGCCGATGTGCAGCAGCCCGGCGTGAAGGAAGATGGCGGTGACCAGCCGCCACCACTCGCCCGCCAGAATCAGCGGGCCGTACTTGGCCCCCAGGCCCACGAGAACCCGCGCCTGGATGCCGCCGCCACCCGAGGCCGCAACCTGTGACAGGTACCAGGACACTGCGTAAAGCACGATGTTCGCCGCCACCAGCGCCGAGGTGGCCGTGGAGGGAAGGGGAATCAGCCCACCCAGAACGCGTTCGGGCGCCGAACCGGCGCGCGCGCGTGAGGCCTTCACTCTCATGCCGCAGAGGGGGCAGACGGACGCGTCGCGGTCGATGAGCCCGCGGCAGTTCGGGCACATGCGGTGCGCGGTCTCATAGGATTGCCCCTGCGCGCCGAAAACCCCGCGCAGGGCTGATTTCAGCTTCTGCCACTTAAACCAAAATCGCGCAGGCAGGCTCATATTCCCCTGAAAAGGCCGATCACCGGCCGACCAAAAATCATTATAGCCTGCTCGCTCGCCGCTTCTGGGAAATTCGTTTGTGCCTTGGCGGGTGGTTGACTAGAATAGCGGCCCAGCAAGCAAGGAGGTGGCGGTGAAATTTGAAGCTGCCGGGCGCGCCATCGACCGCGAGGTGGCAAAGTTGGTGGACTACCTCGACCGAAGGGTGAAGCCTGCCACCCGCCAGGAGATGGCCGACCTGCTGCGCAAAGCGTCCAAGCGTCTGGCGAAGCTGGCGGCGGACTGGGAGAAAGCGGAGCGCTGAATGACTCGGCTGCTTGGCGCGAAGTCCGGGCGTAGGAGATTGCGCGACGTCGCCTTGCTAACTCTGGCTGCAAGCGCGGTTTGCTTCTCCACCGGCTGCCTGCATCGCCGCCGGCCGCCGCCCACGGTCTCCCGCCGGCCTCCCGCGCCCACCGTGCCGCCGACGAAGCCTGGTCCTCCGTCCGCGCCTGCCGTCCAGGGGGAAGTAGGTATCGCCTCCTGGTACGGCCATCCGTACCACGGACGCCGCACGGCCAGCGGCGAGATCTACAACATGTACGACATGACCGCCGCCCACCGCACCCTGCCTTTCGGGACCCAGGTGAGAGTGCACGACTTGGAGAACGGCCGCGACGTGGCGGTGCGCATCAACGACCGCGGACCGTTCGTAGAAGGTCGCATCATCGATCTCTCCTACACCTCGGCGCAGGCGATGGGGATGCCGTCCACCGCGCTCGTCCGCCTGGAGATTCTTGGCCTCGGGTCAACCGGGTCCGCAGGAAGTGAGCCTGGGGTCTTTGCCGTGCAAGTGGGCGCGTTTCAGGACCGCCGGAACGCCGAAGTTCTGAAACAAGCCCTCGAGCGCCGCTTTGCCCCGGTCATCATCCAGACCTTCGACCGCGGCGATGCGGTTTTCTACCGCGTCCGCGTGGGCCGCGAAAGCTCCGAGGAACGCGCCACCGACCTGGGGCGGCGACTGCGCCAGGAAGGGTTTGCCACGGAGACGTTTGTGGTAAGGCTGGATTGAGAAGGGCTGTCAGCTTTCAGGGGAGTAGGAAGATTGGGAGTTTTGGAACACTGCCTGTTTTGCCGCATCATCGAACGCCAGGCCCCCGGCAAGATCGTGTACGAAGACGACCGCGTGGTGGCCATCGAGGATGCCCACCCGCAGGCACCGATTCACCTGCTGGTGCTGCCGCGAAAGCATCTGCGTTCGCTCCAAGAAGCAAGCGCGGAAGACGAGTCTTTGCTGGGCCGGCTGTTAGCCGTGGCTGCGCAACTGGCACGCGAGCGGCAACTCGAATCGCACGGCTACCGGACGGTGATCAATACCGGGGCGTTCGCCGGCCAGTCCATTCACCATTTGCACGTCCACGTCCTGGGGGGCCGAGTCTTCCGCTGGCCCCCGGGCTAGAGAGAGGGTTCGTGGTCCGTTGCCCGTGGTCAGTTGCCTTGCCCCGCGCGCGCGTCTAACAAACACCCCACACCGCTGGAGCGCGTCCAGAAACACCCCGGGATAGCCGCGCGACAAGGGACGATGGACCACGGACAACTGAGAAGCCACCGCTCGCTACCAACTGAAAGCAGACACCCAACTATCGTACGATCGCCAGGATGCTATCTTCGTCGATGGCCACGCGCGCGGGCTTACGGGTGGTGGTGAACCGGAAGCGCCCGCCGGACTCGCTCACTGCCACCCGTCCGAGGGTGGCTTTCCTGCCTTTCTTGTAGGTCGCCACTACCGGAACGAGCATTTCAAATTCTGGCAGCACCTCGCTCTGTCCAATTGTCCCCTCGACGACGAATTCCTTGGGGGCAAGGCGTCGCGTGCTCACCTCGAGCTTGTAGGTGGGAATACCCGTCCCATACACCCAATCCGCAAAGAACCAGTCGAGCCGGTGATTCTTTTCGAGGTCCAGGTCACGCGTCATGTATTTCTCGGCGTGGCGGATGAAGTCCTGCGTCGAGGGGTACTGGCCGCGATAGGCACCCAGGAAGTCGCGGAGCATCCGAAAGAATCTCTCATCCGAACCCGTCGTGCTGTCCGTCATCAAGCCGTGGAGCATGTGAATCACCCAGCAAGCCTTCTGGTAAACGATGCTGTCGTAACCCTGCGGGTTCAAGGAGTTCGAGAGTCGTTGGCCTAACCACATCGGCCCGCCCGATTCGATGGTCTCGCCCTTCTCGTTCTTGCCCAGCAGATCCTGCTTGTAGCTCTGCATTAGGTCCCGAAACTTCCGCTCGCCATCCTCCTCGCGCGCCAGATAAAGCGCCGAGGCGTAGCTCGAGAAACCTTCCGAGAGCCACTGGTCGCGGTAGGTTTGCCAACCCACGCTGTCCCCCCACCACTGGTGGGCGATTTCGTGGGTCAACGCGAGCTCACTCGGATATTCCCCTCTCTTCCCGCTCAGGCCCATTCGGGACCGCTCCGCCTCCGGCAGGAACGAAAGCGTGGGAAGATAAACCAAGCCCGGCCAGCCCTGGCCGGAGTATCCGGGAACCTGGGAAACCGCCAAGCGCGGGTACGGAAAGGGTCCGAAAAGGGTTTCAAAGTGCTGCACGGCGCTGGCGGCACCTTCTGCCACCCGGTCGAGCGTGGCAGTCGGATCCAGCGGTGCGACGGGCTTGGGCATCATTTGAATGGCCACGTCGCCACCACGTGATCTCCGGATCAAGGCCTCACTCGCCGGCTGTGCGGCGACATGGCGCCGCTCCAGGAACGCCTCTGCCTCGCGGGCGGCGTACACCTCAATCGGAGTACTACCCACGCGGCGAGTGCGTGACTGGTAGGCCCCCAGGTTGAAACCCGCCACGGGGATCGCCGCCCGCGAGACCCACCGGCTGTGCTTCCAGCCCGCAGCCGTTGTCTCCTCGACGCGGTCTCCGGTGGCCACCAGGGTCAAGTGCTCCGGATAATGGAAAGTTAGGTCATAGACCGCTCGCGGGTTCAGGCCGCGGTTGGGATACCAACTCCCGCGCTCCCCCACGTAGAGCACGCCATTCCCCACCTCGGTGATGACGCTGCCCTGGTAAGCGAAACGCAGCCGAAACTTCCTGCCGACAGGATAGGGCGCGGGCAGCACCACCAATATCCAGTCGTTCCCCCGCGCTGCCGCGTCCGAGTCCTCCTCCGAGACGTTCTGGAGCAACACCAGGCTACGCCCTTCCTCGTCTAGGACGTCCGTGACCTTCAGCAGGCGGGAAAGCTCAAACACCAGGACGCGATCCGCACTCGAGCGCGACTCGAGCTCCAATTCCGCCCGCCCCTCCAGGCTGTGGTCGAGGTTGATGCGCGTGTCGGTTTTGTACGCCCGCACCTGCGCGCCTCCTACCAGAAGCGCCTGGAGGCGCGCCGCGGATCGCCGGCTCGGAAAAGAACACCAGACGTCGGCGTAGGCTTTGTTATGGCTCCGGCGTATAGCCCCCACCCGCACCGCTTCCGGCAAGCGCTCATCAACTCCCACCTGGAAACTCCCCAGATTCTCCCCCTGGAGGTAAGCGTGGAGAGATGGCAGGTCACGGTCGCCCAGCAGGTCCAGGAGAATCCGCGCGGAGTATTCCGAGTTCAATCGGCGCACGACGGGATTCCAGCGCTCTACGAAACCGGTGGGTTGCTCGTAATCATCGGGGTGGGGCAGGCGCACCCCGGCCAGCAGTTCCCGCGCCGTCTGGTCCGTGAAACGGAGGTACACCGAGGTGAACTTCTCCTCCAGGATCGGGGACTGGGTGAAATGCGCCAGGCTCCGCTTCTCTGCCATATCAGGCGGGACGAGCAGGACCTCACCATCTCCCGCAAAAACCGCTCCGGTGACCTCCCCCTTGACGGGAGTCAAGAAACCGACGAATCCGCGGTTGAAGTAGAAATTCACCCGATCACGAGTGATATGCGCGTCATGCAGGACATAAACTTGCGAAGGGTCAATCGACACGTCGTTCAGTTGCTCCAGAAGCTCCCTGGGGTTCACGGGCGCCTGGGCCCGGACAACGGGACTGCACAGCACCCAGATGAGACACAACCAGCTAAGCAGGCGCGCACACCGGCCAGCAGTTACTGAGCTAAACCGCGCCGCCGCTGATGAAGTCGTCAGGACCTTCATCCCCCCTCCCTTAGGCCTATCAACCTCACTCTAGACTCTTGTGCTGCATTGTCAACCCAAGGGCACCGAGGGGACTCTCTTCCTCTCCCCCCAGCAAGCCAGTCAACTGCTCCCCCCGCCTCATGCTCACCTAGCTCAACTTCACCGAGGGGATACGATATAGGTTTTTAACCCCATCTTCCGCGGCGCCTCGACGGGCGCTCGCGGGCTAGTGTATGATTTGTAGCAATATGTTTTGTCGGCTTGCATCGCAGGGGCGGCTCACTTTCTCCTTGCCAGGTGTGGCGTCACTTCTTCGGTTCGCCGCTCTGGCCATCGCCGTCTCCCTGGCCTGCCCGCAGGCGCTCGCCGACGTGATCTACTTGAAGAATGGTCGCAAGATCATTGCCGAGGTCTCCCGGGAGGACGCGAGGCAAGTCATCCTGGAGCGCGAGGAGGGCGAGCTGGCCATCCCCCGCGCCCTCGTGGACCATATCGAAAAATCTCCCTTGACCACCGGCGAGAACCCCGGCGAAACGGCGCCGGCGCTCGATCTGCCGCTTCCGCCTCCGCCCGCGGTCGAAGCGAGCGCGGACACGCCCTCTTCTGTCATCAAGGATAATGCCCTCGAGGAAGCTTACCTGCAGCAACTCGATAACGAGGTGCTGCGCAATCCCTCCCTCGAAACCCGGCACCGCCTGGCCCAGGGTTACCAGGAAGCGGCAATCTTCCTGACGCGGAAGGGCGACCCGCAAGGCGCTATCGAGAAATACCGCCACGCCCTTCCCTTCGCTCCCGACGACCTCGCGTTGACGCTCGCCCTGGGCTATCTGCTGGTCAAGCAGAACCGGCACAACGAGGCCCTCGAGTTGCTGCTGCCTGCCTCCACCCGCTTCCCGGAATCGCCGGACATCCCCGTGCTGCTGGGCTCGGCTTACTACGCCACGGAACACCTGGACCGGGCGATTGCGGAATGGAACAAGGCGCTCGCCCTCCAGGACAACCCTCGGTTGCGCGAAGCCCTCGCCCGCGCCGAGCAGGAACGAAGCGTGGCGGGATCGTACAGGGAACTGCGCAGCCAGCACTTCCTGCTGCGCTACGATGGAAACGAAACGAC
>Ga0315281_10012675_pt1 | contig 11465 bp, 11 predicted proteins | sample YL17G07_0_MG_FD_204540 | JGI IMG/M metagenome (GOLD analysis project Ga0315281, IMG submission 204540) | Sediment microbial communities from Yellowstone Lake, YNP, Wyoming, USA - YL17G07_0 | ecosystem: Environmental > Aquatic > Freshwater > Lake > Sediment | place: USA: Wyoming | collected... | reverse complement strand
GCCATGCGCACGAGCACCGCGTCGTCGCCAGGCTCGGCCTGCCGCGCGACTGGCTGCTGGTCGCCGGCGTCATCGACACCACGACCAACTACGTGGAGCACCCCGAAGTGGTCGCCGAGCGCATCGAACTCGCCGCGCGCGCCGCAGGCGACCCGCGCCGCGTCCTCGCCGGCACCGATTGCGGCTTCGACACCTCCACCGGCTGCGGCTGCGTTGCCGACGAAGTGGTCTGGGAAAAACTGCGCGCCCTGCGCGCCGGCGCCGATCTGGCAACGTCCCGGCTGTACTGACATCCGTAGCGAAGAGCGCCGTCTTGAGTGCTCAAGCTCGTTATCGGCTGCTTTCCCAATCCTCCATTCGCAGCCCGGCCACCCGGCTGAATTCGCTGGCGTTATGCGTGACCAGCGTCAGGTCGTGAGCACGCGCAATGGCGGCAATCATCAAATCATTTGCACCGATGGGCCTGCCTTGCGCCGCCAGATCGGCGCGAATCAATCCGTAGTCGTGAGCGCAGCGATCGTCGAACGCAAGGCTCTGCAGCGGCGCCGCAAAGCTCTTCAGGCGGTTCAGATTGATTTCGACCCGGGCGCTGCGTCTTGCGCCATAGAGCAATTCTGCCCGGACCACGCTGCAAAGCACGAGGTCGCCAGGCTGGCATTGCTTGAAGCGGCGGGCCACCCCTGCATCGCTGCCGTTGAGCAGCCGAATGCAAGTGTTCGCATCGAGCAGGTACTTCATTCAATCGGCAATCGCTCTTCCGGCGGACCGGACGGCTCGTGCTCGAGAGCAGCCCTGCCTGCACCCCGGGACAAGGATTCGAAATAGCCTTCGGGCCAGCCTTGAACGGCATCGCGCTTCACAAGTTCGGCGACGTAACGCGATACCGGCTGGTTTGCCTGTGCGGCGCGGCGCTTGATCATCTTTGCCACGTCATCAGGGACATAAAAGTGCAGCTGGGGCATCGTATTTGTCCGAATGTATGTGTTGTATGTGTATATTATCCATGTTCCGGGACGGACACAACCATGTGCCTTTGCCGATTCGTGTCCGTGTCCAGACTGCAATAGGGGAAAAATGAACCATCGCCGTAAATTTCTCGTGTCGCTTGGCGCGAGCGCCTTGATTGCGCCGTTTGGTTCGCTTGCCCAGCAGTCGAATATCTACCGATTCGGCTATCTCGACTTCGGTTCCCGCAAATCGTTTGTGGACGCTGGCCGGCACGGCGCGTTGATCCAGGGACTGCGCGATCTCGCCTATGTCGAAGGCAAGACGTTTGTTTTCGAGGAGCGTTTTGCGGATGGCAATTCGGACCGCCTTGACGGGTTTGCCGCGGAGTTGGTGCGACTGAAGGTGGATCTCATGCTGAGCACGGGAACGCCGGCACACCTTGCCGCGCAGCGTGCAACGAGCACGATACCCATCGTTGTCATGGCGGATGCCGATCCGGTGCGCAACGGCCTCGCCGCCAGCCTGGCGCGGCCCGGCGGCAACATCACCGGAATGTCCAGCGGCGGGACCGAAGTTGTCCAGAAGCTGTTCGAGCTGTTGACCACGGCAGTTCCCAAAATATCCCGTATCGCGGTGCTCAATAATCCGGCCAACGGCAGCCACCCGACGATGCTGTTGCGCGTCCAGGACGCCGCACGGCAAAGCGGCAGGCAAGTCTTGCCGGTAGCTGCGCGCACCGCCGAGGACATCGAGCGCGGATTCGCGACGATGGCGCGCGAACGGGCGGGCGCCGTAATCATCCTCCTCGATGGGTTCTACTTTCCACAGCGCAAGCAGATTGCAGAGCTTGCGCTCAAGCATCGCCTGCCCTCAATTTACGCGCTTCCGGGGTACGCCGAGGCCGGGGGCCTGATGAGCTACGGATCGGATATCACCGACAATTACCGCCGCGCCGCGCTTTTCGTGGACAAGATTCTCAAGGGTGCGAAGCCGGGCGAGCTCCCGTTCGAGCAGCCAACGAGGTACTACCTCGAGATTAATCGCAAGACCGCCAGTGCGCTTGGTATCAAGCTCCCGCAGGAATTGCTGATGCGCACGGACAAGGTGATCGAGTAAGTCCGCAGCTGGTTGCCAAAGCCTGCGACCCCCATGCTTTACAGATTTGCTTGATGGATTGCCGGGAGTGAGGGCAAAATGAGTTCCATATGCGCCCGCGGAAATCGCTTTTCCACGGCGGCCGCGCGGGGTGTTTCGCCGGACCCTCGCTGATAAAATAGCGCCCCCATGAAGTTCTTCATCGTCGACGACGACTCCGACACGCTGGCGCTCATCTCGCGCCTGCTGACGGACGCGGGTCATGTGGTGACCGTGCGCGCCTCCAGCGCCGCGGCGCTGCGCGACATCCCGGAGACGCTGCCCGACTGCGTCATCACCGACCTGATGATGCCGGTGATGGACGGCTTCGAGCTGACGCGCGAACTGCGCCGCCGCCCGGATTTGGCGGCGATGAAGATCGTGATCCTGTCGGCCAAGAGCTACGACTTCGACCGCAGGCGCGCGAAGGAAATGGGCGCCGACGGCTACCTCACCAAGCCGATCGACCGCGACACCTTCCTGCAGTCCATTGGCGAGATGATGTCGGACCGGATCGCGGTGCACTATTGGGGCGTGCACGGCACGCTGCCGGCACCGGGCGACGCCTACACGCGCTATGGCGGCAATACGCCCTGCGTCAGCGTGGAAATCAGCGGCGAGCCGCTGTACGTCTTCGACTGCGGCTCCGGCATCAAGCGGCTCTCGGACAAGGTGATGGCCGGCAACGGAGAGCGCATTTCCGCGCGAATCTTCATCTCGCACACGCACTGGGATCACATCAACACGGTGCCGTTCTTCGCGCCGCTTTATGTCCGCGGCAATCAGATCGAGATATTCGGGCCTTACCAGGGCAACCTGACCATCGAGCACGCCATCAGCGCGCAGATGGAAAGCGTCTATTTCCCCGTCACCACGCGCGAGTTCGGCGCGCGCATCATGTTCCGCGACCTGCGCGAGGAGACGTTGCAGTTCGGGCCGGTGCGCGTGGAGACCATGCTGCTGCGCCATCCGGGATACTGCCTCGGCTACAAGCTCGTCTGCCGCAAACGCACCATCTGCTACATCACTGACAACGAACTCTACCTGCCGACCGATTCACGCCACGAGGCGCGCTACGTCGAGCGGCTGGCCGATTTCGTGCGGCGCGCCGACGTGCTGATCACCGATACCACCTACCGCGACCACGAATACCCGTCGAAGGTGGACTGGGGCCACTCCTGCGTCAGCCAGGTCGCCGACCTCGCCGCGCGCGCCGAGGTGAAGCGCCTGCACCTGTTCCACCACGACCCGGACCAGACCGACGCGGACATCGACTTGAAGCTCGACGAAACGCGCAAGGAACTCGAGCGGCTGGGATCGAAAGTGGTCTGCGAAGCGCCCGCCGAGGGCTCCGAGCTGGTGCTATAGAAAAAGGGGGTCAGAGCAACATTTCAGGAATTGAAATGTTGCTCTGACCCCCTTTTTTTGCTAGAAGACGCCGAGGGCGAGGCCGGTGGTGAAGGCTGCTCCAAGCTCTTCGCATTTTTCGAGAATTTCCGGGGTCAGGTCCTTCAATCCGATGATCGGATCGTGAATCTGCTTGAGGCGTAACCCGGTAACAATCCGCTCTACGGAATTGACGGCGCCCGAGCCATCCTGCCCGGCGCCGACGAAGAGCGCGTAAGGTCGGCCGTTGACCTTGCCTTCGCAAGCGTAGAACACGCGCTCGAGGAAGTCCTTCATCATTCCCGACATGTAGCCGAAGTTCTCCGGCGTGCCGAGGATCAGCCCGTCGGCGGCGAGCAGGTCCCCCGGTCCCGCATCGGCGCAGCGCTTCACCACCACCTTCACGCCACCGGACTCGTCAACCGCGGCGCGCGCGCCGCGCTCGACCGCCTCGGCCATCTGCGCCGTCTTCACGCCGCCGGTGTGATAGACGATGAGCAGCGTCTTCATGTTTCCGCGCGCGGCCCTACTCCGGCTGGATGCCGATTTCCTGGATGAGCTTGCGGAACCTCGGAATGTCCTGCCGCACAAGCTCGGCGAGCTCCTCGCCCGTGGCACCCGAGGGCTCCAGCCCGGCCGCGTTCAGGCGCTCGGCGAGATCGGGCATCGCCAGGGCGCGCTTCATTTCCTGGTGCAGGCGCTCGACGACCGGGCGCGGCGTGCCGGCGGGCAGGGCGAAGGCGAAGTAGGTCGAGGCGAGCGTGTCCTCGCCGCCGCCCGCCTCGGCGAGCGTCGGCACGTCGGGCAGCAGAGGCGATCGTTTCCTGGCGCCGATCGCGAGCGCGCGCAGCCGGCCGTCGCGCACGAAGCCCAGCACCGCCGCGGGCGAGGCGATGGTGACGCCCGCATCGCCGGCGACCACGCCCTGCACCGCGGGGCCCGCGCCCTTGTAGGGCACGTGGGTCAGGCCGATGCCGAGCCGCGCTTTCAGCGCCTCGAGATTGAGGTGCGCCATGCTGGCGACGCCGAAGCTCGCGTAATTGATCCTGCCGGGACTCGCCTTCGCCAGCCCGGTGAGTTCGGCGAGCGTCTTCACCGGCAGGCGCGGGTCGGCGACCAGGACGTACGCCGCGACGGTGACGATGCCGACGTATTCGAAATCGCGCGCCGGATCGTAGGGCATCTTGCGGTAGAGGCTGGGATTGACGCCGAGCGCGCCGCGATCGGTGAGCAGCATGGTGTGGCCGTCGGGCGCGGCGCCCGCCACCGCGGCGGCGCCGATGAGGCCGTTCGCGCCCGCCCGGTTCTCGACCACCAGCGGCTGGCCCAGCAGCTCGCCCATCTTCTGGCCGACGGCGCGCGCCGTGAGGTCCGCGCCCCCGCCGGGCGTGAACGAGACGATCAGCCGGATCGGCCGCGACGGAAACGCCTCCTGCGCGGCGCAGAGCGAGGAAAAAAACAGCAGAATCAGGATTCTTACTGTAGCGGCCACCATCCCACCCCCATGCCCATGATGCTGCGGTAAATCGGTTCGTACACCAGGTACTCGGGCCGCGCGGCGCCGATCGCACCGAGCATCACGATCCACTGGCGCAATTCTGCCTCGCCGTGCTCGATCAGCTCGCGCGCCGAAAAATCCGCCAGCCGGTGCCCTTCGCCGGCGCGCATCCAGTCGACGATCCGCCGGTCGAATTCCACGCTGATGTCGCCGACGTAGCGCGGGCCGACGTGGTGCGCCCACGGATGCGACGGCGAGAAGTGCGACAGCCCGCCCGAAGCGCACAGCACGACGCGCCGGGCGGCGGGATCGCGCTCGATCACGCGGCGCATCGCCTGCCCGAAGGCGTAGCAGCGCGCGGCCGAGGGCGCCGGCGGATGCACGGCGTTGACGAATAGCGGCACCACCGGAATGCCGCTTTCGCGTATGAGGTAGAGGATCGGCTCGGTGTGCGCGTGGGAAATCAGCTTGCCGTCCCTGAAGGCCGTCGACCAGCCGACATCGAAGCCTTCCTCCAGGCAGCCATCGAGGAGCCATTGCGCGATTTGCGGGTGATTGGCCGTCTTGGCGGCGTGCTTGCGGTCCCAGTCGTCGGCGAGGTAGTCGCCGCCCGTGTAGACGAGGAGCTGCGGCATGTTGTCGGCGGTGAAATTCTCCGCCTGGTCGTCGCCGATGAGGATCACGGCATCGGCGCCCGAGCGCGCCAGCCGCTCGCGGATGTCGCGGTGCGCTTCGCGGATGCGGGCGTAGCGCGCCCGGCTTTCTTCAGGCGTTTCGGCCAGCGCCTCGGGTGTGTCCGGCGCAGGGCGCCCGGCCTTGCGCGCGACATTGGTGCGCGAGCGCACGCGGCGCTGCTCCCAGGTCTCGGGCTCCTGGAAGGTGTAGGCGTGCGACGTGGCGAAGGCGGCGATGACAGGCATGGCGCGGGCTGCCGGATGATACCCGGGCCGTGGGCTACGACTCCAGCCGCGCGGCGGGATCCTGCCGGTAGAAGCCCTTGAAAAGATCGTAGAGCCGCGGAAAGTCCCGGCGCAGCGCGTTCGGCGATTCAAAGAACGCCTCGCTCGCGACGGCGAAAAATTCGGCCTCGTGCTCCGCCGCGTAGGGATCGAGAAACGTCTCCTTGCCGGCGTCGAGTGATTTGCAGAAGCGGTCGAATTCGGCGGCGAACACCTCGATCCAGCGCTCGCGCGCCTCGCGCGAGGGCAGCGGCGGCACGCCGTCGGCCTCGCCCGCCCTCATGTCGAGCTTGTGCGCGAATTCGTGGATCACGATGTTGGCGCCGCCTTCGGCAACCGAGCCCGCATCGTCCAGCGCCTCCCACGACAGCACCACCGGCCCGCTGGGCCAGGATTCGCCCGCCAGCTCGTCGTCCCATTCGTGCACCACGCCGTCCTCCCCGGTCTCGGCGCGCTGCACCTTGAAATCGGAAGGATGCACCACGATGCCGACCCAGCCGTCGTACCAGTCGAGACCGAGTTCCAGCACCGGAAGGCAGGCCTGCAGCGCGATCTCGATGCGGTCGTCCTCCGAGAGCGCGAGGCCGCGCACCGGCGTGAGCTGCTTTTCCGCGAGAAACACGACGGCGAATTCCTTCAGCCGCCGTTCCTCGTCGGCCGCGAGTCCATGCAGGAAGGGAAGGTGCTGCCGCGCGCGCCGCCACAGGGCATCGTCAATGCGGTGCCGCTGCAGAATGCGCTTGCGTTTCCAGTCGCGGAGCCAGCCCATGGAGAATCCATCCATGCCAACGCCCTTACAATAGCAGCATGGTTTCCGTCGTACAGCTGTTCCCTGGCAAGCCCGGACAGTCCGGCGTTGCCGCGCTTGATTCGCTCGCCGAAGGGCTGGCGCTGCCCGAGCGCGACCTGGTCGCGCGCGCGCTGCAGTTCGCCGAGCCGATCTACGCCGGCCAGACCCTCTCGACCGGCGAACCGGTATGGCCGCACGCGCTCGGCCTTGCCGCGAGCCTCGCTGCCATCGGCATGGACCCGGCGGCGCGCGCCGCCGGAATCCTGTTCGCCGCGCCGAAGCACCTGGACGGCGTGGACAAGCTGCAGGAGGTTTTCGGCCCGGAAGTCGCGGCGCTCGCCGGCGGCGTGGAGAAGCTCTACCGGCTGCGGGTGCTCACGCGCGCCGCGCCCGGGGAGCAGAACGAGATCCTGCGCAAAATGGTGCTCGGCATGGTCGAGGACATCCGCGTGGTGCTGATCCGGCTCGCCTCGCGCACGCAGACGCTGCGCTATTTTTCCAAGGTTGATTCCGATGAAAAGATCGGCTTTGCAAAAGAGACATTGAGCATTTATGCGCCGCTGGCGAACCGCCTCGGCGTCTGGCAGCTCAAGTGGGAGCTGGAAGACCTGTCGTTCCGCTACATCGAGCCCGAGCTCTACAAGAAGATCGCGCAGATGCTGGACGAGAAGCGCATCGAGCGCGAGCAATACATTGCGGATGCCATCGAAGTGCTCGGCAATGAATTGAAAAAAGCGGGCTTGCAGGCCGAGGTTACCGGGCGCCCGAAGCACATCTATTCCATCTGGAACAAGATGCGCACCAAGCAGCTCGACTTCTCCGACGTGCACGACGTGCGCGCGCTGCGCGTCATCGTGCCGATGGCGGGCGAGTGCTACAGCGTGCTGGGCATCGCGCACGACCTGTGGGAGCCGATCCCGAAGGAGTTCGACGACTACATTTCGCGGCCCAAGGGCAACAACTACCAGTCGCTGCACACCGCGGTGATCGGGCCGGGCGGCCGGACGCTGGAAGTGCAGATCCGCACCGAGGAAATGCACCGCCAGGCGGAGTTCGGCGTCGCCGCGCACTGGCGCTACAAGGAAACCGGGAAGGCATCAGGAACACACGCCCCCGCGAGGACCGACGTCGCTTTCGACAACAAGATCGCGTGGCTGCGCGAGCTGCTGGCGTGGCGCGATGACGTCGCCGACAGCGGCGGATGGGCGGAGAAGACCAAGAAGGCGTCGCTGGACGACACCATCTACGTCATCACGCCGCAGGGCAAGGTCGTCGACCTGCCCGCCGGCGCGACGCCGGTGGATTTCGCCTATACGCTGCACACCGACCTCGGCCACCGCTGCCGCGGCGCGAAAGTGGATGGGCGCATGGTGCCGCTCGACACGCCGCTGGCGAGCGGCCAGCGGGTGGAGATCGTCGCCGCGAAAAGCGGCGGACCGTCGCGCGACTGGCTCAATCCGGCGCTCGGCTTCCTCAGGAGCCATCGCGCGCGCGGCAAGGTGCGCCAGTGGTTCAACGCGAGGTCGCTCGCGCAGACCGTCGCGCAGGGCCGCGCCGCGGTGGAAAAGGAACAGCGGCGCGAGGGCGCGACGCAGGCCAACCTCGAGCAGCTCGCGCACAAGCTCGGCTTCGCCAAGAACGACGAGCTCTTCGCCGCTGTCGCGCGCGACGAAGTGAATCTGCGCCAGCTGCAAGGGGCGCTGCGGGAACTGGTTGGTTTGGTTGTGGATGTTCCGAAGGAACAGGAGAAGACCAGGAAAACAAAGAGCAAGTCATCGAGCAATGGCGGCATTCTCGTCGTGGGCGTGGACCGCCTGATGACGCAGCTCGCGAAGTGCTGCAAGCCGGTGCCGCCGGACGCGGTGCGCGGCTTCGTCACGCGCGGCAGGGGCATTTCGGTGCACCGCGAGGAGTGCGCGAGCCTGAAGCGCCTCGCCGAGCGCAGTCCCGAGCGGCTGATCGACGCAAAGTGGGGAACAAAAGCGGGGGCGCCATCCGCCGCCGCGTACCCGGTGGATGTGCTGGTGACGGCCTCGGACCGCCAGGGACTGCTGCGGGACATCGGCGAAGCGCTCGCGCGCGAACGCATCAACGTCACCGCGGTGCGCACGCAGAGCCGCGACGACCTCGCGCGCATGCGCTTCAGCTTCGACGTGACGGACGTGCCGCACCTGCGGCGCGCGTTCGCGGCGGTGAAGGAAGTCGCCGGCGTCATAAGGGTGGCGCGAGGCTAGGCATGGAACAGTGGCTGAACGATCCGATGATCCAGGCGAGCCTGGCGCCGTTTACGGTCGCGCTCGCGGTCGCGGCGCTGCTCTTCAGGCTGCGCCTCGGCGGCCTGGCGGCGATTGCGGGCTTCTGCACCACCGCCTACCTCGCCGGCGGCCTCGCGATTTTCCCACTCACCGCGACGCGCAAGCTGCTGCTGATCGGCTTCATCGCGCCGGCCCTGGGGTTGCTCGCCGATTTCGCCTTCAAGGCGACGCGCAGGACCGAGATCGTCCTCGGGATCGCTTGCGGCGCGGCCTCTGCATGGGTGTTCTGGTCGATCCTCGCGCATAAAAGCGGCACCGAGGCGCTGCTCCTCGGCGGGGGCATCGCGCTCTTCGTTGCCTGGACTGTCGGATTCTCGGCTTCGCTGCGCGAGGACGGGGTGCGCGCCGGCGCCGCAGGCCTGGGGCTCGGGCTGGGCGCGGGCGCGGCGGCGGTAATCGCCGCCTCCGCGCTGCTTGGCCTTTACGGCATGGGGCTGGGCGCCGCATCGGGCGCGGTCCTGTTCGTGCAGATGATCGCCGGGCGCCGCATGCACTCCGGGCTGACCTTTGCCCTGACCTTCGGCGCGCTGGGGGCTCTGGTCGCCGCGGCCGCCCTGGTCCAGGCCAATCTTGGCTGGACGGAACTGGCGCTCCTTGCGCTCGTGCCCCTTGCCGCGCGCATCCCGGCGCCGGCGAAGTGGCCCGTGTGGGGCCAATCGGTGCTGATTTCGTCTTACACTCTCGCCTGCGCGGCTGCGGCGTGCGTCGTTGCATGGTTCGCAGCGCGCGGTTCGCCGGGCTGAAGTTTCCAGATTTCCAACCGAGAGGAGAACGTTCGATGTATCAGAAAATCGCTATTGGCGTCGTCGCGCTTGCGCTGCCGCTTGCCGTTGCCGCGGCGCCCACGACCTACGACGTTGATCCGGTCCATTCCTTTCCGCAATTCATGGTCGGTCATTTCGGCGCCGCGTTCCTGCATGGCCGGTTCAACAAGACCAGCGGCAAGCTGGTGCTCGACAGGGAGGCCAAGAGCGGCACGATCGAGATCACCATCGACGCCGCCTCGGTGGATACCGGCCCGCACGAACTCGCCGGCCGCCCGCGCACGCGCGACGATCACCTGCGCACGCCGGATTTTTTCAACGTCAAGGAGTTCCCGACCATGACCTACAAGGGAACCACCAAGTGGACCGGCGAATGGCCGACCGAGGTGCAGGGCCAGCTCACGCTGCTCGGCGTGACGCATCCGCTCAAGCTGACGGTGGTTCACTTCAATTGCGTTCCCGATCCGCGCACCAAGGGCAAGGGCGAGCTGTGCGGCGGCAACGCCACGGGATCGTTCAAGCGCTCCGACTTCGGCATGAAATTCGGCATTCCGGCGGTGGGCGACGAAATCCGGCTGCAGGTCCAGTTCGAGGCGCTCAGGCCGCTGTAAATAATAGGATAAAATTCGCCCCCTTTAGGCGCGTAGCTCAGCTGGTTAGAGCACTACCTTGACATGGTAGGGGTCGTTGGTTCGAGTCCAATCGCGCCTACCAACACCTTGCTGAAAATAAAACTACCCGACGGCTCGGTGAAGGAATTTCCCGGGCCCATCAGCGTCGCCGAGGTCGCGCAGTCGATCGGCGCGGGATTGGCGCGCGCCGCGCTCGCCGGCAAGGTGAACGGCAGGCTCGTCGACACGAGCTATCGCATCGAAGCCGACGCCGAGCTTGCGATCGTCACGGAGAAGAATCCGGAGGGCGTGGAGATCCTGCGCCACTCCACCGCGCACCTGCTCGCGCACGCGGTGAAGGAGCTGTTTCCCGAGGCCCAGGTGACCATCGGCCCGGTGATCGAAAACGGCTTTTACTACGACTTCGCCTGCAAGCGTCCCTTCACGCCCGAGGATCTCGCCGCCATCGAAAAGAAGATGGGGGAGATCGCGAAGAAGGATTTTCCCGTCGTGCGAAAAGAGATGCCCCGCGACGATGCGGTGAAATTCTTTGCTTCGCAGGGAGAAAAATACAAGGCGGAAATCATTGCTTCCATTCCGTCCAACGAAGGAATTTCCCTGTACGAACAGGGAAATTTCATCGACCTGTGCCGCGGGCCGCACGTGCCCTCGACCGGCAAGCTGAAGATCTTCAAGCTGATGCGCGTCGCGGGCGCCTACTGGCGCGGCGATTCGAAGAACGAGATGCTGCAGCGCATCTACGGCACCGCCTGGGGCAAAAAGGAAGATCAGGACGCGTACCTGAAGATGCTGGAGGAGGCCGACAAGCGCGACCACCGGCGCCTCGGCACGCAGCTGGACCTGTTCCACATGCAGGAGGAGGCGCCCGGCCTGGTGTTCTGGCATCCGAAGGGCTGGATCCTGTGGCAGTGCGTCGAGCAGTACATGCGCCGCGTCTACCGGGACAACGGCTACAGCGAGGTGCGCGGGCCCCAGATCCTCGACGTCAGCCTGTGGAAGCGCACCGGGCACTGGGACAACTTCCGCGAGAACATGTTCT
>Ga0315281_10012674_pt1 | contig 11465 bp, 13 predicted proteins | sample YL17G07_0_MG_FD_204540 | JGI IMG/M metagenome (GOLD analysis project Ga0315281, IMG submission 204540) | Sediment microbial communities from Yellowstone Lake, YNP, Wyoming, USA - YL17G07_0 | ecosystem: Environmental > Aquatic > Freshwater > Lake > Sediment | place: USA: Wyoming | collected... | reverse complement strand
ATAACTACGGACGAGAACGACCTGCTTGCAGGCAAAGAGCTGAACTTCGAGGTCACCATGCTCTCGGTGATCAGGCCGCAGAAATAAGCGCGCGGCTACTATCGCATTTTCTTCTCCATTTATTTAACTTTCGTATTTACAATTTTTAGGATGGAAAACTGGCATGCGCTTACGAAAAAAGACGTTTTCGAGAAGCTTGGCTCATCGGAGAAAGGGCTCAGCGCAAAGGAGGCAGCCGAGCGCTTGCGGAAATACGGCCCAAACGCGCTGAAAAAGAAGGAAGCAGTATCCCCATTCACGCTTTTCATAAACCAGTTCAGGAATCCGCTCATCTACCTGCTCCTTGTAGCTTCCATCGCGTCATTCTTCGTCGGCGAATCCTTTGACAGCATCATGATAATGGCAATCGTGGTCCTGAATGCAGGGCTCGGTTTCCAGCAGGACTGGAAGGCAGAGAAAGCAATCGAAGCCCTCAATTCAATGTTCCAGAAAAAGGCGCGCGTGCTCCGCGATGGCCATGACCGCCTGCTGTCCTCAACAGAGCTCGTGCCTGGTGATGTGGTTCTTCTTGAGGCAGGCTATGAGATACCTGCTGATGTGCGCATTATCGAGAATGCGGACCTGCAGACCAATGAGGCATCGCTCACAGGGGAATCGCTTCCTATCCGCAAGCATGACAATCCGCTCTCCGCTGCCACGCGGCTGCCTGAGCGGACCAATATGGCATTCACAGGGACTGTGGCAGTGAATGGCTGGGCAAAAGCGATTGTCGTAGAGACTGGCATGAGCACAGAATTAGGGAGGATAGCAGACCTCACGCAGATGACCGAACAGAGGAAGACGCATATAGAAGAGGTGCTCGAATCCATCGCCAAGAACCTTGTAGTGATATTCCTTGTTCTCAGCGCATTGGTCTCAGTCATAGGCATACTCGCGGGACGGAACATCATGGAGATGGTCCTTATAGGCATCGCGCTCGCGGTTGCCGCAGTCCCCGAAGGGTTGCCGGCCGTAGTCACCATCACGTTCGCGCTCGGCCTCCAGCGCCTCAGCAAAGTGAATACGCTTGTGCGCAGGCTTCCAGCGACAGAGACCTTGGGGGCGATAACATACATCGCGACAGATAAGACAGGCACGCTGACGAAAAACGAGATGACCGTGAAGAAGATCCTCGTCGATGGGGAAGAGGTGGATGTAAGCGGCACAGGCTATTCCTTTGAAGGCGCTTTCTCGAAAAAGACAAAGAGCCTTGGGAAGCTGCTCGAGATCGGCACCCTTTGCAACCACGCATCAGTGGAAGGGGAAGAGGTGCATGGCGACCCGACAGAGGCAGCGCTTCTTGTGTCAGCAGAAAAGGCAGGAATACATCACGGGGATCTTGAATCAAAGCACCGTATCCTGGGCGAGATCTCGTTCTCCGAATCCAGGAAACGGATGTCTGTGATAACAAAGGACCATGACCACAAAGTGCTGATTAACACAAAGGGCGCTCCAGAGAGCATACTTGCGGTTTGCGACAGGTACCTGGCGGATGGCAAGGTCAGGAAACTCGATCCGGAAACGCGCAGCAGGTTCATGGAAGAAAATGAGCACATGGCCAGGGAAGGCTTCCGCGTACTTTCCATGTCATTCAAGGAGATAGATAAATGGGATGATGGTGAATCGGAGGCAGAGTCCTCGATGATATTTGTCGGTTCGCAGGCCATGATAGACCCCGTGAGGCCTGAAGCCGTCTTGGCGATCCGGGAAGCGAGAAGCGCAGGAATAAAAGTCACAATAGTCACCGGGGACCATAAATCTACTGCCACAGCCATTGCAAAAGAGATCGGGCTCATGGATGGCGGAATGCTCGCGATAGACGGCGCAGAGCTTGATGCGATGCCTGATGCGGAGCTTTCAAAGAAGATCGATTGCATAAAGGTGTTCGCGCGCGTCACTCCAGAGCAGAAGATGCGCGTGCTCGATATCCTCCAGAAGAAAGGCGAGATCGTCGCCATGACCGGGGATGGGGTGAATGATGCGCCCGCGCTCAAAAAAGCGGATATCGGCGTGGCCATGGGGATAAAAGGCACTGATGTCGCGCGTGAGACTGCGCAGATAGTGCTTGCAGATGACAATTTCGCATCCATAGTGAAAGGCATCGCAGAGGGCCGCGGGATCATGATCAACATAAAGAAGTTCGTCTATTACCTGCTCTCATCAAACATCGCGGAAGTGCTTATCCTTTTCTTCGGCATGCTTCTTGGCTGGCCGCTTATCCTCATACCAGTGCAGCTGCTCTGGATAAACCTTGTCACAGACAGCATTACCGCGCTTTCGCTTGGGCTGGACCCGAAGCCGGATGATGTGATGAAGCAGCCTCCACGCGACCCGAAGGAGAAAGTGCTTCCGCAGAAAACCCTTCTCGGCCTCTGCGGCATCGCGTTCGTCATATCCGCAGTCATACTCGCGCTATTCTCTATCGAGCTTTCCGAAAGCGAAGACCTTGCAAGGACGATGGCATTCATCGGCCTGATTTTCGCAGAGACATACAATCTCTTCAACTTCAAGTCCTTCAACCGCCCGCTCCATAAGGTCAACCTTTTCGATAACCGTTACCTGATCGGTGCCGCGCTTCTTTCGGTAGCGATGAGCGTGGTGGTGATAGAAGTGCCATTCTTCTCAAGCCTCTTCCACCTGGTCCCGCTTGACCCGATCCACTGGATCGCGATAATCGGGTTAGGCGCGATCGTACTTGTTGCCGGAGAGGCTTATAAAAACCTGGTGTACTATAAAATGGTTAAATTATGATCATGAAGTTGTGATCTTATGGTCGACATCACTTCCCTGGGCTGTTGCCTTCCGGCGCTCTTCGGCATCTTTTTCCTTTCGCTGCTTTTCATAAGGACGATCTATGATTACCAGAAAGGCCTCATCCTTACCCTTGGGAAATATTCCGGGACAAAGAACAGCGGTCTCCAGATTGTAATCCCGTTTTTCCAGGAAGTGACTGTCGTTGACATGAGGGTTCAGACTATTGACATCCCTAAGCAGGAAGTCCTTTCGAAGGACAATGTGAGCGTCTTCATCAACGCGGTCGTCTATTTCAAGATCGTCAATCCCGAGGCCGCGATCTTCAATGTCCAGGATTATAGGGCTGCCGTTTACCAGCACAGCCAGACCGCGATCCGGGATGTTGTCGGCAGCAGGACATTGGACCAGCTTCTGACTGACCGGAAATCCATCGCTGATTCAATATCCAGCACGGTTGATAAGGATGCGGGCGACTGGGGCGTGGATATCAGCGGCATCAAGATACAGGATATCGGCTTGCCAGTCACCATGAAAAAAGCCATGGCGAGGCAGGCCCAGGCAGAGCGGGAGAAACGCGCATCGATAATAATATCCGAAGGAGAGAGCATGGCAGCAGATAAGCTCGCGCAGGCTGCAAAGATACTTAGCGAATCACCCGGAGCGCTGCACCTGCGGACCCTTCAGATGATTTCCAGCGTATCAGCGGACAAGACGAACATAATGAACTTCATATTGCCTATCGAGGGCGTAGAGGTTTCCGAGAAACCAGCTTCCAACGCTCCGGAACAAAAGACAGGAAAATCCAGGAGGGCGGACTGAAATGGTATTCAGCATAATCAACCAGTATGAGCGGGGAGTCAGGTTCGCATGGGGCAAATTCAATTCGGTAGTCGGCCCCGGATTTGTATGGAACATCCCATTCTATCATGATATCCGTACATTGGATATGCGTGTCAAAACCATTCCCATCCAGCCGCAGGAGGCCATGACAAAAGACAACGTGCCTGTGAAGATTGCGGCCGTGGTCTACTATAAGATCGTGGATCCGCTCAAAGTCGTGATGGCTATCATCGATTATAATTTCGCGATCGCCCAGTACGCGCAGACCGCAGTCAGGGACGTGATCGGCAACAACGAGCTGGATTTCGTGCTCGCTGACCGGGACAAGATCGCGCTGGAAATCGAGAAGCTTGTCGATGAAGAAACGAAGGACTGGGGCGTGGACGTCTCTGCGATAAAGCTCCAGGACATCGAGCTTCCCGAAGACATGAAAAGGGCGATGGCAAAACAGGCTGAGGCAGAGCGTGAGAAGCGCGCCACTATCATATTGAGCGAGGGAGAATTCCAGTCAGCGAACAATTATGCTGATGCGGCACGCAAGCTCTCAAGCATACACGGTGCGCTGCACCTTAGGACATTGCAGACCCTTGCGACAAACGTATCTGCAGAGGACTCGCCCACGCACCTTTGGCTGCTGCCGACGCAGATCATGAAGTTTTTCGAGAGCGCGGGGAAGAAGTAGATCCTCATCCAATAATTTTCCCATATTTCTTTTTTTCCACCAACCACAACATTTAAATATTCTCGCTCCGTAATAATATATATCAATAATTCGCGCTTATCTCTCCTATTTAAAAACATTCTGTTCTCTTATTGTCCTCGGACTTATTCTCCCGGGGAATGATTATTATGGATATTGAATCAGGGAAGGAAAACGTGATAAAGACCGGCACAACCACGATCGGACTCGTATGCAAGGACGGCGTCGTTTTCGCGTCAGACCGCCGCGCAACCATGGGATATTTCATCGCATCCAAGGACATCGACAAGATCTACCCGATAAACGACCATATCGCCATGACGATCGCGGGCGGGGTGGGCGATGCGCAGATGCTGATCCGGTGGATGCAGTCAGAAACGAAGCTCTACGAACTGAAGCAGGAAAAAAAGATCTCAGTCGAAGCCGCCACTACGCTGCTCGCCAATATACTCGCGCAATATAAGTTCTATCCGTTCTTCGTCCAGCTCCTTATCGGGGGCATGGATGAGACCCCGAGATTGTTCAGCGTGGACATGCTGGGAGGCATCACAGAGGAGAAGATGACTTCCACAGGAAGCGGCTCTCCGATCGCATACGGTGTCCTCGAAGAGCTTTTCACAGAGGATAAGCCTGTGGTGGAAAACCTTCAGATAGCAGCAAAGGCAGTCAGCGCCGCGATAAAGCGCGATGCAGGCTCAGGCGAGAACGTAGACCTTTGCCATGTCACGAAGTCGGGATTTACGCGGGTCCCGAGGAAAGATGTCAAGGACATGCTCGTGAAATGAATCCTGCATTTTTACTATTAATACAAATCCGATCATACGGACTATCCCGATTTAACGGGGGGTGATACATTGCACTACAAGGACATAGAAAAGACAGTAGAAGAGATAATGCCAAAAGATTGCGGCGTGACCAAAGCCGAGCCTGAAGGCCTGTCCACAGTAATATATATCAAAAACATAAAGGCGTTCTACTCGAATGACCAGCTGATAAGGCAGCTTGCGACCGCGCTCAAGAAAAAAGTGACTGTGCGCGTGGACCCATCAGAGCTCATGGAGCCTGAGAAAGCGAAGAATATCATCGAAAGCCTGATCTCATCAGAAGCATCAGTGAAGTCCATACGTTTCGTTCCTGAGATGTGCGAAGTGCACATCGAATCCATAAAGCCAGGATTGGTAATAGGCAAGGGCGGCTCGATCCTTAAAGAGATAATGACGCGGACAGGCTGGGCGCCTATCGCTATACGGGCGCCTACAATGCCCTCAGTCACACTCGAAGGCGTTCGCAAGATAAGCGTTGCTGAAGCCGGGGAAAGGAAGAAATTCCTGACGACTATCGGCAAAAAGATCTGCCAGGCATCCCCTTCTTCTGACTGGATACGGATGGTTAGCTTAGGGGGGTTCAGGGAGATCGGCAGGTCCTGCCTGCTTGTGCAATCACCCAACTCAAAGGTGCTTATCGACGTGGGAGTGAACACGGCCACAGCCGACCCGGCAAGGGCTTACCCATACCTGAACATGGCCGGCTTCTCTTTGAAAGACCTTGACGCAGTCGTAATTTCTCATGCGCACATGGACCACATGGGCTTCCTGCCATATTTATTCGCATACGGTTACGATGGTCCGGTCTATTGCACTGCCCCGTCCCGTGACCTGATGGTGCTGCTCCAGCAGGACTACATCAACCTGATGAAAAAAGCGTTCAACCAGGAGCCGCTCTACTCGAAAAAAGACATCTACAACGAGCTTCGGCACGTCATAACAGTCGATTACGGGGAAGTGGTGGACATCACTCCTGAGATAAAGATGACGCTCTACAATGCCGGCCACATACTCGGCTCGGCTTCAGTCCATCTCCATATAGGGGAAGGGGCGCACAACCTGGTGTACAGCGGAGACCAGAAGTTCGGCTTCACGAGGCTCTTTGACCCGGCAAACACCCGCTTCCCGCGGCTGGAAACGTTGTTGATCGAGAGCACGTATGGAGGCAGGGCTGACCATGGGATCAACAGGTTCGAGAGCGAGAAGAACCTCTATGACCTCATCACCGCAGCGATATCGCGCAGGGGGAAAGTGCTCATTCCTGTGTTCTCAGTCGGCAGGAGCCAGGAGATCATGCTCGTGCTCGAGGACCATTTCAGGAGGAACCCGGACCTCGCGAACGTCCCGGTCTTCATAGACGGCATGGTGCTCGAGGCATCTGCCATACATACGGCTTACCCGGAATTCCTGAGGGAACAGCTCCAGAGGCGCATCCTCTCTGACCAGAGCCCGTTCGAATCGCCGATGATAAAGGTGGCAAAAGGCAGTGATAAGGAAACGATAGTCGGCGGGGACCCGTGCGTCATTTTAGCGCCTTCGGGAATGCTGACTGGCGGCCCGTCATCCGAATACCTCAAATTGCTCGCAGATGACCCTAAGAACATGCTGATATTCGTCGGATACCAGAGCGCGCTTTCGCTCGGTTCCAAGATCCAGCGGGGCATGAAGGAGATACCTACGATCGGCGATGATGGGAGGACAAAGACCCTAGACATCAAGATGCAGGTGGAGACTGCCGAAGGCTTTTCGGGCCACTCTGACCGGGCGCAGCTCATGGCTTACCTCAAGAACCTGCGGCCTACTCCAGAGCGTGTTATAACAATGCACGGGGACTGGGGAAAGACAGAGGATTTCGCTCGCTCTGCAGGCATGATGCTGAGAAAAGAGGGACGAGCGCTGGATAACCTTGAGGCGCTGCGGCTGAGATAATTTTGAGATCATAAACAGCTGCGCTATCTCGAAAAATCTTTGCTCATATCCGCGAGTTTTTTCAGCTGCCGTTTCGCTTCCCGGACTTCCCATGGGTAGATTATCCAGGCGTCTATCTGCTCAACGAAATAATCCGGCCTGAAGGATGATTTTGGCTTGAAGTGCAAAGTCGCTATCTTCACTTCCTTTGCCCCGAGCCTCTCGATGTATTCTTTTGCGACAGTGAGCGACCGGCCTGAATCAGCCACATCGTCCACAAGAAGGACTGTCTTGTCCTTGATATCTATCGTTAGTGGCTGGGTTATCTCCGGCTTCTTTTTTGTCTTCCCAACCCCGGTGTAGAACTCCATCCTGAATATGGCGACATTCTTGTTGGCCATCATATCAGAAAGTATGCGGACTGGCACAAGGCCCCCTCTTGAGATCCCGATTAGCACATCAGGCCTGTAACTGCCGAACTTGTGCACGAGCTTATCGCATAGCTTCTCGATGTCATCCCATTTCGGATAGATGAACCTCATAAGCCTTCATCCCTGTGTATTATCCACCAGAAGAAAAGGAACAGCGGTATCAGCGGAAGGAAGATAAAGAGCCATTCGGGTATGTAATCCGGAGCGTTCACGTATATAAAGGATGCTGAGGCGATATAAACCGGGACATATAGCATCGCCAGCAGGATGAACCTCTGAAGCATGGGGATATCTCTCTCACAAGCGCTTTAAACCTTCCTTATTCTGCAAACTAGCCCCTATTGGACGTGCAGCTTGATTATCTCCGACTTGATAATATCAAGGTCCAAGCCCTGCCTGCTCGCGTTGTACCCGAGTTCTATGAGCCGGATGTTCCTCTCGACATCTGACATAAATTACACCCCGCCTATGCTTTCGTATGGGAAGAGAAAGTATTTAAATGATGCTAATGGCAGCGAGAATCAGGTGAAAATCTATCAAAAGAATGCCACCTGCGAACCCTCGGAGCGGTAGAGGAATTATCGAACTTCGGCAATGTCGGGAGAAAAAAGAATATTTATGTTAGCGAAGAAAAAAATAAGATGACGACAGATATTAAAACCATTCTGGCAAACAAAGAATACCTACTGCTCCGTTAGTCTAGCCCGGTCAGGTCGGTTTCCGGTCTCGGGTTTCGAGTTCCCAGTTTTGTTTGGGCTGGGTACTGGAAACGGAAAACTGGAAACTGGCAACCGATAGGACGTTGGACTTTCACTCCAATAACCCGCGTTCAAATCGCGGACGGAGCATGTCTATTTTTTTTCGAGCGCGTTCATCATCATGCTGTGCACTTCATCCACGCTTTTTGTGGCATCTATCTTCACCCAATCCCTGCAAAGGAACCTGTCCTCGCAAAGGTGCAGGAAATTGGAGCGCACCTTCTCGAGATACTCGATGTCCGATTCATACCTGTCAAGGGCCTTCTGAAGGCGTTTCCTCTGCTGGGAAACCTCTGAAGGGACATCCAGGAGCACCACCTTATCCGGCCTGATGAACCCCACGCTCTCCACTATCTTTTTCCCCTGGCCGTATGAGATGTCATCCAGCTCATAAGCGATAGTCGAGAACACATACCTGTCGAGTATGACGAGCTTTCCTTCATCAAGCGCTGCCAACACATTCTTCTGCTCGTTGGCGATATCTGAAAGGAAAAGCAGGAACAGTGATTTCGGGTCCAGCTCCACCTTCCTCTCGAGATAGTCATTCAGCATGCTGAAGCCGCGCGTCGGGTATTTGAATACCGTGCAGTCAGGAAAGCTAGTCCTGAGAAGCTCTATCTGCGTTCCCTTCCCGCATCCATCGCAACCCTCTATCACGACCAGCATATCTATCAAATGCACATTTCAAACTAAAACAATATAAACCTTGAGAGCCAATACAAGAACTGGAAACGGGAACCCGGAACCGGAAACCGGAAACCAAGTGCCTGCGGGCAACTGAAAACTGGAAACCGGAAACGCATGAGGTGGGAGCATGGATTTGATTTCAATACGTGACCTGGACAAGGCGGAAGTCGAGAAGATTCTCGACAGCGCGGATGCGATACATTCAGGGAAGAAGAAACCAGACCATAAGGGAAAGATAATCGTGACGCTTTTCTTCGAGGCATCGACGCGCACAAAGCTTTCCTTCCAGTGCGCAGCAGAGCGCAACGGCATGCAGGTCGTGGACTTTTTGCCAGATGTGAGTTCGCTGAAGAAAGGCGAGTCGTTCGTAGATACGATCAAGGTCGTGGAAGGTTATGGAGATGTGCTCGCGATCCGGCACCCGGTTGAAGGCTCGGTCCGGCTTGCAGCCGACGTATCGAAAAAGCCGGTTTTGAATGGCGGCGATGGCGCTAACCAGCACCCGACCCAGACGTTGATTGATTTATTCTCCATCAGGAAAACCAAAGGCAGGATAAAAGGCCTGAACGTATCATTGGTCGGTGACCTGAAGCACGCGCGCACCATGCGTTCGCTCGTATATGGTTTGTCAATGTTCGGAGCAAACGTGACTCTGATATCCCCCAAAGGGCTCGAGATGCCCGCGCGGGATGTGGAAGAGATAAAAAAGAAGTTCGGAAGCAGCATAAAAGTCAAGCAGGAGCTCGATTTTTCTGACGCTGACGTGCTCTATGTGTGCAGGATACAGGAAGAGCGCTTTGCTGACCCGCTCGAAGCGAAACGGGTAAGCGAGCAGTTCAGGATAAAGAAAGATAATCTGAAGGGCGCGAAAGAGGATATCGTAATCCTCCATCCTCTCCCGAAGATAAATGAGATCGAATCGTCGATCGATGATTTGCCGCAGGCGAAATATTTCGAGCAGGCGCATTACGGGGTTCCGGTCCGGCAGGCTGTGATCGACTGGGCGCTAAGCAAGTGAGGTGATATACATGCTTAAAGTAGATGTTATCGAGAAGGGGACTGTTGTTGACCATATCAAGGCAGGCAAAGGGGCGAAGGTGCTTGGGATCCTGGGCGTTGGGGAAGGGTATCCCGAGCGCGTCGCGCTTGTGATGAATGTCCCGAGCAAGAAGCAGGGAAAGAAGGACATCGTGAAGATAGAAGGAAAGTTCGTTTCAGAGGATGTCGCGAACATGATCGCTTTGATTTCTCCTGGGGCGACGATAAACATCGTGGAGGATTCCAAGGTATCGAAAAAATACGTGGTGGCGCTTCCGGAAACCCTGAAAGGGCTTGGCAACTGCCCTAACCCCAACTGCATCACGAAAAAGGAGAACGCCCGGCAGATGTTCAGCAAGGATGAGCACGGATACCGCTGCCATTACTGTGAAAGGCTAAGCTCCGCAGAAGAGCTTGTATAAGGCGCTCAGCATGAGATACAAAAACACCAAGGAGTTTGTGATCATCCGTCTTGACGAAGATGAAGAGATAATCGGATCACTTTGCACAATCTGCAAAAAAGAGAAAATCCAAAGCGCGCTCGTGAGCGGCATCGGCGCTCTGAAAAAAGCGGAGATCGGGCATTACAATAAGGAAAAGATGTACGATCGCGAAAAGATCGAAGGCTATCTGGAGATCATCTCGCTCTCAGGGAATATCACGCTTCTTGATTCGAAGCCATCAGCGCATGTGCATGCCGCGCTGGGGCCGAAGAATTTCAATATAGTCGGCGGGCATCTGTTCAATGGAATAGTCGGGCCGACCTGCGAGATCACGCTCATTCCGCTCGGCATCCGGATCCGTAGAAAGCCTGATGAAAAAACCAAGCTGAATCTGCAGTCATTCTAGGTTTCTATTTTTTCCTTCTCAATAGAAAGAACACCATAACAGCAACTACTGCAATTCCAATAATATAAATTGCATTCGGACCCAGAAAAAAATCGCTATCAAACGGTTCGGTTATCGATCCTGCTGGCGCTGCAGTAGTTTTATTTGTGGTTTCCTGTTCGTTTCACGCATCTCAAATGCCTGATCTTGCATTTGTGGCGGGAGACGATTTAAGGAATCGTCAATCATTGGAACCTTTAAAGCAATTCTCTGTACTAAAGAAACATCTAAAGCAAATCTCCTCGGAGTTCTGTCCTCTCCAGGCATCTCTTGCATTTGTGGCGGGAGACGATTTAAGGAATCGTCAATCATTGGAACCTTTAAAGCAATTCTCTGCGCCAAAGGAGGTTTTCCATCTGTTTTCTCTGTTCCATTTCCGTTCTTTTCAGTTTTTTGTGCTGTCATATTTTCACCTATTTTTGTTGTATGTATATATTGTGCCAAACTCTTTTTAAATATATGCTATTTAACACTTATAAACACAAATAAGTCCTCTCCTGAAATGTCATTTCTCCTTATCATCTGAGAGCGATTGCAATAGGCTGCTTTTTCTGCTCTGCCTTCGCAATGCCCACTGCTTCGGGGAGGGAAGAGAACC
>Ga0315281_10012672_pt1 | contig 11465 bp, 7 predicted proteins | sample YL17G07_0_MG_FD_204540 | JGI IMG/M metagenome (GOLD analysis project Ga0315281, IMG submission 204540) | Sediment microbial communities from Yellowstone Lake, YNP, Wyoming, USA - YL17G07_0 | ecosystem: Environmental > Aquatic > Freshwater > Lake > Sediment | place: USA: Wyoming | collected... | reverse complement strand
TTAGAAGCGCTCAAGACCGAGTTCGCCGCTTTGCCGGCGGGCAACGCCGAAGGCGGCCAGGCTGTGTTTTCGTCGGCAGGGTGCGTGGCGTGTCACTCGCTCGAAGCGGGCGTGAAGATCGTCGGCCCGTCGCTCAAAAGCGTGGTGACGGATGTGCCCAACCTCCGCCCCGGTTACCCGCCCGAAATTTATTTTTACGAGTCCATCACGCAACCCGGCGCGTACGTGGTGTCCGGCTTTCAAGACGGCGTGATGCCCAAGAACTTCAAGACCGTCCTCGCGCCTCAGCAACTCGCCGACGTCATCGCGTTCCTGATGACGCAGAAATAAGGCGGTCTAACCGGCAATTCATGGGCAAGCGAACAACACCGGGCGGCTTGTCCGGTGTTGTCATTTACGGAGAGAGAGGATGAAACACGATGAAGTGCTCCAGGCCCTCCGGGAGGCGCGCGCCCAAACGGACGCGGCGCTCGCCGGACTCGGCGAGACCGAACTCGTGGACCCCGGCGTGATTGCCGACTGGTCGGTGAAAGACGTCCTCGCGCACCTCACGGCGTGGGAGGCCGAGATGGTAACTCTGCTGGCCAAAGCCAAACGCGGGCAAAAACCTAAATGGCCCGCGACCCAATCCGAGACTGATGCGCTCAACGCGAAATGGCACAAGGAAAATAAGAACCGCCCGCTCGACCGCGTCCGCGCCGATTTTCAAGGCGTGCGCCAGCAAACCGTGCGGCAGGTGGAGGGGTTGAGCGACCAGGAACTTAATCAAAAGTGGGACTGGCTGAGAAACCGCACCGCGCTCGACTTGATTGCGAGCAATTCATTCCGGCACGAGTTGGAGCACGTGGCGCAGATCAAAGAGTGGCGGAAGAAGAAGTTAGGGTAGGGAGTTAGAGCGCAGAGCGAGGTAGAGGACCATGATTGAAATTGCTGATCTCAATATTACCGCTGAATATGAAGCCGCCCATGCGGGCGCAGTGGTAATTGACCGCTCCGCCGAGGGCCGCCTGCGCGCCGTGGGCCGCGACCGGCTGGATTTGATTCACCGGATGTCCACCAACGATTTGACCGAGGTGGCCGTGGGCGAAGCGCGCCCGACTGTTTTAACGACGGCCATCGCCCGCATTGTGGACGTGGTGTGGGTGCTCAATCGCGGCGAGACGGCGTTGTGCGTGACGAGCACGGGCACGGGCGCGGCGGTGCGCCAGTGGTTGAGCGGCTACATTTTTTACAACGACAAGGTGAAGTTCGAGGACGCTTCGGGCACGCTGGGCCAGTTGGGGATTTACGGTCCCCGCGCGGGCGCAGTGGTCGAAACGCTCGTGACGGGGGCCGCCGCCCTCGCGGCGAATCGCTTCGTCGAGCAGGATAACGTCATCACGTGGCGTGGCCGCCCGTTAGCGGGTGATGGCTTCACCATCATCGCGCCGCGTGAGCGGATTGCGGCATTGAGGGAACAGGCTGTCAGCGCGGGCGCGACAATGGCGAGCGAGGCCGCCTACCAATTGCTCCGGCTGGCGGCGGGTGAGCCATACGCGGGGCACGAGTTGACTGAAGAGTACATCCCGCTCGAAGCGAACTTGTGGAGCGCGGTTAGCTTCACCAAAGGCTGTTACATCGGGCAGGAAATCATCGCGCGCATGGAGAGCCGGGGGAAACTGGCGCGGCGGTTGAGCGGAATTAAGTTGGAGTCGCCGGTGGCGGAGGGACGCGAGGTACGCGTGGGTGAAGCCGTCAGCGGGCGGGTGACGACGGCCGGGGTGTTACCTGACATTGGCGCGGTGGCGTTGGGTTTTCTGAAAACGGCGCACGCCGAACCGGGCACGGCAGTAACGGTAGACGGGGTGCACGGCCAAGTTGTCCCGCTCCCGTTTGCCTGACGCGCGATTGAGCATTCGCCGTCTGCCATCCGCTAACTTGCTTCTCCCCTCATTCGTGCTAGACTTTTAGCATCCTCAACTTGCGGAGAGTTAATCATGCAACTCAATGACTTGCTCGCTCTGCTGGCTCAAGGCCTGCTCATTATCGCGCTCCCCATTGTGATTGCTTTCATGTTTCAATGGATGCGCCAAAAAGGAGCCGAGTTTCGCGCGCGGCTCACCACTCAGCAACAGCAGTTTATCGAGAGCGCCGTCAACTTCGCCGTGCACGCCGCCGAGCAACAGATCACCGGCGGCGGGGCGGGGAAGAAGTCGCTGGCGCTCAAGGCCGCGCAAGATTATCTCGACCATCTCGGCGTGAAGCTGGATGTGAACCTGCTGTCTAATTTGATTGAAGCCGAAGTCCACAAGCAGTTCAGCACCGCCGCGCCGCCGGTGGATAGCGCCGAGGCCCGGAGCGCGCTCCTCGACAAGGCCGTGCAAGCGGGGGTCATGGCCGCCGAGCAGAGCGGCATCAACGGCACGATTCAAAATCTTGGCCCGGAGAAAAAACGCTACGCGTTGGCGCTGGCCGCGAAATATCTGGAGGAGCACAGCATCCGGGTGGACCCGGTGCTGGTGAATGGCTTGATTGAAGCCGAGATTGGGAAACAGCATCAATCGTAAGTATAAGTCCCGTATGGAGCAACTAAGCTTACGACTCGAAGGCGCGCTCTTGGCGATGACCCTTGCCCGCCGCCATTAAAAAGGCCAGTCCCAGCGTCGCCGCCGCCGCCGCTCCAAGGAACATCCCCATCGCGCCCCGCGCCTCGTACAACCATCCGCCCATCGCCGCGCCGGTCGCCGCGCCCAAGCCAAACGTTGTCGCTACGAAGAGTCCCTGCGCGGTCGCGCTGAGGCCCGGCGGCGTGTGCTCGTCCACGTAAGCCACGCCGCCCACGAGGAACGCGCCATAGGTGACCCCGTGCGTGAGCTGCGTCAACAGCACGAGCACCGGCGAGCGCGCGAACGCCAACACCAGCCACCGCGCGACGTACATCAGAAACGACCCGCCGAGACTCCCGCGCACGCCCAGTTTGCGGAATAACAGTGGCGAGTAAAACAAAATCGGCATCTCGGCGATGGCGCCCAGCGCGCCCGCCAGCCCGACCCACGCCTCGTTGCCTCCGATGGCGACCAGATGAATCGAAAAAAACGCATTGAAAGCCGTGAAGGCCGCGCCGCACAGAAATGCGCTGACGAAAAAGAGCGCCAGCGATTTTTGCCGGAGCAACTGCGTGAGGCTGTGCCGAAAACTTGTTTGCCACGTCTGGCGGCGCGGGGGTAGGGCGAGCGCGACGAGCGCGGCCAGCGCCATCAACACTGCGTAGCTGTAAAACAACCAGTCCAGACCGGCGGCCTTAATCACGTAACCCAACCCCCACGTCACCAGGGTAAAACCAATTGAACCCCACACGCGGATGCCGCCATAGGCATGCTCCGTGTTGACGACGAGGTCAAGCACGGCGCTATCAATGAGCGGGTTGATGGCGGTGGAGAAGAAGGCGCCCGCGACGGTGAGCGCGGCCAGGGGCGCGAACTGCGCGAACTGCGGCATGAGCAGGACCGGAATGATTGACCCGCCGGTGGCGAGCGGCAGGAGATAGCGGTGGACGCGGAACCGGTCGCCCAGCGCGCCCCACGCGGGACTCGCCCCGAGCAGAATCAGCGGCCCGAGGGCGGCTAGCACCCCGATGGCCTTGCCCGACAATCCAACTTTCTGAAAATATAAATTGACGTAGGGGAAATAGCAGCCGACCGCGCCGAAGTAAAGGAAGTAGTAGAGGCGCGCGAGGTGAAGCGGTTTCATCAAATGCACAATTGGCAATGCACAATGCTCAATTGTGCATTACGTATTCGCTAGGATTTTCCGACTGTATGCAGCAGAATGAAATTGGCGGGGACGAGCTGGTTGGCAGGGATCCCGGCAATGATGATGACCTGCTGGCCGGGGCGCACGGGTGAGTTGAGGAGCATCGCCGATTCCACGTGGGCGAGCATGGCTTCCACCGAGTCGGCCTGGGGGATGAGGTACGGAGTCACACCCCACATCAGCGCGATGCGCGGGTAAGTCTTGGCCTCGGGCGTGAAGACGAGGATCGGCACGTCGGGGCGGGCCTTGGACATGATGCGCGCGTTGCGCCCGGTGCGCGTGAAGATGGCAATGGCCGTCACCCCGCGGTCGAGCGCGAGTTCGCGGGCCGCACGGGCCAGCGCCACCGAGTCGTCGAGCGTGGCCTCGGAGGTCACTTGCCAGCGGCCCCACTCTTTCATGTGCTCTTCGGCTTCTTCGGCGATGAGGGCCATCATTTTCACGGCTTCCACCGGATACGCGCCGGAGGCCGTCTCGCCGGAGAGCATCACCGCGTCGGTGCCGTCGAAGATGGCGTTCGCCACGTCGGAGGCCTCGGCGCGGGTGGGGACCGGGTTGGTGATCATGGACTCGAGCATCTGCGTGGCGGTGATGACGATCTTGCGGTGGCGGTTGGCGGCGGCGATGATGCGCTTCTGCGCCGTGGGCACTTGCTGCGGAGAGAGTTCCACGCCGAGGTCGCCCCGCGCTACCATCACGCCGTCGGCGATTTCGAGGATGGCATCGAGATTGTCGAGCGCCGAGGGTTTCTCCAACTTGGCGATGATGGGCAGGGTCTTGGCCTTCACGTCCACTTCCACCAGCGCGCGGCGCACGTTCGCCACGTCTTCCGCGCGGCGCACGAAACTGATGGCCACGTAATCCACTCCTTGCGCCACGCCAAAAGCCAGGTCAATGCGGTCTTTGTCGGTGAGCGAGGGGATGTTCACTATGACGCCGGGGAGGTTGATGCCTTTGTGTTCTTTGAGCAGGCCGCCGTGCAACACGCGGGTGTGAATGTCCGTCCCGTCCACACGCTCCACGCGCAATTCCATCTTGCCGTCGTCGAGCAACAGCCGGTCACCCGCTTTCACGTCGTGCGGCAAGTCGTCGTAGGTGGTGGAGACCTCGCTGGCCGTGCCGGGCACAGCGCGGGTGGTGATGGTGAACTCGCTGTTGTCGCGCAGTTCCACGCCCTCACCGTGAACCAGGTTGCCCGTGCGGATTTTGGGGCCTTGCAGATCTTGCAGGATGGCGATGGCCTTGTTCATCCGGTTCGCCACCCGGCGGACGCGGCCAATGGTGGCGGCGTGTTCCTCGTGGGTGCCGTGCGAGAAATTGAGCCGGGCGACGTTCATCCCGGCTTCGATCAGGGCGGCGAGGCGGTCTTCGGTATCGCTCGCCGGGCCAATGGTGCAAACAATTTTTGTGCGGCGCATAGTTTCCTGCCCGGGCAGAAGTATCAAATAGACTTCCGAAGTCGCTTAGACTTCGGAAGTCTTTAGTAGATGCCGATTATAACACCCTCAATTGGAAGAAGAGGCGATTAATCACCCGGTTTGGTGGGGGGATGAGGCGCGGGGGCAGGCGGGACGCGCGGGGAGCGCTTGGCGGCGCGGGCCGCCGCCTCACTCGCCCAGCGCGCCTGCCACGCGGCGAGAATCTGAAACCAGGGCTGGGGCTGGGGCAACACGCCGAGATTCTTCTCGCGCATCACCAGCAGGATCGAGCCGCCGAGCATGGCCGCGCCCGCCCATTGCAGGGGCGTAAACTGCTCGCCGAGGAAAAGCGTGGCCGCGAAGACGGTGACAAGAGCTTCACTCAAGCCGAGCAGGGCGGCCTGCACACCGCCGAGGTATTTCACGCCGGTGAACAGCGCGAGGCGCGAGATGACGGTGACGAGGGTGAGCAATAAAACAAACTGCCACGCCGCCTGAGTCGTGGGCATGGCCGGGTAGCCGCCGCTGAAGTAGGCTACGCTGACGGTGATGGCCATGGCGGTGATAGTATAGAGCGCGACCGTCGGCGCGGGCATATCGAAGAGGACGTGCTGATTCACCGCGACGTGCAGGGCATACATGAAGCCGCTGAAGAGGACGAGCAATCCGCCGATCCAGTCTGTGCGTACCGCGCCCACGCCGGTGATGAGATAAACCGCGCCGAGCGCGAGACCGAGGCGGAAGTAGGTAAAGCGCGAAATCGGGTGGCCGTCGAGCCGCGCCAACAGGGTGAGGAAAATTGTGTAGAGTGTGAAGATGAGTTGGACGAGGGAAGCATTGAGGCGGCCCAGCCCGGCGTAGTAAGCCACCGAGCCAATACCATTGAGCAACCCGGCCACCATGCACCCCGCCAGGCCGACCGGGTAGATGTAAATATATTTGCGGAGTTGCGGGCTGATTAAGTAAGTGGCCCACAGCGCCAGCATGGCGAACAGCGTGCGGAGCATGACGACCGTGAGCGGGGCGGTGCCCTGCAAAATGGCCTGCCGCCCGAAGATCGGCGGCAAGCCTAACACGACCGCCGAGATCAGCGCAGCCGTGATGCCGTGAACTTGCTGGGGGGTCAGGCGGGGCCGCTTCATATAAAAAATGCTTAACTTGTTCTCAGCGCCATCCGGGAGCCTTACGTGAGTGAGTTGATAATGTCCGCTAACAACTCATCGTCCATGAACGAGCCTTTTTGCAGGAGCGAGTCAATCTGGCCGTTGAGTCGCTCGCGCTCGGCGGGCGTGAGGATTTTGGCAGTGACCACAATCACCGGGATATCTTGCGTGCTCTCGTCGGCGCGCAGAGCGTCGAGCACGGCAAAGCCGTCCATCTCCGGCATCATCAGGTCGAGCACGACGAGGTCGGGGTGTTTGGCGCGGATGAGGGCCAGGCCGTCGCGGCCGTTGTCGGCCTGATGGATTTGGTAGGCGCCTTTGGCCTGCAAGATGCGGCGGATGAGGCGGGAGGCGTCGGGGTTGTCATCCACGATGGCGATGGAGCGCACCCGCTCGTCGAGGCTGTCGAGCGCGGCCAACAGGCCTTCCTGCGGGGTATGGTCTTCCGCGCTTTGAGACAAATCCACATCGCGCTCCCAGCCCTCGCCCAGAATCTCAAGTTGGATGGGGAAGGTGTGGCCGGTACAGTTCACCACGACCGTATCGTCCGGGGCGATGTGGCCCTCGCGCACTAGTTTGAACAACCCGGCGAAAGCCACGCCCGCCGCCGGTTCCATGGAAATGCCTTCCATTTTGGCGAGGACGTGCACGGCGCGATAGCCCTCGTCGTCGGTCACGCTGTCCATGAGGCCGCCGTATTGGTCAATATAGCCCTTGAGCAAATTGTAGCCGCGCCCCGGGTTGCCGGTGGAGAGCGTGGCGATGCGCGTGCGGGGCACGGCCACCGTCTCGGCGTTCGCCAGTCCGCGCTGGAAGGAGTGCGCCATGGGGGCGCACCCGTCGGCTTGAATGCACGCCAGTTTGGGGATGCGGTCAATCAAGCCCATCTTGTGCAATTCCACAAAGCCCTTCATCACGCCCAACGGCCCGAGGCCGCCGCTCACCGCTTGAATGTACCAGTCGGGCGCGCGCCAGGGGCGGTGGGCGTGTTTGCCATTGGAGCCGGGCGGGGTGGCGAGCGCGAGTTGCTCGGCCATTTCGTAGGCGATGGTCTTCATGCTCTCCACCGCCGCGATGCTCCGCAAGCCCCGGTCGTAGAGCAGGTTCTTCTGCCGCGCAAATTGTTGCGCGATCTCTTTGGCGCGGTCGTAGGTGCCGGTGACTTTGATGACCTGCGTGCCGTAGAGCGCGCACTCGCGCATTTTTTCCGGCGGCACGAGTGAGGTGAGGAAGGCGTAGACTTTGATGCCCGCCCGGGCGCAGTAAGCCGCATACGAGATGGCGACGTTGCCCGTGGAGGCCACGACGGCTTCGGTGATGCCGGACTCTTTCATCACCGACACGGCCACGGCGGCCTGCCGGTCCTTGAACGACCCGGTGGGGCTTTGGCGCTCGTCCTTCACGTAGATGTTCGCGCGGCCCAGCATGAGGCCGAGGTTCACCACTTTGATCAGCGGCGTGCCGCCTTCGCCCAGTGTGATGACGTTGTCCATGTCTTGCACGGGCAGGAGTTCGCGGTAGCGCCACAGGTCTTTGCCCCGCGTGGCGAGCCGCTGGATGAGGTGCGGCCCGATGTCGGCGTAATCGTAGCGCGCCTCCAGCCATTCGCTCCGGCAGTTGGGGCAACCGGAAACGCTGGGGGTGAACGGCAAAGTATGGCCGCAATCAACGCAGACAAGTTGGCAGTTAGAGGTCATGGAGGTTAGAGGTGGGAAGTTGGAGGCTGGAAGTTGGAGGTTGGAGGCGACTTGTGTAACCGGGCGCTTCCAATTTCCAACCTCCAACTTCCAAAAGATTATCGGCTGGTCTCCGCCATTGCTTCAGGCGCGGGCGTTGCGCCGTTCTTGGGTTCGGGCAGGTGCAATTTCTTGAGCGCCTTGAGCAAATCGGATTCGAGAATAGGCTTGGTGAGATAGTCCGCCGCGCCTAGTTTGAAGGCGCGCTCCGGGTCGCTGGCGATCGTGCACATGATGACCGGGATGTTGCGGACGCTGGCGCTCTGCTTCAGTTCGCCTAGCACCTGCCAGCCGTCTTTAGCGGGCATGAGCACGTCGAGCAGGATGACGAGGGGGCGGATTTCCATGACGCGCGCGAGCGCGTCCACGCTCTTGATCACCCCCACCACTTTGTAGCCGTGCGGCTCCAGATAGCGGCGATACAATTGGAGCACCCCCTGATCGTCGTCCACGCACAGAATGACAGCGTTCCCCGCCGCGACTTCGGCTTCCGTGCGCGTGTCCTGCAGTTCCGGGCGGTTGAGAGGCAGGATGAAGCTGAAGGTGGAGCCGACGCCGACTTCACTCTCGACCCAGATGCGCCCGCCGTGCAGGTCAACGAGTTGGCGGGTGATGTTAAGCCCGAGGCCGGTGCCGCCCACCTTGCGCGTCGCCGACGAGTCCACTTGGGAGAACGGCTCAAAGAGTTTCTTCAAATCGTCGGGGGCGATGCCGTGCCCGGTATCCACGACGCTGACTTGCACAAACGGCTCGGTCTTGCCGCTCACCGGACTGAGGGTCTGCACGACCTCGGCGCGCAGGGTGATACTGCCCTGCTCGGTGAACTTGGAAGCGTTGGAGAGCAGATTGAGCATCACCTGCCGCACGCGAATCTGGTCGGCGCGCACGGGCGGCAGATTGGGCGCCACGTCTTCGAGCAGGACAATCGTCTTGTCTTTCACGAGGCCGATGGCGGTGGACATGACGCCCTTGATGATGTCGCGCAAGTCCACCTCGTCCAGCACCAATTCCATCTTCCCGGCTTCGATGCGGGCCAGGTCGAGGATGTCGTTGATGAGGCCGAGCAGGTGCTGGCCGGAGTTATAAATGGAAGTCAGGTCTTGCGATTGCAAGTCGGTGAGCGGGCCGTCTATGCCTTTGAGGATGACGCGCGAAAAGCCGATGATGGAGTTGAGCGGCGTCCGCAGTTCGTGGCTCATGTTCGCCAGGAATTGGCTCTTGAGGCGATCCACTTCGGCCAGGCGTTCCGCCGTTTCGCGCTGGATCGTGTACAGGCGCGCAGTCTGCAAGGCGGCGGTAAGGGTCGTCATCATGCCTTGCATCAAATTGAGATCGTCCTGATCCAGGCCGCGCTCGCCCGCGCTCCCGGTGTGCCAGACCTCGACGACGCCTTCGACCTCGCCGCCATAAATGAGCGGGTGAGCCATGGACTCGGTGAGACGCTTGCCCTTCTCGCTGAGGGGCGTAATCGCGCCCTGAAAAGTCTGGATCACGCCCAGCAGGTCGGGGCGGGCGGTAACGCGGAAACTCTGGCGGGCCGCCTCGCGCTCCGGGGCGGGCACTTCCGCCCCGTCAAATTTAACGAGGTGCGGAGTCAACGTGTAGGCCGCCGGTTCCCAGCGGGAGACAATAACGGCCTCGGGGCGATAGGTCTCGAAGAGTTCGTCCACCAGCACTTGCATTAATTCCGCCTCGTCGAGGGCGTTTCGATTCATGGCTTGCGTGGCGCGAGCCAGCGCCTCGGCGTTGCGGCGTTGGAGGCCCGTCTGCGAGTAGAGCCGCGCGTTTTCGAGCGCCACCGTCACTTGCGCCGAGATGGATTCGACGAGCGGAATCTGATCGCGGGTGAGCGCGCCGGGCGTGGGATGGGTGTAGGCCAGCACGCCGCTCAACGCGCCGCGCTGAGTGCGGAGTGGCACGGAGATGACGGAACGCGCCGGTTCTTCGGCGACGTGCGCCTCGGCGGTGTACCAGCGGTTGTCCTGCCGGGTATCGGTGACGCACGCGGCTTGCTTGTGCTCGATGACCCACTGCTCCAACCCCCGGTGCAGAAGGGTGTTGCCGAAGTCGCGGGCTTCAATCTCGGTGAACTGATCTAACCCCGGCACGGTGGCGCGAAAAAGCGTGTCCGCTTCGGTCTCGCCGAGGAGGAGCACGTAGGCGTTCTGCGCGCCGAGGCGCGGGGCGAATTGCAAAACGGCGTTGAGTTGCGTGTTGATGTCGAGCGTTTGCGTGAGGGCGGCCAGCACGTCGTTGAGCAGGGCCAGGCGGTCGCGCTCGCGGTTGATTTGCTCGATGAGGTTGTTGTTGACGATGATGGCCGCCAGCGTGCCGGCCAGGGTGGAGAGCAATTGCACGTCCGAGGCGTCGAAGGCGTTGAGGCGCGGGCTTTCCACGTTCAGCACGCCGATGACGCGCTCGCCGAGGGCCAGCGGCACGGCCAGTTCCGAGACGGTGCGCGTGTCCCATGCCACGTAGTCGGGGATCTGGCGCACGTCGCCGATGAGGGTGGGCTGATTGTTTTGCGCGGTGCGCCCGATGAGGCCGCGCCCGACGGGCATGGCGAGGCGGGCGGCCAACTCGGCCGGGAAGCCGACTGAGGCGCGGATGCGGAGGGTTTGCGTTTCACCGTCGAGCAGGAGGATGGCGATGTTGGCGTCGGGGAGGACGCGCCCGAGGGCTTGCGCGGCGCTCTGGAGGGCTTCCGTTAAATTCGCGGCGGCGGCGGCGGCGCGGGTGACTTCGTAGAGCAGGGTGCGTTTGGTGAGTTGGTCGCGGGTGGCGTTGAAGAGCCGCGCGTTTTCGAGGGCGAGGGCGAGTTGATCGGTGACGGCCTGCACGAGGGCCAGATCGTCTTCGGACCAAATGCCGCCGTTCTCGTCGAAGAAATCCAGCGCGCCGATGGTCTGGTCTTGCAATTGGATGGGGACGGCGAGGACGCGTCCGGCGCGTTTGGTTTCGTCGGCGACGAGCGGACTGGTGTGCTGGTCGTCGTAGTAGATGAGTTCGCCGCGCTCGATGGCGATGCGGATTTCGTCGGTGGCGAACTCGCCGACTTCGATGAGGCCCTGGGCATCGTCCACGTAGCCCCAGGCTTGCCCGGCTTGTTTGTCGAGGAGCGTGTGCCATTCGGTGACGGTGAGGCGCAGGTCAGGTTCGGCGGCCAGTGGGAGCGGCGGAACGGCGGGGGTTTCAGTTTCCGGTTCGAGGAAGGGCGGCACGTCCTCGGCGAAGGGGACGAGTTCCGGTTCGATTTCCGGCGCGAGGGGTTCAACAGTGATGGGGTAATTGGATGATGGGATGATTTCCGGCGCGAGAGGTTCGGGGGGAACGCTCGGGGTCACGTCTACCGCGCG
>Ga0315281_10012671_pt1 | contig 11466 bp, 13 predicted proteins | sample YL17G07_0_MG_FD_204540 | JGI IMG/M metagenome (GOLD analysis project Ga0315281, IMG submission 204540) | Sediment microbial communities from Yellowstone Lake, YNP, Wyoming, USA - YL17G07_0 | ecosystem: Environmental > Aquatic > Freshwater > Lake > Sediment | place: USA: Wyoming | collected... | reverse complement strand
TGTCGATCATATCACCGATGCGATCCGAATGCGATCAGTTCGGCAACAGCCCCGCAGAATGGTGTGCATCTTTGACATGGGTCTCAGCCGGGAGAATCCAGACCGTCGTGAGTGGCCCCCGGCCACCAGCCTAGAACCAGCGGCGCCAGCGGAACCACGCGAGCAGGCCCGCGGCGATGATCCCCATCGCGGCGAGCATGCCAAAGTATCCGAAGCGGACGCCGTACTCCGGCACGTTCTCGAAGTTCGTTCCGTAGATCCCGGCCAGCAGGGTCAGCGGCAGGAAGATCACGGTGACGACCGCCAGCGTCTTCATGACCTCGTTGATGCGGTTGTTGACCGATGACAGATAGGTGTTTAGCGTGCCATCCGCGAGATCGCGGACGCTTTCGATCATCTCTTCGACGCGGACCGTGTGGTCGTAGACGTCGCGGAAGTACAGGAGCGCCTCGGAGGTGATGATCGCTCCGTATTCTCCGCGAGAGAACCGATTGGCGACGTCGCGCTGCGGCAAGATCGAGCGCTTGAGGCGCTGTGCGTTGCGTTTCAGGAGCAACACCTCCTCCAGGACCTCGCGATCGGGTCTCACCAGCACCAGCTCCTCGATCATGGCGATCCGCTCATCGATGCGCTCGACGATCGGGTGGAAGTCATCGACAACGACGTCGAATAGTGCGTGGGCGAGGAACGCGGCGCCGCGGTCGAGCACGAGTGAGTGCGCCTCAGCGCGCCGCCGCACCTCATCGACGGCGCGGACGTGCGAGCGGTGGAGCGAGACGACGTAGTTGGCGCCGACGTACAGGTTGAGTTCGTTCGTCGTCAGCCGCTTTGTCTCATCGTCGTAGAGGACGTTGTGGATGATGACGAAGAGATAGGCGCCGTAGTCGTCGATCTTCGGCGGGTCGATCAACGTGTTGTAGCAGTCATCGATGGTAAGCGGGTGGAACCCGAACACGTCGCGAAGCAGCGGTTCTCCGCCCTCGCGGCCATCGGCGAGGATGTCGACCCAGAGGAGCCCGTCCTGTTCGCCGAGCGCCTGCGCGAGGTCCTCGAGCGGCAGATCCAGCCGAATCTCCCCAGCGGCGTTGCGATAGCAGGAGGACATGCTCGTCGCGCCGTTCATGATCGTCAGGGTACTGTAGGCCGAGAGCTGGCGGGGTGGGGCGCTGACTTCTTCGCCGGAGCGAGGCGGGCGGCCAACGAGATTCGGGGCGCCCAGTTTGTGCGACTTAGGCATGGCGCCACCATCGGAGTTCTTAGTGTGCCCTTCGCGAGATCCCGAGGCTCGCCTCGCGCCCGCGATCCCGTAACGGTCAGATCGCCGGTGTGCCGGGCTCCAACCCCATCATGATCCGCCCTACAATCTCATAGTTCGACGACGCCACGATGAAGTGCTGCGTAATCGCGTGCATGTCCCGCATGCACCGCTGCAGCGCGCTCGTCTCGTAGTTCGAAGTGCCGCCGCCGAGCCGGTAACAGATCTCGACCGCCTGGGCCGCACTATCCGTGGCGAACGTGCCCGCCAGCCGCACGCGACCGCGGAGCGCCATCGACACTTCTTCGCCGCACTCGACCGTTGCCACCAATTCGTCAACCGTGTTGTACAGTAATGCGCTTCCGCCCCTTAGCAACCCCTCCGCGCGTCCCAGCTCATATTGTGCGAGTGGCCTCTCGCGTAGCGTCGTCGCGCTGCCGAGTGGCACCTTCCCTTCCGCCAGGGCGGTAATCTCCTCGATTGCTCTCCGCGCGATCCCCAGCGCCACGGGCACTAGCGTGATGCTGAACAGGGTGAATTGTGGAATGGCGAACACCGCACCCGTGAGAACCGGCGCGTCGCTCATCGGCGCCGCGGAGCGTTCCGCCGGCACAAAGACGCCATCCGCGACGACATCGTTGCTGCCCGTCCCACGCAGCCCAGCCACGTGCCACGTGTCGAGTATCTGCACGTCCGACGTGCGCACGTAGGCGACGCGGTACTCCGGCCTTCCGCCCGTGATCCGAGGTTGCGCACCGTCGAATACGAGCCCGCCCAGCGCGATCCAGCCGGCATAGTGGGAGCCGCTGGCATACGCCCAGCGACCGGTCACGCGATAGCCGCCCTCCACCGGCGTGAACCGCCCTGCGGGCGACGCGACGCCCGCCAGCGGCACGCCGGGGCGATAGATCTCTCGTGCAACCTCATGCGTGAGGCACCGCACCGGCCCGATGCCGTTGCCGATAACAACGCACCACCCCGTTGATCCGTCGGCCGCGGACACTTCCTCGACGGCACGAAACGACGTTGCAAGGTCCAGCTCAAGCCCGCCGTACGCCGCCGGCCGAGAGAGATCGAAGAACCCGCGTTCGCTCAGCAGTCGCACGAGGCCGTCAGGCAGATGTCCCAGCCGCTCGCTCTCCGCGCTGTACGAGTCGATCTCCTGGCGCAATCCACGCGCCACGTCGACCATGTCCGTCGCCGCGATCGTCATCGTTCACCTCCGCGTATGACAGGCCTTCACACCACGGGCGGCCTCGCGTCAAGCCTGTCTCAGGCGGGACGTTGCGCGATCGCTCCGTCGTGCCATTCGGGATCGGCTTCGAGTAGCGCGCGGAACTTCTGGTACTCCTCGCCCTGAGCTGGATCGGCGGCGTTGTCACGATACGCCTTTTCGTCCTCGAAGACGGCGATGCCCCAAACGTTGCCCGCGGTATCTTCGCTCAGGAGATAGGCCGTGACCATTCCCTTTGGGCGCCGCGGATTGCCCATCATCACCTGGTGTAGCTCCGCCGCCTTGCCAGCCTTCGGGCGCATCTTGAATACACTGCCGAACATGGGTCCACCTCCTCAGGAACGCATCGTGAAAACGATTAGACAAGAATAGCAGCCGGCTGGGCTGCGAGCACACGGCGACGGCTTCAAACCATAGAAGTCCGTCCGCGGACCCATCGCTATGACCACATGTTGTGGGCACCCCCGGCAGGATTCGAACCTGCGACCATCGGATTAGAAGTCCGCTCGGCCATTTTGGGGTCTGTCAGACAACGTCTGAATCTGAGGAAGGTCGAACGCTGCGTGCAACACCAACTAATCCGGTGCTCATGCCCGCAGGGCATCTGACGAGGGGATTATACGAACGTGACCGCGAGACATCCAATCGAAGCTATCGATCGGTCCGGTGTCGCGTGATCGGTCATTCCCGCCACCGCGCTCTGGGGGTTCGACGAAGCGACGGGGACGCTCACCGAGCTACACGAGAAGGTACAGACAGACCACAGCACCGACCACTCTCCGTCGACGCGGGGCAGGAGGCTACGCGTCGCGCAGGCCGGCGCGGATCTGCGCCGCATGCTCGGCCAGGTGCTCCACGGGCTTCTGAAACATGCCGGCAAGGGTCATTGTTTCGCCCATGCGCGTGGCGGACATGCGCAGCGTTTCGTCGTCAAACGATTCCAGCACGGACAGGAGCCTTTGCGCGCCGCTGTCAAAGTCGGCGAGCACGGTCGCGGGCGTCGCCTTCCGCGATGCGATGCGGACCCGCCACTCGCCCATCTTGTACAGGACCGGTCGCAGGAAGGCGGGGGGATTCAGCGCCTTTCCGCCCTTTGCCTTTGCTGTCTCGCCGGCCAGGAACGCCGTAGCCGACGCCAGGTGCCACGCGAGTTGACCGCAGGTATACGCGGGGATTCCGCTCTTCGTCTTCCATCCCTCGTCGCCAATCTCCCCCACGAGCGTCCTGAACTCGGGCGCCATCGCCTCGATCGCGCCGCGGATTGCGGCGCGGTCTGGTGCCACTGTCGTGTCCATGGCGTCACTCCTTGCTTGCGTGCCCGCGCGAGGCTCTCACGAACCGACTTCCACAGCGGCGGTTCGGCCTCTCGGGTGGCGGCCTCGTTCGTTGCCTGACTATACCGGAGGGGCGGTCTCAGGTGATCAGCGGCCGCACTCGCGACCGAAGAGTATGGATTCATCGCGCGGGTAGGCGCCGCCGGCAAAACACAGATTGTTGTGCGAGACCACCCGCAGCCCGAGGAAGCCGGCCGGCGCAAGCACCACAACGGCGACCAGCACGGTGAAGAGCAGATTCGCTCTGAAGTGCCGCGACAGCGCGAATGCCGCGAACAACGGGACGACGATCCAGGCTCCGAGCAGAAACCAGGTGAGCACTAGGTAGTGCGTATCGTCGTCCGAGAACCAGATCCACTCGACGTAGAACAAGAGAAGCGCGCCGCCGACGGCTAACCCGATGAGCGCGGCAATGGCGCCCACAAGTGCCGACCGGAAATACGGATTCAAGAGTGGTTCAGGTCTAAGATGGCGAGCGCATTGCGTTGCCGCAACCAGACGACTCCGAGAGCGCAGAGGCCGATCGTTACCAGTGTGATACTGGATGCCGCGAGAACCTTATCGATTTGACTAAGTGGGGGTCCGTCCTCGAACCCGAGCCGCACGCCGCTTCCATATGTGACGGCGAACAGCGTAGCGCCGAGCAGCAGGGCCAGGCCAGCGGCGAAAAGCCCACGTGCCACAATCGTCACGACTCCGAGAAGCGCGATGCCAACAAAGAACAAGGGGAGGACTGTGAGTAATCCGGCGATTGACACACCGGCTGCGATCCGCTCATACCTCGTCGCGGCATCCGAGGTCGGCGCAATCCAGTTCCGCATGATCAGCCCGGATGTCATTAGTACTATGGCGATCCCATGTACCGCCAGCCGGATCCACCAAGGGACGGCAGCACCGAGCAACTTGTCATCCCACGCGACATCACTTCCCCAGAACACAAGGAATGCGAGGGCCCCAAGGATCAGCGCACATGCGCCCAGTGTCGCCCTCACCTTTGTGGCTCCCCTAGTGTCTCGTGGGCCGTTCTCTCGCGGCTGGTCATCACGGCGAACAACACGCCGAATAGCAGCCAGGCGACGCCGGTGACGGCAGCTCCGCCGCGGTCGAAACTCAAGTTCAGCCCAAGCGCAGCGCCACTTAATAGAAGACCAGGCCAGCGGCCGAGCTGAGCGGTCACGACCAGCGCTGCCCCGAGCGCGCAACTCGCCAGCACATACACTAGTAAGCCGGCCGCAAACACAAGAAAAAACGGCTCGGCAACGCAGTGCTCGACCGAGTTCCCGATGCCGCCCGCCGCCACGCCGACGGCCGCGGCAAGGCTGAACCAACGAGGTGCGCCGCGCAACAACGAGAACAAGGAGCCGAGCGCCACTGCTGCCGCGATCGTGGCGAGGGCAAACATCGCATCGTTGTAGAAGTCGGCGGATGTCGAACAGTCGCTGGAAGCACCGTCATCCCAGAAGCGGCGCGAGAGCTCCCACGCCAGCCACGCGATCCCGCTGAGGATCGATGCTCCGACCGCGAGCGAGCGTGCAGAGACGCCAGGCCCCGATGGTTGACGGGTCATGAACACGCCGAGCGCTCTACCGCCGCGACCTCCATCGCCTGTTTGAATCGAGCCTGCTGCCTGCGGGCATTCATCCGCATGAATCGACAGAAGAACGCAGCAAAGAATCGCCCACCGACAAAGGTTGGCAGAATCTCCATGGACCACGTGTACAGCGTGCCTTCGGCGTGAGAGTCGAAGGTGTGTGTCGCGACGCCTTTCACCGGCCTGGACGGCCGCACCGACTCGATGACCATCCGTCGGCCTTCCTCCCACACCAGAACCCGGGTCACCGTGGTGATCCGCAGACCGAACATGCGTACCTTCACCGTGTTAACGGTGCCGACGGCCATCGGCACGGTGTCGGGCACGTACGACACGACCGCTGGGTCGATGATCGTGGCGGTCTCGGGGTTTCCGAGATAGGCGAAGGCGTCTGAGGGTGGCGCCTTGATCACGATCGACTCGCTGAAACGAGCCGCCCGACGACTTTGGTCCCCAGTTGCCATCAGGCAGCTCCAATCAGGACGCAGGTGAGACGGTCGACGGGTTCGTTCTGCTTCACGTCCTCCATCGCCATCGCGTGACCACATTGCCTTCCGACGTGACCTCATTCTCGGCCCGGGCACATGCTCGGGCCGAGAATAGTCTCGCTGGTCGCGCGGTTAGAAGTCGACGTTGATGCAGCCGAGCTTGGGCCCCGCTGCGCCAGCTGCGTCCGTCCCGTGGTCATGCACAACCACTGCGTTCGCGCCATCCGGCCGGAAGCCAAAGTCGACGACAGCCTGCGCCTGGCCGTGGCCGGCCGCGTTCGTCGTGAAGTCGAGCCACACTTCGTTGGCCGCGGTAGCGGGACCCGCCGGATCGTTGCGGTAGTGTCCGCCAGCCTTGCCGGTCTCGCACGCCACCACATGCACGTGGGCGCCGAAACTGCGGTTCGGCGCCAAGCCGCTGACGTGGAGCATGACGATCGACTTGCCGCTCGGCGTTGTTACAGAATGGACGCTCGCCGCTCCGCCCTGAGTCGGGTTCGCGGAGCCGTTCCCATAAGGATCGGCGAACACGACGAGCGGTCCATCTGCGTCGACCACCTTCGCCCCGCCCGCTGAGACCACGGCCACAGCCGCCAGCACAGCGATACCCGCGATGAACGCCCCGGCCGCGAACAGCGCGCTTCGACCGAATCTGCGATCAGACATAGACCTACCCTCTCGGAACCGATGCGGGGTTTCAGCTTTCGGGGCATTCTACACCGGACTCGTGTCTTGGGCATCGCTCGGGGCGGTGAAGGCCCGAACTTGACGTGCTGGTGGCGCCGTTCCGCCTGCTTCGGTCTGCGCTGCTGCCCAGGGGTGCAAGCAAACGCAAACGCCAAGCGCGATTTTCACCATAAGCGCGCGGTGCCGAAGGCGCCATCACCATTCCGCTCGTGCTGGCCCTGCCGATCTAGACTTCCACTCGCGATTCAAGGCTTGTCCGGAAATCCGCTGAAATAAGCGGAGGTCGCTTGAGCTGAGGCGCGGGCTTACGACCATCGGACTGGTAATCCGGTGCTCGACCCGGAAGAAGGACGGCAGATGGCGCCGTCACTTTAGGATCGAGATGCGCCAGCAGAGCGGGGGATTCGCCTTGCCTGGCGGTCACACAACACTAGTCCGGTGCTCGCGAATCAATCCGGTGCTCGGTATAAGCGCGCTAGTCGGGCGAGTACGAGCGAGTTTTGAATCTGTGGCACCCCCGGCAGGATTCGAACCTGCGACCGTCGGATTAGAAGGCTCGCGTCCGCCTACTCATGTCCAACAGTCAGCGCTGAATCTGGGCAAGGGCGCTACCCGCGCGCAGCACGGACGAGTCTCCTAGTCATGCCTGCACGGCATCTGACCACGAGATTGTAGAGAGTGCTCCGTCGCCCGTCCAATCGAAGTTTTCGATCAACCTGACTCTAGTTGATCGAACGCGGTCCACCTCTCCACGGCGAGCTGAGCATCGAGTGCTCCTCGGCGTTGGAACGCGCGTGGCTTGATCCGAAGCTGGCGCCGTGCGCTAAGTCGCTCACGTAAACGGTCATTCCTTCATACCGAGACCAACGTCTATAGTTCCCCAGAGCCGCGCCGCGGTTCTGGAGGCCATTGGACCGAGATGAACTGATCTCGCTGTCCGAGGCCGCCGTTGAGTTTGGGCTCAGTGCCGGGCACCTCCGCCTGCTAGTCGGTCGAGGGGAAATAGAGGGCCGCAAAATTGGACGGTACTGGGTCACGACGCGACGGGCGGTCTCAGCCTATGTGAGGGATTCCGGCAAACGCAGCAAGGATCCCTGGAAACACAAGCGTTGACTAGTACATGCGGGATCGCATAAAGTAACCCTCACCAGCGCGTGGGGGTGCATCGTGTTTCTCAAGATCAGCCTCGGAATCATCACCGTTGCGGCCCTCCTCTTCATCGGCACCTGCGTGGTAGTCATCGCCGCGCTGCACAAGGCAACGAGCAGCGGCGTCGCTGGTCAGGCCGGCGACAAACCGATCATCCTACAGGTCACGGGCGCGCCGGGCGCCACTTGCTCGGTCGAGCGACTCGAAGCCGTTGGCCTGACTCTTACGGGCGCCACGACCACCTGCACTGTCCCCGGCACGATCGTCCTCGCCGGCGCCCACACCTACATCGGAAGTCGACTGACAGCGACCGTGCGGCAGACATCCGCGGCTGCTCTCACGCTGAAGGTCACTGGCTGTGGCGGCAACCTAACCAAAGGCGCGACAAAGCACATCGACGACACGGCGACGGTCGGCTGTGACTGACCGTGCGTTCTACGCCAAGTTCAAATCCGTGGCGGAACGGCACCGCGACTGAGCGCGCCGGCGCCCTACTTCGCGCAACCGAGAGCTGCGGCAGCGTCAGTTGAAAGCCTCACGTCGCCAGCGCCACCCAGATCGGCTTGTTCACTGAACAAGCCCGTCCTGTTGCTCGCATCGCAGACCTCCGAAGAGGTCAGCGTGGCGGCCCTGACGAGTTCAACGAGCTTCAATTCAGCGAAAGCCTTCCGAGCGTTGAAGTCGCTGAGTGTTGTCGCCTGTATGCGTGCGAGAAGAAGCCCGGAGGCTTTTCCCCTGACGATGCAGACGTTCTTGCTCTCCCAGTAGATCGTGCCCTCGCCGAAGTATTGCGGCGCATGACAGGCCCCGTTCGGGTCGGCCGTCTCGCTACCGGCGGCGATCGGTATCGCCGCGGGAGAAACGGGGGTGACAGTTAGTGCGACGGTCGGCCTAACGGTTGCGGTCGAGTTTTCCGACTTTGACGCTGTAGAGCGGCTGCACGCGACGATGGACAGACTGACAGCGGCGGCGATGCACATCGTCTTCATTCGTCAACCTTCAATTAGCGACGCCTTGAACGGGCCTTCAGTTGACTGAGCGCGTTCCAAGTCGCCGCATCCACCGGGATCCAGTCATTGAAGAACGTCGCGTGCTCTTCGTTGGCGAGGCTGACGGTCGACAGGAAGCGCATCTCGCCGACCTTCGGATCCTCCCACACAACCGGGTAGGTCCAGCGCACCTTGGAGTCCCGGGCTTCCGTCCGGTTCCAGACATCGATGAGGCGTCCTAGGAAGAGGGGGTCTCCTTTGAGGAACTCGCCGATTACCTCCTGGAAATACGGCGCCGGACTGTCGATCGAGAACGGCTCCGGCCTGTTGGCCTTGAACATCGAGATGAGCACGCCCACGCACTCGTCCCAGTTCTTCACCCGGTCGCCGAACTGATTAGCGCTCGCAACCGCGAGCAAGTTCAGTTGCGCCCGCGTGCGCGTCTTCCGCTCGCGTTGGTAGTCAATGCCCCAAAGGGCTTGAATCGCCTTGTTCGCCGCAACAACTTCGAGCGCGTCGTTCACGACGAACTCTGGCCAGGGTACGGTCTCGACCGCTGAGGCGAGTTCTTCCAGGGTGTAGTGGAAGTGGCGGTCGTATTCGCCGTCGAAGATGGTCCGGCGCGGGGCGTAGCCGGCCGACTCGCGCATCTTGTTCGCCTCGGCGTTGGGCATCTTCAGAGCAGCGATCAGTGCCTCGATGCGATCGCGTGAGGGTCGCGTTCGCCGCATCTCATAGCCGCGGATCGTCTCGCCGGAGACGCCCGACTGCTTACCGAGCTCTGCTTGTGTGATGCCTACGCGGGTCCGGGCTTCGCGGAGTACCGAGCGCCATTCCTCTGTCATGATCGAATCCTAGTCGCCGAGCTTGACGGAATGAAGTCTCTAAGCGGTAGTTATCTTACCGCTCAGCGCATTGTCGTCCCCCTCGGAACATGGGACTCTGCGCAGACGGCGGATCGCCGATAGTCGGCGATCCGCCCTGGCGACGTTGCATGGAGTATCAACACGTCACACTCCGGGTAAGGAAATTTCATATGCGCTGGCGCTCCTCGTTGTCCCGCCCTCTACACGTAACGACATTGGTCGTCGTTCTTTCTACGCTTTCGTTGCTTCACGGGACCACCGATAGTGCAAGAGCCTCCGTGAGCAAGCCTTCATCGGTCGCTTCCACCAGTGCTGCTGACCCAGCCGGTTCGATCCGCGGCGGTGGGATCGGCGACATGCGCAGTCAGTCCGCCGCCGCTTCAACGCAGACGTGGTCTATCGTTCCCACTCCAAGCCCGGGCTTTGGCGCCACCCTCTTGGCCGTCTCTTGCGTTACCTCGACGTGGTGCGTGGCGGTTGGTGGCAGCGACTCGACGCTGATTGAAATGTTCGACGGGACCAGCTGGTTGGTCGCACCCAGCCCTGGTCTCCAGGGCTGGGTTCTGGAAAGTGTGTCTTGTGCGAGTCAAACAATGTGTGTGGCAGTCGGTAGTACTCCCACTGGTTCTCAACCGCTCATCGAAACTTATGACGGCGTGACTTGGTCGCTGTCAACGCCGGCACCGAGCCCCGCGGGCGCGGTTTCGTATCTTGTTGGCGTTTCCTGCGCGAGTAGTTCGTGGTGCATGGCTGTTGGGGAACTCTTCACGAGTTGTGGCGTGGGGTGCGGAACGTCAGGACCGTTAGTCGAGACGTACGACGGAAGTGGCTGGTCAGTTGCCCCCAGCGCGAACGATCCAGGAGGTGCCCAACTTCTTGGCGTCTCGTGCACCGATCGGACGTTTTGCGTTGTCGTCGGGCTGTACGTTACGGGCTCGGTTGGGGATTCACAAGCTCAGCGTCTGATCGAGACCTACGACGGCACCGGTTGGTCGGTCGAGCCCATACCGTACAGCTACTACCCCGTTCACGCTTTCGATCTTGCGGCGATCTCTTGTACGAGCCGTACGTACTGCATGGCGCTGGGGTCGGCTGCACACACGAATTCGTACGGCGTCGTGTTGGACTATGTCCCCCTGATCGAGATCTACGACGGCACTCATTGGTCGCTCGGACCGAGTCCGGCTCAGCCCTCTGATAACGGAGGCGCCTTCTGCGCCCTCTTTTTCTGCGGTGTCTCGTGCTCCAGCCCTTCGTTCTGCGCTGTGGCGGATACGTACAATACTAGCACTGGGGATTTCCGAGGGGTCGTGTACACGTACGACGGCACCAATTGGTCGGGCGGCAACGACCCAGGTGTCTACGGTTTTCTCTTCGGTGTTTCGTGCGTGGGTATGTCCTTCTGCGCCGCAGTGGGGGATCAGTATGACCCGAATACCATGTTATCTAGCACCTTGGTGTACCAAACGTCCGCCGCGCCGCCTAGCGGGCCAGACTTAGGACTGTCCTCTATCGTCGCTGCACCATCTCCTTCAGTGGCCGATTGTTCTCGTCCGGTTCTCCCCACTGTAACAGTGACGCTTGTGGATTCCGCCAATCGCCCCTGGCTGCAACCAGCCACGGTGTCGTTGGTGCATGATCCCGCCATCCAAGTCACGGAGGGAGACGTCATCACATCATCGACCGGCTCGGCGGCGTTCCATGTTTGCACGAGCCAGCCGGGACTACAGCTCTTCTCTGCTCTGGTTAATGGACAGCCTCTGGGCCTCGGTCTGAAGTACGCGAGCATCCAGTTCGATCTGAGCCTCCCCCACTTTTCCGGACACCTAGACTGTGGCGAGAGAGTCGCCCAGAAAGGAGTCCAGGATGGCTA
>Ga0315281_10012670_pt1 | contig 11467 bp, 8 predicted proteins | sample YL17G07_0_MG_FD_204540 | JGI IMG/M metagenome (GOLD analysis project Ga0315281, IMG submission 204540) | Sediment microbial communities from Yellowstone Lake, YNP, Wyoming, USA - YL17G07_0 | ecosystem: Environmental > Aquatic > Freshwater > Lake > Sediment | place: USA: Wyoming | collected... | reverse complement strand
GAGGCGGTGACGCCCACGCGCGCCGTTTATGCCGCCCTGCTGACGCCACAAGGCCGCTACCTGCACGATTTCTTCATGCTCGAGATCGCCGGCGCCATTGCCCTCGATTGCGAGGCCCCGCGCCGCGCCGATCTCCTATCCCGCCTAACCCGCTATCGCTTGCGGGCCAAGGTCACGCTTGCCGATGGCTCCGACCACTGGACCGTGGCGCTGATTTTCGGTCCGGGCGCCGCCGAAGCTTTCCAGCTTGCCGGCGGTCCGGGCGCTGTCCAGGGACGCAACGGCGGTGTCGTCTATATCGATCCCCGTCGCCCCGCGCTCGGCCTGCGCGCCATGCTGCCGCGCGGGGGCGCGACGGCCGCCCTGGCCGGGCTCGGTTTGCGGCCCGGCAGCCTTGAGGACTACGAGCGCCTACGCCTGTCGTTGGGAGTCCCCGACGGTAGCCGCGACCTGCCGGTCGAAAAGGCGATCCTGCTCGAAAACGGTTTCGACGCGTTGAACGGCATCGGTTGGGACAAGGGCTGCTATGTCGGTCAGGAATTGACCGCCCGAACGCGCTATCGCGGCCTGGTGCGAAAGCGTCTTTTGCCGGTTACCATCGAGGGCCCGGTGCCGGCCTGGGGCACACCGGTGACCTGTGGCGGCGCCGAGGCGGGCGAGATGCGCACGGCCATGCCTGGGATCGGGCTTGCCATGCTGCGGCTTGAGTTTCTAGAATCGTCCGCCGCCGGCGAACTGCGTGCCGATGGAGCCTTGCTGACGCCTGTCGCGACCTCAGCCCCCTGTTGTCTGAACTTGCCCTCCACCTGATTTTGCCCCCACCTGATTTTGCCCCCACCTGATTTTGTCGAGGAGAAGAAACAATGACCCGCGCCCGTTTGCGTGATCTCGGCATTGTGGTGGGCAGCCTGCCGCCCGGAAAATGGAACGCCATCACCGATGTGCCCGGCGTGCGCGTCGGCCACGCCACGCTGATCCGCGACGAGCCGACCGTGGTCCGCACCGGCGTCACCGCCATCTGGCCGCGTGGGCCCGAGATCTGGCGCGATTACGCCTACGCCGCCTATCACTCCTTCAATGGTTACGGCGAGATGACCGGCGTCGTCTGGTTGGACGAACAGGGTCTGCTCGGCGCGCCTATCGCCATTACCAACACCCACTGCGTCGGCGTGGTGCGCGATGCCATCTGCGCCTATGCGGTGCGTGAGCGCATCGACACGGCCTTCCATCTGCCGGTGGTGGCGGAGACCTATGACGGCCGCCTTAGCGACGCCGAGAGCTTTCCGGTGACGCGGGAACTGGCCTTCGCCGCCCTCGACGCCGCCGCGAGCGGTCCCGTGGCCGAAGGCAATGTTGGCGGCGGCACCGGCATGATGTGCCATCAGTTCAAGGGCGGCATCGGCTCGGCCTCGCGCCTGGCGACGACCAAGGCCGGCGTCTTTACCGTCGGCGCCCTGGTACAGGCTAATTATGGCGCGCGCGAGCTGCTGCGCGTCGATGGCGTACCGGTGGGACGCGAGATCGGCCCCGACGTGGTGCCCCTTCCTGCCGGCCCCTCGGGGGCCGACGGCGGTTCCATCATCGTCGTCATCGCCACCGATGCGCCGTTGTTGCCGATCCAATGCCGACGTTTGGCACGGCGGGCCACCACCGGCCTCGCTTGGGTCGGTGGCATCGGCGCCAACGGTTCGGGCGATATCTTCCTCGCCTTCAGCACCGGCAACCATGTGCCTCACGATCTACCCGTGACCGAGGCCCGCTCGCTCGCCCCCGAGCAGATGACCCCGCTTTTTCAGGCCGCGGCGGAAGCAACCGAGGAAGCGATCTTGAATGCCCTCACCGCCGCCGAGACGATGGTGGGCTATCGCGGCTTCACGGCGCACGCCTTGCCGCTCGATCGTCTGCAAGAGGTAATGAAGCGCTACCGCCCGGCCTCAGGCACTAAGCGCGGCTGAGATTTCGGCGAGACGCCGAAACGGCGTCTGCTCCGCGACCAGCGACAACTCGCCCACCCGGCGCAAACCCTCGCGCCCGAAGCGGTCGCGGACCGCTTCTTTCAGCCATCGTTCCGCCTGCTGGTGCCGCCGGGCGGCCAGCCGGCCGTCCCCGGCCAGCCAACCCCAGTGATCGCCAATGGCGCCGCTCAGCCTGTCCAGGTTGAGGCCCCGCGCCGCCGAGACCGTCAGCACCGGCACCCGCCAGCCAGCCGCGGCCGCGGCCGCCAGATCGAGCGCGGCCGTGAAGTCGGCGGCGGCGCGTTGGGCAGCCTCGGTCATGTCGGCCTTGGTCACCACGGCGATGTCGGGAATCTCGGCGATGCCGGCCTTCATGAATTGCAAACTGTCGCCCGAGCCGGGTTGCAGGCACAAGACGATCGTATCGGCCGTGTCGGCGACTTCGGCCTCCGATTGGCCAACGCCTACCGTCTCCACCACCACCAGATCGTAGATCGCTCGCATCAGCACCACGGCGGCGGCGGTCTGCTCGGCCAGACCGCCGAGGCGGTCCCGCGCCGCCATCGAGCGGACGAAGACACCGGTGTCGTCCGGATCGGTCGCCAATCTTAGGCGATCTCCCAGCAACGCGCCGCCGGATCGGCGCGATGAGGGATCGACCGCGACCGCCCCAACGCTCCGCGCTTGCCCCCGCCAGCGGCCGATCAACGTCCCCAGCAGGGTGGACTTGCCGACCCCGGGCGGCCCGGTCACGCCGATGACATGGGCCCGCGCCGCGCCATGGGCCGCATCGAGCAAGGCCAGACTCTCCGGCGCATCCGGACGCTGCTCGAGCCGCGCCAGGGCCGCCGCCAGCGCCAGCTTGCCGCCCCGGCGAACCTCCTCGAGCGCCAATGCCCCGGCACCGCCTATCACTCCGGCGACTCCTGCAAGGAAAGAAGCGAGGCATTGCCGCCGGCGGCGGTGGTATCGGCGCTCAACACCCGCTCGACGGCGAAGCGATGCAGGTAGCGCGGTCCGCCCGCCTTTGGTCCGGTACCGGAAAGACCCTCGCCGCCGAAGGGCTGCACGCCGACGACGGCGCCGATCATGCTGCGGTTGACGTAGGTGTTGCCGACCCGCAGGCGCCCGTGGATATAGCGAACGGTCTCGTCGATCCGGCTGTGGATACCCAACGTCAACCCGTAGCCCGTGGCCTTGATTTCATCGAGCACCTTGTCGAGACGATTGGCGGCGTAGGGAATGACATGCAGGATCGGACCGAACACTTCGCGCCTCAGACGATCAAGATGGTCGAGGCGAAAGGCGCGGGGGCCGAAGAACGTGCCCTCGCCCGTTTCGGGTCCAAGCGGCGTTTCAAAAAGAAGCTCGCCCTCGCGCGCCATGCGTGCCGCGTGCGCCGCCAGCGTCTTAAGGGCGCTCTCGTCGATGACCGGGCCCACGTCGGTCGAGAGCAGCGCCGGATCGCCGACCTTGAGTTCGGCCATGGCGCCGATCAGCATTTTGATGAGTTTATCGGCGACATCTTCTTGCACGAACAAAACGCGACAAGCCGAACAGCGCTGCCCCGCGCTCTGGAAGGACGAAATCAACACGTCGCGCACCACCTGTTCGGGCAGGGCCGAGGAATCGACGATCATGACGTTCTGGCCGCCGGTCTCGGCGATGAGCGGCACAATCGGCCCGTCGCGCGCGGCGAGCGCGCGGTTGATGGCCCAGGCCGTCTCGGTCGAACCGGTGAAGGCGACGCCGCCAATCCGCGCATCGGCCACCAGCGGCCCGCCGACCGTGGCGCCCTGGCCCGGCAGCAGATGCAGCACCTCCTTGGGCACGCCCGCCTCATGCAGCAGCATGACCGCCGCATGGGCTATGAGCGGCGTCTGCTCCGCCGGCTTCGCCACCACCGCATTGCCGGCGGCCAGTGCCGCGCTCACTTGGCCCATGAAGATGGCGAGCGGAAAGTTCCAGGGCGAGATGCAGGCAAAGACCCCGCGGCCCGCCAAGGCAATCTGGTTGCGCTCGCCGGTTGGGCCCGGCAACAGAACCGGTGCTGCAAAATCGACCCGCGCGCGCGTCGCGTAATAGCGGCAGAAATCCACCGCCTCGCGCAGCTCCGCCACGGCGTCGGGGATGGTCTTGCCCGCCTCGCCCACCGCCAGCGCCACGAAAGCCGGCAGGCGCCGTTCCAGCAGATCGGCCGCGCGGTCGAGGCAACGGGCCCGTTCCTCCGCCGGCGTCGACTCCCAATCGGGCTGCGCTCGCGCCGCCCGGCCGACGGCCTCGGTCACGTCCGCGACGCTCGCCTCCACGACCTCGCCTACAATCCGCCGGCGGTCGGCCGGGTCGCGCACCGCCCGGGCCGTCCCGCTCGCCCCGGCGACCCCGCCGATCAACGGCGTCGCCCTCGCCGGCCGGGACAACGCGACTGTCATCGCCGCCGCCAGCTTTGCCAGGCTGTCGGGATCGCTGAGATCGATGCCCTTGGCATTCCGCCGCTCGGCGCCATAAAGATCGCGCGGCAGGGGAATGCGCGGATGCGGTTTCTCCGGCAGCAGGCGCAGGCGTTCGACCGGATCGGCGATCAGATCCTCGATCGGCGCTTTTTCATCGACGATGCGATTGACGAACGAGGTGTTGGCGCCGTTCTCCAGCAGGCGGCGCACCAGATAGGCCAGCAAGTCCTCATGTCCGCCGACCGGCGCATAGACACGGACGGCGATGCCGAGGCGCTCGGGCCCGGCGATCCGATCGAACAGCGCCTCGCCCATGCCATGCAGGCGCTGGAACTCGTAATCGCGCCGCCCGCCGGCCATTTCGACGACGGCGGCGAGCGTGTGGGCGTTATGGGTGGCGAACTGGGCATGGAACGCCGCCGAATCGGCCAGCAACGTCTTGGCGCAGGCCAGGTAGGAAACATCGGTCGCTACCTTGCGCGTGAAGACGGGATAGGCGTCGAGCCCCCTCTCCTGCGCCTGCTTGATCTCGCTGTCCCAATAGGCGCCCTTGACGAGGCGCACCATCAGCCGGCGCCGGTGCCGGTGCGCCAGCGCCTGCAACCATTCGATCAGCACCGTGGCCCGCTTCTGATAGGCCTGCACCGCCAGGCCAAGGCCGCTCCAGCCGGCCAGATCGGGATCGCCCGCCAGCGCCTCGATGAGATCGAGCGATAGATCGAGCCGTTCGGCCTCCTCGGCGTCCACGGTGCAGCCGATGTTGGCGTCCTTGGCGGCCATAAGAAGCGATTTGAGGCGCGGCAGCAGTTCGTCGAGTGCCCGCCGGCGCTGCGCGAACTCATAGCGCGGATGCAGCGCCGACAGCTTGATCGAAATACCCGGCGCCTCGATCGGACCGCGCCCTTGCGCCGCCCGACCGATGGCGGCAATGGCCTGGCGATAGGCCTCGGCATAGCGCGCGGCGTCGGCGGCGGTGCGCGCGGCCTCGCCCAGCATGTCGTAGGAATAGCGATAGCCGCGCCCTTCTTGCGGGCGCGCCCGCTCCAGCGCCTCCTCGATTCTGCGCCCCATGACGAACTGACGGCCAAGGATGCGCATGGCCTGAACAACGCCCTGGCGAATGACCGGTTCGCCGCTGCGCGCCACCAGCCGGCCCACTATCGCCGCCATGTCCTGCCGCTGGCCGGGCTCGAAACCAAGCACCCTGCCCGTCAGCATGAGGGCCCAGGTCGAGGCGTTGACGAACAGCGAGTCGCTTGCGCCCAGATGCTTGTCCCAGGCGGCGGCGCCGATCTTGTCCTTGATCAGGCGGTCCGCCGTCTCGGCATCGGGAATGCGCAGCAGCGCCTCGGCCAGGCACATGAGGACGACGCCCTCACGGCTCGACAACTGATATTCGTGCAGGAAGGCATCGAGCCCGCCCTGGCCGACGCGCGCCTCGCGTACGGCAACGACCAGCTCGCGCGCCCGCACGGCGATGCGCTGGCGCATGTCGGCCGGCAACGCGGCCAGACGAGTCAGGTTTTCGACCGCCGCCGTTTCGTCCATCCGATAGGCGTCGCGCAGACGCTGGCGGAGCGGGTCGGCGGGCGGCAGCGGTTCCGCGAAGATCATCTTAACCGGCATCCTCGAATGGGGATTCCGCACTCAAATATTGGCAGCCGTGTAACGATCCGACACATGAGTAACGATCCACCCGGGCCGGATGCCTCCGCTCATCTAGGGTTGAGCGCCGCCAATGTCACGGGTGGGTGCTGGGCGGGATCGCGCAGGTAGAAATCCGCTATCCGGCGGATGTTGTCGCTTGAGTAGAGGGTCAACATGCTTTTGCGCGCTGCCTGGCCGATGCGTTCCCGCAGGGCCGGCTCCCGCTGCAAACGAGTAACTATCTTCTCCGCATCGTCGTTGCTGTCAAAAAGAAAACCGTTCACACCATCCTCGATGATTTCCAAGTACCCACCGCGACGGTGGCATACAACCGGCAGGCCACAGGCCATCGCTTCGGCGACCACGCGCCCATAGGGCTCGGGCCAGTCGTCGCTCGTTCGGTAGATGAAACAGTCGAGATCGCGCAGGAAATCAGCGGCATCCCTGCTGCCGGCGGACGTAAGAACTATTCCGTCGATTTCACCCACCTGCTCGCGAAGACATATCCCGCCCATCACCCGAACTTCGCAGCCGGTTGCCGCGAGAACGTGAAAAAGTGCGGCATCGGAATGATGAAACTTGTCGATTGCGTCCCGGTTTAATCGACCGACGACAAATCGAGGCCGCGTGACATTTTCTGGCAGGGCGGTTTCGGGCGCGAACCTCGTCAAGTCTATGGGTGAGTACTCGACCGTGCCCGGGAGGCCGGTCGCCTCACGCACCATCTGGGACGGATAGACTATCTCGACACGGTTGCGCCCGTAGTCGGACAGAAGACTAAGGGTCTTCTGCAATCGAAGTGGGCTCGGTGTGTTGTAAGTGACAATGACGCGGGAGAAAGATCCCCTCGTTATCCAGTTGCCGATGTCAAAATAGACGCCGATAAAACAGGCCACGCCGTCACGGGGGAATTGTCCGCCACCCGCGATTTTGCGTATGGGATAACGCGACGTAAATTCATTCGATGCTTGCCGCTGAGCCCACAGTTCGACCGAACACTCTCCGGTCTGAAGAAGCGCTTCGTAGAGGGAGATGGTCCGCCATTCGCTGCCGCCATTGGGGCTGGCCAGTGGGTTGATAAGGTGAATGGTCGGCGTGAGGCGCGAGACCTTCAAGGTTCGGCCCATGGAGATAGTGGCCGGCACCAAATCTGCTCCGTTCCGCTCCGGACGTTGAGTCGCATTCGAGCCTACATTCCCCAGATGACCCCGGATTTCCGGCAACACAATAGCCATCAGGGCCTCCCCAGGCAACGTTGTGCGCGGTAGAGGACGGTATTTGTCTGGATTCGCTGCCAACCCCTGGCCTTCCGAGGCCAGCGATCGCCCGGGTCCATCCGGGGCCGTCGGCGATGCGCTCGCGCGGTTGCCGCCGGGTGTCATAATAGGATTTATTGCCGCGACCATGAAACGAGCCGCCTCCAGGCGGCGCCACCGGACCCGCAAGGCGGCGAGGCGCGCGGCCTTATCCGCTCCCCCATCGGCCGTTGTTCAGCCATCCCAATTTTATGTTCCTGTTTTGTTCTTTTGTTGAAAAAGATCAAGAGTCAAGCCGGCCCGGAAATTACCGGCGCTGGACAGCTTTGCCGCCCTTCCGGCACTCTCGCCCGGCATGTCACCGCAACACCCCCCGGCCATAGAATCCGGTTTCGCCGAGCTGATCGGCTACCGCCTCGCCGCCTGGCGCGAAGGCTATGCCGAGATCGTGCTGGAACTGGAGCCCAAGCACTTCAACCGCCTGGGCGCGCCCCATGGCGGCCTGCTGGCGGCCCTCATCGATACCGCCTGCGGTTATGCCGGTGTGCATCCGGGACCGGAAGGCGAGCCGCGCCGCGCGCTCACGCTCTCCCTCACCGTGCAATATCTGGCCCAGGCCAAACCCGGCGCCACGCTCGTGACCATCGGCCGCGTCGTCGGCGGCGGCCGGCGCATCTGCTTCGCCACGGCCGAGGTGTATGACGATACCGGCGCCCTCATCGCGCGGGGCGACGGTACCTTCCGCTTTCAATCAGCCAACAAGATAAATAATATAGTTTCTAACGCCCCCTAAATTTCGGCTTCTCCTTTGCCAGGAAAGCGCGGACACCTTCGCGATAGTCCTCAGTGGCGACGGAGGCAAATCCCTCCATGAACTCCGCTTCGCTCAAGGGACGCGGATCGAGGCAGCGGCGCGTAAAACGCTTGTGCCAGCGATGCACCAGCGGCGCGCCCTCGGCGAGGCGCCGGGCCGTCGCTGCGACCTCCTGAGCGAAATCGCTATCGGCCAGCACCCGGCTGACGATCCCCTTTTGCAGGGCCTCGGCGGCGGCGAACATGCGCCCCTCGAGCAGGATTTCGAGCGTTACGGCCCGGCCCAGCAGTTCGACCAGATAACCGATTTCGGGAAACGGCATGGTGACGCCGAGGCGTTGAATGGGCGCGCCGAACCGGCTGCTCTCGGCGGCCAGGCGAATATCGCAGAGCACGGCGATTTCGAGTCCGGCGCCGGCGCAGGCGCCGCGGATCGCCGCCACGGTCGGCTGCGGCGCCTCGCGCAGGGCCGAGAGCGCCCGATTCATGCGGGCGTTGTAGGCCTTGGCCGCCTCCGGCGTGGTGCGAACGGCCGAGAACTCGGCCAAGTCGGCGCCGGCGGCAAAAGCCTCGCCCGCCCCGGTGACGACGATGACACGGACAGCCTCGTCGCCGCTGAGCCCCGTCATCGCCTCCGCCAGCGCGTCCCACATGGCAAGATCGAGGGCGTTGAGCTTTTGCGGCCGGTTCAACGTCACGGTGGCAATCCCGGCTTCGCGGGCAACAAGCACGGCATCGGACATGAAAAACTCCAAGGGGACATGGAACCCACCGTCAGCCTAAAGCATGATCCCCAAGCTCGGCACCGGTTTTCGGGCCCGATCTTGACCCTTCGCCATTGCCCCGGCGCGGATTTGCCGATAGGTAGAGGCCCCGCGCCAAGGAGCCCTGTCATGGCCAACCAACAAGCCACCAGCGAGGCGGGCCGCCTTGTCGCCCGCACCTTGCTACAGATCGAGGCGGTTCATATCCGGCCCGAACAACCCTTCATTCTCACCTCGGGCCGCGCCAGCCCGGTCTATATCGACTGCCGTAAGATCATCTCTTTCCCGCGCGCTCGCCGCCAGGTGACCGAATTGGCGACCGCGCTGATCGCCCGCGATATCGGCGTCGAGGCGTTCGACGCCGTGGCCGGCGGCGAGACGGCCGGCATTCCCTTCGCCGCCTGGATCGCCGAGCACCTCGGCCTGCCGATGCTCTATGTGCGCAAGAAGCCCAAGGGTTTCGGCCGCGACGCCCAGATCGAGGGCGATTTGAAGGACGGTTGGCGCGTACTGCTGGTCGAGGATCTGGCGACCGACGGCGGCAGCAAGGTGAACTTCATCGAGGCCCTGCGCCAGGCGGGCGCCAAGGTCGCCCACACCTTCGTTGTCTTCCACTACGGCATCTTCCCGCAGAGCGTGACGACCTTGGCCGGGATAGGCGTCAAGCTGCACGGTCTCGCCACCTGGTGGGACGTGCTGGCGGCCGCACACGAGCTTGGCGCCGTCGGCGAACGCGCGCTCGCCGATGTTCGCGCCTTCCTGGAGAATCCGGAGGCCTGGTCCGCCGCCCACGGCGGCAAGACGGCCTGAACCGGCGGTTAGCGGCCGGCCGGCGATGTTTGCCTTTCGTACAATTTCGAGGCCCCCGCGCCCTTTGACTTCCCGAGGCCGAGGCCCGATAGTCGCGACTCCTTCCTGGCCCGGCCGCTGCGGCGGCGAGCCCATCCTCGGAGCCCGATCACGATGAACCAGATCGCCAATTCTTACGGCGCCCGCGACATCGCCTATCACCTGCATGGCTATACCAACGCGGTGCTGCACGAGCAGACAGGCCCCCTGGTGCTGACGCACGGCAAGGGTGTTTGTGTCTTCGACGAGAACGGCAAGGAATACATCGAGGGCCTGGCCGGCCTGTGGTGCGCCTCGCTGGGCTTCAGCGAACCGCGCTTGGCCGAGGCGGCGATGGCCCAGTTCAAGAAGCTGCCCTACTACCACACCTTCGCCCATAAGGCGCCGAGCGTGACGGTGGACCTGGCCGAGCGCCTCATCAAGATGGCGCCGGTGCCGATGTCGAAGGTGTTCTTCGCCAACTCCGGCTCCGAGGCCAACGACACCGCCATCAAGATCATCTGGTACTACAACAACGCCATCGGCCGACCGAAAAAGAAAAAGATCATCTCGCGCATCAAGGCCTATCACGGCGTCACCGTGGCCTCGGCGAGCCTGACCGGCCTGCCCAACAACCACCGCGATTTCGATCTGCCGATTGCCGGCATCCTGCATACCGACTGCCCGCATTACTATCGCTATGGCAAGGACGGCGAGAGCGAGGAGGCGTTTGCCACCCGCTGCGCCGAGAACCTGGAAAAGACGATCCTGGCCGAAGGCCCCGACACGGTAGCGGCCATGTTCGCCGAGCCGGTCATGGGTGCTGGCGGCGTCATCGTTCCGCCCAAGACCTATTTCGAGAAGATCCAGGCGGTGCTGAAGAAATACGACGTGCTGCTGGTCGCCGACGAAGTCATCTGCGGCTTCGGCCGCACCGGCAACATGTTCGGAACCGAAACCTTCGGCCTCAAGCCCGACATCATGACGGTGGCGAAGGCGCTCTCCAGTGCCTATCTGCCGATTTCCGGCGTCTTCATCAACGACAAGGTCTATGCCGCCCTGCGCGAGGATAGCGGGCGAATCGGCACCTTCGGCCACGGCTTCACCTATTCCGGCCATCCGATCAGCGCCGCCGTGGCGCTCGAAACCCTCAATATTTACGAGGAACGCGATATTCTCTCGCAGGTCCGGCGCGTCATGCCAACCTTCCAGGCCGAGCTGCGCCGTTTCGCCGACCATCCGCTGGTGGGCGAGACCCGGGGTGTTGGCCTCGTCGGCGCCATTGAGCTGGTCAAGAACAAGCGCACCAAGGAATCCTTCGACCCGAAACAGGGCGTCGCCTTCCGCACCATGATGGCCGCCCAGGCCAACGGACTGCTGGTGCGCGCCATCCTCGATTGCATCGCCTTCTGTCCGCCGCTTATTATTACCGAGGCAGAGATCGTCGAGATGTTCCGCCGCTTCCGCAAGGCTCTGGACGAGACCCACGCCGCCATGCAGTCGGAGGGGCTGGTTTCCGTGGCTTGAAAAAAAGCGCCCGCCCGAGGCCGGCGGCATGAACAAGACCAACAACAACGGTCATAAGAGACACGAAGGGGGCTTTGGTTCTAAGGGGATGACTGAGCAGCAACGGCAATACGTCGAATTCGCCGAAATCCAGAAGAGCTATGACGGCGAAACCCTCGTCGTCAAAAACTTGACCCTGGCCATCGCCAAGGGCGAATTTCTGACCCTCCTGGGCCCATCGGGGT
>Ga0315281_10012669_pt1 | contig 11467 bp, 10 predicted proteins | sample YL17G07_0_MG_FD_204540 | JGI IMG/M metagenome (GOLD analysis project Ga0315281, IMG submission 204540) | Sediment microbial communities from Yellowstone Lake, YNP, Wyoming, USA - YL17G07_0 | ecosystem: Environmental > Aquatic > Freshwater > Lake > Sediment | place: USA: Wyoming | collected... | reverse complement strand
CAGCGCGAGTCGGAGGAGTTGATCCAGCGTGGCATGGCGGCGTTCGACCTGGGTGACGTCGCCGGCGCGCGCCAGCTGCTCTCCACGGCCATCGCGCGCGGGGGACCGCACGACGTCGCATTCGCGCTGCTCGAACGCCTGAACCGCCTCGACGCGACGGCCAGCCAGGCCGCGACCGTGCGCCACGAGACGACCGGCGGCGGCGGCGCGCGCCGCCGGCTCGGCGTGCGCCGATCGCCGGCCCCTGGTTCCTGGGTGCTGCTGCTGGTCTTCATGGTGGGCCTCGGCCTCGTCGCGCTCTACGTGGCTGTCTCGTTCTCGGGCGGCGCGCCCCGATCCTGGCAGGTGCCCGACCGTTCGGCCGCGGTCAGCCAGCCGGTGCCAGAGCAACTGCCGCTGCCGCGCTCGGCGGATCTCGCGCTGTCGCGGGCGACGGCGCTCAAGGACGCGGGCCGCCTGAAAGAGGCGTTGACGGTGCTCGAACGCATCGGCCCCGCTGATGCCTCCTACGGCGACGCCCGGCGCCTCCGGTCCGACATCCAGTCCTTGTTGCTTGCCGGTCTTCCCGCGCCCAGCGCACCGGCGCGCACCCAGGGCAGATGATCGCGACCCGGCGGAGCGGGACGTCACCGCCCTCGCAACGCGGGATGCCCCATTCGGGCCGGCCAGGGGGTCGTCGCGAGCGAGGGAGCGGAGTGGGGCGCCGGAGCGACCGAGCCTAAGAATGAAATGTCCCAAGTGCGGGTACATCGGCTTCGAGCACGTGGAGAAGTGCCGCAACTGCGGGTACGATTTTTCGCTTCTCAACGATCCGCTCGACGACTTCGACCTGCCCCTCAGGCGCGAGGAGCCGCTGGCCGCACCCGCCGATTTCGATTTCAGCACTGGTGAAACGCCACCGTCCGTCGCAGCGCCGCGCCTGCCCAACACCGAGTTCGATCTGCCTGCGCCGCCGCCGGCTGGACGCGACCTGCCGTTGTTCCGTGCGTCCCCGGCGTCTTCTCCGTCGCTGACCCCCGCCTCCGTCCCGGTCGCGCAGCCGCGTCGGGGTGCCCCGGCGGTGCCGCCTTCGCCCGCCGCGGTGCCCTCGCCGCCGGTCGCGGCGCGCCGTCAGAGTCTCTCGCCGCCCCGCGCCCGAGCCGTGCCGGCATCGCTCGACTTCAGGGAAGCGGAGCCCGGCCTGGAACGGGAGGCACTCGCCGAGCGCGCGCCGCTGGCGCGGGCGAGAGGCGTGGCACCTGCCCGGCCGGCGGGATCGGTCGCACGCGCGATCGCCGGGATGCTGGATGGAATGATCCTGCTCGGCCTCAACGCGGGTGTCCTCTACTTCACGTTGCGCGTCTGCCGCCTTTCATTCGCCGACATCCTCGTGCTGCCCTTCGCGCCGCTCATCGCGTTCTTCCTGGTGCTCGATGGTGGTTACCTCGTGGCCTTCACCGCGATCGGCGGCCAGACGATCGGGAAGATGGCGGCGAGCCTCAAGGTGATCAGCGAAGAGGGCGGCCACGTCGTGCCGGGCCAGGCGGTCGTCCGGGCGATCGGGTACCTGGCATCGTTGCTGCCCGCCGGCCTGGGATTCATTCCGGGCCTGTTCGGTCCGAGCCGCCGCGCGCTGCACGATCGCCTCGCGAACACGCGCGTCGTGCGCGTCTAGATCCAATACTGTTCACTTAGGCGATCGTATGCGGACGGTCACCTTGAGAAAGCACAACGGCCGATGGCGACGCGGCCGTAGATGAAACTTGCTCATCTTCCGCTTGACGCCGCGGGGCGTCTGTCGCCCACGGCTCGAGACCACCCGGTCCTCGGCGAGTTCGGCTAACAACGCGTCATGGAAGGCCGCTCTCGCCTGAGGGGGAAATAGCGACGGCCACGGGCAGTTTCCGCCGAATCACGCGAACGGCATGGAGAAACGAGAGACGGTCCGGATCGGCATCGACTTTCAGGGCGGCCTCGTGCATCAGCCCGCGCAGGGCGAAGTGCGCCAGCAAGAGCCCGTAACATTCTTGCCGGACGAGGTCGGGCGTTTTGCTGCGCAACACGACCTGCGCCCCGCGCAAGTGCGTCTTGAGTTCGTCCAGCGCCGTCTCAATCTCCCAGCGTTCGTGATAGAGCGCGGCCAATTCCTCTGCTGGTGCCGCCGTGCCATCGAGCAGCGTGGTCACCAGTCGGTAGAGCGGTTCGGCATCCTTGACGCCGTCCAACCGATACTCGATCACGCGCACCTGCACGGCGTTCGTCTTGTGCCGCCGGTCCCGCTCCGAGGGGTAGATCGTGCTCAGATAGGATCCATCGGGCAACCGGGTCTCGGCGACCAGGCGGGCATTGCGTTTGACCCGCCAGAGCAAGTCGGCCCCGGTCGCCTGCGCGGCGGTCCAGAGCGCCCACCCGAAGAACAGCCGATCGGCCAAGCACAGCATCCCGCGGCGCAGGCTCGGCACGACGCGGTGCGCCAGGGTGGTCTCCCCCTCATGATACGGACCGATCACGGACCCGAAGAGCACGTGCGTGCCGCTCTCGACCAGCGAGACGAGCCGCAGTTGCGGGTACGCACTCCGCCCGCGACTGGCGGCCGGACGCCTAAAGGCCTTGGCGTTCTCGCGCGTGTCGGCGACATCGAAGGTGCTCCCGTCCAAGGCCACCAGGCGCCACCCGCGATACCACGCGCCGCGGGTTTCCGGTCGGGCGATCGGCCGGACGAGCTCGTCGTGCAGGCGCCGCAGGGGCAGCCAGCCCACCCGCGTGCGTGCCTGCGAAATCCCGGACTTGCCGGTGACCTTGAGCGGCACGTCGGGCCCGGCCATCCATTGAAGTCCTTCCAGCAGACAGCGCAGCACCTCCCGATAGGACGCCTGCATGTAGAGCGCGAGGGCGATGACGTAATACACAACGACGTGCGCCGGCAGGTCGCGTTGCCGGATACTGCGTTTCCCGGTCTCTGCGAGCACCCGCTCGATATGCGATCGCGGGACGGCCTTGGCCAGGACGCCGAGGCTGATGTAGTCCGTCAAGCGAGGCCCCGCCGGCAATTCGGCAATCGTGCGCGGCATCGGTGGTCCTCCTCTGGGAGCGCCCAGATGATACCACCGATGAGCTTAAGTGAACAGTATTGCGTCTAGATCCGCAGATTCACGCAGAAGGTACCGCTCCACAGATTCACGTACATTCACGCAGATTCGCGTACATTCACGCAGGTTCAGGTTATCAACCGCCCGAGTACGGCGATTCTCACTCCGCAGTTCTTCTGAGAGCGTCAGCCGAGTTCAGCGAGGGCCGCAGAACACACCGGAGGCGCGCTTCGACTGCGGACGGCGAAGCCGTCCGCCCGTGCAGTGTGCGGGGCAGGCGCTCACGAGGGCCCAAAGATCAACAGGCCTTCGTGAACGCCCGCCCCGCACACTGCGCAAGCCGCCTTGGGTGGCTGTCGAAGCGCACCGACGCGCCCAATCTGCGTGAATCTGCGAAATCTGCGGTGAGGTAAGGACGCGCCCGAGCGTCGCTCATCTCGGGTTCCGCCCCATTGACTCCTCGCGCCATCTCCGCCGAGCGAGGAAATGCGTTGGCGCGCGCCTGCCCGGCGTGACAAGATCACGAACACGTCATGGCTCGTCTTGCCGTCCTCGTCGCGTCGTTCGGCTACACCGGTTACTTCCCGATCGCCCCAGGCACCGCGGGCTCTGCCGCGGCTCTGGTGCTGTATGCGCTCGTCCGCCGGGCGGGCTCGCCGGTCCTCGAGAGCGGCGTGCTCCTTGTCGTCGCCATCGTCGGGACGTGGAGCGCCTCGATCGCCGAGCGCCACTTCGGGCGTACCGACCCGGGCGAGATCGTGATCGACGAGGTGCTCGGCATGCTCATGACGCTGGCGTTCGTGCCGCTGACCTGGACGGGCGTGGTCGCGGGTTTTTTCGTGTTTCGCGCGCTCGACGTCGTCAAACCATTCCCGGCCGGCGCCGCCGAGCGGCTGCACGGCGGCCTGGGAGTGATGGCTGACGATGCGATCTGCGGCGTCTACGGCAACATCGTCGTGCGCGTGCTGGTCTGGCTGCTGCCGGCGTGGATGTGACATGCGAGGCGAGATCATCGCGGTCGGCAGCGAGATGCTCACCCCGGACCGGGTGGACACGAATTCGCTGTTCATTACCGGGCGGCTGAACGAGATCGGCGTCGAGATCGTCGCGAAGACGGTCGCCGGCGACGATCGAGAGGTGCTCGCCGCTCAGCTGAGGCTCGCGCTGACGCGGGCGGACCTCGTCGTCTGCACCGGCGGGCTCGGTCCGACCTCGGACGACGTGACGCGCGAAGCGGTTGCCGAGGCGCTCGGTCTCGCGTTGTACGAGGATCGCGCGACGATCGAACGGCTGGAGCAGCGGTTCGCGCGGCGCGGCGTGAAGATGCCGGCGATCAATCGAAAGCAGGCTCAGGTGCCGGCCGGCGCCGAGATCATCGCCAACGAAAAGGGTACCGCGCCCGGTCTGCTCCTGCAGCGTGACGGCAGCGTGATCGTGCTTCTGCCGGGCCCGCCGCGCGAGATGCAGCCGATGTTCGAAGCGCTGGTGCGCGGCCGCCTCGCACGCCTCGGCGGCGGCGCGGTCGTCGTTCGCCGCGTGCTCAAGACGACCGGACGCACCGAGTCACAGATCGAAGAGGTGGTTCAGCCGATCTACGCGCGCTGGGCGACGGCGCCAACGCCTGTCCGGACGACCATCCTCGCGATGCCCGGCCAGATCGAACTGCACCTGGCCGTGCGGGCGGAGAGTGCGGAACAGGCGCGAGTCGTACTCGACGAGGCGACGGTCGAGATTGCGGCGGCGTTGGGGCCTGTCCTGTTCGCGACCGACAATCGCAGGCTGGAAGAGGTCGTCGGCGCGATGCTGCGCGGGCGCGGGTTGTGGATTGCCACGGCCGAGTCCTGCACGGGTGGTCTGGTGGCATCGCGACTGACCGACGTGCCGGGCAGCTCCGACTACGTCGAGCGCGGCGCCGTCTGTTACAGCAACCGCGCGAAGACCGAGATGCTGGGCGTGCCGGAAGCGATGATCCGCGAACACGGCGCAGTGAGTGAACCGGTCGCCGTCGCGATGGCGCACGGGATCCGGGATCGGGCCGGAACCGACCTGGGCGTCGGGATCACGGGCATCGCGGGGCCGGCGGGCGGAACGCCAGCCAAGCCGGTGGGTACGGTGGTCGTCGCCGTGGCATGGGCGGGCGGGGAGCGCGTTCGCACGCTGTGGTTTCCCGGCGAGCGGGAACAGGTGAAGTACCATTCGAGCCAGGCCGCACTCGACATGGTGCGGCGGCACTTGCTGATGCGTGGCGGCGAGTAGGGCGGGCGGCCGCCCTACCAGCCCGAGGAGACTCCTCCGTGCGAATGTTCGTGGCGGTCGATCTCGACGAGAATCTGCGCCGCGCGGCCGCTCGCGTTGCGCGCGCCGTGCGCAACCGCCTCGAGCACGCGGAATCGTGCGGCGTCTCGTGGGTCGGTCCCGAGAACCTTCACGTGACGCTTCGTTTTCTCGGCGAAGTGAGCGAAGATCTCGCGCGCGGCGTGGAACTGGCGTTTGCCGGGCCGTTTGCGCTCGCGCCGTTCGAGCTCGAACTGGTCGGCGCGGGCACGTTCCCCCCATCGGGATCCGCCCGCGTCATCTGGCTCGGTATCGCCCGGGGGGCCGACTGCCTGGTGCGACTGTACGACGAGGTCGAGGCGAGACTGCAGCCATTCGCCTTCGAGCGCGAGAACCGTCCGTACCGCGCGCACCTGACGATCGCGCGCTTTCGGACGCCCGCGCCGGCGCGCGTTCGCGAGGTCATCTCCTCATCGGGCGCGGGTCCGATCGGCCGCTGCGCGGTTCGGTTCGTCACGCTGTATCGCAGCCAGCTGTCGCCCAAGGGCGCCGTCTACACCCGCCTGGTTCGTGCACCGCTGACCGGAGTTGCGCCATGACGCTCGCGCTCCTGCTGCTCGCCGGATACCTCCTCGGCTCGCTGCCGTTCGCCTTCCTCCTCGCGCGGCGGTTGCGGGGCATCGACCTGCGCCGGGCGGGCAGCGGCAACGTCGGCGCGACCAACGTCATGCGAACGGCCGGCCCTCGCACCGCGATCGCGGTCGTCACGCTCGACGTCATCAAGGGAGCCGCCGCCGTGATGCTGGTCGACCGCGCGGTCCCCGGCATCGCCGCGCCGGCAGCCGCCGGCGTCGCCGCGGTCCTTGGACACGTCTACCCGGTATGGCTGCGGTTCCGGGGCGGAAAGGGCGTCGCGACCGCGTTCGGCGCGTTCGGCATGCTCGCGCCGCTCGGCGCGGGCATCTGCTTCTGCTGTTTTCTCGTCACGGTCTGGACGACCCGCTACGTCTCGCTCGGCTCGCTTGTCGGGACGCTCGCGCTCGGGCCAATCGCGTACCTGACCCACGCGCCGACGCCTGTCGTGCTCGCGGCGCTGGCGACGAGCGCGCTCGTCATCGCCCGGCATCGGCCGAACCTTGCACGGCTTCAGGCGGGAACGGAGAGCCGGCTGGGGCAACGGGCAGACTTCTGAATTCTGTGAATCCGAGCGAAGCGAGGAGGCCCATGAAGCGTGTGGCGGTGATTGGGGCGGGGAGCTGGGGAACCGCGCTGGCGATTCATCTGGCGCGCAACGGCCACGACGTGCGCCTGTGGGTCCGCGAGCCCGAACTGCTGGAGGCGATGCGGCGGACAGGCGAGAACACGATGTTCCTGCCCGGTTTCCCCCTGCCCGGCACGGTGCGACCGTGTCGACGTTTCGACGAGGCCCTCGACGCCTGCGGCCTCGTCGTATCCGCGGTCCCGTCGCACGGCACGCGCGGCGTGCTTCGTGCCGCCGCCCCCTTCGTGCAGCCGTCGGCGACGATCGTCACCGCGACCAAGGGGCTGGAGCCCGATACGCTGCTTCGCGTCTCGGAGGTCATCACCGAAGAACTCGGCGAACGTCACGGGGTCGTCGCGCTCTCCGGGCCGAGCTTCGCCGTCGAAGTGGCTCGCCAGTTGCCGACGGCGGTATCCGCCGCTTCGACCGACGCGGCCGCGGCCGAGCAGGTCCAGAAGGAATTCCGCGCCCGATACTTCCGCATCTACACGACCGACGATGTGGTGGGGGTCGAGATCGGGGCGGCGTTGAAGAACGTGATCGCGATCGCCGCGGGCGTCGTCGAAGGCCTCGAGCTCGGTCACAACAGCCTGGCGGCGCTCGTCACGCGCGGCCTTGCCGAGATCTCCCGGCTCGCCTGCGCGCTCGGCGGCCGGCGCGAGACGCTGGCCGGACTCAGCGGCCTGGGCGATCTCGTCCTCACCTGTACCGGGAGCCTCAGCCGGAATCATCAGGTCGGCGTGCAGCTCGGGCGCGGCCGGTCGCTCGACGAGATCCTTTCGGGCATGACCATGGTGGCCGAGGGCGTGCGCACCACGCACGCCGCGCTGGCGCTCGGCACGCGCCACCGAGTCGAGCTGCCGATCGCCGCCCAGATGGCGGAAGTGCTGGCCGGGCGCAAAGAGGCGCGGGTCGCGGCCGAGGATCTCATGCTCCGGCCCCAGCGGGTCGAGTCGGAGAGCCGGTGAGAGCCGGTGATAGAATGAGTTGATGGGTCTGTTCGGTCGGCTCCGACAGGGTCTCACCCGCACGAAACAGCAGCTCGCTGATCGGTTCGACGACATCATCCGTCGCGCGGATACGCCCGAGCGGCGCAGCCGGGCGGTGGACGTCGAAACGATCGAGGCCCTGGAGGAGCTGCTGATTTCCGCTGACGTTGGCGTGGCGGCGACCGGCCAGATTGTGCGGGCGGTTGCGGCGCGGTCGCGTCACGGGGAGAGCCTCCGGGATCTCGTCAAGCAGGAAATCCTCGCGATCTTCGCTGGCGTTCCGGCGCCGGAGATTGACTGGGGCGCCGCCGACGGCCAGGTTCCGCGGGTCGCGCTCATCGTCGGCGTCAACGGCACGGGCAAGACGACGACGGTGGGGAAGCTGGCCAACCTGATCAGGACATCGGGCGGAACGCCGCTGATTTGCGCCGCCGACACGTTTCGCGCGGCGGCGGTCGAGCAGCTCGGGGTGGGGGGGGGCCGGGCCGGGGTCGACATGGTGCGCGCGCAGGAAGGCGCCGATCCCGCCGCCGTGGTGTTCGATGCGATCAGCTCGGGCAAGGCGAGGCACTGCAGCCCGATCCTGGTCGACACGGCGGGGCGGTTGCACACGCGCGTGAACCTGATGAACGAGCTGCAGAAGATCCGGCGGATCGCGGCACGGGAAGTCGAGGGCGCACCGCAGGACGTGCTGCTGGTGCTCGACGCGACTGTCGGGCAGAACGGCCTGACACAGGCCCGCGAGTTCATGGAGGCGTCCGGCGTCAACGGGATCGTGCTGGCCAAGCTGGACGGCACGGCGAAGGGCGGGATTGCCGTCGCCATCGCGCACGACCTGAAGCTGCCGATTCGCTACGTGGGCGTCGGCGAGGCGATCGACGATCTGGTACCGTTCTCGGCCGGGGAATACATCGACGCCTTGTTCGAAGAGAAGTGGTAGCGGGACCTTCGGACCTCCGCCGTTGTGGTGAACTCACGGCGCCCTGAGCTCATCGAAGGGCGGACCTTCGGACTTTCAGTGGCATCGGCCGGCGAATGCGGCGACAGGAGGCGCCCGTTCCGCCGCTCGCCTACAGCCATGGTTCAGCCGCAGGACTACCTTCACATGGACCGGGCTTTGATGCTCGCCGGGCGAGGACGCGGCCGGACGAGTCCCAATCCGATGGTGGGCGCCGTGATCACGTCCTCCGAGGGGCGGGTCATCGGCAGCGGGTACCACGAGCGGGCGGGCGAACCGCACGCGGAAATCAACGCGTTGCGTAGCGCGGCGGGCGAGTGCGTGCGCGGTGCGACCCTGTATTGCACGCTCGAACCCTGCTGCCATACCGGCCGGACCGGGCCCTGTGTCGATCGTATCGAGGAGGCGGGCATCGGCCGCGTGGTGGCCGCCGTCGAGGATCCCAACCCGCTGGTTTCGGGCGCGGGCCTCCGTCACCTGCGGGCGCATGGCATTCAGGTAGAGGTGGGCGTCAGGCGAAAGGCGGCGGCGTTGCTCAATTGCGCCTTTTTCACCTTCGTTCGCCGGTCGCGGCCGTTCGTCATCATGAAGGCGGCAACCAGCAGCGACCTCTGCATCGCGGCGCGCGCCGGCGAGCGAACCCCTCTGACCGCGGCCCCAGCCCGCCGTCATGCCCACGCGGTCCGCGCGGAAGTGGACGCAATCGGGGTTGGATCCGAGACAATGCTGGTCGACGATCCGCTGTTGACCGCCCGCGAGGCCTACCGGTACCGGCCGCTGACGCGCGTCGTGTTCGATCGGCGGCTGCGGACGCCTCCGACGGCCCGCCTGTTCTCGACGATTGGCGCCGGTCCCGTCATAATCATGACCGGCCCGCGGGCGATCGAGACCCGGCCCGATCGGGTCCGGGCGCTCGAGGCAGTAGGCGCGCGCCTCGAAGCGTGCGATGATCTTCGTTCCGCGGCCCGGCGCCTGGCCGAGCTGGGCGTCACGTCGCTGCTGCTCGAAGGCGGCGCCCGCCTTCACGAGGCGGCCTGGGACGCAGGGATCGTCGATTATGTGCAGGTGTACATTGCCCCTTCGATCATTGGCGACTCCGGCGTGCCGTTCATGCCGGACGGCTCGTTGTCGCTCGCGGCGCTCGTCGACGGTGGAGTAACCGTGTGCGGGCCCGACGTGCTGGTGGAAGGCTATGTTCACAGGGTTGATTGAAGCAGTCGGCGAGATCATCGAGGTCAAGAGCCTGAGCACCGGGTATCGCCTCCGCATCGGGGCCGATCTGGCCAGGGAGATCCGGCCGGGTGAGAGCCTGGCCGTCAGCGGCGTCTGCCTGACGATGATCCTCAGCGAAGAGCGTGAGCTCCACGCGGACGTCGGTCCCGAAACGGCGCGCGTCACGACGCTTGGCACGCTCAAGCGCGGCTCGCTCGTGAACCTCGAGCGGCCGTTGCGGGTCGACAGCCGCCTCGGCGGTCACTTCGTCATGGGGCACGTGGACGCCACCGGAACCGTCGAGGACATCCGGCCCGAGGCGGATTTCTACTGGGTGACGATCGGGTTCCCCTCGCTGCTCGCGCCGTACCTCATTCACAGAGGGTCGGTCGCGGTCGACGGTATCAGCCTGACGATCGCGGGGCTGGGCGAGGACCGGTTCGACGTGATGGTGATCCCGTTCACCTGGCAGCACACGAACATGCACGCGCTGCGCGTCCACGACCGCGTCAACATCGAGTGCGACGTGATCGGCAAATACATCCTGCGCGCGACCGAACTGGGCGAGATCGGTCCGGACCGGCGTGGCCCCTCCATGGCGCACTGAATGGCAAACGAGAACAGGCAACCGCCGCGCATCGGCCCGAGAGCGGCACGCGACGTCTCGCGCGTCCGCAGCCGCTCTCCGTTTGCGCCCATCGAGGACGCGGTCGAAGCGATCCGGCAGGGCAGGATGGTCGTGGTCGTCGACGACGAGGACCGCGAGAACGAGGGCGACCTGACGATTGCGGCCGAGAAGGTGACACCGGAGGCGATCAACTTCATGGCGCGTCATGGGCGCGGTCTGATCTGCCTGCCGATGACGCCCGAGCGGCTCGACGAACTCGACATCCCGCTGATGGTCAACCAGAATACGGCGCGGTTCGGCACGGCCTTCTGCGTGCCGATCGAGGCGAAGGCGCGCACGAGCACCGGCATTTCCGCCGCCGATCGCGCCACGACGGTCCTGGCGGCCATCGATCCCGCGACGACTCCGTCGGACCTGGCGCGGCCCGGCCACATGTTCCCGCTTCGCGCGCGGCCGGGCGGCGTGCTGGTGCGGGCGGGGCAGACCGAGGCGGCCGTCGACCTGGCGCGCATCGCCGGTCTGTACCCCGCGGGCGTGATCTGCGAAATCATGAACGACGACGGGACGATGGCGCGCGTGCCGCAGCTCGCGCGCTTCGTGCGCCGCCACGACCTGCTCATGATTACCGTCGCCGACCTGATCAAGTACCGCATGCGGACCGAGCGGCTGGTCAGGCGCGTCGCGGCGGCCGATCTGCCGACCGACGAAGGCCACTTCCGCGTCTACGCGTACGAAAACATCATCGACGGCGAGACCCACATCGCACTGGTGCGGGGCGAGATTGGCAACGGCCGCAGCGTGCTGGTGCGCGTCCATTCGCGCTGTCTCACCGGTGACGTGTTTCACTCGGCGCGCTGCGACTGCGGCCAGCAGTTGCACACCGCCATGCAGCGCATCGCGGCCGAGCAGCGCGGCGTGCTCCTCTACCTGAACCAGGAGGGGCGCGGCATCGGTCTGGCCAACAAGATTCGCGCCTACGAGCTGCAGGACCAGGGGCTCGACACCGTCGAGGCCAACGAGCGCCTCGGCTTCAAGGCCGATCAGCGCGACTACGGCATCGGCGCCCAGATCCTGACG
>Ga0315281_10012668_pt1 | contig 11469 bp, 4 predicted proteins | sample YL17G07_0_MG_FD_204540 | JGI IMG/M metagenome (GOLD analysis project Ga0315281, IMG submission 204540) | Sediment microbial communities from Yellowstone Lake, YNP, Wyoming, USA - YL17G07_0 | ecosystem: Environmental > Aquatic > Freshwater > Lake > Sediment | place: USA: Wyoming | collected... | reverse complement strand
ACTACCTTGGTCAGCCAATCAACCTCTTCGGCAACTTCACGGAGTACGGGGTGCCCGTGCCAAATGGTACCGTAGCGGTTGCGGTCTACGACCCCTCTGGGAAACCGATCGCATTCAGAACCGTCAAAACAGGTCCAGCTGCTCCGCCAAGCTATCTCGTAGATTTTGTGGAACTTACTCCCTGCGATCAAGCAGGTGTAGCTCAGAGCAGCTTCCTTCTGCAACAGACACTGTACGTGAGAGTCACTATCCATAACTATGATGTTCTTGCACACGACGTGGTGACCACGATTACTGTTTTTGATGCGAATGGCATAGTGCTCGGAATAGTGCCTATTCCTTCTAACAGGTTGAGTGAGGGCTCCAGTCGTTCTTTCTTCTTGTCGGCCCAAGCTATTCCCTCATGGGCCCAGCCTGGCAGCGCAACGTTATGCGCTAGCGTTTTTTCGGATTCTCCCAAGAACGGGGGGACACCGTATGCTGAAGAAAAAATAGCCAACTTTGAGATCAAGAGAAACCCGGAAATCTCTTATTCAGCACCGCCTATTGCAAATCCGCAGACACCGGATGGAACGTTTGCGAGTTCCTTCAGACTTTCGCCTATATCAGAACCTGGAAACTACGAAGTAGACGTAAGTGCGCGATCAACTCTTGTGAACGGTACTCATCAAAGCCCTCTAACCATCCAGAAAACAGCAAGCTTCTCCGTTGTCTATACGCCAACTCCGCCACAAGCTGCATTCACGTATTACCCTGCCGACTCCTACGTTAACGTGAGCATAACGTTTGACGCTTCAGCGTCCACGGCTGAGGGGTACAACGTTACAATTGCAAATTACGAATGGGATTTCGGAGACGGAACTTCAAAAGTTAACACGAACAATGCTTTGACAGCCCACAAATATCCAGTGGTCAACGATTATTCAGTTACTCTGAACGTAACGGACAGCCAAGGCTTATGGTGCACCGCGTCCAAGATCATCACGATCCTGCCTCCAGGTGGGCCTAAGGCCAAATTCACATGGTCTCCCGTGAAACCCACACCGACTCAAACAGCGACCTTTGATGCCACCACAACTGTACTCGGCTGGAATGGCACCGACCACCCAGCAATTGTGGACTACGTTTGGAACTTTGGGGACAGCAACACAACAAGCGGATACTATCCGCAAATAGCTCACAAGTACACAGCGGTAGGGAACTACACAGTAATGTTGAACGTCACGGACGCCAGCGGATTTAAGGGCGGCGTTATACACACGGTCACGGTTCAAAACAGCACGCTTATTGGAGACATAAACGGTGACGGCATCGTCAACATATTGGATGCTATCGCGTTGTCAAACGCGTTCAATTCAAAACCAGGAGATTCAAATTGGTATCCTGACGCTGACATAACTGGTGACGGCGTCGTCAACATCCTTGATGCAATATCGCTCGCCAACAACTTCGGTGCTAAAATGTAGAACGTCGGCCTATGGAAGAGAGTTCCAGAATCTTTATAACGAGTACGCACAACAGATTATCAGGCTGAGGAGAGAGGAATATGTTGAAAAGGCTCATGGTGATATGTTTTGCAGTTCTTTTAGGTTCGCTTGGGTTCATAGTTGTAACGCCCCGTGCCCAGGCAACTGATCCTGCTGCGATAGTCTATGTCTACCCGCATATGATCGTGAACCAAGCGCTAGTACCAAACACAACCTTCAACGTATCCGTCAAGGTTGATGACATCCCAGCAAGCCCCGGCCTCGCCGGCGCCCAGTTCCAGCTTACCTGGGACCCGAACCTTCTAAACTGTACGGGTATTCAGGAGATACTGTTTCACTCGGTAACACCGCCGGATTCCTGGGACAACATCTGGTCCATTAAGTTAAGATATAACAACACCGGCGGCTACGCAGAGTACGCCCAGGCATTCCAAGATACCGCTTTAGCAATAGCCGACGGCTACGCGCCGATTTCTGGAAATCAAACGGTTGCCAACCTCACGTTCAAGGTGAAAGCCGTGGGGAAGTGCGCCCTGCACTTTGACCCTTCTAACACTATACTAGGCGACACTCATGTCCCTAGTCAGCCCATACCACGGCAGCTCGTTGATGGATTCTTCAGCAATGCTCCACCGACGCCGCCCGCCTTGCTTCACGTGGACCCGCCAAAGATTTCCAATGTCAGTCTCACTCCAGGCAATGACTTCACGGTGAATGTCAGCATCACAAAGGCTTCAGACGTGCATGGATTACAGTTTGAACTCGGGTTCAACGTAAGTATTGTGGAGGCAAACACAGTGACGTCTGGCAGTTTTATCCCGCCCTCCGCAACACTCACAACGCAAATAGATAATGCGACTGGGTTTGTAATGTTCAACGTGTCCCTTTCAGGCTCACTAGACGGCAATGGAACTTTGGCAGTGATCGACTTCCTCGTAGAAGGTATAGGAGGAACGACGCTTCATCTCTACGATGTCCAGCTCGTCGACTCGTTTGGTCAACTCTTACCTTGCACAACTTCTGACGGAAGCTTCGACAACGTTTTTTTGGCCAAGCTGGCGATAGATCCACCGGAGATAATCGACCCGACGCTGGTTCCACCGGCCACTTTCATGGTCAACGTGACGATAGAAGATGTCAAGGACATGTACGGCTATGGATTCAATCTAACCTTCGACCCGAAAATCCTCATATGCCTGCAAGTTCAAATCATTGATGTCCTGAACGAAACCTATTACATTCCGAATCAAAACGTCGACAACACGATAGGTTTCATAATGGTAAACGTTACGTACTATCCTCCGGCTGTTCCGATTGATATCGGTTCAGCAACACCACTCGTCTCAGTTAAGTTCAGAGTGAAGGCGATGGGTGGCACCAATCTGACATTGACAAACACGGGACTCGTCGATTCCATGGGTCAACCGATAACGCATGAAGTCCACAATGGATATTTCCAGAGCTTAATCGTCGATATAGGAGTTCTCGATGTTTTTGCATCCCCGACCGCAATCTACAAGGGTCAGAGTACGAACATAACCATCATCGTAGCGAATGAAGGAAACAGCACTGAGAGTTTCATCCTGAACGTCTACTACAACAGCACCTTATTGACCACTATGAACGTCACAGGTCTCGCTCCGAACGCAAACACAACGGTCACGGTTCCATGGGACACCATCACAGTCCAGTGGGGCAAATACCTAGTAAGTGCGCAAGTCCCATCGCTCCCATACGAGACTCACACCGCAGACAACACCTTCGTCGACGGTATAGTCAAGGTCAAGATTCCCGGCGACCTAAACGGAGACGATGTCGTGGACATTTTAGACTCAATAAGCCTGTCAAACGCCTATGGCAGCATTCCGGGGCGACCAAATTGGTATCCTGACGCTGACATCAACGGTGACGGCCGCGTCAACATCCTTGATGCAATAGCGCTGGCCAACAACTTCGGTGCTAAAATGTAGAACGCCTTTCCGCTCTTTTTTCAAAAAACTTTTCCGAGTCGAACCTGACATTTTCAAGCAATGTCGATAAACTTAAATGTTGCTCCTCCCACTTCTTGTTTCAAGGTGTTGAATCTGAGAAAAACCAAGGCACTCATTCCTTTATTGCTAATTCTAATCATGGTGACAGTTTTCTTCATCGGTATTCCAAGATCAAATGCCACAAGTAACATTCTGTTATGGTTAGACCCTGAAACACAAGCCGTAGATGTCGGAGAGACTTTCAACGTCACGATCATGGTCAATATTCCCTCCTCTACCGCGGCCGAGGGTTTCCAATTTATCGTTCAATGGAATTCGACGGTCCTCACTGCAACTAAAATTATGGAAGGGCTGTTTCACTCGGTAACGCCTGAATCTGAATGGGACAACATATGGATGATACAGCTGGGATACAACAGCACAGCGGGCTATGCGGCTTATGCCTGCACGTTCCAAGACAGGGACAGGGCATTGGAAGGCGGCTACGCGCCAATAGGACCAGGCACCTACGCACTGGCAAAAATAACATTTAGGGGAGCAACCACGGGCAGGTCTATCTTGGATTTTGCGCCCGATAGTGTCACGGTCGGCGATTTTTACGGAAAGCAACTGCCCGAAACTCATGTTGGGGGCTCTGTAACGGTCGGCGACGTCCTTCCACTCATAGTGATCGTCCGGCCACAAAACAATGGTTACAGCACAATCCCCGTGAACCTGACATTTACAGTTAGTGGACGCATATCTTGGATCGGATACAGTGTAGACGACCAAACAAACGTGACACTCACGAGCAACCTGATACAGGTTTCAGAGGGCCAACACAGTCTTGAGGTATACGCAAACAATACAGCTGGTCAGATGGCATCATCAAACAGGGTAACCTTTATCGCGGACCAAACACCGCCAATCATCAACTTGGCCGTTTCTCCCTCAACATCGGAAGCTGCCGCCGTATTCGTCCTCGAAAACTACAGGTGGAAGTTTAACTTCAACGCCTCAGAAAGCCACGCGCATCTCTCAAACATCTCAGCCTACTTCTGGGATTTTGGCGATGGCACGAATGCCACAGACGTCGCGGTAACCCATGAGTACAGGCAACCTGGCACATACAACGTGACGCTGGAGGTGACAGACCTTGCTGGCAACACTGCGACACAAGTCAAGACAATAACCATAAACCCCGCCTCTGAACCGCTAAACCTATCACTTGGACTCGTGGCTGCAATCGTGATACCTATAATATGGGCGTCTGCACTTGCATTCTACCTCAAAAGGATGAAGAGAAAGACCAAGAAAGTCTAGTCAGCACATTGCTTTTTCTGTTTCCTCACCCGCCTGAGTCTATGATCGGAGAATTTGACCGTCTCGAAGATTCTCATTTTGAAACACTCAGAAGTTCTTGAACAACAAACGTTAAATACTCCCAATTGAGAAATCATAAAAAGGTGAATTTGAAAATGATTCCTAAGAATTTGAAGTCGCAGGGCTTTCACTGGGTCTTGATGAGCATCCTGATAATTTCAGCAATGCTTTACTCCGCATCCACTTTCCCAACATGCTCAGCTAATGCCAGCAGCTCGGCAACAGTCTTCGTTGATCCGCCGCAGTCTATCTTCAATACTGCGACGGTCGGAACATCGTTCGTAGTGAACGTCACTGTTGCCAACATCACAGGCTTGTTGGGAGCGCAGTTTACGCTTTCTTGGAATGCAACTCTCCTAACGTGCACAAAGCTCACTGAAATCCTGTACCACACGGTGACACCGGAAGATTCTTGGAGCAACATCTGGTCCATCAAGTCGTCAATCAACAAGACCGGCGGCTACGCAAGCTACGCCCAGACATTCCAAGATAGCTCTTTGGCAATAGAAGGCGGCTACGCACCAGTCAACATAACAACGGCCAATTACCCGCCCGAAGGAAAGCTGGCATTGGCTTCTCTCACCTTTAACATCACAGCGGTTCCGCCGACGAAGTACTATGAATGTAACCTTACATTATCAGACGTCATAATGGGCGACGGGGGAGTTCCCGCAGTGCAGATTCCAACCACTAGCGTAGACGGACACTACATAATCTACGGACCACCAGAAACGATCAACACCACCGTAACGTACGGTGGCAACAGCTATACCGTCACAACAGTGAGCAATGCATCCGTGGTGCAAGGTTCAATGGGCTTCACGAAGGTCAGCGATTCGAACTATACGCTTGGCTTTAATCTTACGGGAGCAGATGGATCCACAGGATACCTGAATGTTACGATTCCCAAAGCTCTCATGAGCATAAACACTGGCGATCAATGGACCGTTAAAGTGAACGGCACACAAGTGACGCCAACAGTAGCGAGTGATGCAACGCACTGGTACTTGTACTTCACAACTAGTCTCAGCACGAAACCGGTGACAATAATAGGAACAATCCCAGAGTTCACACTGCTAATCATTCCGCTGCTAATGATCGTAACCTTAATCGCTGTTGGACTCCGCAGGCGAAGACAAACATAGACCCAACATCGTGCAAGTTCAAAGAAGCCTCATCCTTTTTTCTTTCTTGGCCACAGGAGTTCTGAGAAAACACGATACTCTGAGGATTTTCTGAAACAACAAGTTAAAATATACAAGAGCGCATTATAGGAAGCCCAGGTGAACACGCTTGAAAAAGAAAATACTGGTCCTGTTGCTGGTAGTAGTACTCATAGCTGCATTGGCATATCTTTACACACGTCCAACGCTGCCTGTGCTGAGCATAGACAAAGTCTACGACGCGACAAACGTTGGGGACACGGTCGTGGTCAACGCAACCCTAAGCAACGTGCCCGCCTGTGGAGGATGGATGATAGGTTTAGTCTGGGATCCCTACATAGCCAAACTCACGACCGGCGGACCCGATTTCGCACAGCCAGCCTTTGGAGGCCCGACTGTCGGCTTGATTGAGGGCCCCTTCCTGAAAGGTGCGGGAGCGACCCACTTCATAGTCAACTCGGCAGATAACGAAAAAGGCCTGGCGATTCTTGGTGTTGTCTTTGCAACAGCAGGGCAAACGGCAAGCGGGACCGGGGTTGTACTTGCAATGAACTTCACGATCGTTCATGCAGGGACAACAGCCATAAAAATGCTACCGCCATTTGCTAGCGTAAACCAAAGCGTAGTTGTAGACGAAAAAAACAAGGGTGTCGACCACGCTGAAGCCAACGGTCTAATTACCGAAAAAGGACCGCCACCAATATGGGCGAGCGTTGACTTCCAAAACACACTGATAGCCGGCGAACTTGTCGTTTTCTTGGCAGCATCTGGCACCATCTACTGGCGAACGCATCCAAGGCCACCCAAAGCTTTGAAGAGAAAAGCAGAGCTTCAACCTGTAATCGAACCCGAAGACCAAGGTGAATCCGGCTAAGAAAATCGCTACCATTCTTTTTTGTTGTCCCAAACCTTACGCAAGGAACCTTCTGTGATTTGAAGTTCGAGGCCAAGGGTCCACTTGAGAAAACTTCCTTTTTCACAAAACATTGCGTGTTGACGCATCTTTTTCCAGTTTTCTTTGTTGCCGCGATATCATTTGCAACATAAACAAAAGTCACATAGAAGATAGTTCCAAAAGGCTTAAATGCCTTTCAAACGGTAGTTAAATACAGCCAGAGGAGAAGGAGAGACTGTGAAGAAGCGGTTGCTTAGCGTTGGAGCTATTGCGCTTTTCCTAGTTGTATTGACTCTGGCAGCAACCGCAAAAAGCGGAATCACAAGTGGTCAAAGTCCGGTGGCGTCGTTCACGTACTCGCCAACCGCTCCTATGCCTGGAGACATCATAACATTTGATGCTTCAGCGAGCTACGCGCCCAGCGGCACGATCGTGAGCTACACTTGGGACTTCGGCGACGGAACGGTCGCTACTTCAGCAAGTCCGACAATAACCCATTCATACCTCATTGACGGAACCTACACCGTACAATTGACTGTTACAGACAGCAACGCTGCACAAGGTACGGCAGTAGCTGTCATTGATGTAAGCACGGTAGTCTTCTTCAGGGTGGTTTTCTACGGTACTTTGATTCCCTTGGCCGGCGCAAAAGTCACCGCCTACTACAACGAGACGGGCACGTGGATGCCGGCCCCAGTCGGACCAAGTTCTTTCGAGATCAAGTATGACAACATGACCCAGTCGCCACCCCATCTTGCAAACACGGCGGCTGAAAGATACAGGAATCCTGGTTTCACCGCATCTGTTCTTTGGCACGGCGCAAGCAACATAGGTTTTGACCTTCACCCAGGTTGTTGGAGCGTCTTCTTCAAGTTCGAGTGGGGACCATGGACCGCCTACTGGCCCAACGAGACCACCAGAGTCTACTCTTACAAGAACGGTGCCGTAGAAACGCATGATTATCTTCATGGTCACCGAGCTTCTTGGGATTCTAAGGCCTCGTCCTACGTCATAAGAGTAGACGACATTCCTGGACACGGCGTCAGCCCATCTGAATCTCATCCAATCATCGTAGGTATCTTCTGCCCACCTCCGCCTCAGCAATACTATCTAACCGTCAACACCAGTCCTTCAGGCATTACAACAATTCCTGGACAAGGCTGGTACAACCAGGGCACAAGTGTCGCGTTGACGGCTCCAAGCTATGTCAACGTCTCAACTAACACTCGCTATAGGTTCAACTATTGGGATGTCGACGGAAACAATCAAGGCGCTGGAGTTAACCCCATAACAGTCCCAATGAATTCGAATCACACGGCAATCGCCCACTACGTTACGCAGTACTCGGTGGTTTTCAACCAGAACGGACTTTCTGGAGATTCCACGGGAACAGTCATTACGGTAAATGGTACAGCCAAATCTCTGGGTGACCTGCCGTTTACGTATTGGGTTGATACGGGCAATTATGTCACTTACACTTACAATTCCATAGTTGCGACTAGTGTTGCTGGCAAACAATACAGATTGAACAGCGCCACAGGTCCTTCATCTCCGATAGTAGTAACAAGTCCTGCATCGGTTTGCGCCAACTACGTTACACAGTACCTGGTCACTTTTGCTCAGACAGGATTAGACGCCACAGCAACAGGAACAGTCGTTACTGTGAATGGAACCGCCAAGACCTACGGTCAACTCTCATTCAACTGGTGGGTCGACAGCAGTTCAGTCATAACGTACTCCTATAGCTCTACGGTCGCTAGCACTGAAACGGGCAAACAATTCAACCTCACAGGCATTCACAGTCCAACATCCCCATTTGTTGCTACAGGACCTGTCACAATAACAGGAAGCTACTGCATTCAATACAAAGTCACGTTTACTCAGACAGGACTTGACCCAACAGCGTCAGGGACAGTGGTCACTATTAATGGCAGTCCAAAGGCATATGCAAATCTGCCTTACATCGCCTGGTTTGACAACGGAACCTCAATTACATACTCTTACGCTGACCCTGTCTTGAGCAGCACTGCGGGCAAACGGTTCAAACTGATCAGCATAACGGGTCCAACGTCACCTTTCACCGTCTCAGGATCTGTGACAATTACCGGAAACTACAAGACACAATACCACGTCACTTTTGATCAAACTGGTGTTGGAACGGATTATCTTGGCACCGTGGTGACTATTGACGCTGCAAACTATAACGTTGTGTCTTTGCCTGTTTCATTCTGGTGGGATCAAAGTTCCAATCATGGCTTTGTTTTCTCCTCACCTCTTACTGTAAACGGAAGCATGCTGTACGTTTGGACATCCACATCAGGTTTGTCAAGTCTCCAAAGCGGAACATTGACCGTCTCGACTTCTGGAAGCGTTACAGGCAACTATGCGGTAGCGAACTGCATAACGTTTGACCAAGCTGGAGTAAGTTCCGATTACACGGGCACTGTTGTTGAAGTGGACGGCACACCATACGGTGTCAGTGCCCTGCCCGTGCCATTTGCATGGCAAGTTGGTTCGGTCCACAGTTTCACGTTCCACTCGCCGTTGATCGTTAACGCGAACCTGAAGCAATATGTTTGGGCAAGCACGACAGGGTTGTCAACGCTGCAGGGCGGCTCCATTACTGTTGGCACGTACGGAAGCATCATAGGCAACTATAAGACACAGTATTATCTGACGTTGGCCGCAAGTCCTCCAGGAATCGCTTCTCCCTCAGGTGCAGGATGGTACGATTCCGCGACATACGCTTCAATATCCACACCCGAAACCGTCGACATAGTTCCAGGTGTTTCGCGCTACGATTTCTGCAACTGGACAACGATCGATATGGGTGAAGTGGTCAACGCAACTTCCGCGACAACTACCGTGCTGATGGACGAAGGCAAGACCGTCACGGCAAACTATTTGGTTCAATACAAAGTCACTTTCAACCAGTCTGGCGTTGGCAGCTTCTTGGGCACAGTTGTTAATATTGATGGAACCGATTATTCAGTAAGCACAATTCCAGTCTCTTTCTGGTGGAACAATGCGTCCTCACATCTTTTCGCATTCCAATCACCTCTCGTGATAAATGCAAGCCTGCAGTACGTTTGGGCTTCAACCTCTGGACTCACAACACTTCAAACTGGAACACTAACCATTTCAGGATCAGGCACTGTAACAGGCAACTACTCTACTCAAATAAACTATCAGATAACCTTTGATCAAACAGGCGTCAATGCAGATTTCACAGGCACCGTCATAACAATCGACGGCACCAACTACAATGTAACGCAACTGCCTGTCTCGTTCTGGTGGAGCAGCGGTTCTTCTCACACGTTCTCATTTGCATCTCCACTCACCGTTAGTATAGGTAAAAGATACGTCTGGACAGGTACCACTGGGTTGTCTTCTGTGCAAGGCGGGGCAATATCTGTCTCCAGCTCAGGCAGCGTAATTGGAAACTACAAGACCCAATACTACTTCAGCCTGACAACTGATCCCTCAGGAGTTGCTTCTCCATCTGGCGAAGGTTGGTACGACGCCAACACGAACGCCACTATATCCACCCCAGGATTCATAGACATTATCCCGGGTTCCTCACGATACAGGTTCAACGGGTGGGAAACCGCAAACATGAGCGAAATAGCTGACCCTTTAAGGTCTCCAACCACTGTGATCGTTGACGAGAACAAGACGGTGACAGCTACCTACGTCGTGCAGTACGTGGTTACATTTGCTCAAACGGGCGTCGGTTCAGATTTTACAGGAACCATTCTTACCGTTGACGGAATAGATTACAACTTCACTACGATGCCTGCCCCGTTCTATTGGGACAACGGAACCACACACAACTTCAACTTCAAGTCTCCCCTGGTGGTCACACCCAACGCCAAACGTTACATATGGGACACAACGACGGGACTCTCAACGAAACAGAGCGACTCCATCGCCATAACAAACTACGGCAGCATAACCGGAAACTACAAGACTCAATACTACCTGACCGTCGGAACCAGCCCGCCTGGAATTACAACGATTCCAGGAGAAGGATGGTACAACCAATCTTCAAGTGTGACCCTTACTGCTCCGACACTCGCTAACTACACCTTCAACTACTGGGTTGTCAACGGAGTGCCTCAAGGAGCAGGTGTGCAATCAATAACCGTCACGATGAATGCACCTAACAACGCTCAGGCATCCTACAACACAATTTCCCCATACACACTGACTATAACTACCACCTCAGGAGGAACGACAAACCCGTTGCCGGGCGTCTACAGCTATTCTTCAGGGCAAATGGTCCAGGTGACAGCGATTCCGAGTTCAGGATACGTGCTTAATCACTGGGAATTTGACGGCACGAACGTTAGCTCATCTTTCAACCCCTACAACGTTACTATGAATGCAAACCACACGCTCAAAGCCTTCTTCTCAGCAACACCGCCGCCGCTTTCGGCTTCGATAGACCCAATGAGCTCATCAGTAACTTTGGGCCAATCAGTGTCGTTCACGTCCATTGTAACCGGAGGGACATCACCTTATAGCTATCAATGGTACCTGGACGGAGTCCTTGTGCCGGGCGAAACATC
>Ga0315281_10012667_pt1 | contig 11470 bp, 6 predicted proteins | sample YL17G07_0_MG_FD_204540 | JGI IMG/M metagenome (GOLD analysis project Ga0315281, IMG submission 204540) | Sediment microbial communities from Yellowstone Lake, YNP, Wyoming, USA - YL17G07_0 | ecosystem: Environmental > Aquatic > Freshwater > Lake > Sediment | place: USA: Wyoming | collected... | reverse complement strand
TGTGGCCAACATGTCGGGCCCCTACTACGTCTATCGGGCACTGACTCCTTACATCCAGCCCTCGGACCTCGCCGACACGATCATTCTCGGAGACCCGCGAACGACGTCGACCCACTTCAACGCAATCCCCGGGCCGAGCTATTTCTACTGGGTCACCAACGCGGCGATACCGGCGACGTCGCCGGTCGTCGCGTGGCTGACGCCACCGGCCGGTCCGGCAGCGGGCGGTACGTCCGTCTCGATTTACGGCGACAACTTCACGCCGGGATCGACGGTCACTTTCGGAGGGGTCGCTGCGACGAGCGTGGTGCTGGTCAACTCGAGCAAGATCACCTGCGTGACGCCCGCGCATGTGGCAGGGAGTGTCGACGTGCGGGTGACGAATACGAACGGGCAGTTCGGGGAAGCGATCGGAGGGTTCAACTACGGACCTTAACGGTCGCGTTGGGTCCGACGGGTGCTGAGCCGGGCGATCGTCGTGAAGAGAAGTTCACGCGATGGCTTAGGACGGCTTCGATCGCAGCATTTCCCCCCACCCGAGAGGAGTCGCCGGCGGTGTATCCCCCAGCAATCCGGAGAGGCTGGGATCCGCGAGCCTGACCTTGCTCTCGATCCGACCAGGTGAAATTTCACGCTGGCTCACCACGGAGGGAACGCCGAGCTCCTTTCCCGCCCACTCCACCATCGCGGTGACGAGCGGGCTCGAGCCAGTTTTAAGGTCGTGCGAATGACGCAGCTCGAAAAGGCCTTCGGCTGTCCGCCGCACCAGATGGGCATGTTCGACTCCGATGTCAACGGGCACGTGCAAAAGAACCGATCCATCTTCCGCGACGAGGCCGCGAAGCGAGAAAGCGTCGAGCGGCAACGCCTTGTTCTTGACCGAAAGCGGAGGCATGCGAATCCCCCGGAAAGTTTTCCCGAGCTCGGACCTCGTCGACGAGCTGACGAGAATCTGATGCGCCGAGGCCGTTGACTCGAGCCTTTGCGCAGTGTTGACCGTGTCCCCGAGGATCGTGTATTCGACCCGATCGGCTGACCCGATGTTCCCCGCCACGACCGGGCCGGAGTTGAGCCCGATCCCCATCGCCAGCGCCAGAGCGCCTTCTCCCCTTTCGGCGTTGAGCTCGACGAGAGCGTTCTGCATCAGGAGCGCGGCACGCGAGGCGTCGCGCGCCCCCTCTGAGCTCGCGAACGGGATTCCCCAGAACGCCATGATCGCGTCGCCCATGTACTTGTCGATCGCCCCGCTCGTGTCGTGAATGCAGGGGACCATCTGCTCGAAGTAGCGATTCATCAGCGTCACGACCTCTTCGGGGGCAATTCCCTCCGAGAGCCGGGTGAAGCCGACGACGTCGCTGAAAAGGACCGTGCCTGCGCACCTCGTTCCGCCGAGGGCCAGCGCGATTTCGCCCTTGATCGCCTGATCGACAAGCGGCCTTGGAAGAAATCGAGCCAGGTTGTTCCGGATCGTGGTTTCCTTCTCGACCCGTTCGAGGAGCCGCCCGTTGTGAATGGCGATGGCCACCTGCTGGCTCACCGCTGCGGCCAGCGCGAGGTCGTCCGGGCTGAACGGGTGCCGGGCATCCCGCGAATCGATGAGCAGAACACCTTCAGGCGTATCGCCGAGAACAAGGGGAATCGCCAGCGCACTTCGAATCCCGAGCGCGTGAACTGAAGCGCCGACGGGCACATTGGCGCCGAGGTCACTGTAGTCGTAAAGAATTGCACTCGACGATTCGATCGCCTTCCGGCAGATGCTCGTCGATACCTGAGCCGCGCGGCCGAGCTCCCGTCCCCGCGCGTAACTGGCCTGTGGCACGAGAGACTCGGCCGATCCCCCGAGGAGGAGAAACCCCCGATCCGCCTGTGGAAACACGTCGACGAGACACTTGAGTGCGGTGTCGAAAAGACGGGGAAGATCGCGGATATCGGCGAGAGCCCTCGAGACAGAAAGAACCGCTTCGAGCCGGCGTCCCGAAGCAGCCGGGTCGGCCGCAGTCATCAGGTCGGAGACTTTGAGCGCGACGGTTCGACCTCCGTCGACGTCGGCCTCGCCGAGGCGAAAGGAGGGGCGCTCCGACGACGAAGCCGGCGCTTCGACCGCTGGTTTCTTTGCCGGTGCCGGTGGGGCCACTCCCTTTTCGCGAACGCGGATCTCCGTCGACCCAATGGTCACGAGATCTCCTGGCTTCAGGAACTCCCGTGTCGCCAGCACTCCATTGAGGTAGGTGCCGTTCGACGATCCCAGATCGGAAACCTGAAGCCTCGAATCGACGATCTCGAATCGGGCGTGTCTCCGGCTCGCGAGGTTGTTCGGAATCCGGACCTCGCAATCGGCGCCTCTTCCCACGACGATCGGGTTTTCGACCGTCAGAACCTGCGGCGGTCCCTCCGCGAAGACGACTTCGAGCTCATACATATCCGAAATTCTAAACCGAATGGAGAAATCGCGCTCACGGACACGGATCAGGACACGGACCTGTCCGCCGGCCCAGTCGGTCGGAGCGAGAGAGTTCCGCTGGATTCGCCTGCTCGTCCGATCGTGGTGCGGAATCCTCCTGGCTCCGACGACCGCGCGCGGAATCGGTTCTCGCCCGCTCCACTCTGTTCTATAATCTCCTGCATCGTGCAAGAAGGTTCGTCGCTCGGAAACTTCCGAATCCTCGAGCGGGTCGGAAAAGGCGGGATGGGCGAGGTCTGGTTGGCCGAGCCCCTTTCCGGTGGCGCAAGGGTCGTCATCAAATGCCTTCCTTCTTCCGGCCTCGCGCCCGAGGAAGCCAAGGACTTCCGGAACCGTCTTCGCCGCGAGGCAAAGATCCTCATGGACCTTCGGCACGAAGGAATCGTTGCGTCCAACGAATGGTTCGAGGATACAAACGAGGTCTATCTCGTCCTCGAGTACATCGAAGGGCCGACCCTCGACGAATGGTTCAAGGCGACCCCGCAACCTCCCCTGGCAGACAAGCTGAAGCGGGTTCGCGAAATTGCGGCGGCGGTCGAGTACGCGCACGAACGCGGGGTGATTCACCGGGACCTCAAACCATCGAACGTCCTCCTCGCGGGTGGATGCGTTTCGAAGGTCCTCGACTTCGGATTGGCGAGAGCCATCGACTCGACGAAACTCACGCAGACCGGGCTCGTTCTGGGAACGCTCGCCTACATGGCGCCCGAACAGGCGAAGGTTTCCGTCGTCGATCACCGCGCCGACATCTACTCGATCGGAATGATCCTCGCGCAGGCACTCGGACTCGAGGGACCCTTTCGGGAAACCTCCGCCACGGCCATCTATCGCAATCTCGTTTCGGACTGGCCAATCGAGCTCGACGAATGGCTGCCCGCGGAAATCGGTTCGCCGTTGTCGAAACTCCTCGAGAAGGATCCCGATCTGCGCATGTCTTCCGCGGCTGAGGTCGGAACGTTGCTCGACGAACTGCTCGCCAACGGCGAAGAGCTCGAGAAGAAATTAGCGGCGGCGCGTCGCGCGCCTGCGAGCTCGCGCCCGACTCCCCCGCGCCTCCCGCGGCTCGAACGCCCCGAGCTGAACACGGCTCTGGACGAGCTCGTCTCGCGAACGGCGTCGAAACGGGGCGGCGCCCTCATCGTGCTTTCCCTTCCGGGAGGAGGGAAAAGCTGGGCACTCGATTCGATGGCAGAGCGTCTTCGAGCAGCCCAAATCCAGGTCGAGAGAGGCTCCTTCATCGAAGGAGGGCTCCCCAGGCTTCTTCCCTGGGACTATCTCCAGCGAAACATGCCGGAATCCAACGAAGATCGCACGGTCGAGATTCCCGGAGCCAGCGGCAACGCCGATGAGCTCATCGAAGGGTTCCTGACCGCGCTCGCCCCCGCCTCTCGCACGGAACCGGTGACGCTGCTCCTCGACGATCTTCAGTTCGCCGCAGCGGAGGATTTCGATTGGATCTCCCGGGCGATGGCTATTTCTCAGCAGCGACCCCTTCTTCTCGTTCTTGCCGGCGACGTTTCGCCGGAAGGGGCCGGTGAGATTCGCAGGAACGCCTACGCCGGATTTCTGGCGAAAACGGCGGGGCAGAATGATTGTTCTCGCTTCAATCTTGGAGCGTTTCCGCTCGATCTCCTCGTCGAGTCGCTCGAACTGCGGTCGGTGCCGAGCCAGACCGCGAAAAAAATCGGAGAGGTTTCGGGCGGAAATCCTGCTCTCGTCAATCTGCTGCTCGCCAGGTGGCACGCCGGCGGAAATCTCGAGGGTCTACTGCAGGACGGACCCGACATCTACGTTCGGCGGCTCCGGGCGCGATGGTCCCTCGTCGACCCGGCGGGGCACGACACGATTCGAGCGCTCGTCGCGGCGGGAGGTGCGGCCGACATCGCCCAGCTCTCGGCCGCTTCGAAGCTCCCGAAGCTCGCGCTCCAGGCTCGCCTCCGTGAGCTCGAGAAGAAGCATGGCTGGGTGCAACTTCGCGGTAACGAGGTCCACCTGACGCAGCCTTTCTTCGGAGCCCTCGGCCTCGATCAGGATCCGGCTGCGCCCCCGTCACTCGAAAAACCTGACAATTCCTGACGAAATGCCCCAGGTCGGCGAGTCTGGATCGAAGAACGAAGCTGCTCCACACGAGTCGCTCCCGAATCGGATCGGCCCATACGAGGTCCTCTCGCTTTTGGGAGTTGGCGCGACCTCCCGCGTCTTCAAGGCGCGTGAACCGGAATCCGGCCTGGAGGTGGCGGTCAAATGGCTCCACCGTCACGCATCGGCTTCCGAGGCGGTGCGAGATTCCCTGCGCCGGGAAGTCGAAGTCGGACGATCCGCGAACCACCCGGGTCTGGCCCGAATCCATGCGAGCGGTGAAGAGGACGGTATTCCCTGGATCGCGATGGACGTCGTGCACGGTGAATCGCTTCAGGCGATCCTTCGCCAGGGTGCCCTCGAATGGCGGCGAGCAGCGGATGTTTTTGGCCAACTGGCCGGAATCGTCGATCTCCTTCACCGAAGCGGCTGGATTCACCGCGACCTGAAGCCGGCGAACGTCGTCGTGGAGCCGGATGGACGGGTCCGGCTCGTCGATCTCGGTATTGCGGCTCGGGCCGGAGAGTCGTCGGGAGAAGCCTCCCGCGGAGCCGGAACTCCCCGCTACATGTCGCCGGAGCAGGTTCTGGGCCGTGGAGTTTCTCGCGCGAGTGACGTCTATTCGATCGGGGTTTGCCTTTTCGAGGCGATCGCCGGCCGCGGGCCCTACGAAGACGCGGGAGAAGCCGCGTTATTGGCGGCTCACGTCAATCAACGCCCGCGGGCTCTTTCGGAATTTGCCCCGGTTCCCGGAGCCCTCGATGCCATTGCGGGGGTCTGCCTGGCCAAGAACCCCGAACACCGCTACCACTCCCTCGCCGATCTCGCCGGCGACCTCGAAAAACTTTCCAGCAATCCCGAAATCGCTGTTTCGGAAACCGTTGCCGGCAGACGCTCGGGTTTGCGCAGGAAGCGTGGCGAGATCCCGGGGCGAGCCGCCGAAACGAGAATCATCACCAACTGGCTCGCACGCATCGCTCGAACGGATTCGAAGGGCGAATGGCTGATCCTCGAAGGGAATCCCGGCTCAGGTAAATCGACTCTTCTCGAGTGGGCAACCGACCGGGCTCGTCATCTCGCTTTTTCGATCGAAACGGCGCAGGGCTCCGATCCTCACAGACCCGATTCCGCGGCCCGAGGTCTTCTTGTTCTCGATTCCCCTCCGACGTCGCCCATCGACGTTTCTTCGAACGTCGTGACCACCGCCCCGCCGGGATGGCAAGCCCCTGGCTCTGCGCGCCGAACCAGGGTCGTCGAAATCGGTCCGCTCGGCTCGGGAACACTTCTCAGATGGGCCCGCGAAGAAACCGGCCTCAAGCGCATAGATTCCCGCGATCTCGAGTTTCTTTTTCGCTTGACCGGCGGCTGGCCTGGGCGCGCCGAGCCGATCCTGTTTCGGTGGCGAGAGAAACTCCAGGCGGGAGAAGCCCCGCCTCCCGGACAACTCGAGTCGATTCTCACGGCGAGCCCCGAAGAGCGCGCGCGCAGCGTGAGACGACTCGATTCCCTCCCCTCCGAAGCCCGTTTGGTCCTGGACATCAGCGCCTGGCTCGATCCTGTTTCGGTCCCGGTGACTCGCATTCTGGAGACCGCCGGCGTTTCGGAAGACGGACTGCTCGAGACCGTCGCCCGTTGTCTCGAAGTTGGAATTCCGATTTCGCTGACGGAGGGGAAACTGGTCTTCCGAGACACCGTTTTCCCGCCGATCGTTCGCGAAGCGACCGATGCGGCGCTTCGGGAGGATCTCATCTCGGCGGCATCCGACCTCCTCGACGAAGCCAGCGCCGGCCCTTCCCTTCGCAGGAGAGCGGAACTGCTCGACAAGATCGAGCGCCGGGACGAGGCGATCCCGGTCGCCTGGAAAGCGGCCCGAGCTCTGCGCGAAGAGCACCTCGTCCGGGAATCGGCCGAGACAGTCGAGAGTTGGGTCGGCCTTTCCAGCAGTTCGAAGATTTCGGACGACGCCCTGTTGATCGAACAGGCGGTCCTCGAGCTCGCGCAAGGAGCGCAGGAGTCGCGTGCCGTTGCGCTCCTGGAGCAGGTGGAAAGCCGGGCCGAAGAAACCGTCATCGACCGGTTTCGGATGACTCGTGCGTCGCTTCTCGCCCGGACCGGCCGCCCCGAAGAGGCCCGATCGATCTATCGCGGAATTGCCCGCCGGGCACACAGGTCGAAAGACGACGCTCTTCGGTTTCGCGCGCTCAGCAACGCCGCTCTGATGGAGCGGCTCGCCCGGCGCCCGGAGCGGGCCGAGCGAGTTTTTCGCGCCCTCGAAAAACTTTCCCGGTCGGTCGAGCCTCGACTCAGGGTCGGCTGGCTGAAGAATCGGGCCGGAGCCTCACTTGAGAGAGGAGACGTCCACCGTGCCAAGGCCGATCTCGAGGAGGCGCACGCCCTCGCCCTGGCCCATGACCTTTTTACGGAGGTGGTGGAGTTGGCGGATCCGCGAGCGATGGCGGCCGTCATGCAGAACCAGGGAGATGAGGCGGCCGCCATCCTCGACGAAGCGATTGGCATCGCCCGGCGGATCCGCGATCTGGATGCCGTCGCTGCGCACTGTCAGTTTCTCGCGACGATCCATCTCCAGTACAGCAGGCTGGAGCAGGCATCCTCGGTTCTTCGATCGGCGATTCGCGGAGCGTTCCGAACGAAGAACGCCTTTTTCATCAGCTCGGCTTACGAGTTGCTCGCCCGCATCGCTGCGGCGAAAGGGGACACAGGCAAAGGGCGGCGGTTGATCGCCCTTGCACGCCGTCACAATCCGGACGTTCTCAATTTCGAAGCCTATTTTCGGATCGCGGAGGCCGACCTGGATCTTCTGGAAAGAAAATCCGAAAGCGCACGGGTGCAACTCGCCCGGGCCGACGAGCTTTCCGATTCTCTCGACGCCGAGGGTACGACGTTCCGCGAGGCGATCGGTCTTCTTGTTCGCGCAGTCGAGGGAGACGCAGCCGGTGCGAAGGAAGGGCTCGAAGCGCTTCGAAAGGACCTTTCCGTTACGTCGTTTGCGTTCCGGATCGAGGAATTTCTCAAACGAGCTGAATGAGCGACTCGAACCCAGTCCCGGGCCGGGAACCGGGAAATCGCCTCGGGCAACTCCACGCCGGGGAGCGGTTCCCGGCGAAGAGTCTCCTTTTCCTTCCAGCGTCAGTCCCGTTCTGTACAATGTAAAGAACCGCCCGAAACGGGCCTCGGGGAGGATTTTCTTGGACCAGACAACGATGAAATTTCGAAAACGAAAAGACAGATCCCGATGGCGGGCGAATTTCATCTCGCTGGCGATCCTGTTGTTCTTCGCGACGGCGCTTCCACTTCGGCTCGCCGCAGCGGGGCCCGACGGGCGAGTCTTCCCCAGCCTCCTGATCAAGGGGCTCGACGGAGGATTCGTTCAGGTCGCCGATTTCAAGGGTCAGACCGTGCTGATCAATTTCTGGGCGACCTGGTGTGGTCCCTGTCGAATGGAATTACCGGCGATTCAGAGAATCTACGAGCGGTACAACGGCCGGGGCCTCGTCGTTCTGTCGGTGAATACCGACACCGACCGGACTCGCGTCAAGCCGTTCCTTCAGAAACTCAATCTTTCTCTCCCCGTCTATTCGGTGGAACCGGAGGAACAGGCTCGACTCGGTGTGAGCTCGATTCCAACGACGTTTGTCGTCGATCCATCCGGGAAGATCGCAAAAACGGAAAGCGGCTATTACCCTCAGCTCGAATCCGACTACGCGGCGCTGATAGAAAAACTCCTCGAGAAGCCGAAACAAAAATCGTGACCGATCAGAAGCCCTCGATGAGAGCCGAGACCAGGCTTTCCGCGAGCTTCGACGAGAGAGCCTCGACAGCCTGATTCTCGAGGTCCGAATATCCGGAGCCTCCCGCCGATCCGCGCGAGACGGAATAACCCTCCTGGAACCGGAAATCGTCGACTTTCAGAATGATGGTCCCTTGTTTCGAAACGAGCCGAACCGCCGCGGTGACGATGATCTGGTACTCGGAGGCCCGTCCACTCGAATCGAGAACCGACGGCCAGGCGTTGTACGAGCTCACTCGCCCTTCGAGCACCGCATCGGCTTCATCGGCCGATGCGAGCGAAACGCTCCCGCGCGAGGCCAGCTCCCTCGCAACGGCTTCGGAAATCCACTGTTCGACTCCCGGTCGCTGCGTGCCGTTTTGAAAGACAGGCACGGCGACCGAATGGATCGAAGAGGGCAGGACACTTCCCCGGCCGACGAGGGCGTATCCGCAGCCGCCCGTGGCGAGAGCCAGCGCGGCCACCGCTGCAAATCGTCCCGCTCGAAACATCACCCGATCACCAGATTCAAAAGCCGGTTCTCGACGTAGATCGTTTTCCGAATCGCCTTTCCTTCGGCCCACTTCCGGATCGATTCGTCGGCGAGTGCGGCCTCGCGAACCTCGTCCGCCGTCGAACCGGTCGGCACCGAGACTTTTCCTCTGAGCTTTCCGGAGATCTGTACGACGATTTCCACCGTCGCATCCTCGAGCCATTTCGGATCGGCGGCAGGCCATCCCGAATCGAGGATCGACCCCTTTCCGCCGGCAAGCGCATGGAGCTCTTCGGTCACGTGAGGAGCGATCGGATGAAGCAACCCGACCAGCGCCTCGCAGGCCGACTGAGCGGTTTTTCTGTCCGCGCCGCCGGCTCCCAGATAGTCGGAAAGCGAGTTCGAGAGCTCCATGAGCGACGAGACGACGGTGTTGAACTGAAAGCGCGAGTAGTCCCGGTTCACCTTCTCGATCGTCTTGTGGGTTTTTCGGAGAAGGGCCTCCTCCGCACTCCCGGGAATCGATTCGAGAGTCAGCCCGCGAACGCGTTCGCCGAGACTCCAGACCCGCGCCAGAAAACGCGAGGCCCCGAGAATTCCATCATCCGACCATTCGGCTTCCTTCTCCGGCGGACCGATGAAAAGCGTGTAAACCCTTTCGGTGTCCGCACCGAATTTTTCGATGAGCTGATCGGGCGGGACGACGTTGAGCCGGCTCTTCGACATCTTTCCGAGCTCCGCGACGAGGTCTGCGCCGCTCCCCTTTCGAACCGGTTTTCCATCCGGCTTTCGCTCGACTTCGCTCAGGCTGACCCATTCGTTGTTGCGCGAGGGATCCCGGAACCCTTCCTTCGTGATCATTCCCTGGTTGAAGAGCCGTGTGAACGGTTCGTCGAAGGGAATCTGGCCGAAATCGTGGAGAACTTTGCAGACGAAGCGGGCATAGAGCAGGTGAAGGATCGCGTGCTCGATTCCTCCGATGTACTGATCAACCGGGAGCCAGCGCGCGGCGAGCTCCTTGTCGAACATTCCGCCGGAAAACGACGGATCGGTGTAACGAAGGTAGTACCAGGACGAGTCGACGAACGTATCCATCGTGTCGGTCTCTCGCCGGGCCGCACCGCCGCATTTCGGGCAGTCCGCGTGCACGAAGCTCAAAGAGCGGTCCAGAGGATTCCCCTCGGCGACTTTGAATTCGATGTCGGTGGGAAGCAGAACGGGCAGGCTCTTCTCGTCGATCGGAACGGTTCCGCATTTTTCGCAATAGACGATCGGAATCGGCGTGCCCCAATATCGTTGACGCGAGATGAGCCAGTCCCTCAGCCGGTAACGAATCCGCGCCTTCGCGAATCCCCTCTTTTCGAAATCGGCGACGAAGGCCTTGACGGTCTCTTCTCCGCCGGGAAGACCATCGAGCGCCGGGGTCGAGCCGAAGCTCTTCCACGACGCATCGGCGGCAACGACCGCCTCGGCCATGCCCGCTTCGTCCAGAAGCGCATCGTCGCGCCGGTAAACGAGGCGGATCGGGATCGAGTACTTTCGGGCGAGCTCGAAATCCCTCTGATCATGCGCCGGAACCGCCATGATCATTCCCGTTCCGTATTCCGGGAGCACGTAGTTGGCGAGCCAGATCGGGATTTTCTCGCCGTTGGCCGGGTTGACTGCAAACCGGCCGGTGAATCGCCCTTCCTTGGCTCCGGTCTCGATCTCCCGTTGACTGCGGCCCGTGTTCTTCGTCTTGTCGATGAATGACCGGATGTCGGCCGAGTCGACTCCTTCCCCGATGAGCTCCGTCGCGCGGGGATGATCGGGTGCGACCGCCAGAAACGTCGCGCCGTAAAGAGTATCGGGGCGCGTGGTGAACACGACGAGAGGCTCGCCGCCGCCGGCCAGCTCGAACGTCACATCGGCGCCGGTCGATCGCCCGATCCAATTTCGCTGCATCGTCTTGACCTTCTCGGGCCATTCCACGAGACGGTCGAGCCCTTCGAGAAGCCGGTCGGCGTAATCGGTGATCCGAAAAAACCACTGCGACAGCTCACGCTGCTGCGCCGCGCTGCCGCACCTCTCGCAGACGCCTCCTTCGACCTGCTCGTTGGCCAGAACCGTCTTGCAGGACGGGCACCAATTCACCGGTGCGAGCTTCTTGTACGCGATCCCTTTTTCGTACATCCGAAGGAAGAGCAGCTGATTCCATCGGTAGTACCCGGGCTCGCAGGACGCCAGTTCCTTCGACCAGTCGTACAGAACGCCCCACCGTTCGAACTGGGCTTTCATCCGTGCGATGTTCGAAACGGTCCATTCTCTCGGATGAATTCCCCTGGCAATCGCCGCATTCTCCGCCGGAAGCCCGAAGGCATCCCAACCCATCGGATTCAAGGCCCGCCGGCCGTTCATTCGAAAGTGCCGATACAGGGCGTCGCCGAGGATGTAGTTCCTTCCATGTCCGACGTGGAGATCTCCGGACGGATAAGGAAACATCATGAGCATGTAGAACTTCGATTCCGGAGAGACCGCGGCCCGGGTGTCGACTTCGGCCACGCGGTTTTCGGCCCAAAAGCGCTGCCACTTCGGCTCGATTTCTCGAGGATTGTAAGGCTCGGTCATGTCTTCTTTTTTTCCCCGCGTCCGTCGCGCCGTTCAGCGGGTC
>Ga0315281_10012666_pt1 | contig 11470 bp, 11 predicted proteins | sample YL17G07_0_MG_FD_204540 | JGI IMG/M metagenome (GOLD analysis project Ga0315281, IMG submission 204540) | Sediment microbial communities from Yellowstone Lake, YNP, Wyoming, USA - YL17G07_0 | ecosystem: Environmental > Aquatic > Freshwater > Lake > Sediment | place: USA: Wyoming | collected... | reverse complement strand
GTGCCGTCCGTATAGGTCTTGGAGACGTTGTCGAAGTAAATCATTGGCTAAGTATACCAAAAAAACTATAAGGTGGAAAATATTTCTCTTTTTTGTATAAATAACCCTTACAAGAAATTAACAAAGAAATACGACAAACAACAAACAACAAAAAATAACCCTAGCCCCGTAATCAGATTTCTTTTCGAAATCGAATTTTTTATTTGCGTCTGAGTATTCCCCGCAACTTGCTTATTTTTCGATCCTAAGACCAGGCGATAGGCAACCGTTGTGCCTGCAGTAATAAAAAGAATTATACCTGTAGCGAATATCAGTAGCATTAATACAGCGCGATCTAAAGACATATTTGGGTCTAAAAACACAAACGAGACTGGTATAATGATACCAATGAAACCTAAAACTAGCAGTGAGTCAGCTATTTTTTTAATCACAATTAAATTATAGATTATTTACACTCAAAATACTACGTCACCGCCTCTATAGCTCCTTCTCCCTTTCAATGAACGGCATGAGCTCCCCTTCTTCGAGCACCGCGTCCACATTGCTCGTCTCGACGCCGGTGCGGTGGTCCTTTACCATTTTGTAGGGATGGATGACATAGGAGCGGATCTGGTTCCCCCACTCGATCTCGGTTGTTTTACTGATATACATACCACTCTCGGCGGCTTTGCGCTCGTCGCCCTGTTTTTTGTAAAGTTTGCCCTTGAGGATCTGGACTGCCTTTTCGCGGTTTTGCTCCTGTGAGCGCTCGGTTTCTACATGCACCGCAATGCCCGTTGGAATATGCACCACACGCACTGCCGTCTCCCGCTTGTTTACGTTTTGTCCACCAGGGCCCGACGAACGACTAAACTCGATCTTGATGTCATCGTCGGGAATTGCAATATCGTCATCGCCATGCGCCTTGAAATCAGGGATAACCTCCACCATCGAGAACGAAGTGTGGCGAAGCTTTTTTGCATTGAAGGGTGAAATGCGCACGAGGCGATGCACGCCTGACTCATTCTTCAACATTCCATATGCATTCTTACCATGGATCTCGAGCGTAATGTTGCGGTACCCGTTGTGATCATTTTTGTTCTCGTGGAGAAGTTTCACCTCAAATCCCTGCGATTCAAAAAATTTGAGATACATGCGAACCAGCATCCCCGAAAAGTCCTCGGCATCATCCCCTCCCGCACCCGAGAAAATAGTCATCACCGCATTGCCACGGTCGTACTTGCCCACCCCAGCAAGTTTTTCCTTGAGCTCGGCAATCTCCTTAATAGTCGCCTGCGCACGCACTTTATCAGACCAAAAATCCGCCGCCATCATCGCCGCTTCAAGTTCCTCGATTTTTGCCTTCATTTCGTCCTTGGACATTTGTGTAGAGTATAACAGAAGTAGCGCACAAAAATCACCTTGTGTTATTTACACAACAGAATCTTACTATAGACGTATAATATACTATAGTATATTATACGTCTATAGTAATTCAAACAAAAAAAACCGCATGTGCGGTTTTTTTGTTCTTGAGCCACCTCGCAGAATCGAACTGCGGACCTTCTCGTTACGAGTGAGATGCTCTGCCAACTGAGCTAAGGTGGCACAATATAAGTTTATAATGTTCATAAAGTTTGTAAAGTAAAAAGTAAATTCGCATTCACTTTATGAACTTTCAGACTTTATAAACTTTCCACTTACATGGAGCCATTGTCCGGGATTGAACCGGAGACCTCGTCCTTACCAAGGACGCACTCTACCAACTGAGCTACAATGGCTTGTTTTCTGACTTTCACAATTATGATACCCTCGCAGGACTACCAAGGTTTATGGCCAAGCCACAAACCAGCTGGTTCGGCTACAATGGCTTGTTCTTCAAAAAACACATAAAAGAGCTACTCGATAGAGAGTACCTTATTTTCACTTTTTTTTCAACACAAACCCCCAAACTTATCAGTTTAGGGGTTTGTGTACTTATATATTTGCGCGGTGAATGGGACTCGAACCCACGACCCCCGCCGTGACAGGGCGGTGCTCTAACCAGCTGAGCTACCACCGCAAATTTTACTTCCTGCGCAAGAGAAGGATTTACTATATTGAGCATGTACCGCACACGCCCTGGCGCTGCTCGCTACCTTCTTAATCTGAGCCGAGCTACCACCGCAAATTTTACTTCCTGCGCAAGAGAAGGATCTACTAATTTAACCACACCCCGCACGCCTTGGCGGTGCGCGCATTCTAGCAGAAAACGTGCCGTAAAACAAACTCGAAAAACGAGCTTACTAAACGGGTGTCGACGGCGATTCAGTAGAATCGGGCTTGGCCATAGGGATTAATCCCTCACGTAAAGTGCTCGGGCGCTTTGCGCCGTCGACACCAGAAAAACCCGTAAACGAGTTTTTCTGGTGTCGACGGGAGGGATCGAACCTCCGACCTTATCTTTATGAGTGATATGCTCTAACCAACTGAGCTACGCCGACATGACTTAAGAACATTTAACCTATAACACTTGACGCAACGCCACAAAACCAACAATACACAATTTTGCCCCTTTTTGCAAAAATGCCGACGATTGCCGGCATTTTTGCGTCCTTGTTGCGGGGGCCCGAATCGAACGGGCGTCTTCAGGTTATGAGCCTGATGAGATACCGCTTCTCTACCCCGCTATGTTCAATCACAACACTATACCACTCCCGACAAATTTTGCAAGCCCTATTCCATATCCTATCTTCCAGATTCCATATTCCACCCTACAGATACCCCAACTCTTTGAATGCTTTTTCAAAGCCCGTGATGGCGTCTCGGGCGGATTTCTGAGTAAGGTCCATATCGATCGCGCCGCCGTGGGCGATCTTATTGCGGAGCTTGTGGGCTTCCCAAAGCTCGTCGTAAGCGGTAATCCGCGTCGGACTCATTTCCTTGAGCTTGTCGGCGACCGTCTCCCCCACGTATCCCTGATCTTCAAGGATCTCATCGAGCATATTGTCCGCCTCAAGGATTGCGAGCTTCCACTCTCCGGGATTCAAAGAGTCCATATGCTCTCGCACCACCTGCCAAGCAATATGGTATCCTTTCGCCTCAACTTCTTCTACCGGGATTGGCTTATATTGCGCATGTTCTTTATGGTGTATGTCCCCCGTGCGAAGCCCAAACCAAATGATTCCCGCAAAAAATACTATTCCTAAAAGTCCCAGCATCCCCTCAATACCTGAAAAAAATGCCTGGGCCGAGGAAACACTGACGGTCTTGCCCTGCAAAAAAGCACTGAGGTCAGAGAACGCAGCTCCCGAAGAAATGGTCTCAAAATTGAGGGGGGTTATCTGCGCACTAACGTACATCAAAAGAAAGATCGCCAAAAGGATTGCAAGGTGCTGCATCGGTTCATCCCAGTTAAAAAAATCTTTCATCGTTGAATAAAATTACGATTCTTTTTGTGCACGCTCAAGGTCTTGACCTACCGCAAAAAGTGCATCCTCGCAAAAATGCGGGGCAATAAACTGAATGCCCAGCGGAAGCTTTGACCCCTCCTCTTCCACGAACCCTGACGGTACAGAAATGGCGGGCACGCCGGCAATGTTCACTGGGACGGTAAAGATGTCGGCGAGGTACATTTGAAGCGGATCGCTCGACTTTTCGCCGATCTTGAACGCAGGTGTTGGTGTGGTAGGGGTGGCAATAACGTCAACTCCCTCAAATGCCTTGGCAAGGTCATTTTTAAGCATTTCACGAACAGCATTCGCACGTCCGTAATACGCATCGTAGTAACCGGACGAAAGAACGTACGTGCCAAGGAGAATGCGTCGACGCACCTCACGGCCAAACCCCTCCCCGCGCGAATGAGTGTAATCCTCAAGAAGGTTTGCGCCGTCGGCATGATACCCATAGCGCACCCCATCAAAACGCGCGAGGTTGGACGACACTTCCGCCGGCATCAAAATATAGTACACCGAAAGTCCGTGTGCGAGGCTCGGGAGGGAGATGTCGCGAATCTCGTACCCTGCGACCTTTAATTTTTCAAGTGACTGCTCAAAGTTTTCGAGCACGCGAGGATCTACACCCTTTGCGTGCACAAAATCAACCGGCACGCCAATGACGCGCGGTTTCCTTTCGTCACGTTGTGATAGTTCAAGGGGTACAGACGTACTATCCATCGGATCGTGACCTTTGATCACATTAAAAATAATTTCCGCGTCCTTAACCGTCTTGGCAAAAGGACCTATTTGGTCGAGCGATGAAGCCATCGCCATGAGCCCCGAGCGCGAGACACTGCCGTAGGTGGGTTTGAGCCCCACCACCCCGCAAAACGCCGCGGGTTGGCGGATAGACCCTCCTGTATCAGAACCAAGGGCACCGAGCGCCGCTCCTGCCGCCATGACTGCTGCCGAACCGCCCGAAGAACCGCCCGGTACGCGTGTTTTGTCATGCGGATTTTTTGTCACCCCAAATGCCGAGTTCTCGGTTGAGCCCCCCATCGCAAACTCATCCATATTGGTACGACCAATAAACACCGCACCCGCATCACGGAGTTTTTTCGTCACCCCTGCATCATACGTCGCCACATAATTTTCGAGCATCTTTGATGACGCGCTCGCGATCTTTCCTTTGATCAAAATGTTATCCTTCATCGCAAACGGAATACCCGTAAGGGGTGTTGCGGTGCCGTTGTCGATCATTTTTTGCGTGCCCTCCGCCTGCGCACGCACATCGTCAAAGATCTCAAGGTAGGCATTGAGATTTCGTGAACCCTCGGCTTCCCTGAGCACCGCCTCACACAACTCAAGCACGCTCATTTTTTTACTGATAAGGAGTTCGTGCGCTTCTTTTATAGTTAATTGTTTTATGTTGAGAGTCATGGGGTCAAATGTTCTTAAAGAATCTTTTTCACGAGGATACGATTACCTTCGCGTTGTGGCGCGGCGGCAAGAATACTCTCGGTGAAAACCCCTGGCTCGTGAGCCCCTTCGTCAGCACGCATCACATTGCGAAGCTCGCTCGCCTCGGGCGTGCCCATCTCCGCAGCGCCCAGACGTGAATCTGCTGATTCAGCAACCTCTTTTATCTCCGACACATACGCCAAAATCTCCTCAAGGTCGTGCTTGAGGACTTCTTTTTCGCTGTCAGAAACCGCAATACGCGCAAGCCCCGCGAGGTGTTCAATATCTTTTATCTCGATTGCCATATTTCACCAATATAGCACGATTTTGAGACTTATTTAAGCATCTTGAGAAACGCTGCTTCGTCGAGCACCTGCACCCCGAGTGAGCGTGCTTTGTCGAGCTTGGAACCAGGGTTCTCCCCAGCAACAACGGCAAAGGTTTTCTTTGATACGCTTTCAGCGATCTCGCCACCCAGGGCGCGAATACGTTCCTTTGCTTGGTCACGATCAAGGGCTACGAGAGTCCCCGTAAGCACAAAGGTTTTGCCGGCAAGTTTCTGGCTTTGCGCTTTTACTTTTTTCGGGTTTTCGATACGGACCTCGTTTAGAAGTCGTTCGAGGAGTGCTTTATGGTGTTCGTCCGCAAACCAGCTTACCAGTGACTGCGCCACCACTTCCCCTACGCCGTACACGTTATTGAAATCTTCGAACGAAGCCCGGCGCACCTTCTCAATACTGCCAAACGCATCCGCAATGTCGTGCGCGGTCTCTTCGCCTACATGCTCAATCGAGAGCGCGGTCAAAAACTTGCCGAGCGTGATCGTGCGCGCCTTGTCAATCGATTCGATGAGGTTCTCCGCGGACTTTTGCGCAAAACGCGGGAGCGTGAGCACGTCCCCCACGGTGAGCGTAAAGAGATCATCAAAATTGCCAACAAGCTCGGCGTCGAGGAGCGCGTCAAGAACCTTGGGTCCGCACCCATCCATATCAAAACCTTTCTTTGAAACAAAATAATAAAATTTGCGACGCTTTTGCGCGAAGGAGTTTTTGTTCACGCACCGATATGCCGCTTGTCCAGGGATGCGCTCAATATCCCCACCGCAATCCTCAACATACGTAGGGAACGTGAATTTCTTTTCTTTTCCCGTGCGCATTTCTTTTACCACCGCCACAATATCGGGAATCACATCCCCTGCTTTTTGCAAAATAACCGTATCCCCAATGCGCACATCAAGGCGCGCAATCTCATCCTCGTTGTGAAGTGTCGCGCGCGACACGACCGAGCCCGCGACCTGCACTGGACGCAAATGCGCGACCGGTGTCACGACGCCTGTACGCCCCACCTGGAGCACAATGTCTTGGACGACCGTCGTCACCTGCTCAGCGGGAAACTTGAACGCAATGCCAAAGCGTGGCGCCTTGCCGGTATAACCAAGAGCGTCTTGATATTCTTTTTCATTGACCTTCACCACGACCCCGTCAATCCAATAGTCTTCTTTAGGCGCTTTCTTTTGCCACTTTTGCCAAAAAGCAACCACCTCATCAATGGTCTTACACTCCGTAAAATGCTTGTTTACCTTGAAACCAAGGTCCTGTAAAAATTTCAGTTCTTCACTTTGCGTTTTAGGAAGCTCTCGCTCAAGGGCACTCACATCGTAGATGAACACATCGAGCGCGCGTGCTTTCACCACCCTAGGGTCAAGCTGACGCATCGTGCCCGCGGCGAGGTTGCGCGGGTTGGCATACGGCTCGCGTCCCGCTTTGACCTCCTCCTTGTTCAAACGCTCAAGGGTCGACTTTGCCATCCACACCTCACCCTCAAACACCCCTGATACTTTTTCGTGAAGCGACAACGGCACCGACTCAATCATTTTCACATTTGCCGTTACGTCCTCACCTACGGTGCCATCCCCGCGCGTTGCGGCCGTCACAAGCACGCCCTTTTCATAGGTCAGTACTACCTTGAGGCCATCTATCTTGAGCTCGCAGGTATACGAAGGGGTTACTGCCTTCCCGTATGTATCTTTCAAGAATCTTTTCACGCGCGCATCAAACTCGTGCATATCCTCTACGGTGAACGCATCGTTAAAGGACCACTGTGCGACCGTATGGCGCACTTTTTTGAATCCCTTGAGCGGCGCCCCGGCAACACGTTGCGAGGGTGAATCGGGCGTAATGAGGTCGGGATACGCCTCCTCGATCTCCACGAGCTCGCGCTTGAGACTGTCGAGTGCCTCAGGAGATATCTCGGACCGGTCGAGCACATGATACAAATAGCGATGCTTCTCAATGGTTGCGCGCAAAACACGCAGGCGCTCGACAGCCTCCTTCTTTGTTTTGGGAATTGCCTGTGCCTGCTCACGCATACTAGTAGTCGATACTCAAACCACGCTCGATGCGGCGCGGATTGGTAACATCACAGGTGTTGTTGCCGCGGGTATCGATATGAGTTTTTAGACCAACTTTGGTGACTGTTATATTTACGCACCCGCCAAAAACAGTCATTTGTGGGATAAGCCATGGCCCGCCACCAGGAGGATTTGGTGTCCATGCAAACGACGTATCAAAACACGATGCATCCAAACCGGGTCCCGGATTGTGCAGATCCCAATACAGCGCGCACCCAAGCCCCGCATCCGCCGCTACAAAGGCGACCTGCGTCTGCTTCCAAAACGATGCAAAATAAAGCTCTTTGTAGGTGCGCTGATAGATTCCCAGACCGACCGCGAGAGCGACTCCTCCGACGAGCACCGCAATGAGGAGAACGACGCCACGACGCGATGAAGGAGTGTAGTGCGATGAGGTATGCTTCATGATGTTATTATTTTGTCCAATTAAAAACAGACTCTGAAACCGTGACCGACCCCGGGGTTCCGCCCGTCTTCCAGGTCACGGTCGAGGTAACTTTGGTCTCAGTGTTAGCAACCACATCTCTGATATTTACAATGCGTGAAAATTGGGTTTTCACGGTACCTACCCCAACTACCACTCCTTGGCGATAGTGCCCCGCACTAATGCCCGCAGTATCGAGGTATACGGATGAATCACAGTTAATCCCTGAGCAAGGAGTCAAGACCGAGTTCGCGGCGCTATTCCATGAGTCTACTTTATAATCCCCATTCGCGAGATTAGTCAGCCAACCATTTGCCGGGTCTACGAGCGTATTGGTATCGCGCACCTGCCGCACGGTCTCGAGCCCTTCCTGCGCGAGGTTGATGGCGATCATCTGATCACGGGCAAAATAGATCTTATTGAGCGAATCTCCAATGACGGTTATCGGTCCCGTCACTGCAATGAGTAGGATGGAGATGGCGACGAGAGTCTCGAGGAGAGTGAAACCACGACGAGGGGAACATCTGACATCTGACCTCTGACCTCTGACCCCAAAAACCTGATACGTGAAATCAGGAAATAAAGAGAATATGTTTTTTTTATGTTTGGTTTGCATTTTGTTCTCTGTCAGTAGTCGAATGTTCCCCCTCAACGTCCTCTTACATCAACTATCATGGCTGCGTTGAGTTACTTTTGTCTGGATATTAAAATCCACTTTCCCTGCAGGGTTTACCCCGGAAGCCCCCATCGCCCCTCGTATTACAATGAGTGCATAGGATTGGATCGAATCTCCTGTGGGGAGGGTGCCGACCATACTTCCCGACACCCTAAACTTTAAATCATTGATGACGATTTCGGGCGCGGTTACCAGAACGGGGACTCCTCCATTTTGATAACGGTAAATTGAGGGGGGCGTTCCATTAGGAACGGCACCAATGGGCCCCCAACTGTACGTAGTTCTCGTGACCCCATCCTGCTCAGTAAAAGAGAACTCTGTGCCAAGATTATTCAAATCACAGTCTTGCACGGCCGTTAACGACCCCTCTCCCCCGGAACCACAAAAGTAGTTTGTGCCTGTTTTGATCCTCCTCTGCATATCCTCGAGCGCGAGATTGAGGTTATCGGTCGCGATGCGCACAGCACGCGACTTGCGGTCAGCATTCACAATAGTAAGGAATGCGCTCGTTGCGATGAACAAGATGATGGTGAATAATCCGAGCGACACGATCATCTCGACGAGGGTGAAACCACGACGAGGGGAACCTCTGACCTCTGACCTCTGACCCCTGACCCCAAAAACCTGATACACGAAATCAGGCAATAAAGAGAATATGTTTTTTTTATGTTTGGTTTGCATTTTGTTCTCTGTCAGTAGTCAAATGTTCCTCCTCTACATTCTACCATGTTATTGGAGTGAAATTTGTCCGGCTGATGAAATACCAATGGTTGTTATCTTCCCTGTGTTGCTATCTTTAACCACGATCGATCCGGTAGTAAAAGCTCCGGCGGCAACATTATCCGTGATGTAGGCGTCAGGAACAGGGCGCTTGAAGGTTACGTTCATTGCCCCACCACTCGCACCTCCAACACAAGGAGTCCCGCCACAAAGAAGATCGGAAATAAAAATGTTGCTGCTCCATTGAATCACCTCAACATCGATATCAGTCGGAGTGCCGTCATACTTTTTATTGTCATTTTTATCGACAAAAATTTTAATTTGATTCTTTAAAGTAGGGTCCCATGAGAGGTATACTCCATAGGCACAATCAAAAGGCGTCCCCATCGCACCACATGCAGCCGTATTCCCTTTGGTTGCCGCCCCGTAGACTTGCGCCTGTCTGAGCGCGAGGACGACATCCTCGGTGGCGTTGGCAAACGTGGCATTGGTGTTAAAACTGCGATAATTCGCAAGCACCGCACCCGTCAGTACCGAGAAAATACCTATCGTGACCAAAAGCTCGATGATGGTAAAACCCTGGTGGGTAGCATAGGGAATAGCGTCCGCGATGCGCATCTGCTGATTCGGGAATAGGGAATATGGAAGGGTCCTTTTTCCTTTTTGTATTGTTTTTTTTGTTCTATATTCCATATTCTATGTTCTACCCTAAAAATTCAAAGAGAGTCATCGACCCGTCAAAAAAGTTCACTCCAGTAAAATATACAATGATAGTACTCAAAATGAGAAACGGCCCAAAAGGTATTTCGCTCTGCATGGAGAGCTTGGCGCCATGAAAATTAACCGCGAGGCGCTGAATTGCCATAAGCGCGAGCGCATACGCCGCGCCGATCCAAAATGCAAGCATGATCGCTGAACCGCCGAGTGTTGCGCCGAGGAACCACCCGATACCGAGCGCGAGCTTGCCGTCGCCAAGGCCGAGCCATCGTCCCTGCGACACAAACCAGAGCGCCCAAAACGGAAAAAATAACATCGGCCCGGCGATAAGCGTCCAGAGGTATGGGAAGTGTAACGCTTGCATCCCTACCGTCGATACGAACCAAAGAAGGGAGAGTCCCGCAAAAAATGCTGCCAACCCATCGGGAATGATCTGGTGCCGCAAGTCATAGACCGCGATCACGAGAAGGGTTGAGAAAATGGCAAGAAGGTATACTGATTCAAGAAGTGGTTTACCAAGGAGATACACGGCAACAAACATCGCCCCTGACAGTACCTCGACAAGTGGATACTGCCACGAGAGCTTGACCTTGCACTTACGACAGCGACCACCTTGCAGGAGAAAGCTGAGCACCGGCACAAGCTCGTACCACACGAGCATCTTGCCACATGCAAAACACTGTGACCGCCCCTTGAGCGGCGACGCCCCGCTGTTGTAGCGGTACGCCACCACATTCAAAAAACTGCCGATGATGGTACCAAACACAAAAACAATAGAGAGTGCCAAAAAATCCATATCACTATCATACCCTAAAACATTTAGTACTCAAAACGTTCGAGCAACCCACTGTTGCAGATTAAGCCACAAAATAAAAACCTCTGCATTCTCCGTGGGTAAATCAACCACTCCACAACAAACGTCCGAAATGAACCTCCCCACAGCAGAGCTGTCCCCTCATTCCGCTACCGCTCCATATCGGCAGGGTATTGGAGGAGCTCCGCACAAGATTATCTTGAAAACCGAGGGTTTTCAAACTTTCCTACAAGGTCCCCCCAGCAGAGCTGAGAGGATAAGGATTAAAGACCGCGCCAGTTCCACCCGCTCTTCCCCTTCCCATGCCCACCCCATCTCCATCACCCCATCATTTATTCATCCCCTTCCCCGCACCCCCAGCTATCATCTATTCTAAGTCATGACTTAGAATAGATGATAGCTGGGGGGTATTATTGGATTTTTGATTTTTACGCAATGTTAAAATGCTCTTTGAGCTCGCGTACCCCTTCTATCTCTTTTGCTTTAATGTAAATAATATGATCCCTCACTCCAAAAAATTCTCCGATGAAGTCGATCTCATTTTTACAAAGATACGGCGACACAAAAACTGATTTTTGGATCGGATACAAACCTAATTCTTTTATTTTTCTACTCACGGCATCGCGCGCTTTCTTTTTTGACTGGGGAATATCAAACATCACCACGCGCCACCACCCATCCCATTTCTTCGGAACGTTCAATTTCATTTCATCAAGATTGTATTCAAGCACCTTACTCCTGCCAGCCTCGGTGATCTCGACAACCTCGTTCCCATTTTTAGTGTAGATGTTTACCAGTTTTTTGTGGTGCAACTTCTGAAATGCCTGATTGATGCGGTAACGATCCCTAGCAC
>Ga0315281_10012665_pt1 | contig 11471 bp, 12 predicted proteins | sample YL17G07_0_MG_FD_204540 | JGI IMG/M metagenome (GOLD analysis project Ga0315281, IMG submission 204540) | Sediment microbial communities from Yellowstone Lake, YNP, Wyoming, USA - YL17G07_0 | ecosystem: Environmental > Aquatic > Freshwater > Lake > Sediment | place: USA: Wyoming | collected... | reverse complement strand
GGCGAGCCCTGCCGACTCGGCGAACGACGTCCACTCGGCGTCGGAGTAGTTCCGGACGTGCGAGGGATCACGGAGCTTCTCCGCCTCCTCCACGTCGTCGCCCATGAACATGTTATCGACGATCAGCACACGATCCGCCGTCACGCGCGCCATCTCCTCGACCGCCTTCGTCACGTCGTCGTAGTGGTGCGCCGCAACCCGGGTGGCAACCACGTCGAAGCTGGCATCCCCGAACGGGAGGTGCTCCGCACGGCAGATCAGATCGGCCTCCATCCCGGGGGCCGGATCACAGCTGACGACGTCGAGCCCGGCCTCACGCAGGCGACGCGCCACGTGGCCGCCGCCGGTGGCCACGTCCAGCGCGGTACGCGCGCCGGCGGCCCAATAGACGATCAGGTCGAGGTCGGGACCCTCGCGGTGCGCGTCCGACTCGACGTACAGCCGCGCACGCTCACTCCAGAGATCGCGATGGGCGCCGCCGTCACCGGTCGTCTGATCCCCGGCGGTCATGCCCCGGCCCCGCTCAGCTCGACTGCCTTCCGCGCGGCTTCGAGCATCGTCGGCTCGACGTGCAGGTTCGGGGGCGCTGCCTCAGCGAGGATACGACGGCCCTCGTCCGCGTTCGTGCCGTCCAGCCGCACGACGATCGGCAAGACGATGCCCATCTGGGCGACGGCCTGGAGAACGCCTTTCGCGACCTCGTCACACCGGGTGATGCCTCCGAAGATGTTGAAGAAGATCGCCTTCACCTGCGGATCGCGGGTGATCACCTCGAGCGCGTCGACGACGCCCTGCGCGTCGCCGCCGCCGCCGAGGTCACAGAAGTCCGCGGGGCGCCCGCCGGCGAAGGTGACGACGTCGACGGTGGACATCGTCAATCCGGCGCCGTTGCCGAGCACTCCGACCTCACCGTCGAGCTTCACGTACGTGACGAGCTTCTCACGCGCCAGCGCCTCGAGTGGGTCGGCGGCGTCGCGGTCTCGCATCTCCGCCACATCGGGTTGACGGTAGAGCGCGTTGTCGTCGACGGTGAACTTCGAGTCGAGCGCCTTCACAGTGCCGTCGGGCGTCACGATCAGGGGGTTGATCTCGCAGAGCATCGCATCGAAGCGGACGAACGCCTCGTAGAGCCTGCCGACGATGGCGGCGATCTGCTTCTGCTCCGACGGGTCGGCGACACCTGCGCCGTAGACGAGGCGGCGCGCCTGCCAGGGATGGAAGCCCTCGAGCGGATCGACGTGCAGCTTCACGAGCGCGTCGGGGCTCTCTTCCGCCACCTGCTCGATCTCGATGCCGCCCTGCGTCGTGAACATGAACAACGGCTGCTTGGCGCCGCGGTCGAACGTGAGTGAGAGGTAGTACTCCTTCGCGATGTCGGACGCCCGCTCGACCCAGAGCCGCTTGACGACATGGCCCTTGATGTCGAGCCCGATGATGCTCTTCGCGTGCTCCTCCGCCTCGTGGGCGGTGCGTGCGAGCTTGACGCCCCCGGCCTTGCCACGCCCGCCGGTCAGCACCTGGGCCTTGACGACGACCGGCCCGCCGAGCACCTCGGCCGCCTGCCTGGCCTCGCCCGGGGTCGTCGCGAGGCGCCCCTCCGACACGGGGATGCCCACGCGCTGGAACAGCTCTTTTCCCTGATACTCGTAGAGATCCACGTCGACGGCGAGAGTACCAGCACGGTTGTGCGAGCATCCCGGGCATGCGACTCGTACTCCTCCTCGTCCCCGTCGCCCTGCTGCTCGGAGGGTGCAGCACCTCGCAGGCACCGTTCCAGCCGGCGGTGAAGGCGCTGCCGCAGCAGTTCACGCTCGGCTGGGTCGAGCACTACCCGGAGGAGAAGGCCGCGCTCGTCTTCGGTGTGCAGTCGTTCGCAGTGACGGAGACCGGCTGGTCGGCCGGCATCACCATGGAGAACCGCTCCGACGTCGGCTGGGAGGTCGGAGCGCCTCGCTTCTCGCTCGAGCGGGCGTTCGGCGTGCTCCTGTTCGCGAGCGGTGACCTCGACGAGCTCGAACGGCGCAACAGGAACGGCACGCTCCCTGCGATCCGCAACGCCACCGGCTACGCGCCGGCGCTTCCGGTCGTGCTCGAGCCGGGCAAAACGTGGTCCGGGACGATCTCGGCGCCGGGCCCGCTCGCAGCCGGCCTGTGGGTGCGCATCTCGTTCGGCACCTTCACGAGCGTTGGCGACCCGCCGCCGGGAGCCGAGCGACGGGTGGTCTGGTTCACCGACCACGCGCTCAAGCTGAAGACGGAGCCGACGCAGTAACGGCGCCTGCCACCTGCCCCGCGTCGCGGCCGCCGGCCGGCGGTGCGGACGATCGGCTCGCGATCGTCGAGATGATTGGCGGCGTTCATGCTCGTTGGGGCGAAGCTCGGCGATATCTGGGACCGTGAACGTGCTTTCGGGATCGGTCTCGCGGTTACGGGCTCGGCTCGCTGACGACGGCGCTGAGCCCGAACGCCTACGTCTTGCTCTTCGGCTGGTCGCTCGTCGAGGGGCTCGGCGCGGTGCTAGTGATCCCGGCCATCGCCGCCCTGACCGCGGCCGACTACCAGGGGAAGGAGCGTGCGTTTGCGAGCAGTTTGTGGGGCTGTGTTCAGCCCCTCGACGCGCCCACGATCGCCGGCAACGAGATCACCCCGCTGGGCTTCTCGCTCGTGCCGTTCCTGATCGTCGGCGGTGTCTTCCTACTCTGGTTCTTCGGCATGTGGGAGGAAAATCGCCGTCGGGGTCGCGGACTGCAGCGAAGAGCCGTGATGAGGGGGCGACCTGACGCCGCCCCCTCACCTCATCGCGCGACTAGGCGCGGGCTGCCGCCGGCTCGGGCATGAGGCCGAGCTGTGTCAGCACCTGCACCTGGTCGAAGTAGAGGTGGTCCTCGGCGACCCTGTCGCCCTCGATCCGTAGCACCTCCACGCCGCGGCCGGCGAGCCGTCGATGCGTCGCAGGGATCTCGCCCTCGGGGCCGACCAACGTCTCGTCGTGTGTGCCCGTGAAGACGAACTCGTGCACGACCCAGTCGCCGGCGGAGAACTCGTTCTGCACCGTGATGGCGCCGTCGGGGAAGGCGCGCAGCCACGACATCGCGTACTCGGTGGCCGCATCTGCGCCCTCCAGGCTGATGTCACCGGGTGCCTCGAAGACGATATTCTCGGCGTACGTCTCCCGGATACGCCGCTCGTCGTGCGCGTTGAATGCCTCACGCGCCCGCCTCGCTACCTCCAGAGTAGCCGGCATGCCTCTCTTCTCCTTTCTCGTGCGATTCCGCACGAACAAGGAGGAAGCCTATACCTTCCCCGACGCCCTGTCAAAGGTCGAAGGCCCGGCGCGCCCACGAGAGCCGCTCGCCTACTATCGTCCGATGGACGCGATCGTGGTCGACGGGCTCGAGAAGGCCTACAAGGGTGGCGTGCGGGCACTCGACGGGATGACGTTCTCGGTGCCCGAAGGCCAGGTGTTCGGCCTGCTCGGTCCGAACGGTGCCGGCAAGTCGACGACCGTTCGGATCCTGACGACGCTGACCCGACCGGACGGTGGGAGCGCGACCGTTGCCGGCCACGACGTGTCCCGCGAGCCCGCAGCCGTGCGCCACTCGATCGGCTACGTCCCGCAAGCGTCGGGCGTCGACCGCGAGGCGACGGGCCGCGAGAACCTTCTCCTCCAGGGTCGGCTCCAGCGGATGCGGGGCGCCGTGCTCGAGCGCCGCGCCACGGCGCTACTCGAGACGTTCGGGCTGGCCGAAAAGGGGGACGCGCTGGTGAAGACCTATTCCGGCGGCATGAAGCGCCGCCTCGACGTCGCGACGGGCCTGATGCACAGCCCGCACGTGCTGTTCCTCGACGAGCCCACGACCGGCCTCGACCCGGAGGCGCGCGCGGCGATGTGGGACGAGCTCTCACGGCTCGCCACCCGGGAGCGATTGACGATTCTGCTCACAACGCACTATCTCGAGGAGGCCGACAGGCTCGCCGAGCGCGTTGCGATCGTGAGCCGGGGCAAGGTCGTCGTGGCAGGCTCGCCCGAGGAGCTCAAGCGGGCGCTGCGGGGAGACGCCCTCGCCGTCGACCTCGAGAGCGACACGGCCGAGAGGGCCGCCGAGGTCGTACGGGCGCTCGACGGCGTCCATGAGACAGTGGTCGACGGCCGGCGGCTGCATGTGCGGGTCGAGCACGGTGCGCAGGCGGTGCCCGTGATCCTCGGCGCGCTGGACGGTGCGGGCGTCGGCGTCAGCGCCGTGACGGTCTCGCGGCCTTCCCTCGACGACGTCTACCTGCATCACACGGGGCGCGGCTTTCGCTCCGACGACGAGGCGGGCTCGTGACCACAGTGGTCTCGCAGACGCTGTACCTCTGTGGACGCGTGCTACGCAACCTGTCCCGGCAGCCGATCTGGATCGTGGTGATGGTGGTGCAGCCGATGTTCTGGCTCCTGCTCTACAGCCAGCTGTTCCGGCGCATCACCGAGCTCCCGGGATTCGGGACGACGTCGTACATCGACTATCTGACCCCCGGCGTCGCGGTGATGACGGCGTTCTTCTCGGGGTCGTGGGCGGGGATGGGCATGATCGAGGACCTCGATCGCGGCGTGCTCGAGCGGTTCCTCGCGACGCCGGCGCACCGCGGCGCGATCGTCTTCGGCAGGATCCTCGAGTCGTCGATCGTCGCGACGCTACAAGCGCTACTGATCCTCGTCACCGGCCTCGCGCTCGGCGCGACGAACGGCGGCGCGGCCGGCTGGCTCGTGATCCTCGCCGCGTCCTTCCTGGTCGCAGCCGGGTTCGCCGGGCTCTCCCACGGGGTGGCGCTGCGGACGCGCCAGGAGGCGTCGATGATCGCGGTGGCGCAGTTCATCGGCCTGCCGCTGCTCTTCTTCTCCTCGCTGCTGATCGCACGCGAGCTGATTCCGGGCTGGATGCAGAACCTGTCGCTCCTGAACCCGGTCGAGTGGGCCGTGCGCGCCGCGCGCGGCGAGGCGCTGCCCGGCACGAGCTGGAGCGAGATGGGAGCGTTCATGCTCTTGCTCGTCGGATTCGTGGTGGCGACGACGGGCTTCGCGACGATGAGCTTCCGCTCCTACCAGCGCACGCTCTAGCTACTGGTAGGAAATACGATTTCACCCGCCCGCGGGTGCGCAGCGCGCGGCATCTGGACTTCCCCCGGAAAAAAGAGGTCGGCAGGCCGTGGCGGAGCCGGCGGGGGAAGTAGCTTGAAAGGAGGAGGCTTCGCCTTATGTCTTTTCGCATATCGGAAAGTGCCTGCATTTCAAAATGATTCGCGTCAGCGTTCAGCCCGGGGTTGACGCTCAAGCGAGTGAGGGGACGGGGTCGCGGCGGGCTTTGGCGTTGAGGACGTCTGTGAGGTAGGTGAACGGCGAGCGGCGTTGCAGTCGGCAGGTGACTGACGCCGACAGCAGCCGCTCGATCGTGTGCTCGCCGGTCTCGGATTGGCTGCCGAGCGAGAGCTTGCGGTAGATGACGGCGCCGCGGAGGCCGCGTTCGGCGGCGTTGTTGGTCGGCTCTACCCCATCGACCTCGCTGAAGGTCCACAGTGCCGGCCAGATCTTGAGCAGGTTGCGGGCGAGCCCGCGGCTGCGCTTGTACTTGGCTGACTTGCCGGCGCAGCGCTGAAGGAGTGGCTGCAAGTGGCCCTTCGATTCTTTCAAGGCAGGCATCGCCGCACGGATGGTCAGCGCCACGCCGTAGACATTTGTCAGCACCATCTCGCGCCAGTGGTCGACGGTGCCGGCAAGGAAGCTCCGCTGCCCGCCGAAGCCGGCGTTAGCCCAGGCGGCGTCGAGCCGGCCGAATTGCTCCAGGCACGCGATCACCGCAGCCTGCTGGTCGGCCCAGTCGGTGACGTCGCATTCGACCGCCACCGCGCGATCCGGTCCTCCGAGCTCGAGGGCGAGATCCTCCAGCACGTCGATTGAGCGCGCCGCCAGCACGAGCCGCCAACCTTCCGCCGCGCCCGCCCGGGCCGTCGCGGCGCCGATGCCCGACGAGGCACCCGTGATGAGGAGGACACGATCGCTCGTCACGACTTCAGGCTATCGACGCGGTCCAGGTCGGTGCGGGCTCCGGCTCCCCGCCGCAGTTGGCCGGCACGGCCGGGCCGCCGCGCTCCTCGACCTGCACCGTCACGTCCCCAGCGGAGGTCGCAAAGCGGACGGAGCCGGACGTGTCCGAGAGCAGGCGCAGATCGCCGATCCCGTCGAGGCCGAGCGCACGGCGCACAACGATCTCGGCTGCCTGCACCGGCGCCGGGTAGAGCGTGCGGCCGCGGTAGAACTCGAGCGGAATGCGGCCGGCGGTGAGCGCCGCCGCGACCGCAGGCGCCTCGTCGACCGGAATCCGACCGAACTGGAGGCCAGAGGGCAGCGCCAGCAGGTTCGGCGCGAAGCGGTGTCCTCCGAGGTGCGAAGCCTGCCAGAGCAGTCCGGCACCGACATGAGGGCCGAGTGCGTCGAACAGCGGCACGCCGAGCCGCGCGCAGCAGGCGTCGCGGCGCCCATGCGCGCACACAAGGAGTAGCTGCCCGTCGACCGGCTGACCGGCATCGAGATCGGCTGCGGGAAGCTCCTCGAGCGCGTCGAGCTCGAGCCGGCGGGCCTCCCCGCCACCCTCGGCCGTCACGGCGAGCACGACCGTGGTGCCGGCGCGACGATCCGGCCGCCGAATCAGCTGCACCCGGCCGTCGAACGCCTCCAGCAGCTCGAGCACAGGGCCCGGCAGCCCGCTGTCGGCAACGGCGTCCCGCCCCCAGGATCCGCGCGCCTCGAGGAGCAGCCAGCGCTTCGCCGTCGTCGCGGTCCCCGCGAGCGCCTCCCCTTCTGAGAGCGACAGATCCGAGCAGCTCACGCGCGCCCTTCACCGGCAGCGCCGGCTGCCGCCGCGCAGGTGGGAGCAAGGCTCGCGTCGCCCGTCGTCACGACGCGCACCTGGGGCGACGGACGACGCAGGCCTCCACCCTACGCCTGCGGTGCGTCACCACGGGCGCCGCACTCACTTCAGCTCCAGCAGCGGGCCGAGCATGCGCTCGAGCGCCGGGTCGATCCCGAGCGCCTGCTTGAGCACGCGGTACTCGGCCAGAGCCCTGGCACGGTCACGCGAGGGGCGCCGCACAGCGCGGATGAGGATGTTCTTCGGCGTGTGCTCGAGCTCGACGAACTCGACGAGCTGCGCGTCGTAGCCGACGGCGCCGAGCAACTGGGCGCGCACCGCATCCGTGACCTCGGCGGCAAAGCGCTCCCGAAGGACTCCGTGGCGCAGGAGAGGCGCGAGCTCTGCGTTCTCGAGCTGAGGCAGGAGCTCGTGCTGGCAGCACGGCACTGCGAGGATCACCCGCGCCTGCACACGCACGGCCCGGTCGAGGGCCGCGTCGGTGGCCGTGTCGCACGCGTGCAGGCTGACGACGAGGTCGGCTCCCTCGACTCCCTCGAAGCCTGCGATGTCGCCCACCTCGAACCGCAGTCCGTCGGCTCCGAGCCGGCGCGCCAGCGCCTCGCACTCGATCACCACATCCTCCCTGAGGTCAAGGCCGATGACGTCGACGTCACGCCCGTGCACCGCAGTCAGCAGGTGGTACAGCGCGAACGTGAGGTAGGAGCGCCCCGACCCGAAGTCGACGACGCGGAGCCTCCCCGGGGGCAGCTCGTCGAGGACGTCGCCGACGAGCTCGAGGAAGCGGTTGACCTGCCGGAACTTGTCGTACCGCTGTGCGCGCACCCTGCCGTCGGGCATCATCACGCCGAGCTCGACCAGGAAGGGCACCGGCTCGCCCTCGGGAAGAACGCGGCGCTTCACCCGGTCGTGCCCCAGCCGGGCCAGCGGCCGTGTCGGCGCCCTCCGCAACAGCTTCGCCGACTTGCCGCCGCCGAGCACCTGCCAGTCGGCGTCAGCCGACTGCAGCAGCGCCTGACGGAACTCCCCGCCGACAAGGTGAGCGAGGCGACGGCCGGTCTCGTCGGGGGGCAGGTTCTCGTCGACGGAGCGAGTCGCGTGGTGGAACGTCCACCGGTAGCGCAATACGCCCTGGACGACGACGGGCGCGATCGTCACCTTCGCGGCACGCGAGGGATCGCTGCGGCGCGGCTTGCTGAGTGTCGCTCCGGTGAGCTCGTCTGCGGCGATCAACGCCTGGACGAGGCCGTCCACCGTGGTCATTCGGGCTCGGCGACGAGACAGATGAGCTGGCCCGTCGTAACCGGCTGGCCGGCGACAACGCCGAGCTTGTCGACGATGCCGTCACGTGGGGCCATGATCTCGTTCTCCATCTTCATCGCCTCGACGACGCAGAGCACCTGTCCGAAGGAGACCTGGTCGCCATCGGCGATGTCGACCTTAAGCACGGTGCCCTGCATCGGGCTCGTGACGGCCCCGCTGCCGCCGGCACCGTGCGCGCCGGCTCGATCCCGGCGGCGGCGGGCGAGCTCGGCCCACGGGGGCTCCGTGGTGTGCAGTCGCACCTCGTACGAGCGGCCGTCGACCTCGACGCCTAGGAGGCGCTCACGTGTGACGGCGCCGTCCGACCGCGCCGCTACACTTGTTGTCCGATGCGACAACTTCTCTGTGATCTCGGCCGCTCGCTGCGCAAGCTCCTCCGACTCCACGATCCCGTGACAGCCGCCGCCGTCGACGAAGCACCGCTCGGTCAGCAGCGCGAGGTGGAAGCCGACGAGCGTCGGTGGCCCTTCGATCCGGAACTCCTCGAGCGCCCGGATCATCCGGTGCCGCGCACGCTCGCGATCGGTGTCGTGGACGATCAACTTGGCGATCATGGGGTCGTACAGGCCGGAGATCTCGTCTCCGGCCCGGATGCCGGAGTCGACGCGCACTCCGGGCCCGGCCGGCTCCTGATATGCGGTGATCAGACCCGGTGCGGGCAGGAAGCCCCTGCCGACATCCTCTGCGTTGATCCGGCACTCGATCGCATGGCCGCGCAGCGTCACGTCCTCCTGGCGCAGCGACAACGGCTCGCCCTGCGCGACGAGGATCTGCTCGCGCACGAGATCGAGCCCCGTCACCATCTCCGTGACGGTGTGCTCCACCTGGATCCTCGTGTTCATCTCCATGAAGAAGTAGTCGCCGTCGGCTGTCAGCAAGCCCTCGATCGTGCCCGCAGAGCGGTAACCCGCGGCCCGGGCGGCGCTTACCGCGATCTCGCCGATGCGGGCGCGCAGCCTGGCGTCCACGGCGGGCGACGGGGTCTCTTCCACGAGCTTCTGGTGCCGCCGCTGGATCGTGCAGTCGCGCTCCCCGAGGAACAACACGTTCCCGTGCCCGTCAGCCAGCACCTGCGCCTCCACGTGGCGCGGGTTCTCGAGATACCGCTCCACGTACACCGCCTCGTCGGCGAAGTACTTCAAGCCCTGCCGCTGCGCCGACGCGAGCGCGCGCTCCGCTTCCTCCGCGTCGTAGACGAGCTCCATCCCCTTGCCGCCGCCACCCGCGGCCGCCTTGATGATCAGCGGATAGCCGATCTCGGCACCGAGCGCGACCACCTCCGCCACGCTCCCGACCGGATCGGTGCCGCCCGGGATGATCGGTACGCCCGCTGCCCTCATCACCCTGCGCGCCTCCGTCTTCGACCCCATCAGCTCGATCGCCGCGGGAGGCGGCCCGATCCACGTCAGCCCCGCCTCTTCGACGGCTCGCGCGAACGCAGCGTTCTCGGCGAGGAAGCCGTAGCCCGGGTGCACCGCCTCAGCGCCCGCGGTACGGGCCGCGGCGACGATCACGTCGGCCCGCAGGTAGCTCTGATCGGCCGGTCCGGGCCCGATCAGGTACGCCTCATCGGCGACCCTCGTGTGCAGCCGGCCGCGGTCGGCCTCGGAGTACACGGCCACCGTGCCAATGCCCAGCTCGCGCAGCGTGCGGAACACGCGCACGGCGATCTCGCCCCGATTTGCGACGAGCACTTTGGTGAAAGATGCCATCTGCCGCGTATTCTCCCCGACGGTGACACTTCCCGACCAGCTAACCCTCGGGCGGGCCCTCGCGGTGCCCGTCGTCGTCGTCCTGTTCGCGTGGGATTTCCCCGATCACGCGTACTGGGCGACCGCGGTCTTCGTCGTGGCGATGGCGACCGACCAGATCGACGGCTGGCTCGCGCGCCGATGGAACCAGACGTCTGCCTTCGGTTCGCTGCTCGACCCGATCGCAGACAAGGTGCTCGTGATGGCCGCACTCGTGATGCTGATCGCCGAAGGCGTCGCGCCAGCCTGGATGGTCGCCGCGATCGTCGCGCGCGAGCTCCTCGTCTCCGGGCTCCGCCTCGCTGCGATCGAAAAGGGCATCGTCATGGCAGCCCGTGACCTCGGCAAGCTGAAGACGTGGGCGCAGGCGCTCGCGGTGGCGGTCGGGGGCATTGCAGCTGCGGGTGCGTGGAGCGACACGATCGCGTGGTGGGTTCTTCTCATCGCGGTCGTGCTGACCTGGGTCTCCGGGCTCGACTATGCGCGGGTGGCGCCGCGGGTGCTCCGGAGCGAGCGAGCGCTGTAGAACGCCCCGCCGTGCGGCACCGGCGCCGGTGGCGTTCGCTCGGCTGCATCGGCCAGCCCCGCTGCCCGCCACGGGCTCACGTACGCCTGTGGTGCATCGCTCAGATCCACGCCCGCACGCTCGACCGCTCTTGCCACTGCGACGGTGACGCCTTCGACGGGTGGCGGGGAGAGCTCCAGCTGCATTCCTGCAGCCTACGACACCCGGGGCGGAGTTTGCCCGATCTCCTCCGCGGGCTTCCCGCCGGGGCGAGGGTCGCCTGGGTGCAGCCTGCCGACGAGCCGCGGCAGCCAGACGACGGCGAGTCCGCCGAGGAGACCGTAGAGCAGGTTGAACTGGAAGCCAACGACCCCGACCCCCACAGCAAGCATGACGTCGCCGGGCCGGTGCAGGTCACGGATCAGGGCGATGTGTAACAGCCCGGCGGTCGCGAGGAGGCCTGCGAGAATCGTGAGCGGGAACGCGGTGAGGACAACCGCGAGTCCAGCGCCGAAGCCAACTGCCAGGACGATCAGCGCTGATCCGATCGCCAGCGGCGCCCGCCAGGTCCGCGCGCCGAACGCGTAGTGTGCAGTGAGGCCGCCTGCGCCGTGGCATACCGGCATGCCACTGATCGCCCCCGAGAGCAGGTTGGCGATTCCGAGCGTCGCTGCGAGCCGCCCGGGCCGAACACGATCCGCAGCAGCTCCGAAGTACGTGCGAGCAGCATCGGAGGTGGCCAGGCAGGAGTTCGCGAAGGACAGCGGTAGTTGCGGCAGCACGAGCACGGTAAGCGCAGCCCAGAAGGTCGCGCCGTCGAGTGACGGAAACGTCAGCGCCGACGGCCCCACCGCGATCGGACCGGCGCTCTCCATGACGGCGACGGCCGCCCCCACACCGACGAGCACGAGCGTCACCGGCCGGCCGCGAAGGACGATCGCGACCACTGCAACTGCCGCGCCGAGCGGGACCGCCCAGGCGGCGTCG
>Ga0315281_10012664_pt1 | contig 11471 bp, 8 predicted proteins | sample YL17G07_0_MG_FD_204540 | JGI IMG/M metagenome (GOLD analysis project Ga0315281, IMG submission 204540) | Sediment microbial communities from Yellowstone Lake, YNP, Wyoming, USA - YL17G07_0 | ecosystem: Environmental > Aquatic > Freshwater > Lake > Sediment | place: USA: Wyoming | collected... | reverse complement strand
GATGCTGGGCCTGGTGGAGATGTTCACCAACGCCGTCGAGCATGGCAATCTGGACATCACGGGCATCGAGAAGCAAGCCCTTAAAGCGAAGGGGGAAACCGTCTTTCAGGGGGAGCTGCTGCGCCGGATGGGCGAGTCGCCCTATCGCGACCGGCGCGTGTACGTCACGGCCACGATCGACGACGAGGCCGCGACGTTCACCATCCAGGACGAGGGCCAGGGCTTCGATTTCAGCGACCTGCCCGATCCCACGGACCCGGAGAACCTGTTCAAGAGCAGCGGGCGCGGAATTCTGCTGACGAGGGCGTTTTCTGACGAGCTCAGCTACGCGGGCAAGGGCAATGTCGTCACGCTGGTGAAGCGGAGAACCAGCGGCAAGCCGTCCTGAGCGCGCCTTGCGCAATCCGCGCGGTCGCCGAGCGGCGGCTCGCAGGGCGTGGGACTCAGAACGTCCACTCGCGCGGCTCGTCGCCTTCGCCCTCTTCCCACCCGACGCGGCGCACCTGAACCGCGCAGCGCCTGCCAAAGCGGTTCCGGCCGATCGAGAACTCGACGATGTCCCCTTCGTGCAGCGAACGCAGGCCCTCATCCGCGATGGCCGAATGATGCACGGGCAGCTCCTCGCCTTCGCGGGCGAGGATAACGCCCGAGCCGCGTTGGGCATCGAACTCCTTCACGACTCCTTCCTTTACCGCATTCGCTCCCATCGCTTCCGCTCCTCCCCAGGTGAACCGAACCCGCGCCTGCGGGCACGCCGCATTTCCGGCCCGCGCTATGCCGGCCCCTCGAACAGGGATTCGGCGAATTGCCGCGCATCGAACGGCCGCAGATCTTCCAGGCTTTCCCCGATCCCGATGTAGCGGATCGGCAGGTCGAACTCGTTGGCGATTCCGATGATCATGCCGCCGCGCGCCGTGCCGTCGAGCTTGGTGACGATGATTCCCGTCAGGCCGAGCGCCTCGTGAAACTCCCTCGTCTGCCGGATGGCGTTTTGGCCGGTGTTGCCGTCCAGCACCAGCCAGGTTTCATGGGGCGCTGCCGGCATCAGCTTGCCCAACACACGCTTGAGCTTCTTCAGCTCTTCCATCAGGTTGGTCTTGGTGTGCAGCCGGCCGGCCGTGTCGCACAGCACCAGATCGAAGCGCCCTGCGATCGCGTGCTGAAGCGCCTGGTAGAGCACCCCGGACGGATCGCTCCCCGCAGGCTTGGCGAAAACCTCGCACCCGCTGCGCGCTCCCCATTCCGAAAGCTGCTCCGCGGCGGCGGCCCGGAACGTGTCTCCCGCGGCCAGCAACACCCTTTGTCCCGCCCGCCGGTATTGGGTCGCCAGCTTGCCGATGGACGTGGTCTTCCCCGATCCATTGACCCCGACGAAGAGCACGACGCCCGGCCGCTCGGATGCGGGGAGGGTGTCGAGGCGCGAGGCGGGATAGGGCCGCGCCATGATGCGCAGGATTTCATCCCGCAGGACTTCCCGGAGCCGGCCGGCATCCTCGAGCTCCTTGCGTCTCACCCGCTCCTTCACCCGGGCCAGCAGCCGCGCCGCGGTCTGTGGGCCGACGTCTGCCGCCAGCAACACCTCTTCCAGCCCGGTCAGCAGGGCCGGTTCGCCCGGGCTCCGGGTCACCGTCAGGCGGCTCAGTCCCTGGGCCAGACTGTCCCGCGTCTTGGCGACCCCGCGGCGCAGCCGTTCGAACCAGCCGCGGGCTTGCGGCTCGTCCGCCGGAAGATCGCGGGTCAATTCCCCCGGCCGTTGGCGCAGCTCCTCCTCCCGGCGTGCCAAGGCATCCTGCAGCCGCGCCTGTTCCTGGCGCGCTTGGGCGAGCGAGGCTTCGGCGTCCGGGCGGGTCAATGGCGCCTGCTGTTCGACGCGCCGCTCCAGTTCCCGGGCAAGGCTCTCCATCGCTTCCGCCGACGCTTCCGCGGCGGCTTCATCGGCCGGGGCCCGGCGCACCTTCGCCCCCGCGTCCCGCCCGCGCAGGCGGCCAGCCTGCCTGCCTGAATCGCTCATGCCGTCCCGTTCCTTCCGCCAAGGATTGCTTTGACTGGGACTTGGGTCTGGTCTACGAATCGCAATCACCGTCCGCTTCAGTCCCTATCCGGGGAGCCCCGCATCCATGTTGCCGCTTAAGCTTGGCCAAATCCATGTCTCGCGCATCGTGGAGCTGGAGACTCCCACCAGCCCGCGCTTCCTGTTCACCCAGATGACGCCGGAGACCATGCAGCCGCACCTGGATTGGGCCGCGCCGCATTTCTACACGCCCGAGACGGATCGCCTGGTGATGTCGATCCAGACTTTCGTCGTGCGCACGCGCCATCATACGATCCTGGTGGACACGTGCCTGGGAAACGACAAGCCGCGCTCCTACCCCGGCTGGAACCTGCGGCAAGGCCCCTACCTTGAGGATCTGCGCCAGGCCGGCGTGACTCCCGAGCAGGTGGATTACGTCCTGTGCACCCATCTTCACGTGGACCACGTCGGTTGGAACACGCGCCTGCAGAACGGGCGCTGGGTGCCGACGTTCCCGCGCGCAAAGTATGTGATGGCCCGCAGCGAACTGGACTTCTGGAGCGCCGGGACGGAGCCGGAGAGCGCCCAGGTATTCAAGGATAGCGTACAGCCTGTGCTCGATGCCGGGCAGGCCCTGCCGGTGGACATGAATCACGTGCTGGACGACGAGATTCAGCTCGAGCCGACGCCGGGACACACGCCGGGCCATGTCAGCGTGCACCTGACCTCCGGCGGCCGGGAAGCCGTGATCACCGGAGACATGATGCACCATCCCGTGCAGATCGCGGAGCCGGACTGGAGCAGCAAGTATTGCACGGATCCGGCCCAGGCCGCCCGCACGCGGCAGAGCTTCTGCAGCCGCTACTCGGACCGGGACGTGCTGATCCTGGGGACTCACTTCGCGCCGCCCACAGCCCTGCGGATCGTCTCGCGCAAGGGGCGCTGGCGGCCGCAAATCTGATCCGCATGCGTTCGCGCGTGTGCGGTTCGCCGCATCAACCGGCGGCAGGGAGGGTCGAGGGCAAAGTGATGGCTTGGCCGCGCGGCGGCTTTGCCGGATGGCCCTTTCCGATCAGCCGGATCACCAGCCGCCTGCGCCCGCCGCCCGATAGGGTCCGCTGCAGCACGGCCTGCACGTCCGGCTGACGCAGGGCCTCCACGGCCCGGATTTCCTCGCTCAGATAATCCCAATTCTCCTCGTTGCGGAATGCCGTGTAGAACAGCCGGCGCGCGGTCTCCGCCGGCGCGCGATCCCGCTGCAGCTTGGCCTGAACCACGGCGGCGCGGTACTTCTCGAACCCCTCGGGCGGGAGTCGATTGAACTCGGACACGAACTGGGGAATGAACGCCTCGGTGCGCTCCAGCAGGAGGTCCGCCGGATAGGCGCCCGATTGGACCAGCAGGTAGAGGTAGAGCATCTTCTCGGTCTGACCCATGCCCGCAAAAACCGCGTAGCCCAGCTGCTGCTGGGTGCGAGCATTGAAGTAGTAGGACTCGCTCAGCGGCCGCGAGATGACCTGCAGCGCCCCGCGCAGCCGCGGGGTGGTCAGGCCAGCCTGGAAGTAAACGTCCGCAAGCGAATTGTTGACCTCCAGCCGGTGGCTGAACACGTAGTCCGAACCTGCCGGCAGGGCACGCGGATGTTCCCGCACGCGCTGCTCGGCCTGCAGGGGCGCCGAGCCGAGGCGCTTGCGGACGCGCTGCACCATGTCGCCGGCCTGCTCGGCGGTCAGGTTGCCCGTCACGATGCCCTGCAGGTAGATGTTCCGGTACAAGCCCGCCGCGTAGGCCTGGACGTCCGCAAGGGACACCCGCGGCAATTCCGCCAACAGCGCTTCGTGGGGCACGCTCGGCAGCTCCAGCAACTGCTCGATGAAATACTGGGACTGCTCGTACGGCTGCGCGAAACGCCGGTTTTCCAGACCGCGCCGGTAGCGATCCTTCACCGCGGAGAACCGGTCGTCCGGGAGATCGACCATCCGCAGGTGCGACACCAGCCGGTCCAGGAGATCCGGCATGCGCGGCGAATACCCGCTCAGGCTCAGCACCATGCCCGACTTGACCGTGTCGATGCCGAATTCCAGCCCCGCTTCGCGCACCGGGTAGCCGAACTCGTTCAGCGACTCCTCCAGCCCCTGCTCGTAGAGCTGCGCCAGGACGACATCGCGCGGCGACCGGTAGGATCCGGCGAGGAAGAACTTTAGCAACACGTCCGCCTTCGGCTGGCGGAAACGCCAGTCCGGCAGGTACCAGACCCGCGCCGCGGAATCGTCGATCAAGCGCACCGGCAGGCCGAGCGCGTCTTTCAGCACGAGGGGGAGATACAGGCGCTGCTCCTCGTCGCTGAGCACGGCTTTCGCCTGGGCCACCAGCGCTTCCCCGCTGGTGAAAGTGACGCCCAGAAAGGGGAGCAGCCTGTCGAGCACGGTCGGCGGAACGCCGTCGGCCTTCAGCCAGTGGAAGGTGGTGTCCGATACCCGCAGCGGGCCGCGCGGCGTCAAGACGGCGACGTCGCTGGGAATGAAGGGATTGGGCAGGGGCGGATGCCACCGTGCGTCCACGGGCGCCTTGACCAGGCTCGCATACGCTTCGCCTGTCCTGGATTCAACGGCGTAGCGCGCGTGGTAGTAGCGCTCGGTGAGGTCCGCGGGGACCCCCTTGCCGACGAGCGTGACGAGCATGTTGTCGGGGGTCATCCGGCCGAGCAAGGAGCGGATCAGCGCGGGATTGAATTCGGTGACGAGGTACAGGGCCTCGGGCAGCTGACTCATCGGGATGTTTTGCATGGCCGAGCTCATCTGCTCGGCCAGCTGTGCGCTGCCCAGGCGCTCGCGGAACCGGAAGGAGAGCTCCGATAGCTTCTGGAATTCCTCGAAGTACCGGCGCGGGAACCCTTTTTCCCGCAACGCCTGCACCGTGCCGGCGATCATCCGCAGCACTTCCGGGTAGCGCTCGAGCCCCTTCGCCGTCAGTCCGATGCTGATCTCGAAAGAAGAGTAGTCGCGCCCCGCCTCTCCCTCTCCCGCGGACAGGGAGGTGGCAAGATCTTCCGCCTTCAGAACGGACAGCAGGCTGCCTTCGCCCTCATGGCCGAGCACGGAGGCGATCAGGGCGAGCGGCTTGGCGCGGTAGTAGGGCTCCACCGGCGGGAGGGGAAATTCGACGGTCAGACGCCGGACATCGGCAACGGGTTCCACCGTCACCAGGCGCAGGGCCGGTTCACGCTTCAAGAACACCGCCGGCGCGTGCGCGGCCGGTAGATTCCGGTTCTCGATGGCGGAGAAATGGTCGCGCACTTCGCTCTCCAGCGCATCCAGGCCGGCGCGGCCCACCACCGCCAGGGTCATGCGGTTGCTCGAATACTGGGAGCGGTAGAAGGCGCGCAGCTCCTCCCGACCCACGCCCTTGAGGGTCTCCCTCGTGCCGGTGCCGAAATTCCGCAAGGGATGGCCCGCTTCGTATTGCGCGCGCACCACCTGGCGCACGCGCCAAATGTCGCTCTCCATGTTCTTTGCGTGCTCGGAGTCGACGGCATTGAGCTCGCGCTCCGCATAGGCCGGGTCGAATGTCGGCGCAATGAAGAACTGCGAGAAGCGGTCCAGGGCCTCGGTCAGCGCGCCGGGCGCGATATCGAAGAAGAAGGTGGTCTGCTGGTCGGCCGTGAAGGCGTTGGTCTGGCCCGCGTTCTTGGTGATGAATTGCTGGTACGAGCCCGGCTGGGGGTGCTTTTCCGTGCCGAGGAAGAGCATGTGCTCCAGGAAATGGGCCGTTCCCTGGTGCTCCGGCGGATCGGCGTGGGAGCCGGCGCCCACCGACATCGAGGCGGCGGCGCGGTCGGCTTTGGGGTCGGAGATCAGCAGCACCTGGAGCTGGTTGGGCAGCACGATGCGGCGGTATTCCGCGGCCTGCCGCTCCGGGGCGAGCAGGCTGACGACGCCGGTGGGAGCGTGCTCGCGCGGCTGGCAGCCCGCCAGCGCCGCGAAGACGGCCAGCGCCAGCAGCAGGGCCACGCGCGGGGCAGGGCGGCGCACGGCGCGCTCACGCGGCAGGCCGCGGCGCCGCGCCCGGGTCCGTTCTCCAAGGATGATCATGGGGCCGGTCTCTCGATTGCGCGTTCCAAGGGGAGCGGGACTGGCTTATGGGAGGGCCCCGGCCCAGGTTCGGTTCACGTGGCCGTCAGACCCAGCCGCAGTCTGCGCAGCATGCAAGTCAACGCGGGAAATACTATGCTAAAAGAACCGGGATGGAAATTAGGCCCATGCGGGTTCGCTCCGGCCTGGTGAATCGTGTCGCGCGTCGCCGACGCCCGAGCCGCCCCATCGTCCGCATGAGCCCCGATCCCCAAGTGGCGTCCATTCCCGTTCCCGTCTTGCCGACATTGCCGCCGAGGAAGCCATGAGAGAGCACACGCCCCAGTCCGCCGTCGCCAGCGACATCAAGCATCTCATCCACTCGCAGCATCACCCGAGCGCGACGCAGTCGCCCAAGATCTGGGTGAAGGGGCGCGGTTCCGTCATCACGGATATCGAGGGCAAGGAATACTTCGACGGGCTGGCCGGGCTCTGGAACGTAAACGTGGGTCACGGCCGCGTCGAACTGGCGCGCGCCGCGGCGACGCAGATGGAAACCCTCGCCTACCAGTCCAGCTACGCCGGATCCAGCAATCTTCCGGCGATCGACTTGGGCGAGCGCCTGGCGCATATCACCTACCCCAGCATCAACCATTTCTTCTTCACCAGCGGCGGCGGCGAGAGCACCGAAAGCGCGATCAAGACCGCCCGCTTCTACTGGAAGGCGCTCGGCAAGCCGAACAAGTGGAAGATCATCTCCCGCGAACTGGGCTACCACGGGGTGACCCTGGCGGCGATGAGCGCCACCGGGATCGACACCTACTGGCCGATGTTCGAGCCGCGCACGCCGGGGTTCTTCCACATTCCCAGTCCCTATCCGTTCCACTTCAATCATGGGTTCAAGCCCACCCCGGGCAATCCCACGCCGGGCATCGCCGCGGCGAACCTGCTGGAGCAGGCGATCCTGCGCGAAGGCGCCGACAACATTGCTGGGTTCATCGCCGAGCCCGTGCAGGGCGCCGGCGGAGTGATCGTGCCCCAGGACGACTACTTCAAGCGCATCCGCGAAATCTGCGACAAGTACCAGGTGCTGCTGATCGCGGACGAGGTCATCACCGGCTTCGGCCGGACGGGCCGCTGGTTCGCCCTGGAGCACTGGCAGATCGAGCCGGACATCATGGACTTCGCCAAGGGCGTCACGAGCGGCTATATCCCCCTCGGCGGCATCGGCGTGAACGACAAGATCGCGGAGGTCATCAACAGCGCGGAGTTCTCCAAGCGCTGGATGCATGCGTTCACGTACTCCGGACACCCAACCTGCTGCGCGGTCGCCCTGGCGAACCTGGACTACATGGAGCGCAACGACCTGGTCTCCCGCGCGGCGGAAACCGGCGCGCACTTGCAGAAGCAGCTAAAGCAGCTCGAGCGGCATCCGCAAGTCGGGGAATCCCGCGGGATCGGGATGATGGCCGCGGTCGAGCTGTGCGAGGACCGGGCGAGCCGGAAGCGGTTCGACCCCGCCAAGGGCTACGGGGACAAGGTGCGCGGCGAGGCCGCCAAGCGCGGCCTGTGGTCGCGGGCGTTCAAGGACAACTTCTACCTGTCGCCGCCCTTGACGACGACCCGCGAGGAAGTGGATCGCATGGTGGAGATCCTGGACCAGTCCATCAAGGCCGTCTTCGCCTAGGCGGCGCTTCAGGCTGACCGGCAAGGCTCTTCTTTGCCACGCTTTTCGGCCCGGCCTCCCCTGCCGGCCGGGCCGCTCCCCTCGTCATGCCCTTCATGGCCAGCGCGTTCATCGGACTGGGCTCGAACATCAACCCGGAGACCCATCTCGCGGCGGCGGTGCGGCTGCTGCGGGAGCGGGTTGCGCTAACCGGGGCGAGTCCCGTGTACCGCACCCCGCCGTGGGGGGTTGCCGACCAGGCGTGGTTCCTGAACGCCTTGGTCTGGGTGGAGACCGCGCTGCCTCCCGAGGCGCTGCTGGACCTGATGCAGGACATCGAGCGCAAGCGGGGCCGCGTCCGGACCGTCCGCTACGGGCCGCGCACGCTGGATTTGGACTTGCTGGACTACGACGGGATCGTGCTGAATACCGAGCGGCTGATCCTGCCCCATCCGCGCATGCACGAGCGCGGCTTCGTGCTCGTCCCGCTCTGCGATCTCGCTCCGTCCTGGCGGCATCCGGTGCTGGGCCGGACGGCGCGGCAACTGCTGGACGAGATCGGGCAGGCCCAGATCGAGCGCGTAGCCTTCACGCTGCCCGGCCCGGATGCGGCGCAGGGTGCCGCGGCACCGCGCAGCTAGCTCACTCCTCGTTCGCCAAGGTCAGCACGGAATTCAGCAGGACATTGGCGCCCGCGCCGGCCTGCTCGGGGGTGATGTTCTCCGCCTCGTTGTGGCTGATCCCGTTCTCGCACGGGATGAAGATCATTCCCGTGGGACAGATTTCGGCGAGATGCTTGGCGTCGTGCCCGGCCCCGCTGACGATGCGCCGCGCCGGGTAGCCGGCCTGGCCGGCGGCCTGGGCGATCGTCTGCACCACCTTGGCGTCGAATTCCGTGGGCTCGGAATACCAGATCTCGTCGAGCTGCAGCGAGAGGCCCGCCTCCTGGGCGATTTCGCCGCAGGCGGCGCGCACCTTCGCCTCCAGCTCGCGCAGCACGCCGCCGTCGGGGCAGCGCAGATCGATGGAGAAACGCACCTCGGCGTTGATGACGTTGATCGAGCCCGGCCCGACCTTGAACTCGCCCACGGTCCCGACGCAATCGGGCCGCGTCGCCCGTGTGATGCGGTCCACGGCCTGCACCATGCGCGCCGCCCCGACGAGGGGATCGCGGCGCACTTCCATGGGCGTCGTGCCGGCGTGGGAGTTCATCCCCGTCACCCGCGCCTTGAACCATTTCACGCCCTGGATCCCCGACACGATCCCGATCGTTTTGCGCTCGGCTTCCAGGATCGGGCCCTGCTCGATGTGAGCTTCGAGATAGGAGTGGATGGGGCGGGGGCCGGCCTTCGCCGCGCCCTTGTAGCCGATCTTCTCCAGCGCGTCCCCCAGCCTCACGCCGTCGGCGTCCGCCTGGCCATAGCCTTCCTCCAGCGTGAACCGGCCGGAGAATACGCCGCTGCCCACCATCGCCGGCTGAAAGCGCGATCCCTCCTCGTTGGTCCAGACGACGACCTCGACCGGGCGCGCCGTCTCGAGCTTGCGGTCATTGAGCGAGCGCACCACCTCCAGCCCGGCCAGCACGCCGTACACGCCGTCGAAGCGGCCGCCGGTGGGCTGCGTATCCAGGTGGGATCCGGTCAGCACGGGGGAGGCGGCGGGCTTCCGGCCGGCCCTGCGGGCGAAGATGTTGCCCATTCCGTCCACGGTGACGGCACAGCCCGCGGCCTTGGCCCAGGCGCAGAACAGGTCGCGCCCCTGCCGGTCTTCCTCGGTCAGTGCCAGACGCCGGTTGCCGCCCGCAACGCCCGGCCCGATCTTCGCCATATCCAGCAGCGACTGCCAGAGGCGGTCCTGATTGACTTGATGCGCGGCCATGAGACTCCTGAAAGAAGCTGCAAGAACGTTGACGCTGGTGAACTCGCGGCGGTCAGGCCGGCTTCGCCCTTAGCCATTCCGCGACCGCCTGGAGATCGGCGTTTCCGCCGCTGAGGATGACGCCCACGCGCTTTCCGCTGACCGGAAGCTTGCCGTGGAAGACCGCCGCTAAGCCGACCGCGCCGGAGGGCTCGACGACCAGCTTCATGCGGTTCCAGAGGAAATCGAGCGTCGTGCGGATTTCCTCCTCGCTCACCGTGACCATGTCGTGAACGTGCTCGCGGATCAGGGCGAAGGTCAACTCGCCCAGGGCCTTCGGCCGCAGGCCGTCCGCCATCGTCTGGGGGTGCTCCACGCGCACGATGCGGCCCGCCCGGAAGGCCAGCGTCCCGTTATTTGCGCCTTCCGGCTCCACGCCGACGACGCGCGCCGCCTTGAGCAGCGCCCGCGTCGTCACCGCCGTGCCGGAGAGCAGGCCGCCGCCCCCGCAAGGGGCCAGCACCAGGTCGAGCATTCCCGCGCTCTGGATCAGCTCGCAGGCGGCCGTGCCCTGGCCGGCGATCACGTGGGGATGATTGAAGGGGGGGATCAGCGTCATGTTCCGCTCGCGGCGGATGCGCTCGGCGAGTGCCTCCCGGTCCTCCCGGTCGGGATCGTACTCTATCACTTCCGCGCCGTATCCGCGCGTGGCCTCGGCCTTGACCTTGGGGACATTGGCGGGCATGACGACGGCGGTCTTGATGCCCAGCAGGCGTCCGGCCAGGGCTACGGCCTGGGCATGATTGCCCGAGGAATACGTCAGGACGCCCGCCCGTCTCTGCTCCGCGTCGAGCAGCGCCAGCGCGTTATAGGCGCCCCGGAACTTGAAGGCGCCGGCGCGCTGAAACGTCTCGCACTTGAGAAAGACCGCGGCGCCGGTGCGGGCGTCCAGCGTGGCGGAGGTGTGCACGGGCGTCTCGCGCGCAACGCCCTTGAGCCGGTCCGCGGCGGCGAAGACGTCCTGGATCGTGACCGGAGCCGCGGGCGCGGAAGGTGCGCCCTCTCCCCTGCCCGGGATCACGGTTCCGGGAAACGTCGGGGGCATGGCCGGTGCTCCTGGGCGGCGCAGCGCCGCAACGCGTTCGGAGAACGTCGGGGTCGGGGCGGCAGACCTTCCGCCCGGCTATTTCGGCTGGGACCAATCGAATACGATCACGGTGTCGATATTCTTTCCGTCCGCGTCCTGGATTGCCCCCGCTCCCTGGAACATCAGGAAGCGGTGAGGTTGCGCGACGGAGAGGGTCATCCAGGCGGGCGAGGCCATCTGCCGCATCATCCAGGCGGTCGGCTCGGCCTTCACCTTCAGCCCGGCGATTCCGGACACCTCTACCGTCCCCTCGGCCTTCAAGTCCAGGCCGATGCGGAGTTTCCGGCTCACGACGTACAGGTCCACCGCGAGCGTCCTGCCGCTGGCGATCTCGTCCCACTCCTGGGAGAGGAGATTCACCAGGTTGGGCCACATGAAGGTGCCATCGGGCAAGCTGTCGGTGGCGTGGTCCTTGATCGCTCCTCCGGCGTCCTCCGCCTGCCAGGTGAGCCTTTCCCCGCTCACGGCGACGCGGAAGGCGTTTCCGCTGAGATAATTTGCGGAATAGAACGAGACGGGCCGGCGGTGCTCGGCGTCATACACCGACTCGTCGAGCTTGACCAACTTCCCGTCGGGAGTCAGGTAGCGCTGCGACTCCGCGATCCGTCCCCCCGAGCGCTCGACGTTGTATTCTCCCACGAACAGCAAGGTTTTCGCGTCGGAGGCAAAGACCCGGAAGAGCGCCCTTTGCCTGACGGGTCTGGCGTCCTGAGCGACCGC
>Ga0315281_10012662_pt1 | contig 11472 bp, 12 predicted proteins | sample YL17G07_0_MG_FD_204540 | JGI IMG/M metagenome (GOLD analysis project Ga0315281, IMG submission 204540) | Sediment microbial communities from Yellowstone Lake, YNP, Wyoming, USA - YL17G07_0 | ecosystem: Environmental > Aquatic > Freshwater > Lake > Sediment | place: USA: Wyoming | collected... | reverse complement strand
TCATCCATCAACGGCGCAAGAGAACGGTATCGCGATTTGATCTGGCGTATTGCGGATGCGATATGCATACCCGCTTTAAACCACATCCAGATTAATTGGTCAAGTTATTTTCACGTGAGGCCTTAGTGGCGTGAAGCCGGATCACGCGAGGGCAATCGATTTCTACCAGCGGTCAGCGCGTCATGGCTACGCGAATGGGCAGCATGACTTGGCGACGCTGTTGCTGCGAGCAGCCAAGTCGGATGCAGATAAGCAGGAAGCTGTCGGCTGGTTGCAGGAAGCAGCACGACAGCAGCACCGCTTCGCGCGGGAAAAGTTGGCTAACATGGGGATACCGTACCTTGAGCAGGATAGGCGCGTGAATTAAAAGCAAGGTAATAAGGGACACGTTTTTCATGGCCTATCCCCGATTACTCCGGTGCTGCCAGCCGGGACGGGCAAGACGGATTGTGGTGGACATGCGACACAGATAAAGGGCGGCTCCTTGTGGTGGTTCACACGGAGCGCCGGAACCATCTCCGAATCATCAGTGCGCGAAAGGCGACCCAATATGAAAAAACCATCTACAAGCAAGGATGATCAAGGCATTCCAGAATTGAAGCGCGAGCAGCTTGGAGTTGGCGTGCGGGGAAAGTATTACAAACAGTTTACGCAGGGAAGCAACGTGGTTGTTTTGCAGCCTGAAATCCATAAAGCATTCCCCACCTCCGAAGCCGTCAACAAGGCGTTAGCCAGTATGCTGGCTTTCGCGCAGGAAGCGCAAACCCCGACCCTCACCAGACGAACACCCCGCAAGAGGACTGTGGCCCGATTCCATTTGATTGCTTGATAACCTTTATGCAAAAGGTACATGAAAAGCGACCAGCGGCAATTGTTCTTGCGAAACTATTTACACTGACCCGTTATATCGAAATGGCAAAGCGCAAAGAGGAAACAAGAATCTCGCTCGAAGTGGCTGTTGTTAGCGGGCGAGCCGGGGCAGACCAAAAAAATCACTGACGTTTGACATGCCGCCCGGTATGTCAGACATGCAACGACTTGAGCACTACGTTCGGGGCAGTCAATACGATCTTGAGTAGAGCTGCAGCGGGGCCGGTCGGGGTGCGGCGGTGTTGTTCCCAGTTTTGTAGCGTTTTGATGCTCACCCGCATCAGACGCGCAAACTCACTTTGCGACAGACCGATTTTCTCTCGTACGGCTCTTACGTCGGGAGGTGTGATCTTGAGGCGGCGCGAAGCCTTGGCCTTGCCCTTGGAAATATCCTTGGCTTCTTTCAGGCTTTGCGCCAGATCGTCAAACAGCGTCTTTTCCATGCTCAAAGCTCCTTCACGAATTCGCGCAAGATGGCGGTTTCCTTGTCGGTCAGATCGTCCTTTTTCGACTTCGGATAGACCACGAGCATATAAATCAGGTGGCTATCCTTGACCCAGTAGTAAATCACCCGAACCCCGCCACTCTTGCCGCGCCCCCGCACGGCATAGCGCAGCTTGCGGATACCGCCGCCACCCTTGATGAGATTGCCGCGCTCCGGGTCTTCCGCCAGTTCGTTTTGTAGTTCCGAGTATTCATCGTCAGATAGCAGCGTTGTGACCATGCGGGTAAAGGTCGGAGTCTCGATGAATTCCACAAATGTCATACTATACGCCAATGGCGTATAGTGCAACCACTGCCATCCTGCCCTATCTCCGGCTGACCTTAGGCATAACCCTTCACCCCACATCACACATCACCCATCACCCATCACCCATCACCCATCACCCATCGCCGCCCCTAAAACGTCCCCGGATAAGCCCCGCCATCGATCAGGATATTCTGTGCCGTGATGTAGCTGGCTTGCGTACTGCAAAGATAGGCGCACAATTGGCCGAATTCCTCGGGCGTGCCGAAGCGTTTAGTGGGAATATTATTTTTACGCTGGTTGATCAGTTCTTCCACCGGAACGCCTTTTGATCTGGCGGCGTTCTCGAAATTGGACATGAGTCGTGCCGTATCGAAGGCTCCCGGCAGGAGATTGTTGATGGTGACATTGTGCGCGGCCACCTGTCGCGCGAGGCCGGCGACAAAACCGGTCAGCCCCGAGCGGGCGCCGTTGGAGAGACCCAGTGTGTCTATGGGTGCCTTGACCGCCGCCGAAGTGATATTGACGATGCGTCCGAATTTGCGCGCGATCATGCCGTCGATGGTGGCCTTGATGAGTTCGATGGGGGTCAGCATGTTGGCGTCGAGTGCGCGGATCCAGTCGTCGCGCGACCAGTCGCGGAAATTTCCCGCGGGCGGCCCGCCGGCATTGTTGATCAGAATGTCGGGATGCGGGCATGCGGCGAGTGCCGCTTCGCGTCCCGCCTGGGTAGTGATGTCCGCGGCAACAGGCGTGACATTAGCCGCGCCTGCCTCGCGCAGGCGTTCGGCAGCCTCTTCGAGCGCGTCCGCGCCGCGCGCGACTATTGTCAGGGCAACGCCTTCCCCGGCCAAGGCCAGCGCGCATCCGTATCCCAACCCTTTGCTTGCCGCGCACACCAGCGCGGTTTTGTTGTCCAATCCAAAATTCATTTGCTATCCTTTTTTTCCGATACCTGAAATCAGCCCGCCATGACGCGCGATGAACTTGCCCTGTTACTCGAGACCAGTCCCGTAAACGAGACCACTGAATTCGCCGGCGATGCGGATGACTTGCGCCGCGCGGCAGGTACTGCTCCGACAACTCCCGCCGCGGTGCTCATCGCGTTGCTTGACCGTCCCGGCGGACCGTCGGTATTGCTTACCCAGCGTACCGCGCATCTCAATGACCATGCCGGGCAGATCAGTTTCCCTGGAGGACGCGCGGAACCCGGCGACCCCGACGCTACTTGCACCGCCCTTCGGGAGGCGGAGGAAGAGGTTGGCCTCGCGCGCTCGCTTGTCGATGTGCTCGGTTGCCTGCCGGCTTACACGACGGGCAGCGGTTTTCTGGTGACCCCCGTTGTTGGCTGGGTGGTTCCGCCGGTGACCTTCACGCCCGATCCCTATGAAGTTGCCGAAGTGTTTGAAGTTCCATTCGCATTTCTCATGGATTCCGGCAACCATCGCATTGAAACGGCGCGATTCCGCGGACGCGAGTACCGCTACTATGCCATGCCTTATCGTGGACGCTATATCTGGGGCGCGACGGCAGGCATGCTGGTATCGATGCAGCGTGTGTTGGCTGCCGCGCGGGATCAATCCGCCAATCTGTTTCCCGATTAACGGCGCCTCTAATAATTTGTCATTCCCGTTCCCCGATCAGGTCGAGGACAAGTTTCACGGGAATGACAGTAAGGGGATTTTTAGAGGTGCCTTTAACAGTCTGTCGAAATGCCGCGCGCTTCAACGTACCAGAATGGCGATCAGCAGCGCCAGCGCGAGTGCGGCGAGCGTGCCCAGCACGATCATGGCCAGGAACGGTTTCCCCGAGCCCTTGAGCGGGGCCAGTTTTACCGTGGTTGCCCATGTGTCGGGTTTTGCCTTGACGGGGGTTGCGGCTTTGGCCGCAGCCTCTTCCGCTATCTTCTTGGCCAGCACACCCTCGATTTTGCCGCGGTATTCGCGCATGCGCTTGGTCTGGCTGATGTACTCGCGGAACTCGTCCGTCTGATCGGTGAGCGCCGCGAGGCGTAGCGTGGCGTCGAATGAGTCGAACTGGTTGGCGAGTTTGAGCGGCTGCACATCGGTTTCGGTGGAATTCTTTTGCAGGCTGCCCGCGACGGGTATGGCCGGTGCGGTTTTGGGCGCTCTGGCGTTGAACACGCTAGGCGCGCCGCCGGCATTGGCCAGCAGGCGCCGCACTTCGCGCAGATCGACGGCCAGGGTGGCCATCGTCTGATAACGGTCGTCGATCGGTTTGGCGAGCGCCTTGGCGACGATCATGTCGAGCATCTTCGGCACATCGGGGTTGAGCGTCGATGGCGCAACCGGCGAAGTGTTCACCGTCGAGTACATGATGGCGTTGACATTGTCGCCGTCGAAAGGCGCGGTTCCCGTCAGGGTTTCATAGAGAACCACACCCAGCGAGAAAATATCCGAACGGTGGTCGAGCGTCTTGCCGATGACCTGTTCCGGCGACATGTAGCGCGGCGAGCCGAGAATCATTCCGGTCATGGTCTTGACGGCCGAGGCGGGCATGCGTGCTATGCCGAAATCCATGACCTTGGCGAGCACGCCGCTCGGGACATCCACCATCATGATGTTGGAAGGTTTGATGTCGCGGTGGATGACATCGCGCGCGTGCGCGAAAGCGAGCCCGTCGGCAACCTGCGCAATGAGATCGACGGTGGTTGCGACGTCCGGCCGGGTGCCCTCGGAGATCAGGTCCTTGAGTTCCTTCCCGTCGAGAAACTCCATTGCCATATAGGCGACCTGATCGTTGCGCCCCACGTCGTATATGGTGACGATATTGGGATGGTTGAGGCGTCCCGCCGCCTTGATCTCCTGCTGGAAGCGCGCTTCGTATTCCGCGAGGTCGTCCCTGGAAAGCGACAGGTTGATGGTCTTGATGGCGACCACGCGGTCGATGACCGGATCGATCGCCTTGTAAACGACACCCATGGCGCCGCGCCCGACGATGTCGAGTATTTTATAGCGGCCGAGAATATCGAGTTTTTCGTCAGTCATTCGCGTAGGAAATCATGGCTTTTTCGCGGCGCTTTCCCTGGCCTGCTTTTCGCGGAAGGTCTGCCTGGAAAGCTCAAAGGTCTTGGACCACATCGGGTGCCCGGATTCGGCGGGCGAGAGGTCGAATGCCGGTTCGATCTCGAAAATTTTCAGGAATTCGCCGCGGCACTGCGCCACGCCGGAAAACATGCACAGACAGAAGGCGGAATGTTTGAGCGCCCTGATCTGGCCGGCCTTGTTCAGACCGGCGGCGATGGCTTCCTGGAATAGTTTTAGGGCGGCGTCGAAGTCGCCGGCCTCATATTTTTCGAGCGCCTCGGCCAGGAAGGGATCGCCCTTGTTGGCGACGGTCATGGAGCGGGCGGCAGGTTCGGGCGCTGCCTTGGCTTCGAGGAGCGTGGCACGCTCGACGGCGAACACAGGGCCCCAGATGGGGTGTCCCGCCTCCGCTGCGCTCAAATCGAAGCGCGGATTGATTTCCAGCGCCTTGCGGAATTCATCGCGGCATTGCGCTTCGCGGTTCGAGGTGCAAAAAATGAAGGCAAGATATTTGCGCGCCCGCGACAGATCCTCTTTCGACAGCAATCCATGATCGAGCGCGGCGTTGAGTTTTTTCAGCGCGTCTTCATAGTCGCCCGCTTCGTACTGGCGCACGCCAAGGGCGAGGCTTTTCTGCGCCTTGTCGCGCAATTGATTTTCGCTGATCTGCGGGGTCGCCGGCGACTGCGAGCGCGGCGGCGCGTTCGGCAGGGGCACGCACGCGCCCAGCAACACGATGGCCGAAATCACTAAGAGCGAACGCAGTGTCATTTCCATTTACGTTACTTCATTGGAATTTGTGATGTATGCTGATTTCTTCGCGCGGCTTGATTTCGATGGTTTCAAGGTGCGGCACGAAAGTGGTGTTGCGCACTTCGATCTTGTGTTTTCCCGGTGCGAGCTTCAGGGTTTTGACCGGCGGGCTGATGCCGCGCGATTTCCCGTCGATGAAAAGTTCTCCCCAGGGTTTGATGTCGAGTGCAATGCTGCCATTCTGGGATTCCACTTTCACCAAGTCCGATTTGGGTTTGTCTGCCTTGGCGGCCCTGGCGGCGTCCGGCGCCACTGCAAGCGCAGCCGGCGTCGCGGTAGTGCCGGGTGATGCCGTACCAGAAGGGCTATCGCTTCCCGCAGGCAGAGCCGCGGCCGGTTTGACGTTTTCCGTACCCGCGCTTGCAACGGTCAGGGGCGGGGTTGTCCCCGTTGCCGGGTTTGCGGCCTGCGAGGCCGCCGCCTGTTCCTGATCCGGCTCAACCTGGTTAGCGGGCGCCTGGCTTGCCGTGATTGCCGCGGAGCGCCGGTCTTTGCGCCCCACCAGTTGCAGGGCAAGGCCCATCACCACCAATGCCAGTGCCGCGCCGACCACCATGACCTTGGTGCGGTCGGCGAAAAAGCCGTGGCGCAGACCAGCCGCGGCAGCGCGTTTGGCGCTCGATTTGCTCGAGGTGCCCGAGTAGGGGCGCATGACCGGATTGGTGTCTTCGGGGCCGCTATGCGCGGCGCGGTTTTCCATGCCGCTTTTGGCGGTATTGAAGGCGCTTTCCGATTTGCCGACCAGATAAATTTCATGTTCGCGCACATGCTTGTCGGTGCGCGCGCCTTCGTACGTGAACAGCTTGGCGTATTCTTCCGACAGGCACGACACCACATCGTAATAGGAACGCGACACCACGATCTGCCCGGCGCGCGCGAAGCTCATGATGCGCTGCGCGACGTTGATGCCGTCGCCGATGATGTTGGGGTGGCCGTTGATGTCCTTGACCAGTTTGACCGGACCGAGATTGATGCCGACGCGGATCAGTCCATCGAATTCTTCGCTGCCTGTGTTGGTGCCCAGCGGCAGCGTCGTGTCGCCCATCGAGTCGCGCAGACTCATCGCTACAAACAGCGCGTCCTCCGGATCGCCGAGAAAACTCATTGCCGCGCCGTCGCCGGTGTCGAGGATGATGCGGTCATTGACGACGATGCGTTTGAGCGCATCCGAGAGCACGGTGGTAAAGCGATCCTTGATAGCTATCTGCTCGGCAACCGATTTTTTCGAGTAGCCGACGAGATCGACGAACACGACGCTGCAAATGAACGTGCGGTTGGCCTGATCAAGCATCATGCGGGATGACTTTCCATTTTGTATGAATGTTTTGGCCAGGAAAAGGCAAAGGCCCAATCCCACCCAATGCCGCTAGTTTACCGAAGAAGCGCAAGCCTTTGTATATCCTTGCATACCGGCAGGGGCCAGGAGCCTGTCGGACTTAGGGAGAATCGGCTGCAAAATGAGCTGGCCGGTGCATATTTCCCCGCTTTCCAGCGCGAATAGAACAACTATTCGCTTGAAAATCGTGAAAATCTGCCCTCGCCCAGTTCATTTTTCGCTTCGATTCCCTAAGTCCGACAGACTCCTAGGGGCATGGCAGGACCTCTCCCCGCAGGCGCCTGCCCTCCGGCCCCATGAGGAAGAGCCAGGCCGGTATCAGCGTCTCGGCAGAGGGTAATGTTGCAGGCGATTCGCCGGGGTGGCTTTGTGCGCGCTGCGGGCTGGCCACCGGGCCGGGGATCAGGGTATTGACGCGCACATTGCTGTCTGCGAGCTCTTCCGCCCAGATGCGCGTCAGGGTATGCAGACCGGACTTAGACACCGCGAACCCGCCCCAGAATGCGCTGGGTTGCAGGGCATGCGTTTCCGAGGTGAAGATCACCGAGGCGTCTGGTGCGGCCTTGAGCAACGGCAGGCAGGCGCGGGTCAGGGCAAAGGGCGCGGCAAGATTGGTGCGCAGCAATAACATGAACTGTTCGAGAGTCTGGTTGGCAAGCGGGGTGAGCGGCTGAAAATGCGCAGCGCAATGCAGGATACCGTCGAGACGCCCGAATGCCTGGTGAATCGCGTTGGCGAAAGCCTCGAAATCCTTGTCCTGCGCGGCGGCAAGATCGAGGGGAAAGATGGCCGGTTGCGGCGCGCCGTCCGCTTCGATGGCGTCATAGACGGCCTCGAGCCTGGCGGCCTCGCGCCCATGCAGGATGACGCTGGCGCCATGACGCGCGAACGCCAGAGCGGCCGCCTTGCCCAGCCCGCGTCCTGCGCCGGTGACGAGAATAACGCGGCCCTGCAGCAGATCGGGGGCGGGGGTGTAGTTTTTCGGTATGGGCATGATCAGAGTAGCCGGGTAGTAAGAAATCGGTGTGCAAGCTGCGCGGCGCGGATACCGCTGCGCACCGCGCCTTCCAGAGTCGCTGGGTATTCGCTCGCGGTATAGTCCCCCGCGAGATAAAAGCCATCGAGCGCCGTCTGCGCTCCGGGGCGTTGCAGGTTGGGTTCACATGCGAATGTGGCAAATTTTTCCGCGATGACCTTGTGCCATAAAGGATCTGGAAGCGCACCGGTCAATTCCTGCAATTCATCGTGTACTCGCTGTGCGAGGTGCGCGTGCTCCTGCGCCTGATGCCCGCCCGAGGCCGAAATCACCGCGGCGATCACGCCGGTGCTCGCGCACAGCGCATCGCGGTCGAAAAGCCATTGTACGAGTCCCTGAACGCAGCCGGTCATCGGGAAAGGCAGTTCGATGCGTTGCGGATAACGCAGATACACCGTAAAGATAGGTTCGTATTTGAAATCCGGCGGCGCGAGCGCGACCGGCAGGGCAAGCACCTCAAGTTGATGCGGCGCGACCGCGCAGATCACCGCATCGCAGGCGAACGTGGTGCCGTGCTGCGTGGCGATGCGGAACGCGCCTCCCTCGTGCGCGATACGGTCGATGCGCTGCGATGTTTCAACCTGGCTGCCGCGCGCAACGAGCCAGCGCGCGGCGGGCTCGGGAAACAGAGCGCTCAGATCGATGCGCGGCAGGATCAGGTCGCTGTCCGCGCTGCTTTGAAACAGCGTGTCGCGCACCACATGCGCGAACACCTGCGCGGAGGCGCGCGCGATCGGCGTATTGAGCGCGGCGAGGCAGAGCGGTTCCCAGAGCAATTGCGTCACCCTGGCCGTCTGACGGTGCTGCGCAAAAAGTTGTGCGACGCTCATATCCGGGGAAACCTGGAATGCGCAACGTTTGAGCGCCTGGCAAAGGCGCAGCGCGGCAAACTTGTCTTGCAAACTCAGGCCACGCGCCGCGAGCAGCGCCCAGGCAAGATGCCAAGGCGCGGGAAGATTCGGCGCACGCAGCGAGAAGGCAGGATGCAGGCGCAGCGTCAGCGGATGGCGCGCGACGGCGGATGCCGGTGTGCCGACGAGCTGCATCAGCCGCAGCAGCTCGCGATACGCGCCAACGAGAATATGTTGGCCGTTGTCGAGGAGGGTGTTGTCGTGCGCGGGAATGCGCCGCGCCCGCCCGCCCAGCACCTTGCCCGCCTCGAACACGCGACAGGCGATACCCTGTCCGGCGAGCGTCACCGCTGCGGCCATGCCGGCATATCCGCCGCCGATGACGGCGACTTGCGGCGCGCCGGAACTTGCACCCACGCTGCTCACGCCTCATGTCCTTTCACGCAGTAACCCAGGTTTTCCATGCCAGCCACAGCTTGCGAATCGGCGTGAGGGAAATACGCTGGTTCAACACCTGAAACCGCTCGCGGCGGATTTCGTCGAGCAGGGCGCGATAGATGGCCGCCATGATGAGTCCGGGGCGCTGCGCGCGCCGGTCTTCCGGCGGCAGGGCGGCCAATGCGGCGCGGTAGTGATGTTCGGCGCGTGCGGCCTGCTCCAGCATCAACTTCTCGAATGCTGCGCTGTATTGGCACGCGAGAATCGCTTCCTCGCTCACACCAAAGCGCCCGAGCGCATCCTGCGGCAGATAGATGCGTCCGCGGCGCGCGTCTTCTCCCACATCGCGAAGAATGTTGGTGAGCTGGAACGCCAGCCCGAGGTGGTGCGCGTATTCCAGCGTGCGCGCATCGCGGTAGCCGAATATTCCGGCGGCGAGCTGTCCCACCACCCCAGCGACGCGATGGCAATACAACTCCAGCGCGGCGGAATCGGCGTAGCGATGGCGCGTCAAATCCATTTCCATGCCGTCGATAATCTCGTTGAGCCTGTCCTGCGTGACGCCATAGTGCGCCACGGCGGGCGCCAGCGCGAGCGTCACCGGATGCTGCGCATTGCCTTCGAACAGATTGGCGATTTCGGCACGCCACCAAGCGAGCTTGACGTGCGCAACCCCGGTATCCTCGATGCTGTCGGCGATGTCGTCCACCTCGCGGCACAGCGCATACAATGCGGTGATGGCGCGGCGGCGCTCGGGAGGCAGAAAAAGGAAGCTGTAGTAAAAGCTCGACCCGCTTTGCGCGGCTTTTTCCTGGGTGTATTGATCGGGTGTCATTGGCTGTGCGGCGATCATTGCAGTGAGTCAGGCAAACACCGCGCCGGGGGCGAGCGCAATCCAGTCGCGTTTGGTAAGCACCGGACGGCGGCGGAACACGTCGTAGCCCGCGGCGGCGATCTTATCGAGGATACGTTTCCCGCCCGCCAGCACGAAGCGCAGCTCCAGTCCCGCGCGCCCCGGCAGGATGCGCGCGAGCGGCCTGCCGCTTTCGAGCAGGTCGCGCGCGCGCCGGCACTGGAACTGCATCAGCCCCTGCCACGGCGCGCCGCAACGTTGCAGCCGGATGTCGTCCTCGCTCACGCCGTGCGCGGCCATTTCGTCCTGCGGCAGGTAGATGCGGTCCTTAGCGTAATCGACCGCGACATCCTGCCAGAAGTTGATGAGTTGCAGTGCCGAGCAGATGGCGTCGGAGTACGCGAGGTTCTGCGGCGTGGCGCGGCGATACAGATGCACCAGCAACCTGCCGATCGGGTTGGCCGAACGGCGGCAGTAGTCGAGCACGTCGGCGAAACTGGCATAGCGCTTTTTGGTCACGTCCTGGGAGAAGGCATCGAGCAGATCGTAAAACAGGGCGATCGGCAGTTCGTGCCGCGCGATGATCGTGGCCACGTCGTCGAATAGCGCCGTGCGCGGTTTCTCGCCGCGCCCGATGCGGTCGAGTTCGGCGCGATACACTTCGAGACTGGAGAGCCGCTGCGCATCGGAGACATCGCCCTCATCGGCGAAATCGTCGGCGTTGCGCGCAAAGGTATAAATTACTTCAATAGGGCGGCGCAGTGCTGCCGGCAGCAACCATGAAGCAACGGGAAAGTTTTCGTAGTGGCCGATGCTCATGCCGCGGGGGGATGTTCCGGAAAGCCTGAATTATAGCCTGCCGAGGTGTTGCCGCCGAATTTTGCAGTTACCCCGCGCCAAACAGTTTCAGAGTAAGATTCCCGCGTACCGGTGTCACCGGATTTGCTGTGCCGTGGGCCAGCCGGAGCGAATCATTTGATTTCCACGGCGCCGCGTGTTTATATGAATTAGGGTTTGGTGCATTTATTCTGGATTGGTGTGATGGAAAACGTGGTCTGTCCCCTATTATTCCCTATTATTTCGATGCGCAAAAAAATCATTTGAACTAGCTAAATGTATTCGCTAATAACTTCTCGGATTTCTATGTCAAAAAAATGGAAATTATCAGCGGGAGTAGTTAGTGTGTTCGTATTCATTCTGGTGAGCGCATGGTGGTATATCGATACTGAATACATCAATTTTCTTACTGCATACGATAAGCGACGCGATGAACTTCTTGGAATAAAGAACCTTTCTCAGCGCGAAGCGAGTTTCAAGGTTCAACCGAGTATAGAGGAATGTGTATATTTAACAGGGTCTTCACGGAATCGAGTGGGTATATTGATGGATGAAATAGCTTGAAGTCCGCATGGATACTGGGTTTCCGGGGTTTCCTTAGCCGCTGGAATTTGGCATGATATTGGAATGGCAAATTCAACGA
>Ga0315281_10012661_pt1 | contig 11472 bp, 13 predicted proteins | sample YL17G07_0_MG_FD_204540 | JGI IMG/M metagenome (GOLD analysis project Ga0315281, IMG submission 204540) | Sediment microbial communities from Yellowstone Lake, YNP, Wyoming, USA - YL17G07_0 | ecosystem: Environmental > Aquatic > Freshwater > Lake > Sediment | place: USA: Wyoming | collected... | reverse complement strand
TGCGCCGTCGGGCGCTTTCACGAAGCCGGGTTCGCCGCCGCGCGGCGACGCATCGAAATGGCCTTCCTTGCTGCCGCTCGCCAGCACCACGAAGGGCGCGAGCTCGACAAAGCGCTGGCAGTGCTTGTCCAGGCGCCCGAGCTGCTTTTTCAAAGACCGTTCTTTTGCCGGCGGATAGAGAGCCCGCAGGGCTTCCTTGCTGTCGATCATGATTTCGATCATACAAGAAACTCACTTGGCGGTGGTTTCCTCGAGCTGCGAAACGATTGTCTTGCCGCCGAGTATCTCCATGCCCGTGAGGCGGCCCTGGCTGTCGATATCCAGGTTGATGCCGAGTTCGTCGTAAACCGACACGGTTTCGCCGGCCGCCTGGCCCGCGCTTCTATCAGCCGCGGTGTCGGGCGCCCCGGACGATCGCAAGTGCAAGTAGGCAGAATCCGCAATTTCGTCGTAAGTCCAGCGCTCAATCACGATTTCACGCAGTTGATCCACCACGTCGCCGCGGCCGATATGCGCGAGCGCCGACTCGAGATCCAGAACCAGGTAGGGCAGTGCGCCCTTCAGCGTGATCATCTGGCACTCGGCTGAGCAAACGAGGCAAGCGGCGCAGCGCCAAGCACAACAAGAGCAAGTACGGAGTCTCGCCTGTTCATCCGATTCCCATAAGGTCGCCACGAAACAGCGTAAATGCCGGGATCTGCGGGCGGAGAGCCCGTGCAACCCTAGTCGGAAATCAGTCTACGCTGTGAATGACTGCTTGTATGGCCGGAGTGGAGGGGCGGCTACGAGCGCCGATTTGACCACGCCCGCATTCAGGGTATACTGCCAGAATAGACCAATCGGTCTAGTCGGAGCTAACGCGGTCACAGAGGAGACACGAACATGCGGGTGGCGAAAGACAACGTGGACGTCCGGATGGAGATTCCGGGCGCCGTGATCCGTCAGCGAACGGATTTTGGTGACGTGAGCGGATTCGGCATGATCAGCGGCGAGTATTTCACTCTCTCGGCGGGCGTCGATACCACCCCGCTATTCCAGGGATTGGAAGGCGACCTCTGCCAGTGCCCCCACTGGGGTTTCGTCTTGCGCGGCCGGATCACGACGACCGATGCGATAGGCGTGCAGGAGACGGTGAATGCGAATGATCTGTTCTACTGGCCGCCCGGGCACAACGTCAAGGTCGACGCTGACGCGGAGATCGTTATGTTCAGCCCACAGCGCGAGCACAGCCATGTCATCAATCACATGATCGAGAAGGTAAAGGGCTGAGGTAACGGGGAGCCGCGATGCGGTTCGCTCCCTAGGATTCTCTACTCGACCACAATGCAGCCGGCGCATTCAACCAAGCAGCGCCTGCTCGATGCGGGGATGGCCATGCTCCTGGAGCATGGCTACCACGATCTGGGCATCCAGGCGCTGCTCGAAGCCACGTCTACTCCGAAGGGTTCTTTCTACCATCATTTCAAGGACAAAGAGGACTTCGCGCTCCAGGTCATTGACCAGTATATGCGGCATGTGCATGCGGGCCTCGACGTTTGCCTCGGAGACAAGGGCCGTCCCCCGCTCAAGCGGGTGCGCCGGTTCTTCGAGTTGACGCAGCAGAACTACCGGAGGGAGGGTTACCTGGGCTGCCTGTTGGGCGGGCTCGGACAGGAACTGTCAGGCGTGAGCGAGGTGTTTCGGCGCAAGGTCGAGGGCTGCTTTTCCGAAATCGCCAAGCGGATCGCCGTTTGCCTGGAGGAGGCTCGAAAGAGAGGCGACATCCCAGCCGAGTCCAATACACGGCGCATGGCAAGCCTGCTGGTGGACTGCTGGGAAGGCGCAGCGCTTCGTAGCCGGCTGCGGGGGAATGCCGCGCCGCTGACCACGATGCTCGACTTTTACTTCCAGTCGGCAGTCAGTCGCTGACCTGTTGAACCCGCCGGTGATTCGAGCGCGCTTATCGCCTGGCTACCCTCAAATTACTTCCTCACGCCGACCGTTACCCAATACTCACGCGGGACGCAGATTCCGAGGTCAGTGGGAAAGCCATCGTGGAAGGCGATGAAGTCGCGCCGCAGTTCGGCCCGTTTAGTCTCATCGAGGCTGGCCGCAAGCGATTTCGTCGGCCCATAGCCTGTCAAGAAGGTATTCCACGCCGTCTCACCGCTGGGCTCGCGATAGTAGGACACGCCCTTTTCGAACTTCAACTCGAAGCCGCCTCCGAGCAACTCGCGAATGCGCGCGGTCTGCCCCCACGCGAAGGGAGAGGGAGGTGCCGGATTGGGCGGCGGCGGCATGTAGGGCTTCATCACCTGGAACATCTTGAACAGGTTGCTGTCCGACAGCCAGGTGGTAAGGGCAATGCGCCCGCCCTCGCGGCATACGCGCGCCAGTTCGGCAGCGGCCGCCTCGGGGCGGCTCGCGAACATCACGCCGCACGTGGAGACCACCGCGTCGAACTCGCCATCGGCGAATGGCAGGCTTTCGGCATCGCCGATCCGATACTCGATGGCGAGCCCTTCCGTTTTAGCTGTACTCTGCGCGGCGGCAATCAGATCGGCGGCGATGTCGACGCCTATTACGCGAGCCCCTCGCCGCGCCACCGACCTGGACGTCCAGCCGGTGCCTGTGCTCAGGTCCAGAATGTGTTCGCCCGGCTGCGGGTCGAGCCGCAGCACGCAATGCTCGATCGAGTCGGCAATACCCCGGCTGATCTTGTCGTAAGCGCTGCCGCCCGAGCTCCAGACGGCCGCCGGCCTCTGGTTATGGGGTTGGATCTCGTTTTCCATGAAATTCCTCCTCATCGTTGATTGAACACGCTCGCAGGCATGCTTCGGGTGCTTCCTACAATTCGATCTGTGATGCCGCCGCCCGAATCGGCGTCGGTCAGCCGCCTGGCAATTCGCCGAGCAACGGAAAGGCGCTGAAGACGCCGGGTTCGTTCACCGGCGGCGCGGCGGTGACGTGCTGCGGGGTCAGTTCGGCGAACGAAGTGACGCCGAGCAGTCCAAGGCAGGTGCGGATTTCGTCTTCGAGGATTTCCAGCGCACGCACAAGACCAGGCGCGCCCGCGGCGGCAAGGGCGAGGCAGGGCAGGCGCCCCAGGCCAACGGTTTTCGCGCCCAGTGCAATCGCTTTCACCACGTCGGTGCCGCGCATGAAGCCGCCGTCCACCCAGACTTGCGCGCGCCCGGCGACGGCGGCCACGATATGAGGCAGCACGGTCATGCTGCCCAGCCCGTGGTCGAGCTGGCGGCCGCCGTGGTTCGATACGTAGATCACCTCGACGCCGTGCTGCACGGCAATCTCGGCGTCTTCGGTGGTGGCGATGCCCTTGAGGATTAGCGGCAGCGAGTGCTTGTCCTTGAAGCGCTTGACTTGATCCCAGGAGAGTCCCGACTGGAAGCTGCTGCCCGCCGGCGCGGTCGCGCGCCAGGGCTTGACGAAGCGGCCGACGAGGTCCCGTTCGCGCCGGCTGTACATGGCGACATCCACGGTAAGGCAGAACGCGGTGTAGCCGTTGTCCTTGGCGCGTTGCACGTGGTCGTCCACCCAGGCATCGTCGCCGCGCACGTAGAGCTGAAATACTCGAACTGCGCTGGCCGCCGCGGCCGTCGCTTCCAGCCCGGGCTGGCAGACCGAGGACAGCATTTGCGGAACACCAAACGTTGCAGCCCCACGCGCAGCTGCGGCTGCGCCCCCTTCAACGATGGATTCCAGGCCGCCGATCGGCGCGAGCATCACCGGCAGGCGCATGCGTTGGCCGAGGAACGGCGCACCGGAGTCGATCCGGCTGACATCGCGCAGCACGCGCGGCCGGAAAGCGATCGAATCCAGCGCCATCCGGTTGCGTCGTACCGTGGTTTCGGTCTCGGCGCCGCCGATCAGGTAGCTCCAGGGTCCGGGCGCGAGGCGCGCGCGGGCGGCGGCGACCAGTTCCTGCAGGGTGAGAAACTCCTCGGTGTGCGGCGCATTCATGCGGCCCCAAGGCTATCACTCAAGGGTAAACTCCGGCATATGCGATTGCTGACGTTTGCCATGAAGAAAAAGGGCGCCGCGCCGCGCGTCGGCGTGATGTCGGGACCCGGGCAGCTGATGGAAGTCAAGGTCCCGGACATGCTGACGCTGATCGCGATGGGCCGGGAAGGAAAGGCCCTTGCGCTTAAATCCCTGAAGCAAAAGGCGGGGAAGGCGATCCCGCTCTCCGCGGTCCGTGTGCTCGCCCCCATCCCCAGGCCACGCAAGAACGTATTCTGCGTTGGCTGGAATTACGTCGAGCATTTCGAGGAAGGCGCCAAGGCGCGCACCAGCGTCACCGAGCTGCCCAAGCATCCGACCTTCTTCACCAAGTCCCCGCTGGCGGTGAACGGCCCCTACGACCGTATCCCGCTGCACGCGGGCGTGACCGAGAAAGTGGACTGGGAAGTGGAGCTGGGCGTGATCATCGGGCGCGGCGGCATCAACATCAAGGAGGCCGACGCCATGAAGCACGTCTTCGGTTTCACCGTGATCAACGACGTCTCGGCGCGCGAAATCCAGCGCCGCCACGGCCAGCAGTGGTTCAAGGGCAAGAGCCTCGATGGCCACTGCCCGATGGGGCCGTGGATCATCACCGCCGACAAGGTGAAATCCTGGTGGGACCTGCGGGTGGTGACGCGCGTCAATGGCGTGGTCAAGCAGGATTCGAACACCCGGCACATGTATTTCAAGATACCGCGCATCATCGCCGAACTCTCCGCCGGCATGACCCTCGAACCCGGCGACATCATCTCCACCGGCACGCCGGCCGGCGTCGGCCACGCGCGCACCCCGCCCGAGTTCCTCAAAGCGGGGGATATCCTCGAAACCGAGATTGCGGGGATCGGCCTGCTGAAAAACCCGATCGGCTAGAGCATTACCCCGGGCTTGCCGAGCGCATGCTCGGTTAGCTGGCCCACCAGCCAGTCGAAGGCCTCGTCCAGCGAATCGGTGCGGTGGACGAGGTTCACGTCCTCAGCGCTGATGGTGCCGTGGCGCACCAGCGCATCGAAGTTGATCACATCATTCCAGTAGCCGGTGCCGAACAGGACGATCGGCATCGGTTTGCGCATCTTGCCGGTCTGCACCAGCGTGAGCGTCTCGAACAGTTCGTCAAGCGTGCCGAAGCCGCCTGGAAACGCGATCATCGCCTTGGCGAGATAGGCGAACCAGAACTTGCGCATGAAGAAGTAGTGAAAATGAAACGACAGGCCGCGCGTGATGTAGGCATTGTCGGTCTGCTCCATCGGGATCGAGATGCCGATGCCCGCGGTCAGGCCTTTCGCCTCGGACGCGCCGCGGTTGGCCGCCTCCATGATGCCCGGGCCGCCCCCGGTGGTGACCACGAAGCGCCTCTCGGTAGAGGCGAGTCCCTTGGACCATTGCGTGAGGCGAAAAGCGAGCTGGCGCGCCGCTTCGTAGTATTGCGAACCAGGCGCCGCGCGCGCCGAACCGAAGAACACGATCGTGTCCTCGAGCCCGTGCGCCTCGAAGCGCGCCTTGGGCTCGAGGTATTCCGCGAGAATGCGCAGGGCGCGCGCGTCCTTGCTGTTGATGAACTCCGTGTCGTGATATGCCTTGACCCGATTCAAATTCGTTCCTATCCGCGTCCCTCGAATGGCATCTTGGTCGCCTTGATCGTGAGGAACAGCACGTTGGTCTCGATCGGAAAGCCGGCCATGTGCAGCACCGCCTGTCCGACATGGGCCACATCCATCAGCGGCTCGGGCTTGATCGAACCGTCGGCCTGCGGCACGCCGCTCGCCATGCGCGCGGCCATCTCGGTGAGCGCGTTGCCGATGTCCACCTGACCCACCGCGATGTCGTACTTGCGGCCGTCGAGCGCGCCGGTCTTGGTCAATCCGGTGACCGCGTGTTTGGTGGCGGTGTAGGCCACCGATCCGGGCCGCGGCGCGTGCGCCGAGATCGAGCCGTTGTTGATGATCCTGCCGCCGCGCGGATTCTGGTCTTTCATCACCTTGAAGGCCTCCTGCATGCACAGGAACATGCCGGTCAGGTTGATGTCCACCACGTTCTGCCATTTCTCCAGGCTCAGTTCCTCGAGCGAAGTGCCCGGTGCATTGACCCCGGCATTGTTGAACAGCACATCGACGCGGCCCCATTTCTGCTTCACGGCGGCGAACAGCGCCTTCACCGAATCCTGCTTCGCGACGTCGGTCGGCACGCACAGCGCGCGCTCGCCGGCGCCGGATTCCTGCGCTGTTTTTTCGAGCGCGTCCTTGCGCCGTCCGGCGAGCGCGACCTGCCAGCCGTCCTTGAGGAACGCCAGCGCGGTGGCCTTGCCGACGCCGCTGCCGGCGCCGGTGATGATTGCGATTTTGCTCATGGACCGTTCTCCAGGCACGCGAAAGAGCGCGCATGGTAACGCATTCAGGAGCGTTCCCTGCCTTTGTGTCCGCGTTCGTTTCGCTGTTCGTTTCGCTGTTCGTGGCGCGCGGCGCGTGGTTGCTGAGGCGCGCTTGCCGCGGGCATTCTGACCTGGTGCGGTACCTGGGGCGGCGCCTGCACCTGCGCTGCCTGGGCGCGCTCGACCCGGGTGCTGCTCCGGTGGTCCTCCGGGCGTGGCTCGGAACGAACAGTTGCCGGATGTGGCGCCCGAATTGCCACCGGCACGGTGCGCGCCGCGAGTGGCGGATTGAGCTCGATGTGGCGAGGCCTGACGACGATGGTCCGCTCCACGACGACTCGAGGCCGGTAGTAATAGACGGCCGGATGCGCGACTCGCACATGGCGATGGTGCCAGTCGACATTGCCGAAGAAGAAGTCGAGCGACAGGCCGACCGGCGTCCCCCACCAGAATCCGGCCGCGGCGCCCGGACGGTAAGGGCGCGCATAACCCGGCCATGGCGCCCAAGCGACGGGCCAGTACGCCGGCCACCACCACGGCCCGTAGACCACCAGCGGGTCGTAGTAGGGGACATAGACATACTGCGGCGAGGCCGGCTGGACCACGATGCTCTGGCCCTGCTGCCGCACGCGCATCTGATCGCTGGATTGCAGGTTGCCCGCGGCCTGGGCGCGGCGCCTCAATTGCTGCACGGTGTCCATGACGTGCGGTTCCTGCATGAGGAACGCGTCGCCGAGCGACAGGATCCAGCCGGGGTTTTCGTCCATCCGGGCGAGAATCTGCGGGAACGCGACCAGCGACTTCACGCTCGGGTCCCAGTCCTCGTATTCCACTGCGCGCACGGCGTTGTCGCCCTGCAGGCCGGGATTGGCCCGCGACCAGCGCGCTGCCTCGCTCACCTCCGCGGGGTAGGTCGCCGCCATCAGGACCTGCGAGAGCAGCGCATCGGGGTAGAGCGCGATCGGCGCGAGCATCTGGTCGAGCTCGGCCTGCGAGTAGGTGCGCTGCGCCTGCGCGAATGCCGCGGGCGTCGCGGCGAGCAGGCCAAACAGCAAGGCGAGGAACCCTCGGGCGATGCGCGTCATGGCATTCTCCTTTGATCCATGAACGCTTCTACACCGCTTCGGTTAACCTGCACTCCTCCTGAATTGAAACAGGATGTAAGCCTTGTAACTGATTTAGCTGCCCTTGAACGCCGGCGTGCGCTTCTCCATGAACGCCTTGCGGCCTTCCTTGTGGTCTCCGCTCGCAAAGCAGGCTTCGACCATCTTCGTCGCCTTCGCCAGGTCGCGGTCCTTTCCGTCCTTTTGCCACTGCTGCACGGCGAACTTGGCCGCGGCGACGGTAAGCGGCGCGTTCTCGGCGACCATCTTGCAGTAATCGGCCACCGTTTTTTCCAGTTCGGCGCCCGGCACGGCCCTGCTCACGAACCCCATGCGCAATGCCTCTTTCGCGTCGAACTTGCGCGCCGACATGAAGATATCGGTGGTGTTCGCCGCGCCCAGCACGTTCATGAAGCGCCGCACGCCCGCCGGGCTGTAGCCCAGGCCCAGGCGCGCCGCCGGCATGCGGAAGATCGAGTCTTCCGAGCAGATGCGCAGGTCGCAGGCGGCGGCGAAGCCCAGCCCGCCGCCGATGCAGATGCCGCGGATGCGCGCAACCACCGGCTTGGCGCAGTTCATCGGCGCGCCATAGGCCTGCTCGACTGCCCTGTTGTACTCCGTCTGCGCCTCCACCGTGCCGCGCAGCTTCTCGAACTGCGAGATGTCGGCGCCCGAAATGAAGGCCTTTTCGCCGTCGCCCGCGCAGACGATCACGCGCACCGCGGGATTGCCGTCCAGCTCGGCGAAGACCTTCGGCACCGCGTGCCACATGTCGTAGCTCATCGCGTTCATTTTCGGCGGGTTGGAGAAGATCACCGTCGCTACCGCGCCTTCGATGCTTGTTTTCAGTTCCGCCATGGATTTTCCTAGACCACCTTTTTCGACCTGAATCCGGAAATTTCGGAATCGCTGTAACCCGCCTCGCGCAGCACTTCCTCCGTATGCTCGCCGCGCCCGGGCGTCGCGGTGGCGAGTTTCGCCGGCGTGCGCGAGAGCTTGACCGGCTGGCTGATGAGCCGGATCTTGCCGAGTTTTCCGTGCTCGACCTCGGCCGCCACCTGCATGTGCCGTACCTGCGGATCGTCGAACACCTCGTCCATGCGGTAGATCGGGCCGCAGGGCACGCCCGCCTTGTTCAGGATTTCGATCCAATGGGCGCTGGGCTTGGCCGCGAACCCCTGGTTCATGGCCTCGTTCAGCGCCTTGCGGTTCCTCGCACGGTCTTCCGCGGTCTTGAAATCCGGATGCTCGAAGAGCTCGGGCCGGCCGATCGATTCGCAGACGGCGCGCCACATTTTCGCGCCCGAGGCGGCGACGTTCAGGTGGCCGTCGGCGGTGGTGTACGCCGAGGTCGGCATGCTGGTCGGATGGTCGTTGCCGACCTGCGCCGGCACTTCACCCGACATGGTGTAGCGCGCGGCCTGGAAATCGAGCAGCTGGATCGCCGCCTGCAGCAGGTTCGATTGCACCCACTGGCCTTCGCCGGAGTTCTCGCGCTCGAGCAATGCGGTCATGATGCCGAGCGCGGCGAGCAGCCCGGCGCCCACGTCGGCAACCGCGCAGCCGACGCGCATCGGCCCGCCGCCCGGATGCCCGGTCACCGACATGATGCCCGAGAGGCCCTGCGCGATCTGGTCGAAACCGGGCCGTTCGCGGTAGGGACCGTCCTGGCCGAAACCCGAGATGCTCGCGAGGATGATGCGCTTGTTCACCTTTTTCAGCGATTCGTAGTCGATGCCGAGGCGGTCTTTCACATCCGGGCGGTAGTTCTCGACCACCACGTCGGCGGTTTTCACCAGCCGCATGAAGATTTCCTTGCCCTGCGGCGACTTCAGGTCGAGCGTGAGGGAGCGCTTGTTGCGGTGCAGGTTCTGGAAATCCGGCCCCTCGCGCGGCCCGCCGATGTCCTCGGGCACGGTGTTCTCGATCTTGATCACGTCGGCGCCGAAATCGGCGAACTGGCGCACGCAGGTGGGCCCCGCGCGCACGCGCGTGAGGTCGAGGATGCGGAGCTTGGAAAGAGCGGGAGAGGCGGAGATGCGGGGCATGCAGCAATTCTAAACCGCCAATACCCCATTCTGGTAATCGCGGATCGCCTGCTCGATTTCCGCCCGCGTGTTCATCACGAACGGTCCGTACTGCACCACCGGTTCTCTCAGCGGCTTCGCGGCGAGCACGAGGAACCGCGCGCCGTCCGCGCCGGCCTTGATCTCGACCTGGCCGCCCGAGCCGAGCACGCCGCCCTGGTGCGTCTTGAGTATCCGATCGCCGATCTCGACGCCGCCTTCGAACGGGTAGATAAAGATGTTGTATTCGCTTTTCATTGCCTGGGAAAAAGATTCCTCCGGAGGCAGGGAAATATCCCAATAGACCGGGTCCGTGCTGCCGCCGATGACCGGGCCCGCCGTCTTGCCCAGCGTTCCGGCGATGACTTTGGCGCTCCCGCCGCCCGGCAGCCCGACCACCGGGATCTCCGCGGGCTGGATGTCGCGGTAGCCGGCGGGTTTCATCTTTTCTTTCGCCGGCAGGTTGATCCACAGCTGGAAGCCGCGCAGGCGGCCGTTTTCCTGCTGCGGCATCTCGGAGTGGATGATGCCGCGGCCCGCGGTCATCCATTGCACGCCGCCGCTCCTGAGATTGCCGCGGTTGCCGAGGTGGTCCTCGTGCAGCATGTGGCCATCGAGCAGGTAGGTCACGGTCTCGAAGCCGCGATGCGGGTGGGAGGGGAAGCCGGCGACGTAATCGTCCGGGTTCGCGGAGGAAAACTCATCGAGCATCAGGAACGGATCGACGCGCAGGTGATTGGCGCTGCCCAGGCTGCGCCGCAGCCTGACGCCGGCACCGTCGGAGGCCGGCACTGCCTCGATTACCTGCTGAATTTTTCTGCCGGACATGAAAGAATCCTGCCTGCGTCGGAAAAAGGGGCGGGCAATGAAATCCTGGTTTATCGCCAGCGGCAAAGATAGCACCACGCTGGAACTGCGCGAGGTTCCCGTGCCCGAACCCAAAGCGGGCGAGATCATCGCGCGCGTCAAGGCGGCGGGGCTCAATCGCGGCGAGTTCATCGCGGGGCACGGACTTTCGGCCGGCGCGCCAAAGGCCGGCGGCATCGAAGCCGCCGGCGAAGTGGTGAAGGTGGGCGACGGGGTGACGGCGTTCAAGCCCGGTGACCGCGTCATGGGTCGCGCCTTCCGCGCCTATTCCGAATTCGCCCTGTTCCGGATCGGCGACGCGATGCCGGCCCCGGCGAAGCTCTCCTGGGAAGAAGCGGCCGGTGCGAGCATCGCCTATCTCACCGCCTACGACATGCTCTGGCCGGGCGCGCAGTTGAAGGCCGGCGAATGGCTGTTCGTGACGGGCGCGTCAGCCGGCGTGGGCGTGGCCTCGGTGCAGCTGGGCAAGCTGGTCGGCGCCCGGGTGATCGGCACTTCCGGCTCGGCGGAGAAGCTGCAGAAACTGGCTGCGCTCGGGATGGACTTGGGCCTGCAAAACCGCAATGGCGGCTTCGAGAAGGCGATCCTGGAGGCGACCGCGGGCAAGGGCGTCGACGTGGTGGTGAACAACGTCGGCGGCAGCGTGTTCGCCGAGTGCATCAGGGTGATGGCCTACAAGGGGCGCCTCGCCACGGTGGGTTACGTGGATGGCGTGGTGAAGGCGGAACTCGACATCCTCGCGCTGCATGCCAAGCGCCTGAAGCTGTACGGCGTGTCGAACAAGATGCGCAGCGCCGCCGAGGTCGCCGAGGGCGTGCGCGGCTTCGAGCGCGACGTGCTGCCGGCGATCGCCAGCGGCTACCTGCGCCCGGTCATCGACAAGGTGTTCGCGTTTGCCGAATTGCCGCAAGCCAAGGCCTACATGGAATCCAACGCGCACCTGGGCAAGATCATCCTGCGATCGTAATCCGCAGGCGCTTGCGTACCAGCCCGATGGCGCTGCGCAGGGCGTAGAGCTCGTCGGCGTAGGCGAGCGGCACGGCAATGCGCTCGACCTTCGCATCCAGAT
>Ga0315281_10012660_pt1 | contig 11473 bp, 11 predicted proteins | sample YL17G07_0_MG_FD_204540 | JGI IMG/M metagenome (GOLD analysis project Ga0315281, IMG submission 204540) | Sediment microbial communities from Yellowstone Lake, YNP, Wyoming, USA - YL17G07_0 | ecosystem: Environmental > Aquatic > Freshwater > Lake > Sediment | place: USA: Wyoming | collected... | reverse complement strand
ATATCATACGCAGCTAAAACTGCTTTAACAACTTTTTCTTCCCTGCTGCCAACTTTTCCTACAATGAACGGAATAGTTATGTCAGACTTGTAGTTTTTGTAAGACGCGCCAAAGTCTATATAACCAACTCCCTCTATTTTCCTATCAGTTGCACGGGGCTTTGCATGCACCATTGCCGACCTTTTTCCACAAGCAACCAATGTGCCAAAAGAAACACCGCAGCCCTGTCTTTTTATATTTTTTTCAACCCTTCGCCTCAACTCTTTCTCCGTCACTCTTTCGTGCAAGGATTTTTTTATTATGGGAATGCAGGAATCAGAGACACGTGCAGCTTTTTTCAGGTATGCAATCTCTTCGCTAGTTTTAGCTAAACTCAAACCAGCACACCATTTTTCATTATCAGCTTCTTGTCAGCATACATCTCCGCATTCTTCATTGTCTTGAAGAAATCCCAGTGGATTGTAGCATCATTTTTTCCAAACATATGTTTGTTGTGGCCAATAGCCATGTGGATAGTTCCAGGAACCTTCTCGTCAACAATAATCATCCCGCCAGTTATTTTCGCTTTAGGATTCGTTCCTATACCTAGTTCTCCTAGTTTGTCTTTATCGCCGGAAGCATTTTTATAAACATCCTCAAACGCTTTCAGTCCTTTTTCTACAGAATAGTCTACAAGTTTTCCATGTTTGAACTTCCACCACATGCCTTTTATCTGCATGCCGTAATGCAGGTTTGGCAAATCAAAATATATTTCACCATTCACGGAATTTTCAACAGGGGCAACGAAAACTTCTCCTGCCGGCAGGTTCATGTATCCCATCAGCTCTTCTGCCCACATCCCGCTGTCCAGCACAAGTTTTCTTCCTTTGATGGAAAATTTTATATCAGTCTTCTCGCCTACAATCCTTATCCACTTCTTACCTGCCAATCTCCGTTCCAAAGCTTTGTTCGCTTCATGAAGCTTGTGATAGTTTACATCCATCATATTCCAAAAAATATTATTGAGTTTGTTGAAAGGTATTCTCATCAATTTAGCAGTCTCCTTTGTCGGGAATCCCATCAGTACGCTTTTCACAGTTTTTTCCTTTGCCCTTCTGTCTCTGATCTCCCTCAGCTTCTTTGTAGCTTTTCTTCTTATCTCGATCTTGTGCTGCGGTATCTGCCTTTCAGCAAAAGGGTCGGAATCGTCGAGCATTATCTCCACATCCACCTTCTTCGCTAAAAATTCTGAAATCTTCGAATAGCGCTTGAGATATTTCGTTTTTAATATCCTGTAGGTTTTCAATGCAAGCCTGTCGCTTCCGTAGGATATCATGGGATGCGCGCCAATCTTCGATGCTTCGAATGCAATCGCTTCAGCAAAATCTATTGAGTTCGGTCCGGCAGAAATGACAACAGACTCTCTTTCTTTAACATTCATGTTAACATTTATTATGTTTCTGGCAATCCTCTGCATTTTTTTTGGCAGCGGCATAGTTATTAAATTAGTTTGCGCTGTAATAAATATTGGACTTAGCTCAACTTGCTCCGGTAGCTCAGTTTGGATAGAGCAGCTGCCCCCTAAGCAGATTACTTAGAAAGAAGGTCGAGGGTTCGAATCCCTCCCGGAGCGCTATGCTTTTGAAGCAGTTCTTGGTAGGAGGAATAAAAAATTTTGTTTACGTAATTGCAGATGAAAAAAGCAAACAAGCAGCTGTTGTAGACACTACAGAAACGGAAGAAGTGATAGATTTTTTGGATGAAAACAGAATGAAGCTTGTCTACATATTTAACACTCATTCACACCACGATCATATAGGAGGCAACTCGAATCTAAAGAAGTTGGGCGGAAAAATAGTTGCTTTCGAATCTGGCGATATTCCTGTGGAAGATGGTGATGTTCTGCAGCTCGGCAGCGTGAAAATAAAAATATTTTACACACCCGGTCATACTGAAGACAGCATCTGCATTCTCGCTGAGGACTGTCTATTCACTGGAGACACACTGTTTGTGGAGGAATGCGGCAGGACTGATTTTCCTAGCGGTGACTCTCGCCAGATGTATAACAGCTTGAAAAAGATAGCAAAACTTCCAGGCAGCATAAAAATCTATCCAGGCCACCTTTATGGTGGTTCTTCTTCAACTATTGCTGAAGAAAAAAAGAGCAACTACTGCCTTGCTGAAAGAAGCGAAGAGGAATTTGTAAAATTCATGCAAGAATAAAATATTTATTAGCCGCGACAAAGTTATTATAGTGGTTTAATGCTGCCGTTGATATTTGGATTGATAATTTTTGCGATTGTAGTAATAATAGTCTTCAAAATATTGAAAGAGATTATTGTAGGATTGATACTGATAGGCCTTGTCATTGTGGCAAGCACGCTTGTTTTGGGTTACTTTGACGCTACTACTGTTCCATTCATCGGCCAATGGATACCGAAATTCACAAACACGAGCATAGTCGTCATAGTGAAAAACATCTTTTATAATATTGAGATACCCAGTGTTGCGAGGGATTCGCAAAACAACCTCCTCATCGTCGTCACAAACACAGGCAAGCTTGAGCTTTCTGGTTTTAACGTGACAGTTGACAGCACAGCTGCCCAGATAAAAAACAAAGTTTTGCCGCTGAAATCAGGCCAGACTGCAATACTGCAGACAGATTGGAACAAAAGTTTTTCAAAGATTACAGTAAAAACACAGCAGGCGATAGCCACTTACACGGTGGTTTAGTGAAAAAGCTGCGAGTCGGTTTCTTTTCTTTTACAGGTGATGAGGGATGTGTGATAACTTTTCTTGAAATGCTCAACAAATATTCTGACTGGCTTGACAAAATGGACATAGTCCATTGGAAAATGCTGAAGCGCGATGGAAAGCTGAAGAGGATGGATGTGTCTTTTGTTGAAGGCGCTGTATCAAGCAAGGAAGAAATGGAAGAATTGAAAGATATACGCGACAATTCCCGTTACTTGGTAGCTATAGGCTCTTGTGCCATAGACGGCTCTCCTTCAAATCAAAGAAATTTTTTTGACAGCAAGACCACACAGGAGATAGCCTTCCTGCTGAAAAAGTTCAAGCTGAATGATAAAGTGCTTCCACTGAAAAGCTTTGTTGCTGTCGATGATATTGTAACAGGCTGTCCGATGGCAGAGGAAAAGTTTATCCAGGTTTTAGAAAAATACATGAGGTTGTAATATGCACAAGAATTTTGACATAACTGTAAAAAATCTGAGCAAAATAGAAGGCCATGCTTCTTTAAACATCAAAGTTAGAAACGGCATGCTGCTGGATGTGAAGCTGAAAATAAAAGAGAACAAGAGATTTTATACACAGGCTATACGGGGTAAAATGTATTCTGTTGTTCCACTACTAGTTTCGCGCATATGCGGCACATGCAGTATCGCGCATCTGACGTGCTGCACAGAAGCTGTTGAAAAGGCTATGGATGTCAAACCAACAGAACAAACTGTTTTGCTGAGAAAACTGGCAATGTATGCAAATATTTTACGTGATCATGCAATGCATCTTTATTTCTTCTGCCTGCCGGACATTTTTGAAAAGGATTCTGTTTTAGATTTTGAAGGAAGGGAGAAGGAATTTTTGCACCAGGCTCTTCATGTCAAGGCAGCAGCTAATTCACTGGCAAAGCTAGTGGCAGGCCGCGCTGTTCATCCAACATACTCTCTAGTCGGAGGTTTCACAAATATACCAAAAAAAGAGGATATTCCCGCTGTTATCACAGAACTGAAAGCAGCAAGGCCGTATGCTTTTGATATCATGGATGAGTTTTTCAGGAACGACTGGGAGTTTAAGCGTGACACAGATTTTGTTGCTCTAGCAACAAAGGATTTCAGCTTTCTCGAAGGCGAGATTAGAAGCACTGAAGGGTTACATGTAGAAGAGAAGGATTACTACAGCCACCTTCAAAGAGTTGTCATTCCTTATTCGCAAGCTACAGCATACGAGTTTGAAGGAAAGGATTTTATGGTTGGAGCGCTTGCAAGATTGAATTTGAACAGAGAAAGTTTGCATAAAAGCGTCAGAAAAGATGCTGCAAAATATTTGCTGCCTTTTCCCTCGAAAAATATTTTTCACAACAATCTTGCGCAAGCAATAGAAATGCTGCATTGCATAGACCACTCCGTAGAGCTGCTGGAAACTAGTGAATTCAAAGATGAGAAGCCGGTTGCTGTCACGCCGAAAAGAGGAGTGGGCGTGGGAGTGATAGAAGCGCCTCGCGGCACGCTATACTATATGATGAACATGGACAGCATGGGAAAGGTTGTAGAAGGAAATCTTGTAATTCCAACCGCACAGAATCAGATAAATATGCAGGACGACATCTGGGAGCTGGTTGAAGAAAATCTGGACAAAAGCAAGGAAGAGATACAGCAGAAGGTTGAGCGGTTAATCAGGGCTTACGATCCCTGTATGAGCTGCGCCACGCATTTTTTAAAAGTAAAATGGTCTAGTTAAGTATTCGTGTCACAGTTCCTATGCCTTTTGTCTTTCCTTCCCTGAAAATAAACCTATCGCCCACTTCAAGAAATTGCGGCGAATACTTCAAGTTAAACCTAACCTTGCCTGTATCGCCGGATTTCAAATATTCTTTGTCCAGACATTCGATTTTAGCAACTTCAGCTGCTGTCTGAAGATGTATTATCGGCTCGTAGCCTGTAGCTATTCGTGTAGGATGGTTCAAAACAAGTATCTCTGCTTCAAAACTTTTCACTGCTTTAGGTTGGATAGACTTGTCGCATAATATCATACCGCGCTTTATCTCTTCCATCTTTGCCCCTTTGATTGCTATTCCTACAACCAATCCAGCATTAGCCTCCTTCAGCGGGTAGTAGTGCATTTCTATTGTAGGAGCTCGAACTGTTTTGAAAAGGCCAGACTCGTTCGGTCCAAACAGCAGCTCTGACCCTGCTTTCAGCCTTCCCTGCTTTATCGTGCCGCTAACTACTACACCTACTCCAGTGACGTTGTATATCCTGTCTATGAAAAGCATAAAAGGCTTGTCCAAATCCTTGTGCCTCTCCGGCAGCATTAACAATAATTTGTTCAGCAGGTTGTATCCTTCCAGCGTAACAGCAGAAGTTTTTATTATTGGAACGATTGTATCAAGCTTGTCCAGCACTACAGCTAAATCCTTTTCCTCTTTTATTATGTAAGGCAGTCTGCCAACTCGCTTCAGCTGCTCTTCTATTTGTGATACAGCTTCTTCTATCCTCTTGCTTCCTATCTTGTCTATTTTTGTTACGCATATTATCATCGGCAGGTTCATAGCCAGCAAAATTCCCATATGCTCTTTTGTTATATGTGTCACGCCATCGTCTGCTGCTACAACCAACAAACCGTAGTCGATGCTCTGCCCGACCAAACCGCGGATTGTTGTCCTCAACCAAGGCTCATGCCCTACCGTGTCGATAAAACTGATAACTTTATCAGACTGCTCTACTAATCGAGATCTTTCTTTTTTATCTAAGGGATTTTTCAGATGAATCGGCTTGCCTTCTTTGAATCCAAACAAAGCATAGTGCAAGTCTGCAGACAAGCCTCGTTCTATTTCATGAGGCAAAACATTCAAGTAAAGCCAGTGTTTTCCATTTTTATCAGGCTTGCCGGTCATCAGCGTTCCAACCAAAGTAGATTTGCCATGTGCGACATGGCCTGATGTCGCTATGATAACATGCTGCTTCAAGGCTGTCTGATATGTTTTAGATATAATTATCCTTCCGATGGACTTGCCGTTCTCAGAAAACTTTTCTATTTTAGTTACCTCGGCATTGTTTTCAGCAGCTATAATTTTCAAAACATTAGCTGTCTCTTCAAATTCTATATCAGTCAGGCCTTTGCTTGCACCGCTATCATCCACGCCGATTATGTAGATAGCTTTGCCATCACCAGTCTCCAAAAGAAACTTCATCTGCGTTGCCAGATGCTGCTTCCTGTCGTTTTTCAGATGAATCTCGGCAGTAAGCCTTTCCTTGAATTCTATATTTTTGTTCTCTTTGTGCGGAACTAAAATCCTGTTCATTACCATCCCCTGCGGGCTATAAAATCATAGAACATTGCTTTTTATAAACGTTCTTGTCAGAGCTTTGCCAACATTCTCTTAAAAAAGCTGGGTTTTTTTGTATTCGCTTCCTGCTAGTGTGCATGCAATTCCGCTTCGACACTATTCTGGTTAAGGTTCCATCTGTTCCTTCTGGAAGCAAGACAATCTACATGTATTATGGAAATCCTAGTGCTAGTTCAGCAAGCAATGGAACTTCACTATAGCTAAAGCCAAACCTGTTTTGATTTTGAATAACAATACTGCTGCTGTTAATACTTCCGGATTGGTTGGATATTGGAGATTTGAGAACGAATCATTAGGAACTGCAATTGTTGTTTAATTACTACAGCATAATATTTTTTGATCCAGAAACAGCAATTTAAAGTTGCTACTATCTATTTGGGTAAAATAAATTTTTTAATATTATCGAACCTTTCGCATAATTCTAACAAAGTTCTCTCGAGCTCTTCAGAGTTCATATTAGAATTATTTAGCATATATGCTTGGGGTACCATCCATACCTTATCGTCATACATTTTAATAAACAATTGTCTTCCTGCATATTCAGCTATAAGACGTCCATTTTTTATCTTAGTTATACCTATTTCACCTTTGATATATCGATTCCATAACGTCGAATTAATTTCAAGTACAAGTTTCGATAGTTGTAATTCAATTTTATCATAGTTTTTTGATACGCTTTCCATAAATTCTATATTTCTGAGCATGTCTTCTCTTGTTTCGTCAGGCGAACCTATTATGAACGATAATGATGCAGCTAGTTTTAATTCTTTTAGAATACTGAGTGATTTTTCTACAGTTTTTTTATATACGCCAACATCCCCAGCTTTGTTGAAGAATTTCAGTGTTTTAGAGGTTATACTTTCTATACCAAGAAACACAGATTCAAGTCCAGATTGTTTCATTTTATTGAATAGTTCACGTTCAACAAAATCAGCTCTGCTGAAGCAGGACCATTTTATATTAATATTATTGTTTTTTAATTCATCTGAAAATTTTCTTACCCACTCTTTTCTACATGTGAAATTATCATCCATGAATGATATATCGACATCACCAAAAATTCTTTGTAGAAGTTTTATTTGTTTAATTATATAATCAACTGAATGTGTTCTGAAAATCTTCCAAAAAGCATTCACACTGCAGAAGTTACATCTATAAGGGCAACTTATAGAAGACATAAGATAAAATATTTTTATTTTTTTAAGAACAGTAAATGATGAAAAATCTAACAGCGGAAGATTATCCAAGTTTTCTTCCATCGGCCTATCTTGTGTATGAACAATCTTACCATTTTTTATAAAACTTATTCCTTTTATCCGATTTACATTTTTCCCATTATTTAGAACTTTCACTAATTCCAGCATAGTATTGTGCCCTTCACCACGCACCAAAAAATCCGTCTGAGGTAAAAGCTGAAGAGTTTCATTTGGAAGAAAAGTCGAGTTGTAACCACCAAGTACAAGAATAGTATCCGGATTTTTTATTTTAAATTCTTTTATGAATTCGGCTACGAATGGCATAGAATATGTCCATGAACCTATTCCAAGTATATCAGGTTCTGTTTTTTCTACAAATGACAGAAGCCTCTTTAATATCATCTCATCGGACATATTCTCAAATTCTTTAACAGAAAAGAACTGATGTGAATCAATCGATGTTACATTAAAGTTGTTTTTTTGCAAAATCTGGGCAATAGTTGATATACCTAGTGGTGGTGATTTAAAACGTAATTCATATATGCGATGTGATGGTGGCCAAAAAAGTGTGATTTTTTTCATATAATTATATAAGTTAATCCAATTTATATCCCATATTCAAAAATTTCAGCAGAATCTGGTTGCCAAGTGATAAAAAATATTATTAAAAGAAACTAATAATTGATAATCTTTGATTATTTAATTTTTTCTTATTGGATTAATCTCCTCAAAACCAAACATTTCTACATATTTTTTCGATTGTCCAAAACATTTTTGATCAAATTTACAGATCTTACATCCATCATTTTTCACAAAATCTTTAAATAATTTTGGCTCAATTTTTATTATGAAGTCTCCATTCTCCATCTTCACTGGGTTTTTTTCATAAGTTTTAAAGAAAATGTTATAATCTTCATATCCATTTATTAAGCAAAATGGAATAGTACAAATTTTAACATTATTTTTTGACATATCTACTGCATCTTTAACAAAAGGTACTACATCAGACATCTTTGGTACAATTTCCTTGTTTTCTAAAACATTGCCGACTATAGTAACAAAACTTAATTTTATCTCACTTACTAAATCTGAAAAATATTTAACTATATCTGGTAAAAATTTGTAGTTTGCTTTTATGATTACAACATTTATCCTAACAGGATGCTCACATAGTTCTTTTATGTTCTTTATTCCCTGTACAGCTTGATTAAAGCTTCCCGAAGCTCTAGTTATAGAATCATGTAATTCTGAATTATGGCCGTGGATTGAAAATGAAAAATAATTAGCTCCCGCTTCAATTATCTTTTTTGTGAATTCCCTATAGAAAAACATTCTTCCATTAGTTTCTATTTCTATTTTTTCAAATCCCAATTCTTTAGCGTATTTGACCAAATCAAATATGTCTTTTCTTATAGTAGTTTCTCCTCCAGTGAACCTTATCTTATTTTCATTTACACTTCGGATAGAATCTAACTCTTTTTTTATTTCATCAGTCTTTCTATACTTAATACTGTCGCAATTACCATATGAACAAAAAGTGCAATTATTATTACACATTGATCCTACAAATATTTCTGGAATGAACTCTAGTTTAAGTACAATCATATATATCAAATAATTATTAATAACTTAATAAAAATATAAGATTGATTTCATAAACTATTTAATCCAATTAAATTTTTTACAGCTATACACCATAAATCAAAGTGTTCCAAAGATTGGTTTGAAATATGTAAAATCTCGAAATCAGAATTCATAAATTCATTTATCGCACTTAACAAAGTGTGATTCCTAAATTCATTATCCCACATTGAATTTGTAATTTGAAGTTGTTCAAAATTGGGATTTTTTTTGCTAAAATCGATGTCTTTTCCTTTAAAACATTCAAAAAATATTATTTTTCCATCAGCTTTTAATACGTTATGAAGATTCTTCATTATTTTTTTAAGATCATAAAAATGATTATAAGAAAAAAAGGAAAAAATTAAATCAAATTCATTATTATTGAATTGTAGATTTTCTCCCGTAGCACATATGGGATAAACATTTTTTATTTTTTCAGCATGAAGCATTTTTTTTAATTGAATAATTTTTTCTTCGCAAGGGTCTATACAAAAGTAAGATATATTACTTTTAGTAAAGATAGTCTTGATTTTACTATTATCAGATAACCACCATGGAATTCCACAACCGATGTCCAGTATTTTCATTTTTAATTTGAAGTTTAATCCAATTTTTTTGGTCGTATTTATAAATTTCTTTTCTATATCTCTAATCCATATATCAGTATCATCATGTATACCACCACAGAGATGTTTATCTAAAAAGTGGCAATTCAAACATTTTTTAGATAATGGTGTTATATTTGTAATGATTTTTTGATCTTTCGATTCAGCATACCAAATATATCGACCATCTATGTAAAACTCGTATTTAATCTCATATTTAAAATATTTCTTAATAAATTGGAATTGATCATCTGAAAACATACACATTGGCAAGGGAGTAATATTAAAATCCAGTCCTAATTGTTTTAATTTATCTAAAAATGATAATATCTCTTTACCCATTTTTTCATTCAAATTATTTCTAAAAATCAGAATTTGTATTAATAAGGTATTTTTCTTGAAAATTTCCAAATTATTTTTAATTTTATCTAATGAATAATGAAAGTCTGAATCAAAAACTCTAACTAGCATATAATCTATTTGGCAATTTTAATTTTAAATATAGCTATTAATATAATTCTTTCATATGTGGTTTGAGGAACAAAGGTTCAAAAAACATTGGAATGATTATATTATTAACACAGAAAAGTGTAAAGACTATTGGATATATCCAGAAATAATATCATTATTACACAATTTAAGAAGGTTTATATTTATACTGGGACCAAGTCCAAATTCTTTCTATAAAATAAAAAAAATATGTAATACTTATGGACTAAAAATGATTACAGTTGATGATAAGTTTGTAATTTATAAGTCAGATGAAGATACTTCTGAATTTATTGAAATTTTTCAATCAGGAAAAGATGACATAAAGATTGGTATTCTATTAGGTTATCCAAAATGCTGCTATAAATTTTATCACAAATATTTTTCCAAAGGCATTGAAGTCAATCCTATAACTACATACAAAAATTCAAAAAAACCATTTAGTTTTTATTTAAATAATACACAAAAACTCACAAGTGTTATTTCGCATTTCCCATGTAATTATAATTGTAAAAAAAGTATTGAACTTAGTAAAAAAATATTATCTATCATCAAAGAGTTAAATGGAAATGAAATCTATAAGGAATTAATTGATTTATTAAAAAATAAATCAGTTTTTTGTAAAGGATTATATTTTACTTTTAAAGAATTTAATGTTCCATATCCCGTAAACAATGATATCGCTAAATGTTTTGGTATAAATAATGCTTCTAAAATGTCAATAAATGAAAATTATATCAAATCTATTTTACCCGATGGAAAAATAAAAATTGCAAAGGAAAATTTTTTACTTTTTGATTTTGAATGATAAAATAAAAAGTTTTAGAAGATTAAAAAATCGAATTTATTATTCTTTAGAATTATATATTATTATGAAATATTTCCAACTTCTAATTGAAATTTTAACTGTTTACAAAAATTCGAGAAAAACTGGTAGAGTCGAATGTCATAACAATGATGAATTTGAATATTCTATGAGATTAATTAAGAGGTTTGATTTAAAATATATTTCATATGTAAAAAAGTCAAAAGACAATAAAAAAATTATATATATTTATTTCTCGAAAAATGAAAAAATAGTTCAAAAGTTGTATTATTATCATCATGATCCTACTGCTTCCTTAGTCCATGATTTTAGAGATTTGAATGAAATAATTGGAAAATTATATAAATATCCAACTTGTTGCATCAATATTTTTATAAACAATCAAAAAGAAGTTATACAAGACAACGATAATGCAATTTTGCTAAAAACACTTCATAATTCAAAATCCAAAATTTTTAATATATGTATGAATAGATTCTCAAAATATACTCCTATTTTCCATTTACCACATTCTTTTGACTGTAAGAAATCAATTAAAATTGGTAAAAACAATTTAAGGCCGCAAGAAATCCATGGCCTTTAGGCCGTGGTCGTATTCTGTAATGTTCTGGAAAACATAAATAATTAGTGAGGGCTCACGCCCTCTGTTAGAAAAGAACCAATTAGAGAT
>Ga0315281_10012659_pt1 | contig 11473 bp, 10 predicted proteins | sample YL17G07_0_MG_FD_204540 | JGI IMG/M metagenome (GOLD analysis project Ga0315281, IMG submission 204540) | Sediment microbial communities from Yellowstone Lake, YNP, Wyoming, USA - YL17G07_0 | ecosystem: Environmental > Aquatic > Freshwater > Lake > Sediment | place: USA: Wyoming | collected... | reverse complement strand
CTACCACCTCAAGGTGAAGGCCATCGCCGCGCTGACCGAGTCGGGCTCGACCGCGCTGTGGATGTCGCGCCTGAACTGCGGCGTGCCAATCTACGCGCTGACCACGCGTACCGCCACGCGCTACCGCTGCGCGCTGTTGCGCGATACCTATCCTTTGATGGTGAACTACGCCGGCAGCGACCGCGAGGAACTGCTGGAGGAGGCGGAAAACGTGCTGCTGCGCGCCGGCGTGGTGGAAAAGGGCGACCTGATCGTGCTCACCATCGGCGAGCCCATCGGCAAGACCGGCGGCACCAACACGATGAAGATCGTCAAGGTCGGCGAGAATCGCCGGGCTTGAGATCTCAGCGAAGGTTTGTCGTGAAACTTCCCGAATGCTTTACCGACGTCGCCCATCTAGAAGAGGTGATGACCACGCCGTCGCCCGAGCTCCGGGCCGACCTCGATCGGCTCTCCGGCGATATCCTCATCCTCGGCGTCGGTGGCAAGATGGGGCCTACGCTTGCCCGCCTGGCCAGGCGCGCGGCGCCGGATAAGCGCGTGGTCGGCGTGGCGCGCTTCACCGAACCCGGGTTGCGGGAGAAGCTGGAAGCCTGGAGCGTGGAATGCATCGCCTGCGACCTGCTCGAGCGCGACGGCATCGAGCGTCTGCCGAAAATCGAAAACGTGGTGTTCATGGCCGGACGCAAGTTCGGCTCCAGCGGGCGCGAGGACCTCACCTGGGCGATGAACGTGATGGTGCCGGCGCAGGTGGCCGAGGTTTTCCACGCCTCGCGCATCGTCACCTTCTCCACCGCCTGCGTCTATCCGTACGTGGACGTGGCCTCGGGCGGCGCGACTGAGACCTTGCCGGCGATCCCGCCCTCGGGGGATTACGCCAATTCCTGCGTCGGGCGCGAGCGCATGTTCGAGTATTTCTCGCGCAAGCACGGAACGACCGGGCGCTTCCTGCGCCTGGAGTACGCGATCGACATGCGCTACGGTGTGCTCCACGACGTCGGCAGGAAGGTGTTTGCCGGAACTACGATCGATCTCACCATGGGGCACGTCAACGTCATCTGGCAGGGCGATGCCAACACCATGGCGCTGCGCGCGCTCGGCCAGTGCACCGCGCCAGCGAGCGCGCTCAACCTGAGCGGCCCGGAGACGGTGAGCGTGCGCACGCTGGCCGAGGCCTTCGGCCGGCATTTCAAGCGGCCACCGGTGTTCACGGGCAAAGAGGCGGGTACCGCCTGGCTGGTGAACAGCGCCGAGGCGCATCGATTGTTCGGCGGGACTAGCGTGGCGCTGGACACGATGATCGCGTGGCAGGCGGACTGGATTGCGCGTGGTGGCGCCAGCCTGGGCAAGGACACGCATTTCGATGCCCGCGACGGAAAATACTGATACGTACGCAGTGCGCGAGCACAACTTGGGCGAGCAGCATCTCGCCGGCGCCATGGCCCTGTCGCGCGCAGCAAGCTGGAACCAGTGCGAAGCCGACTGGCGCATGATGCTGCACCTGGGAAAGGGTTTCGGCCTCTCAGCGGCCGACGGTAGCCTGGTCGCCAGCGTCGTGGTGTTGCCGTACGGGGATGCGTTTGCCTGGATGAGCATGGTGCTGGTGTCGCCTGAGCATCGCCGCCTCGGCTATGCCTCGCGCATGCTGCGCCGCGCGCTCGCCTACCTTCAGTCGCGCGGCCTTGCGGCAGTGCTCGACGCCACGCCCGCGGGGCATGAGGTCTATGTGCAGGAGGGTTTACGCGATACATGGGGCTTTCAGCGCTACAGCCTCCCCGAGGCGCAGCCCGTGTCGGGCTGGCAGGACGCGCCGGGACTGAAGCTGCGGTGCCTGGTCGAGTCGGACTGGCCACAAATCCTGGCCCTGGACCTGCCCGCTTTCGGCGCCAGCCGCGAGCCGCTGCTGCGCGCGCTCGCAGCGCGCCTGCCCGAGGCGGCGCTGGTTGCCGAGCGCGGGGGAAAAATCCGCGGCTACCTGCTCGGCCGCGACGGGCGCGAAGCGCGGCAACTGGGCCCCTTGGTCGCCGAAGATCTGCCCGCGGCGCAGGCCCTGCTCTCGCACGCGCTCGGGCGCGTGCCTGCACCCTTGTACATCGACATCGTCGACCGCCACACCAGCTTGTGCGACTGGGCGCTGATACAGGGATTCAGCGTGCAGCGGCCGTTCATGCGCATGGTGCACGGGGCCGAGCGCGCGCCGGGCGACAACCAGAGCGTGATGCTGGTGGCGGGGCCCGAACTGGGATAGCGCGCGTCTAGACCATAACGACGGCGATAATGACGGCGCAGCGCGGCGTCATTTGGTCATTTTGATCGACTTGTCCAGGAATTCGTTGGTGTAGGCGGTCTTGACGTCGAAGGTCTTGTCCAGACCGATGTAGGTCTTCACCAATTCGTAGTCGGCCGCCATGCGCGCGTCGTCGTGCCAGCCGAGCGCGACCGTTTTCGATGTCTTGTCGCTCATCAGCACTTCCACCAGTGTCCAGTTGGTCATTTCGTTGTCGTATTTGAGCGCGCCGTTGGCGTCGACCAGCGCCTGTACGCAGGGTTTGGAATCGGCGACGCAGGCGGCGAACGCCTTCTGCGTGACCTTGACGAAACTGGCGATGGCGGCCTTGTTCTTCTTCAGGTACTCGGCGTTGACGATGATCGAATTGCCGTAGGGGTTGAGCCCGGCGTCGCGCCAGGCGAGAAAGCCCATGTCGTCGCCCAGCTCGCGCTGGAACACGTGATGGATGTTGTAGAACGAGGTGGTGGCGTCGATCGCCTTGGACTTCAAAGCGGCAAGCTTGGAGTTGGCGTCGATGTTGACCCAGGTCACCGAGTTCGGATCGATACCGTTAGCCTTGGCCAGCGCCGGCCACATGGTGCGCGCGCCATCGCCCGGCGGGTTGCCTATCTTCTTGCCCACCAGGTCCTTCACCGATTTGATGCCCGAGCTCTTCAGCCAGTAAAGGCCCTGCGGCGAGTTGGCATAGACGTTGTACACGCCGACCGTATCGGCGCCCTTGCCGCGTAGGGTCAGCGCATTGGCCATGTCGGCGAGGCCGACCGGGTTGGCGCCGGCGCCGACTTTCTGGATGGCGAGCGCAGAGCCCTTGCCCTGCTCGATGTTGAGATCGACGCCGGCCTGGGCGTACCAGCCCATTTTCTTGGCGTAATAATAGGGCGCGTGGTCGCCCCCTGCGACCCAGTTAAGGATGAAATCGACCTTTTCGGTCTTCTGCGCCAGGGCGGGCGCGCTGGCGACGAGCGCCAGTGCGGAGGCGGCGGCCGCGGCAAGGCGGCGGAATCGGAATGCGGTCATGGGGTTCTCCTCGGTGGATGTGCGCTCGGAAGGTGCAAAGCCGTAAGCAGACGGTAAGGGGCGATGGTACCGAGGCGGATTTTCGCTGTCAACGCAAAAACCCGTACCAGGGCTTAGGTCTTGCATTAGCGCATACGCATCAATGCAAGATCTGATCTCGTCTTTTCCGGCAGTATTGACAATTTTTCCGGTTTCATGCAAAAGTAACCAATCGGTTAATTGGGGAAATTGGCGGTGGGATTGCGTTGGGGCGATTGGCCGGCGGAAGTGCTGGCGGTGTTGCGCCGCGGGGCGGTGATCCCGGCGCACCTGCTAGCGCTGGACTCGGCGCGCAGGCTCGACCGGCGTCGCCAGCGCGCGTTGGCGCGCTACTACCTCGATGCCGGCTCGGGCGGCCTGGCGGTCGGCGTGCACTCGACCCAGTTCGCCATCCGCGAAGCCGGCTTGTATCAACCGGTGCTGCAACTGGCCATGGAGACCGCCGAGTCCTGGGGCAAGCGGCCGCTGGTCATGATCGCCGGGCTCGTCGGCAACACCGGGCAGGCGCGGCGCGAGGCGGTGCTAGCGCGCGACCTGGGTTACCACGCCGGGCTGCTGTCACTCGCCGCCATGAAAAGCGCGTCCGAGGACGAACTCATCGCCCATTGCAGCGCCATCGCCGCGGAGATTCCCGTGGTGGGCTTCTACCTGCAGCCGGCGGTGGGCGGACTGCACCTGCCGGCCTCGTTCTGGCGCCGCCTGGCCGGGATCGACAATGTGGTGGCGATCAAGATGGCGCCTTTCAACCGCTACCGCACGCTCGATGTCATGCGTGGCGTGGTCGAGGCGCGCGCCGAAGAACGCATCACGCTGTACACCGGCAACGACGATCACATCGTGCTCGATCTGGTCACGCCGTTTGCGGTGAAGCGCGCCGGCGCGGAAGTCGCGCTGCGCATCAAGGGCGGGCTGCTGGGCCACTGGAGCGTGTGGACCAAAACCGCGGTGGATCTCCTCGCGCGCATCCAGGTGGCGGTCGCGGCCGGCGCGATCCCGCCCGAGTTGCTTGCGCTCGATTCCAAGGTGACCGACTGCAACGGCGCCTTCTTCGACGTGGCGCACGAGTTCCACGGCTGTATCGCCGGCTGCCACGAGGTGCTGCGCCGCCAGGGCCTGCTCGAAGGCATCTGGTGCCTCGATACACAGGAGGGCCTCTCCCCCGGCCAGTCCGAGGAGATCAGCCGCGTCATCGCGAGCTATCCCGAATTCGACGACAGCGCGTTCGTCGCCGCCAATCTGGCGCGCTGGCTCGCATGAACCTGCTCATGCGGGCTGAATCCATGAGGCCATTTCAGGACTATTGAAATGGCCCCTGATATAGGGGAGCATGAGGGGATGCGCCCCGAAGGTCTCGATCCCCCGTTGAGGGGAAAGTCCCCTCGGGGGATATCCCCTCATTTTCAAATGAACTTCCGGACATCGAACCCATACTGAAGCTCAAATCATGAACGACACCCCGCGCCGCTATACGCTTGCCATCCTGGCCCATGTGCTGCTGATCGCAGCCTGGTACCTGTTCGTCGAGATCGGCAAGGTGCCGAAGTTCGTCATGCCCTCGCCGCAGGCGACCCTCGGAGCCCTGTTCACCGGGAACTACCGCTGGTTCGACAACATTCTGGTCACCGCGGTGGAGATCTACGGCGGGTATCTCCTTGCCGTGGTGGTGGGCGTGGCGATAGCGCTATCGTTCTCCTGGTCGCGCGTGTGGGAGAACGCGATGATGCCGCTGCTGGTGAGTCTCAACATGATTCCGAAGGTGGCGCTGGGGCCGCTGATCATCGTCTGGTTTTCCTACGGCATGTTTCCCAACATGCTCATCGCCTTTTCCATCGGCGTGTTCCCCATCGTGCTGACCACGGCGCGGGGCTTGCGCGAGGTGGAGCCGGAGCTGCTCGACCTGGTGCGCTCGCTGCGCGGCTCGAAATGGCAGGTCTTCACCAAGATCCAGTTGCCCGGCGCGCTGCCCTACATTTTCTCCGGCATGAAAGTGGCGGCGGTGCTGGCCGTGGCCGGGGCCATCGTCGGCGAGTTCCTCGGCTCGGAGAAAGGCCTGGGCTACCTGATGCTGCAGGTGCAGGTGACGCTCGACACCGCCGCGATGTTCATGGCGGTGATTCTCATCACTCTGCTCGGCGTGGTGCTCTACGGCCTGGTGCTCGGGCTCGAGCGCCTGATGGTGGTGCAAGACGCGCGGGTGAACTAGCCGCGGTTCGAGGCGGTCTCGCTGCGGCGGCAATCGAAGGGTTTTGTGCTCATGCGGTCGGAAAGTTTATGACGTCTCCCGCATGGGGCAAGGCCGTCAAAAGCCGTACCTGTCGAGAAGTTCTCCACCGGTTGTATCGCTCACGGTAGTGCCTTCGCCGCTTTTTTCTTGACGCGCCGCTCAGAGCGTCGGGTTGTCGGTTTCTCCGCCGAGCGCCGCCAGCCCCCAGGCGGACGCTTGGGCGTCGAAAGCGAAGCTGAAGTGCCCCGCGAGCGAGTGTGCGTCGCGGAAGACGCGCTGGATCGGGTAGTTGTCGTAGATGCCGTTCGCGCCCGCCATGGCGTGCAGCAAGTCGACCGCTTCGGTGCACAGACTGACGGCGTAGGCGAGATTGCGCTTGGAGCGCAGCTTCGTTTGCGTGTTGGCGATGCGCTTCTGGTTGGCAATCTCCTGCGCCTCCAGACAGTCGTTGCGCAGAACCAGGCGTGCGGCATCGATTTTCGACCCGGCCGCGCCGACGCGAATCTGCACTGCCTGGAAATCGCGCATCTTCATCGCGGTGTAACTGGTGCTCCGCTCCTTCACCGCCGCGCAAGTGAGATCGAGCGCCGTCTGCGCGTTGCCGACTGCTACCGCGCCGATGCCATACCCGCCGAGAGCGGAGAGCGGCACGCAATAGACCGGGTTCGGGTTCACGCGCGCGCCGGGGAAGCCGTCGCCGCCGCGGGCATCCAGCATGCACAGCGCCTTGTACTCGGGAACGAAGACGTCTTTCGCGACCACCGTCATGCTGCCGGTCGAGCGCATGCCGAGCACCTGCCAGTCGTCAATGATCTCGTACTGTGACTTGTGCAGCAGGCACATGCGGTAATCGACGACGCGTTCGCCATCGCGCACCGTAACGGCGAGCATGTTCCAGTCGCTGACGTTCACGCCGCTGGAAAAATTCCAGCGGCCGCTGATAATGAAACCGCCTTCGACCTTGCGCGCCTGACCTTGTGGAAAGGCAATGCCCGAGGCGATCAGCGCATCCGGGTCCGGACCCCATACCTCTTCCTGCGCGCGCTCGTCGTACATGGCCAGCATCCAGTGATGCAGGGAGAAGTTGGCCAGAGTCCACGCTGTCGAGGCGCATCCGCGGGCGATTTCGCAGGGAAAATCGACGTACGCGACATAATCGAATTCCATGCCGCCGCGGCTTTTGGGCTGCAGGATGCGCAGCAGCCCGCTCGCGTGCAGATCGCGCAGCGTTTCCGGCAGGATCACGCGCGCCGCTTCGGCGCGCGCAGCGCGCTCGCGCAACGCCGGGACCAACTCGCGGGCGCGGCGCAGCGCCTCGTCGTAGGCAACGCCGGCGAATCCCGGCGCGCTCATTTCGCGGTTTCACCCACGCGCGGCATTTCGGAGTAGATCTCGCCGCCCCAGCTCGGCTTGCCCTTGATGCCCCAGAAGTTCAGCTCGATGGTGAGGCCGTCGGGATCCTTGATGAAAATCTGGTAGAGCTCGGAGTCGGGAAAGCTGCGCGGCCGGTAGGCAATGCCGGTCTTCTTGAAGTGCTCGACGAACTTCTCCGGTTCGGTGGCGAGGAACGCGATGTGATCGACGACGCCGGAATTGTCGTTCGCGGCGCCTTTCGGGGTTCCGAGATAGTAGAGTTCGGCGTTCGGTATTCCGGCCGGGCCCATGTGCACCTGGATTTTTCCGTTTGTCCCCAGCCAGAAGCCGGGAAACGGAAAGTCCGGCCGCGGCATCACTTCCAGGCCGAGCACGTCGATGTAAAAATCCCGGGTGCGCTCGAGGTCGTTCGCACGCACGAAATAATGATTCAGTTCGGTCACCGGCATGATAACTCCTTGTTGGATTGAGGCGTCGTTGCGGAGCGCGTCGGCTCCATTGCAGCGACGTCTTTATGTCGATAATTCCGTTTCCGATCGCCGCCCGCGCGGGACCCGGGTGCCGGAAACCGGTTTGACTCGCGGTAAACTCCGCACTTCACCCAATACCAATGGGGACGCAAGGGTACCATGATCGAGCTTACCGCCGCCGGCGGCCAGGTAATTTCAACATCGGGGATCAGTTCAGCGTCGAAGTTTGAGACAGCCCTTCAACGTCTTCCCTCGAACAGGTCGCGTCCCTGCACCAGCGCGCGGATCTTGCCGTCGGCCATGTTGCGCTTGAGCATCCAGAAGCCGCAGTCGGGGTGAACGTATTTTACCCGCCCGGGGCCCAGGATCTTCTCCGCCCGTTCGATGGCGCGCGCGATCTCTTCGGCCGACTCGACTTCGGTGCGTTTGACGTCGATCACCCCCAGGCCCAGGCCTATCCCGGGCCGCAGGTCGCGAAACACGGCAAGCTCGTCTGCCGGGCGGTGCGCGCACTCCATCACCACGTGATCGGCGTGCAGGGCGTTGAGGTAATCCATCAGCTTCGACCAATTGCCTTTCTGGATCGACTGGCCGCCGTAGTTGCCGAAGCATAGGTGCACCGCGGGCTTGCCCTTCACCGCGTCGAGCACGCGGTTGATGGCGCTGGCCGCCCACTTCCATTCGTCCGGATGTCCCGGCAGATTGGCCTCGTCGATCTGCACCACCTCGGCGTCGACGTGCCGCACCTGCGCGGCGAGCACGTCGGCGATGGCGTGCGCCAGTTCGGCCGTGTCCTTGTAGTGCTTGTTGAGCAGCGTCTTGGCCAGCATGTGCGGGCCGGTGACGGTGAACTTGAGCGGTTTGGTCGCCAGCGCCTTCGCGCGCGCGCAGGCCGAAGGCAGGTCGAGCGTGCCGCTGCCAAGGGGCCGGTCGACGACGCCGGGCGGGCGCGCGCGGAACTGCATGCCGCCCGCCTTGCGGTATTCGATCAGCTCCTCGAAACCGATTTCGCGCCGCACCCCGGCCATCGGGCGCACGAAGTACTCGATCATGCCGTTGGTTTCCGGATGATTGATGTCGAAACGGTACAGCTCGCCGTCGCAGACGACATCGATGCCCGCCTGCTCCTGCGTCGCCAGGACCACGCGCATGGCGTCTACAAGCGCCTGCTCGGACGGGCTCGCGGCGAGCCAGTCGGGAATGGGATAGGAACCGACGACAGTGGTCTTGATGCGCGGGGCGGTCATGTTCTTTCCTGATCAACAATGCGAAGATTGCAATTATTAACCGTTTGGATAAAAATTTCACCATGGCCGAAAATAAAACATCGAAGGCGGGCAAGGCTCCGGAACGCGTCCGGCGCAATCCCGAGCGCACCCGCGCCCGCATCCTGGAGGCGGCGCGCGTCGAATTCGCCCGTGACGGCCTGGGCGGGGCGCGCGTCGACCGGATCACCGCGCGCGCCGGTTCCAACAAGCGCATGATCTACTATTATTTCGGCAACAAAGAGTCGTTGTTCCTCGCGGCGCTCGAATCGGCCTACGAGCACATCCGCGAGGCCGAGCAGTCGCTCAAGCTCACCGATCTCGACCCGGCCGAGGGCATGCGGCGGCTGGTGCGGTTCACCTGGGAATATTATCTCGCGCACCCCGAGTTCATCACCCTGCTCAACAGCGAGAACCTGCACCGTGCGCGGCACCTGAAGAAATCAAACGAAATCCAGGCTTTGCATTCGCCGTTGGTGGCGATGCTCGATGAGTTGCTCACGCGCGGACAACGTGCCGGCGTGTTCAGGCGTGGCGTCGATGCGGTGCAACTCTACATTTCGATCGCCGCGCTCGGCTATTTCTATCTTTCCAACAATCACACGCTGTCGACGATTTTCGGCCGCGATCTCATGCGGCCGCAGGCGCTGAAGCAGCGCTTGGCGCACATGACCGAACTCGTGCTGGGCTATCTGTCGAAATAGCAATGTGCAGCCGCGGTCTTCTGTCGCGGGTTTCTTGACCCGGCATCGTACATCGTGTCTAATGTAACCAATTGGTTAATAATCGAAACTCGCCCCGGTGCCGCCGGGAAAAAGCGCGGGGGGCGGGGCGATTGAGGGAGATTTACACAGGTGGCTGAGCCATTCATTCGTCTGTCCGGCGTGCGCAAGCTCTATCGCCGGCGCGACGCCGAGTACCTGGCGATTTCGGATGCGAGCTTCGACGTCATGGCGGGCGAACTGGTGGCACTGGTCGGGCCTTCGGGCTGCGGCAAGACCACGCTGCTGAAAATCCTTGCCGGTCTGCACGGGCACGACGGCGGCGAAGTCAAAATCGGATCGAGCACCCATGCGTTCGACCCGGCGCGCGATGTGGGCATGGTGTTCCAGCAGCCGCTGCTGCTCAAATGGCGCCGCATTCTGGAGAACGTCCTGCTGCCGGCCGAGATCCTTGGCCTTCCCATGGAGCAGAGCCGCGCGCGGGCGATGCAGTTGCTCGATCTGGTGGGTCTCGCCGGCTTCGAGCACAAATACCCATATGAACTTTCAGGCGGCATGCAGCAGCGGGCCGCGATTGCGCGCGCGCTGGTTCACAACCCCAAGCTGATCCTGATGGACGAGCCCTTCGGCGCGCTGGATGCGCTGACCCGCGAGAAAATGAACCTGGAGTTGCTGCGCATCTGGAAGGAAAGCCAGAAGACCATCATTTTCGTCACTCACGGCATTTCCGAGGCAGTGTTCCTGGGTACGCGCGTGGTCGTGCTCACCGCGGGCCCGGCGCGCATGGCCGACAACATCGCCATCGAACTGCCGCATCCGCGCACGCTCGACATGAAGACCAACAAGGAGTTCGGCGATTACACCCGGCGCATCTACAAGCTGCTTGGAATGGAATGAGCGCACAGTGACAGAAGCTTTAGTCGCTTGCAAATCAACTGTTGGCACAATTGGCGATGAATCTCGATTCTCTTGGGTTTCCACACGTCTCCCGATTTTGTGTTTTGCGGTTTTGCAAAACACAAAATCGGGAGAAATGCGATGCATGAGCTCGAGACACTACTTGCGGCCGGCTTGTCCAGCATAGGAGCGTAAGAGTATGGCTGAAAAACGGCTTGGCATCATCATGAATGGCGTGACGGGGCGCATGGGCACCAACCAGCACCTGATCCGGTCGATCTGCGCGATCCGCGACCAGGGCGGCGTGGCGCTGGCCGATGGCACGCGGGTCATGCCCGATCCCGTGCTTGTCGGCCGTAGCCGTGACAAGCTTGAACGCCTGGCCAGGGCGCACGGCATAGCGCGCTGGACCACCGACATCGCTGCGGCGCTGGCGAACAAGGACGACCGGTTGTTTTTCGACGCGGCTTCGACCCAGTTGCGGCCGACCATCCTGAAACAGGCCATCGCCGCGGGCAAGGATATCTACTGCGAGAAGCCGGTGGCGACCGGGCTGGCCGAGGCGCTCGATCTGTACCGCGCGGCGAAGAAAGCCGGTGTCAAGCATGGGGTGGTGCAGGACAAATTGTGGCTGCCAGGCCTATTGAAGCTGAAGATGCTGCGCGATGCAGGTTTCTTCGGCAAGATCCTGTCGCTGCGCGGCGAGTTTGGCTACTGGGTATTCGAGGGCGACTGGCAGGCGGCGCAGCGCCCGAGCTGGAACTATCGCAAGGAAGACGGCGGTGGCATCATTCTCGACATGCTGTGCCATTGGCGCTATGTGCTCGACAACTTGTTTGGCGAGGTGAAGAGCGTCAGTTGCATGGGCGCGACGCATATTCCCGAGCGCTGGGACGAGGCCGGCCAGAAATATCAGGCCACCGCCGACGATGCCGCCTACGCGACCTTCGAGCTCGAGGGCGGTGTGATCGCCCATATCAACAGCTCGTGGGCGGTGCGCGTGCGGCGCGACGACCTCGTGACTTTCCAGGTCGATGGCACGCATGGCTCCGCAGTGGCCGGGCTGCAGCGCTGTTTCAGCCAGGCGCGGGTGAACACGCCGAAACCCGTATGGAATCCCGACGTGCCGCAGAGCATGAATTTCTTCGATACCTGGCAGGAGGTGCCCTCCAACG